>Ga0209330_1000316_pt1 | contig 22327 bp, 15 predicted proteins | sample JacPinW_OM2H0_O3_FD_187969 | JGI IMG/M metagenome (GOLD analysis project Ga0209330, IMG submission 187969) | Forest soil microbial communities from Algoma, Ontario, Canada - Jack Pine, Ontario site 1_JW_OM2H0_O3 (SPAdes) (version 2) | ecosystem: Environmental > Terrestrial > Soil > Boreal...
CTGCTTCTACGTGGGCCGCAGAAGATTGCGCCTGGAGAGCGGGAGCCGTTAGAAAGAACGCGATCAGGGTGAGTTTACAGAATTGCAATTGGATCGAGAGAACCTTCATGTCGATGACACTCCTCTTTGCGTGGAAATCGCAGGGCCGTCCCCTTATTGCTTGCGCCACACACTTAAGCGCACCGCCCTGCGAGCGTTGCTCCGGTCTACTCCACCTTAATCGCCGAGTTCTTGACAACGACGTTAGAGAGCACAGCGGTGTCCGATGTCGCGGGCAAGTGCGAACAGAAACCGATGCCCACATAGAAAGGTTCGTCGAAGTGGAGCGTGACTGGCGGGCCAAGCTGGTGCACGGGTTCCCCCTCAAGACTGACAAAGATCGCAATGGAATCGCCATGCTTTTCGATTCCGATACGCTTCGCTTTGATCCCGGCTAGAGTGCCCCCGAAGCGAAATTGGGCGTCCTTCATCATCGCGCCCTTATCCGCACGCCACGCCAGGTGGATCATGCCCACCCCATGCTCGCCGATCATGGCTTCCCTGGAATCGTCATCAAGACTCTGGCGAATGACCAGGACCGCCTTACGGTCGCCGTAGCCCTTCGCATCTGGAAACGTGACGTCGGCCGCGAGTGAAACGTCCCCCGACAGCTTCTTCCAGAGATAACGGAACTCGTCACGCGTGTACCAGATGTTATAGCCGGCGGAGTTGATGGTGTACTGTTTCGTGTTGCCGTCGTAACTTGCGTTGCCCGGTACTACGGCCGCGCCAATGTCAGACTGGCCGTCAAACACTCCAATCGGCGCATCAGAGTTCCTGCTCGGCCTATGAAAATCTGCCGGTGGCGGCACCTGGACGTGCGTAGGCGATCCCGGCTGCGCCCACTCTGGAACGGCGGGTGCGGACGGCGCCGGCGCTTGCGCATGCAGCGGATGGGGTGCTGTGCCAAGCATCAGGATGAACAGCGAGGCAAGGCCGGATCGGGTGAGTGCGAGGCGATCGAGGAAGACTTCCATAGCGAAGAACTTTAGCAGACCGCACAACTACCCGCCTCTCGAACGCCCTTTCGTGGACGAATTTCCTGCCCGCATCGGAGAAGCCATTGTCCAAGCCTTTCTGGAGCGCGGCTATAACGTCGTTGCAACTCACAACTGTCGGTAAAGCAATGTATGCAAAATAGAATCGGTGCGAGAACAGCGGACCGTCTACATCGGGAACGACTGCTTGAGAGGGACCGACTCAGACGAGTCGCCGACGTAGATGACGAATTCGCCGGGATCGATGCGCCAAGTCTTTGCGTCCACGTCGTAGTAGCTGAAGGCGCGCTTGTTCAGGTGCAGGACGACGTGTTGTGTCTCGCCGGCATTGAGTCTGACTTTGCTGAACTGCTTGAGCTCCATTCGGGGCCGCTTCAACTTCGCACTGGGGTCCCCGACGTAGACTTGGGCAACGTCCGCGCCTGCCCGCGAGCCTGTGTTCTGGACGGTGAAAGAGACCTCAACATCATTGTCGGAATTTTTCTTGACGTTCAGATGCGAGAACGCAAAGTTCGTATAGGACATGCCGAAGCCGAAGGGAAACAGAGGTTTCTGGTTCATGGACGTGTAGAAGCGATAGCCCAGGAACAAGCCCTCATCATAACGAACGATACGGCTGTCGCCGGGTTCTTCCGCGTAGTGGGCGCTGGCTGGATCCTGGTCCAGGGTGCGCTCCCAACTGAAAGGCAGATGGCCTTCCGGCGAGTAGTCGCCGAACAGGATCTGCGCCAGTGCCGTCGATCCCTGCTGCCCGGGATACCAGTTGTGCAGCAGTGCGGGAACATTCGCAATCCAGGGCGCAGTTTCGACGGCACCGCCGGCGGTGATGGAGACGATTGTCTTCGGGTTGAGCGCGGTGACCTGCTGGATAAGTTCGTTCTGCGGCCAAGGCACGGCATAAGTCCTATCGAAGCCCTCGCTCTCGGTGGATGCGTCGAAGCCGACAGTAACGAGCACCGCATCGGCATCGCGCAGAATTTTCTGCGCATCGGGCGAGAGCACGTCTGCTGAAGCCATCAGACCGACGCCGAGGCGAGGTGTTGTACCGTTTGTCTGGTAGACCACTTCGACGGAAACCGGTTTGTTTTCGCTCAGAGCAACGGAGACGTTCCTGACTGCCATGCGATTCGAATCCTTCTGCTGGGAGAGGACCTCCTTGCCGTCGACAAGCACGCGATAGGTGTCCTGCTCGGGAGTCGCTGCGATCAGAACATGCTCCCCCGGTGCCGTGGGAAGGTACTCACCTTTGTAGTCGTAGGTCGTGAGACCGTCGCCCCTCGGGTCATTCGAACCCCCGCCTCCGAGGCCGTTCCAGGTATTGATCCGACTCAGAGCGCGATCTGTATTTTCCGTACGCGGCGGTTCTCCCTTGCCGTTTACCCCTACGGTCAGATTGCGGAACGAGGTGCGGCCGAAAATGGTTGCGAGGGGCGGAAGGCCTGGAGCATACATCACCCTGAAGCGAGTGCCGGCTGTCTGCATGAGACCAGCCACGAAGCTGTTGGCTTGGAAGGGAGTCGTTTGCGAGCTCCCACCGCCGCCGACTACAGCGACGGCAGCTTCGGGTCCAATGATAGCGAGGGTCTTCACGCGCGTGGGATCTAGCGGAAGCAGTCCGCCTTCATTCTTCAGAAGGGTGATGCTCTCGAGCGACTCCTCGAGCGTGACCCTATCCGCGTTGGGGTTGTTGAGAGGAATCGAAGAGATCGTCTGCTCGCGGTCGAGCCAGCCGAACTGTATGGCTGTACCAAGGATGCGGCGGCACTTTTCGTCCAGCACGGCCATGGTCAGTTTGCCGCTGTTGAGGCCTCCCTTCAGGGTCTCGGACGTCATCAGCTTGGCGAAGGGCATTTCCAGGTCCAGTCCGCCGTTTGCTGCCGCGAGCCCATCGTAGGTTGCCGTCCAGTCGGACATCAGGACGCCTTGGAAGCCCCAGTCGTGGCGCAGAATGTCGTTATTCAGGTGTGCGTTCTGCGTGGAATGCTCGCCATTGACGAGGTTGTAGCTGTCCATGACGGCGCCTACGTGGGCCTCGGTCACGGCTGCTTCAAAGGCCGGCAGGTAGAGTTCACGCAAGGTGCGCTCGTCGATGATGGTGTTGATGCGGTGACGGTCGTACTCCGAATTATTGGCTGCGAAATGTTTGACGGTTGCTGAGACCCCCTTGCTTTGAACACCTTCGATGTATCCCACAGCGATGCGTGCGGCAAGGAAGGGATCTTCGCCGAAGTATTCCATGTTGCGACCGTTCAGTGGAGAGCGATAGATGTTCACGCCGGGTCCCAGCAGGAAGTTAACGCCACGTGCTCGGGCGTCGTCACCGAGGGAGGCGCCGACGCGTTCGGCCAACGCCGGATCCCAGCTCGCTGCCAACGCGACTCCCGCGGTGTAGGCAGGCGCCGGCCCGAAGGTGCGCACACCGACGGGTCCGTCTGACATTTTCAGCCGCTTCAGAGAGATGGAGGGGATCGCCTGTGTGTAAAATCCGTCCACGCCACCGATCAGTTTCAGCTTATCGTCCACGGACATTTTGGCAATCAACTCGTCGACGCGTGCACGGATGGCCGGTGAGACAGGTACGGGAGACTGAGCGGGAAGCAAGACAACGCTGCAGAGCAGCGCGGCGGCGGTGAGAAGGCGCGAGAGAAACATGGGGGCGGTCCCTTGAACTGGAGTTGATCGTGGTTCGGTCCTACCTGACAGTCGAAACAAACTATGCAAACAAGCGATTGTCTCATGGCCCCCCTTATCCTTGTGCCGCGTGGGCCGCTTCGTGCCAATGAAAACGGGGCGGAGTGCCCTTGGTCATCTCTCTAGGCTGCGGAGCCGTTTGGACTACTTGATCAGGCCGCGTAGTTCGTTTGAGGATCTATGGTTGATTTAGAAACGAAGTGGTCGAATACAGCATCGGGTCGTGGAGAGTAATCACGCTCCTCGGCCAGTTCCTGGAGCCGAATGAAATACTCTAAGCCTGAATCGCAGAGTTCCTCACTATAAAAGGGCGCTGGCGCGTGCCCTTCTTGCCTTAGCTTTGATCGCAGGCCCATTCATAAAGTCGCCATTGGATGACCGCTCGCTTCCCCGGGACCCAAATGAGCACTGCGACGGGAATCTTTTGGACTTCGGATAACCACTCGGCTATTCTAGGTCGAAGTCTCCCAACCAATTGACAAGCGGCTGGCGTCAGCTTGTCATCTAGTCCATCCAGCACATTCCTCGTCTCTAAGGAATGGTATTCTCGCACATCACCGACCACCGTTTGCAGGCTCCTGTGTTTCTTTTGGGCTCGAAGGTTTATCCTCGCCTGCGCCCGGCGACGACGTAACCGTCCGTAGGTCCGCTGTTTTTGCAATCGCTGTCGCTCTAATGAAAATCGGGTGGGTAGCGATGGGTTACGGGGGACGATCTACTTATTTGAAGTAGGGTTTCCGGTAAAAGTGTGCGAATCACCAGGCAAGTATATTCTTGCCTTTCCTCGAGTTCCCGCTTGTCATCAGGGAGCGACGGCATACGCGCCCAGACTTTGCACAACGTTGGTGACGCGGTCCTGAACGCTCATGACTTTCCCTCGCCACATGCGTCGAAATTACAGCTTCTTGTCGAGTGATCGGCGCAGTTGGCACATCTGAAACAGTCGTCGAAATTCCTCGCCTCCCTTTACCCGTACCATCTTCCACATCAAACTCCCGGCAACAGCCGCCATGAAGTCTGCCACCTCAAACAACCCATCCATTGTTTGTGGCCTACTGCTTACCGTCAGTGTCTTTCCATCGAAGCTTACGCAGAGCGTTTCTGAAATTTGGGTCGATCCTTTGATTGAATCAGACTTGTTCTCAACTGTCGTCGAATTGCACGCAAGGAAACAATCTCCTTGCCATCGGAGCTTCCATTCGCCTTTGGTTTGGGAGAGCTGTTTCTGGGAGGGTGCTTTCGTGGACGCAACAGCGGAAAGAAATCCGGAGAAGTTAGGATCCGGCCTCACTCCCAGAACACACTGCAGAGAATCCCATGCCGGCGGCTGCCTCTTGGCCATTTCATCCAGAATGAAATCTCTTGCCCTCGAGTAATTCTGGAACGCAGGCCTCAGCCGCAAGGCCTCATCGTACAGGCTGAGCGCATCGTCGAATTTGCCTTGGAGCCTGAAAGTAGCGCCCAGGTTTGCCGCTGCCTCGGCACTATAGGGCATGAGCTTCCCCGCGGCGATGAGCAAGCTCTCTGCCGCCCGGAAATTGAGCTGCTCCAAACAGAAGAGGCCAGCGTTCAGATATAAATCACCGAACATATGCCCGCAAAGGAAACAGCCGGACGGGTCAGTGGGAGCTAGATCTGGGCGCAGAACAGCACCCACCGCGCAATGAACATGGGGAAGGACTTTGAGGGCCTTATTGTATTTATCAGCAATGGCCTCAAAAAATTCCCTCGGCAAGGACTCTCCGTGACCGTGCGTTGATAAATGACCGAGCATCGGCACAAGCGCGAGTCTCGTGCATGTCATGCATTCTGCTTGCGAGTTCGGAGTCAACTCCAATAGCGCCGCAGCTCCGGACCGCAGCGGCGAAGCAAAACTTGTGCCCAATACGCCATCGATTTCATCGACGGTCAAATCAAGCCACGCCGACTGGCGGGAAGGCATCTGCTGGATGCCCGAGTCCATGCCAATACCGTCTGGCGTCTCAACCTGACGAACGCTGATTTCCTGAAAACCTACGCCAAGCACACTGGGCGATCTTGCGGGGCAATACACAAAATCCGCGGCATTCCCAGCCGCTGCAAAGACCAATTTCCCTTTAACAGCAACCGCGGCTGCGGCGGGGCAAAGCTCACATGAAGGATCATCGGGATATTTCGATGCCAGCCACGTTTTGGGGTTCAAAGCTGCTTTTTCGAACTCTTCAGATTGCGTGGCTGGGTGGAATTCGCCGTTTTGGAGACGTTCAATGCCCAGGCTGAGATTGACGACGTGAGCGTCGGATTCCGCCACAGCGGCCAGCGCATCCCGAACAGCGTAAATGTCCACTCTCCCTTCTTCCATCACAACTTCATAGATGTCGAGGCGGCTCTCCGGACAGATTTCAGATATCAACAAAGCAACAGCTGTGCCATGCTCCAGATTCTGTCCTCCGGGGAACGGCACAAATTTAGCGACCTGATCAACGACTCTTTTCAAGCGAGGATGCGTCAGATCGCATGCGGAATCGATAATGGCGACCTTTCGACCCGCACCGGTTTTACCGAGTTTATGGATGTGCCGGATGGAATTCCAGAAACGCCCTGCCGAACTGAAGGCCAATCGATCCTTGGCAGCGTCGTAAGCGTCAATTACTTGCCTACAACTATTCGGCGATTCGAGCTTGCATTCGGGAAGAGCGTTCACGGCTTACCCTTAACTAATCGAAGTTGGGATCCCGAGCAGATACCTCGACGAACTTATCGGAGGACGGCGGTTTCTCGTCGGCCGACAATAATTTCGAGCCGTATCCAAACAGGTTGAATCCGTATGTCCGGAGCGTGACGGCGCCCTGACCTTGGGTCTGGTATCCATTGCTGGACATAGATTTCACCGACACACTGGCATGGGCGAGGTCGAACTGTTTTAAAGCGTCCGCGTCTCCACTGAGGGTCGCCGTCACTCCCGCCTCGTCGCTCACAAGAACTGTGAATTTCTGCGCTCGGTGAATGGTGCCCGCTAAGACATAGCCGTGAGGCCAAGTTGACCGTTGCTCCTCGAGGAACGAACGTACCTCGTGGAGGTTGTCGATCGAATATTGCGTGATGCCATTCGCGGAGAAGACTACGCCACCTTTAGAACCGAACTGAACTTCGACGCTCGCATCCACATCTGCCGGCAAAGATCCGGTTGGAATTTGAGCGGAGCCACTGATTGTTCCCGCGTGAGAATCTTTGGACACAAAACGGAATGGGATAGAAAGACTGGATTGGGTCACTTTGAATTTCAGGTCTGGGTACATTTGTGCAAGCGATGTCTGCCTTTCGAATATCCCCTTATTGATGGCTCCAATATCGCCCGGTTCAACCTTCGCTCCTGGAATCCAAATGGGGAAAAGACTAAGCTCTTTGCGCACTTCTTTTGAGTATTTGCTCTGAAGGGACATGCTTTCAACTCCTCTTGGGCATGAGCAAGACGAGACTGAACAACTATTTGCGGCAGTCCGCTGTGCATTGTGACCGACAGCAACCGTAAGGATACAACAATTCGACGGCTTGCCCGTTCAATTCCTCTCAACCCGATCTCTTCGCCTGCCGACTAGCGGCACCCGCGCGCCCTCACTCCCACGGGCAATCGCGCAAGCCCGTCCAATCCCACTGCCCGCACCTGTGACGATCCCAATTTCGCCCTTCAGACGCTCACTCGCAACGAACCAATCTAGCGGATTCGCACCGGGGTAGCACCGCAGCACAAGAGCAGCCGACTCTCGAGCGATCGGCCCACCTTACCCTGGGATTAGTTCCCGCTTGCCCGCTGCGGTGCCCCTGGCGAAGCGCGTCATAGCCGCCGTGGCGATCATCGTTGCAACCAACTAAAAATCCTTCCCGCGGAAGTCTTGAGAGCGCGCGTCACGGTTAATGAATATATCTATGCAACAGGAATATACTCATGGCGCGATTAATATGATGAAGAGTCCCACCTGAAAGATGCTGTGAACACAGGTTTAGGAGATTTTGTTCTTCGCGACGCCGCGTTGCCGGAACTCAGAACTCTAAGGCTTGCCCGTATCCAGGGGAGGAGCATGTGGAGTGAATCTGCGAACAACAAATTCCTGAAGAATATTACCGGCTGCGCCTCCGCCAATCCCGATGAGCGCATTTTCAAACGTCAGAGCCACCCCGTTGCGATTTTGGTCGGGATAGTAAAGATTGGAGATACCTCCCGCGGCCAATCCTCCCACAATACCCGAGTAATCCAGCTGCCAGTGCCCGTTGTCCCCTTTACAGACGACTGACATTGCAATGGCATAAAGGAGCCTCGATTTCTTGCTGCCGGTTCCCTTATAGAAATACCGGGGATCTTGCTTCCACAATGACGGCAGTATAGCGCCGCCGATAAATGTGCCGGTCACAAGGTCGGCGTAGGCCGCGCCGTAACGTTTCGCATAGCCCTGCGTGCCCTGTCCATATCCGCTGAATGCATTTTCCGCCTGCTCAATTCCAGCGATTCCGCCAGTGATCCCAAACGTGTATGGATTCAGGATTGATTTCCAGGCAAGTTGGAACTTCAGCCTCGGCGTGAGCGGGACCGCGTGGGGCAAATAGGTGACATAAAAGTTTGGGATAATGCCGAGCACTCGCTGCTTCTCCTCAACCTTAACCTCGTCTTCCGCTATTTCTGCCGGTGATTCGGTTACCTCCAGAGCCACGTTAGCGCTGGCAACGACGAGCGCAGTCTGAGGAACAACGTAGTTTTCCCCGGGATGCAGCGTCCCAGACTGCTGCAAAGGGGCGAAGCCCGCGGCTGTAAAGCTCATTTGATAGGGTCCCGGAGCTACCTCGCTGAAAAAAAATTGCCCATCGACATCTGAAAAGGTCTCCCTGTTCGCGATGAGACCTTGCGCGGCCAGGCTTATTTTCACATTCGCAATGACAGCCCCACTTGGGTCCACCACCGTGCCGCGGATGCTTCCTGTCTGCTGCTCGTCAGACGTCACATGGGGTGCGGGGGAAATAGTTTCGGGAGTGCCCGCCACAGGAGCCGGTTGCGATTGGCCCACCATCGAAACGCCGGCCCCAAAGCAGACGAGCGTGACCCATAGCGGGAAAACCCACCCCACTGCGCGAAGAAAACATCGCGGATTTCTGCCTACCGCGTTGTTGAGTAATTTTCGTGGCAAACCCCTCAAACGCACTCCTTGCGCAACAGTCTTTTCTTCTACTCTTCTACCTAATGTTTCGTGCGGGGGTGCACAAGCAGCGTTTCAGCCTACGCAAAATCCTGGGCCACCCGAAGGATCGCCACTCCGCCCGCCGCCCTCGACGTGATCTGTTCTCTAGTTATCCATATCTGATGCATGAATTCGAGGTCTGGCTCCTCGTTGGCGATCCTCCGATTTCTGATCGACAAATAAATCTCGGCGGGGCGGTCTGCCGGAGTTTGCTCCAGACCCTCCACCGCGCTCTCCGATGCGCCCAGTCGGGCCTTAACCTTTACCAGGCCGTCCAGCATACGACTTCGCGAGGGCCCGTCCGGAAGGATCTCTCGCAATCGTGCGACCACATCCGCAGCCGTAAAATCGTGCTGCACGAGTTCCGGAAAGACTTGCTCGCCGGCGAATAAATTGACCATGGAAAAATGCGGCACTTTTAGACGAAGCTTGTCCAGCAAATAAGAAGTAAGAGAGGAGGCGCAATAGGCTATGATAAATGGAGTTTGCATCGTGGCCGCCTCAACTGTCGCAGTGCCGCTGGCGACGATGCCAGTGTGCGAATGCCACAAGGCGAGCAGGGATTCGGCAACCAGCGCAGTGCTTTGTCGATTTATCAGTCTTGCAAAAAAGATCGGTCGAGCGTGGGCGCGACCGGCAGCAGACATTTGTTTTCGGGACCGAGCTGGCCGGCCGCTTCAAGAATAGTCGGCAGATTCATCCGTACTTCTTTGATGTGGCTGCCCGGCATAATCGTTAGTCTTTGCGCTTGATGACTGGCTGCGGCAGATCGGGTAGCGGATGGCCCACAAACGTCGCATCCACTCCACGTTCGCGGTAGAACTTTTCTTCGAAGGAAATGATCACGAGCGCTTTATCGATGTAGTCGCGCAGCAGGCGCCCGCGTCCCGGCCGCCACGACCAGACCTGTGGCGCAACGTAATACACTACAGGAATGCCACGCCGTCCGGAATTCGGCTTTGCACATAATCCGATAGAGCCACGTGATCGCGTGCGTTGTCTGCCGGGTCAACCACGCCGAATTCATCTACCGCAACGACATGGGTGATCTTGAGGAGCGGAATATCCATGGCAGGCATTCCTAGAATGTAGATCCTCGGCGTGACCTGCAGCGTCGAGATACGCTCGAATGCGCTGGGCCGTATTCGGTGGATGGCACGAGCGTCGCGTCTCCCGCCGGAAAACGTGACTTCGGTAAGTAGAAGTTAGTTACTTCCTGTGTCACGCTTGCGGCAACTCTATCGCAGTGTGTGTATATGTCCTGTAAGTCCAATCAGCCGCTTACTGGCACGATTTTAGTCGCGGATGACCAGGCCGCCAATCGCGAGCTGTTAGAGGAATTGCTTACCGCGGAGGGGTTCAAGGTGGCGAGTGTCTCAACCGGCGCAGCCGCCTTAGAGCAGCTGTCCCTCCTTCCGATCGACCTAGTGCTCCCTGACGTGTGCCCAATCTCACGGGCTTTGAAGTCTGCGAGAAAATCAAGGCCAATCCCGATACATACTTGATACCGGTAGTTCTGATCACAGCTCTGTCTGACAAACAAGACCGCATAGAAGGGATTAGAGGCGGAGCAGATGACTTCCTGATCCGCCCTGTGGACCGCACTGAATTATTGGCCCGCATACGCTCAGAATCACTTTCGTTTTATCACTTAGGAGAAATGTTCCTACGACGACCGCGGCAGCGCGACCCCAATCTGCCAGATGCGGATCCACAAAAAAGTCTGAGCATGAAGGTTTCGATTGACCTCATTTTTACTGAATCGCACTTCCAACCTGCGAGAACACGTTGTTGGCGCTCGAGCCGATCAGTCGGACCGTGCCCAGCGCAATTACCAGGATGACTGCAAGCATCACAGAGTATTCAGCGATGTCCTGGCCTTCCTCGTCCAACCAAGCCTTGCGCAGAAAGTGGCTCATGTGTCTCCTCTTGCTACATTGTGCGACAAGTGCGGCTGGTCGCGGAATGGCCCTGATGTATGAGGCACAGAAGTAACAAAATAGCAAAAAGGGTAAGAAGACTCGATCTGAGTCGCGGGGCGCAGCCAGCAGTGGTCCCCCCGAAGGTCTGCTCAGCGGCAGCGTAGAGCAGTTCAACAGCGAAAGGGCAGGGGCCCGAAGGGGCCACCGGCCGTGCACTCCGTAGGCCGACTTTTTCCCGCGCTAGTCCAAGGGTCGCAGCACATTGTCTGATCGTATTGCGTCCAAGATGGGGGATGAACGCAACCTTACGAACAGTCATCTGCCATACAAATGACGGTGGGCCGTCCCTGAAGGGCGATGATTGTGGGGTAGACTTACGGAATGAAACGGCGGCGCCTGGTGATTGTTTCAAACCGATTGCCGATAACCACCAAGATTGATGGCGATCAAATCACGTTTTCGCAAGCCTCCGGTGGAGTTGCGACGGGTCTCCGCGGTTGCCACGAACGTTCGGGCGGGGTGTGGATCGGCTGGCCCGGACTAACCTCACGTGTCTCAATGGCGCACCGCACCATTCTGGATCGTCAGCTCGGCGAGCGCGGGATCGTGGCGCTTTACCTCACGCGCCGGGAAGTTAAGGAATATTACGAGGACTTCTCGAATGGCGTCCTGTGGCCGATCTTTCACTACCTCGTCGACCGCGTCCCCCTCGGCCCCTCCGCATGGGAGAGCTACCGCCGTGTCAATGAGCGATTCGCGCAGATGGTCGTGGACCAGTATCAGCCGGGCGACATGATCTGGGTGCACGATTATCAACTCCTGCTCGTTCCAGGGCTATTGCGGCAGCGATTGCCCGAGGCGCGCATTGGCTTCTTTCTGCACATTCCCTTTCCTGCCGCCGAAGTTTTTCGCATCATGCCGTGGCGGCGCGAGATCCTGGAGAGTCTGCTCGGCGCTGATCTCGTCGGATTCCACACCTATTCCTACATGCAGCATTTCGCTACCGCGCTCGCCGACCTTGCGGGCTTGGAACCGGAGGATGGTCGGGTGTGGCTGGATGATCGCGAAGTGCGTTTTGGGGTGTTCCCAATGGGGATCGACGCTGAAAGATTTCGCCAGCTCGCGAACTCGCCAGCCGTAGAAGAGGAACTCCGCGCCATCAAGCTTGACGCGGGCGATCGGACGCTATTACTGGGTGTAGACCGACTCGACTACACCAAGGGTCTGCCCCGGCGTATGCTCGCGCTTGAGGCCCTGCTACAAGCAGATCCCGGTCTCCGCGATCACATTCGTTTGATCCAAGTGGCGGTGCCTTCGCGCGATGAGGTACCGAGCTATCAAGAGTTTCGGCGCGAAACCGAGGGTTTGATCGGCCGCATCAATGGAACTTACGGCACTGTGACCTCGGTGCCGATTCACTACATGCACCAGTCGATCACCCCCGAACGCCTGGTCGCACTCTATAGAGCGGCGAATGTGATGCTGGTGACTCCGCTGCGCGACGGCATGAATCTCGTGGCCAAGGAATATGTTGCTTCACGCGTCGATGATGACGGCGTCCTGGTGTTGAGCGAGTTCGCGGGCGCCAGCGAAGAGTTGCACGAAGCCGTGTTCGTGAACGCCTATGACGTGCGTGATCTCACCACGAAAATCAAGGAGGCTTTGGCACTGGGACCTGAGGAGCGGGCAACTCGGATGCGAGCCATGCGGCGACAAGTGATGTCACACGACGTGCACCGGTGGGCGAATGATTTCATTCATGCGCTCGAATCTGAACCCGAACCGCGGCGTCGCCCGACTCCCGAAGCGGCATTAAAGGACGCACTTGCAAGGATGCGCGCCGCCTCGACCCTCGCCATTCTGCTGGACTATGACGGAACGCTGGCGCCGATAGCACCTACGCCCGACCAGGCAATGCCCGACAGCCCGCTACTGAACCTCATTTCAGCGTTGGGACAGCGTCCGAATACTACGGTGGAAATTCTCAGTGGCCGTAGGCGCGACCAGGTCGAGGCCTGGTTCGGTGCATTGCCGGTCGCATTATCGGCGGAGGACGGCATCTGGTTCCGGGCCGCACCGAACGCCGCGTGGGAGGGTTCGATCGATCCCTCGGGTCTTGGTTGGTTGTCTGAGGCGCGCGGCATTCTTGAGGAGTTCACCTCGACGACACCTGGAGCCTTCATCGAGGAGAAGACAGCGTCGATCGCGTGGCATTACCGGCGGGCGGCGCGCGGCTTTGGCCAAATGCAGGCGCGGGAACTCCGGGTGCGGCTCTCGCAGGCCATGGCTGGACGTCCCGTGGATGTCGTTGAAGGTAAGAAGGTGCTCGAAGTGCGGCCGCGAGGCGTCAACAAAGCCGCGGTCGTTCAGCGGTTGTTGTCGCAGGAGCCATCCCCTGCACTCATCGCAGCGTTCGGCGACGACCGCACGGATGAAGAGCTATTTGCCGCACTGCCACCCACCGCCATAACGCTGCACATCGGTCCGGGCGCAAGTCTTGCTGCACAGCGCCTGCGCGACCCCGCCGCTGCTCGCGCGTTCTTGGCGTCACTGCTCGACTAGAGGCAAAGATATCTTTCTGTCAGCCCTCGAAGGCTAGGGAAAAACACGCAGTCGCCGGGAACAGGGTATCCTCTACAAATTCCTCCTAGGTGCCAACAATTGTCTTTCATTGCAGATCCTCAGGTCGCATTTCGTGCACATCGACAACGCGGAAGAGCCTCAATGATCTGAGCTGCTCGACACGTGCCGGTTCGCTTCAGAATTGAATCCGCGCCGAAAGCTGGATCCGCCGCATGGAGCTTCCATCCTGCGAGGCGACAATGCTGGAAATCGTTCCGGCATTGCCATCCTGGCAGTCGACACACGAGTCTGGCTGGCCTAGGTTGACTTTGTTGAACAGGTTGAAGAAATCGGCGCGGAACTGGAGGTTCAGCGATTCCTTCAATGGGATGGACTTCGATATCGACAGGTCCGTATCGATATAGCCTGGGCCAAGAAATGAATCCCGACCGATGTTGCCAAAAGTCCCGACCAGTGGGCGGGCAAACGCTCCAAACGTTGAGTTCGTTTGTCCGGGAGGCTGTAGCACGTAAGGGGATGGATTAAAGAATTGAACTTTATGGGTGGCGGGATTAAATGGACCGACATGGGTGGAAAATCCTCCCGCTCCCGACCGGTTGAGGAATCCGATTATGTCATTGTCCTGTCCACTGTTGTCGTAGCTTGGGGTCCAGGGTAGTCCGTCCTCCCAAGTGAACGAGCCGTTTAGAGAAAACCCACCGATAAGCCGGTTAACCCAGCCAGAGGCATTTCCTCCGAACATCCTGCCCTTGCCGAAGGGCAGATCGTAGTTGCCTGCGAAGACAAAAACTTCAGGTCGATTGTAGTAGCTCGGACCGTAGCCGACGCGAGGATCGATGAAGAAATAATAGGACTCATGCGTCTCGGCCTTCGACCAGGTGAAGTGACTTAAGAATTGAAGGCCACCGCTAAAACGCTTATCGACCCGTACCTGTAACGCGTTGTAGTTGCTAGTGGCTTCATTGGCGTTAAACCGCAAGTCCTGTTCCCATCCAAAGGGCTGGCCGAAACCGACGCCGAGCGTCTGCGCGGTGCCGTTGAAGTAGGGGCGGCGATCACTTTGGGTGTAGGGCAAACCTGTTGCCGGGTTGATGTCTTGCGGAGTGCATCCATAACCAAAAACGACGGGGGAACCGCAGGTATTGAATCCCGCGATCGTCTGCGTGTTCGGACTGGCCTGATTGGATGAGTCAAACATGTTGTGAATGCCGTGGCTGCCAACATATGAGACTTGCAAAGCCATCGTAGGCGTAATCTGCTGTTGCACGGCCAGGTTCCAGGCGTCGAGAGTGGGAAGGCGGACAAAGAGCGGGCGCGTCGGCACCGAGACTCCATCTGGAAGCGGAAAGTTGCCGCTGGCCGGAATTGGGGCAAAAGTGAAGCCTGGAGGTCCCGCCGGTACGGTGCCGCTGGGCAGGGGCAAGGGCTGTGTCAAATTGAAGACTGCAGCCGCGTTCGTCACCGGATTCAAGTTCTGAGAAACCTGGGTGGGGAAGGAGAACGTGAGAACCTCGCCGTAAGTATTGCCTGACCATCCTTGCCCATAAACACGGCCATAACCGGCGCGTATGACGGTATTCGGCTTGAACTGATAGGCAAAACCGATTCGCGGCGCCAGGTTCGTGAAGCTCTTCTCCACGTTCAGGTTGGTGCCGTACGGGCCGTAACCGGCAATGCGGATGTTTCCGGTATTCAGATCGAGCAAGCCGCCCTGACCCTTACCGTTCACCGTCTCCGGGAAATAAATCTCCCAACGGAGGCCGTAGTTTAGGGTGAGTTTATTGGTCACACGCCACTGATCTTGAATGTAGGAGAATATTCGTTTCTGGCGCTCCTGGGCGTTCGTGTTTTGGGTTTGGGTCCGCTGAAAGGAAGTGGTGTCGCCCAGCAGGAAAGTGGCGAATCCAAGACCGGGAGAAGTATCGCTGCCGGTGCGGATCGCCGCGAAATGGTAATTGCCGGAGCGAACATTATTGTTATCCAACCCGATGATGTGGTTTAGCCCGTAGCGAACATCCCCGCCAAATTTAATGTTGTGATTACCTACCAGATGCGACCAATTGTTTACCAATTGGAATTGACTCGCGTTCTGCTCGAACTGGTTCGCCGACGTGCCAAACTCAAGATTCCCGCCGCCGTTGGTTCCATTGCTCGCATTGTCGATGTTGAACTGCGGCAAGCCCCCATTCAACGACAAATTACCGACATTCGCGTTGGGGATGCCGAGCTGGTTGCCTAGCGGCTGGGTGAAATTGGGGCCTTCTTCATTGAGGTGGATCCGGTAGTAGCCGAAGCGAAAATCACTGAGCCAGCGGGCGGAAACAACGTAGTCGCCACCCGCCGCAACGCTTTGGTCCCGCGCATTATCTGTGCCGGCAAAACCACCATTACCGAAGCCTTGGCCACCCGCCGCGCCGAAATAGGGATCACCTGAAAGGTCTGAGCCGAAGTAAGTGTAGCGCCCAAAGAGATGAAGCTTCTCGGTCATTTTGTCATCGACGCGGGCGTCGAGCTGGTTTGTGTTGAAGGGCCCCGACCCAGAGGCGACGTAGTTGTTCACGATTCCGGCGCCGGCGACGTTCGGTGCAGGAATTAGTTTAAAGAAGTTTACCGCCGCCGCCGAGAGCCGCCCGGCCGGAATGATATTCCCTGTAAACGGCGTTCGGCCGGTAAGCGAAATCTCGTTGCTCGCTGGGTCGTATATCTGAATTGCGCCGCCCCCAGGTGCTGGAGCGAGATAATCGCTTAGGTTGCAGTCCCCGCCCGAGGTGCAACTACTCTTCGCCAAAGCAGTCGGTACGGTCGTCAGCGTCGCCGATCCGGTTCTTTCCCGCAGACCCTGGTAGTCCCCGAAGAAAAAGACTTTATCTTTAATGATGGGCCCACCGAGCGAACCGCCAAACTGATTATGGAGGGTCCCGGGTATGAAGCGGTGAGTTAGCGGATCGGGCTGGTACTCAGTAAATGGGTCGCGAGCCTGCAGGGCATCCGAGCGCCAATACTCGAATGCCGACCCATGGAAGCGATTGCTGCCCGATCTGGTCTGAGCTGTTACCAGCCCGGCGACGGCCTTGCCGAATTCGGCATCATAATTCTGCGACGTGACTTTCTCTTCAGAGATTGCGTCCAAGTTGGGATTAATGACTGCAATTCCAATGACCGGATCCTGGTTGTCGGTTCCGTCCAACTCGTAGCCGGTAGCAAATGGCAGCTGTCCATCCACCTCGATTTGCTGACTGCGCTGCGGATTCTGCGCTTCGCCGACGTTCCACCCGATATAACTGGTGCCGGGCGTTAACAGCTCAAACGCAGTGAAATTTCGGTTGAAATTGGGCAATGTCTCCACCGCCCGCTCGTTTAAAATCACATTGACGTCGACATGGTCGGCCTGTAGCAGGGGAGCTGACGAAGTGACATTAACGGTATCACTGACCGAGCCGACGGCCAGAGTGATGTCTACCTTCGGGGCCGTGTCAGCATAAACGATGACGTTTTCCGTCGTGACCTTGTTGAACCCCTTCGCTTCGGCGGCGACCGTATAGGTGTCGGGGATAAGATGCTGGACCCGATACTGTCCGCTGTCGTTGCTCCGGGCGGTTTCTGATGTGCCCTTTGCGACGTCCGTCACGGTAACCGTGGCATTGGGCACAACTGCTCCCGTGCTATCCGTGACCGTCCCAAACACCGACCCATAGACAGCCTGAGCCGATGTGAGTCGTGGATTCGCCAAGGCGAAAACTGTCAAAACCGCCAGCACCGCCCAATTCCCGATGGGTTTCGAGTGCAAAAACTTCGGCAAACCATTAACCCGTGCACAGGCCGTATCACTCGTCGTCATGCAGTAGCCTCCTCGATTTTTGCACCCACTGGCAGGGTCCACATCCAAAAAGGTTTGGGGTCCCACGAAAGTCGCGGGAACAGATTTCCGAAGAGCACGCGTCATCGAGCGATTGCAATCGGAATATCGGTGGAGTAGCATAAAAGCACTATTGCGAAGTGCCTTAAGGTGCGGGCGAGTGCAGGGAGGTTGGTTCACCCGTTCAGTTTTTTCTAACCGCAGATCATCCTCCGACTCGCATCCCCGCGGAAGTATCACTGTGTCAGTTACAAGTCACAGCACGTTGGAACGTTCCTTTCTATCTGAGAGATAGAAAGCTGCGGATTTGAACGTTACATGTCTGTTACATCGCTCCAGTTCGCCGACGATAGAGACCGTTGTCTCGACCAGATCGAAAGGCTTACTCATAGCCACGCTCTCCGCAAAGCAGAGTCGCTTTGCAAACTCCTACGATACCTCGCCGATCATGCGTTGGCTCATCCGGGTGTGCCGCTGAAGGAGTATAGGATCGCCACCGAGGTTTTCGGGCGGCCCGCCGACTTCAATCCACAAGCGGACTCGGCAATCCGTGTGCAAGCAGGTCGATTGCGCCTTAAGTTGGTCGATTATTATAGCCACGAGGGTTTGGCCGACACCATTGTCGTGGAGATGCCGAATGGGGCCTACACGCTTGATTTCCACCATCGGGAAATAGCCCGTCCCGTTGCGTTGCCTGCCCCGGTAATTTTCCCGTCGGAGCACACACCGGGCACGAGTACGAGGGGATGGACGATCGCGGTAGTGGTCTTATCATTGGTCCTTGTCGCCGCCCTGGCTGCGGTAGCAGCGCTTTCCTCAGAGCTCAATTCCATCCGGGAAAAAAGCCGGAGTGAATTGTCCTCTTCTGCGGCCTTGCGTATTTTCTGGAGTCAGTTCGTCTCGGGCGCAGGAGCGCCTTGGGTGGTCTTTAGCAATGCCGCATTCGTGGGACGGCCGGAAACTGGCATGCGCTATTTGGATCCGGTCCGCGACCCTCGCAACCTCATTTTGGACCACTACACGGGCGTGGGCGAAGTTCTCGCAGTACATGAACTCGACCAGGTCTTTAACTTGTTGAAGCATCCCGTCCTGGTAAAGCGCGGCAGTCTTTTCTCTCTGGACGATGCCAGGAATAACAATCTCATCTTCGTGGGATCCCCGGCGGAGAACCTTACGTTGTTGGATCTTCCGGGCAGCCAAGAATTCGTTTTTACACGAATCAAGTCCAGACCTCACGAGGGTGATTTGGCCATCGTGAATGTCCATCCTGAAGCGGGCGAACCGGGGGCCTTTTATCCCAGCGATCCCTCGCAGCCTCTCCTGGAAGACTATGCGATTGTTGCTCTTGTGCGGGGGTTGGATCCGGCCCGCCACGTGATGATTTTGGCGGGGACTACGACTATAGGAACCCAGGCGGCCGTCGAATATGTCTGCGGCAAGGATTCAGTAGAAGAGCTGCTGCGCCGTCTGGCTTTGCCGCCTGGCGCCGAACTCAAGCCGTTTGAAGCATTGTTGCGGGTCAAGGTGACCCGGGGAGTTCCAGTTGGCACGCAGCTGGTGGCGGTGCGCCACCGCAACCACTAAGAACGAAGAATTATTCTACCGGCTGAAGCTTGAGTTCTTCTCCGACATGGATTTTAGCCGCCATATCCATTTCTTTCCTCGCTTCTTCCTCCCGCCCTAAACTGCGGTATGCCTGCCCCAGTAGTGTGTGTGTCATGTAACTCCCAGGGTCCATCTTTTCTGCATGTTGCAAATACAGCAGTGAAGTCTGAGGGTCATTGCGTCGCAGAAGCACTTTTCCCATCAGTATGAATGGCCCGGTGCTCGAAGTATCGAGCGAAATCGCTTTGGACAGAGCTTCCTGCGCTTGCTGATATTGACCCGAGCGCGTAAAGACATCTCCCAGACGGTAGTAGACGGAGGGATTGGACGGATTGATCTCCCGCTCCTGTTCGAACTCACGCAGCGCCTGCACGGTATCTGATTTGAATAAATAAAATTCACCCAGCAAAAGATGTGCAAGCGGAAGTTTCGGCGTGAGCTCGAGCGCCTTTTTTGCAGCCTCGGCGGCGGCTTCCGGCAAGTTTGCCTGCATCAGCATCTTGCCCAACAGAAGATACGCTGCGCCCGAATTCGGGGGGACGCCGAACTGATTGGCGAAAGCCAAGCGAGCGTCGTCGAAGCGGTTTGAATTGAGGTAGCAGAGTCCAACGACATAACTAGCGTCTGCATTCGCATTGGGCATCCATTGCTTGACTCGTTCGAGAAAGGGGATGGCGGCGGCGGGACGGCCCAAACGATAAAGTGAAAGCCCTCTCATCTGCACTGATTCGCTGTCGTTCGGGTCCTCGTCTATGGCGCGCGCGAAAGCTTTTTCGGCGGAGAGCAGCTTGCCGGTGCGGTAGTAAGCGATGCCCAAGGCGTGCTGCACTCCCTTGGCCGACGCTCCTTCGGCTGCTACCAATTTTTCGAGCATCGTGATTGCTTCTTGGGTATCACCGTGCGCCAGCTTTTCCTGTGCCGCCGCCAAGGTCTGGTCGACGCGCGGCTCAGCGGACGTTATCGCCGGAGTTGCAGCGGTCACTGGCGGCGACGCTCCCTTGGGATTTGTTTCAGAGGGTAGTTCGGGAACGGATGACTGCCCCCTTGCGCCACCGGCAATGAGACACAACACCAAAACAGTGGGAAATGATCGCATGTTCTGAATTGTATTCTGCCATGCTGGCTTGCATTCGCGTTTCGCGGTGTTAGGATCCTTTGTGCGCTGGTGGCGGAAATCTCCCGGTCGTTGCTCAAGCCTTCTTGCCGGTCTTTCCCTCGCACTTCTGTCCCTGCCAACCGGCAAATCTGCTTCTTCGACTGCGGTTTCGACAAACCCAATCTCGTCGGTTCCTTATCCTGATCCTGCAGGCGGCCTTCACCCCGGCCCCGCCTGGTTCATCGATGTAGCGCAACCGGCCGGACTCCCCATGGACAATGTGAATGCAGGTGTCGAGTCAAAGAACTACATTATCGAGACAACGGGTAGCGGCATCGGAAGTTTTGATTATGACAGCGACGGTTGACCCGACATATTTCTCGTGAATGGCAATACGTTGGATGAGGCGAAGGGAACAAGCACAGAACCAAGCAGCCATCTATTTCACAACAACCTGTCAAATCGCGATGGCAGCGGCGCCAAGGTTACAGTCATTGCGGAAGGTCATAGATTTTTGCAAGAAGTGCGCAGCGGTTCGAGCTAGATCTCCAATAATGATAGGCGGCTTCATTTCGGACTTGCGAAGCAGTGGCGCGGTCGATGGCATCAAGATTCGCTCGCCAAACCGCAACCGCGAGAGTTTTCCGGGTAGAAGCGCCGATCGTTTTGTCACTTTAATTGAGGGCCGGAGCGGAACTCCGCACGGTTCGTGAAACAATCCGCGCGGTTCGAGGATCCATAAGAGTAATCAGCTAAGACTATGGGGGGGAATATGTTGCAAGTCTCCTCGCGCATTTCACGGCGCAGGTTTGCGAAGTTATCAGTGGCGGCTATGAGTGCGGCAGTAACCCCCGGACTGTGGCTCCCTCAGTCTGTTGCCGGAACTCTCGCTTCACAGCCACCTTTGATTGAATTCGGGTATGGCGATGTTTCTCTCGGCAGTGTTCTACACCAAACTCAGCTTGAGAATACTCACGACGTGCTGATGAATATGAGTGAAGACAGTCTGCTAAAGCCTTTTCGCCAGATGGCCGGCCAGCCCGCGCCGGGTGCCGATTTGGGAGGCTGGTACAACTATGACCCAACTTATGACTGGCACAAGGACGATGCCGGTTTTGCCCCCGGTGCAACTTTCGGCCAGTGGATTTCAGCGCTGGCCCGCTATCACGCAATCACCGGCTCGGAGGAGACGCGCGAAAAGGTGCTTCGCCTGAACCGTCTGTACGCACAGACCATCTCCGGAGATTTCTACGACAAGAATCGTTTTCCCGCCTATTGCTATGACAAACTGCTGCTAGGGCTGATTGATTCGCACCAGTTTGTCGGCGACCCAGACGCCTTCTCCATCCTAGAGCTCACTACGAAGGCCGCGATACCTCACCTGCCGGGGAAAGCGATCGATCGGGAAATCGAGTGGCGTCCAGGCAAGGACCAATCATTTCGCTGGGATGAGTCCTACACCAATCCCGAGAATTTATTTTTGGCTTACCAGCGTGGCGCGGGAGATCGCTATCGTGAACTGGCGATTCAGTATCTCGACGACTCCACGTGGTTCGACCGGTTGGCTCGTGGCGAAAACGTTCTTGCCGGAAAACATGCATACAGCTATGTCAACTCCCTCAGTTCCTCGATGCAGGCTTATCTCATTCTCGGTAGCGAAAAGCATTTGCGCGCTACGAAGAATGCTTTCGACGCGCTCGCTGCGCAGAGTTTTGCCACCGGCGGCTGGGGCCCGGACGAAATGTTGCGATCGCCCACCAGTGACGATGTAAATGCGAGCCTTACCAAGACTCACAACAGCTTTGAGACCCCGTGTGGCTCCTACGCTCACTTTAAGGTAACGCGCTTTCTGTTACGCGTGACCCGGGATTCCCGATATGGCGACAGTATGGAACGTGTGATGTATAACACCGTTCTCGGGGCCAAACCCATGCGCTCCGATGGCCGCGCGTTCTATTACGCGGATTACAACTCCGCCGGCAGAAAGATTTACTCCAAGCATCGTTTTCCTTGCTGCTCGGGCACCTTGCCACAGGTGGCGGCGGATTACCGTATCAATATCTACTTTCGCGATCGTCGCGGTGTTTATGTAAGTCTCTATTTGCCTTCGAGTGTCCGCTGGGTGCAGGATGGCGCGCGTGTGTCGCTGAGCCAGGATGGCTCGTATCCTTTCGACGATTCGGTATCGGTCGAGATAATTACGTCAGCAACGAAAGAGTTTGCGCTGAACTTGCGCGTGCCGGAGTGGGCGCAAGGCGCCCGGGTTGAAGTGAACCGGAAGCGCTGGCCGGATTCGCCGGTACCAGGAACTTTCCTCACCATTTCTCGTC
>Ga0209330_1000318_pt1 | contig 22273 bp, 21 predicted proteins | sample JacPinW_OM2H0_O3_FD_187969 | JGI IMG/M metagenome (GOLD analysis project Ga0209330, IMG submission 187969) | Forest soil microbial communities from Algoma, Ontario, Canada - Jack Pine, Ontario site 1_JW_OM2H0_O3 (SPAdes) (version 2) | ecosystem: Environmental > Terrestrial > Soil > Boreal...
TTCCCGGATTCGGCCGCTCGTCGATCTGGAAGCAACTTGTCCACATCCTGACCTGTGAGGAAGGGTGGGTGCACGATTTGCAGGACAGGAGGTTTGCCGGCTGGCACGAAAAAGATTGCCCGACGATGACCGCGATGCGAGCTGCCAAGGGCCGAATCAGCGAGGCAACCCGAACTTATTTGAACGATCTCAGTGAAGAGCAACTTAACGCAACGCTGGCAAAGCGACCAGTCGATTGGGGCGGTGAACTCCGGAGTCCTGCTTTTATCTTGTTGCACGTCATAACCCACGCGTTTCACCACAAAGGCCAGATTGTCGCGATGCTGCGAATTCTCGGATATCCAGCCCCTGATACGGATCTCCAGCAGGTATAGCTTATCGCTTGTTCGCCGAGCACGAAACAGCGTCAGATGGTGCCCTCCGGAGAAACCCCGAGAATGGAATGGATTTTTTTTGAGGACTGAGGACGAGCAGCTTTTTTTGTGCTGAGCATCAACTTTCACTTGACATGGGAAATCTGCGCCATATTATGGCACACTTCACTCGCGTGGCGTGCGGTCGCGTCAACCTCCCGGCCGGTATAGGCCTGGATGACTTGGGATCGACCTTCACCACCCATGGACCCAAAACCCTGCCTAATCTGATCGTATCCGGCTACTTCAGCGCCGGCGGAGCTTTGGTCGGACCTGTCAGTGACACGGACTTGTACTCACTCCGTGACATGGTCAGCATGATCAAGGGGAAGCACTCACTCAATTTCGGCGGCGAGCTGTCGCTGGAAAAGGATATGATCGTCGGCAACCTGGACAATTTCGGCATCTTCAATTTTGCCTCCTCGGCACCAACGAGCACCGGGAATGCACTGTCCGACTTTGTCACCGGCCAGGTGGGCACAATGGAACAAGACACTCCCTACCATGGGCTCTTGAGCGACTGGTATTTTGCGGGTTTTCCGCAGGACAACTATCGCATACTCCCAAGGCTCACGCTAAACCTCGGATTGCGGTATGACCTGCAACTGTCCCCCGTCGAGTCTTCGAACCTCACTGCGGCCTTTGTTCCCGGCGCGCAATCCACCAAGGTTCCCTCTGCGCCTCTGGGGATGCTGTTCCCCGGAGACTCGGGTGTACCGCGCGGCATCGCCGATAACCGGCTGCATCACATTTCCCCGCGGGTTGGTATCGCATGGGACCCGTTTGGAGACGGCAAGACAGCGATCCGCGCGGGCGCGGGCATGTTCTACGGCAGCGTCAGCGCCAATGAATGGAACCAGCCCGCCAATGCGCAGCCCTTTGCCATCCGGCAGACCTTCAACTCCATCGCTTCCCTCTCCAACGTCTACGTGAATCCGGCGTCCTTCCCTAACGGAGACCCCTTCCCTTACCAATATAGTCCCACGAGCCCCCGATTCCTGCCCGCGGCCAGCATCGAAACCATTGCGGAAAACTATCAATGGCCACTGGTTTACCAGCTCAACACGGCGGTTCAGCGCCAATTTCCCAAGAACGTCAGCCTCACCGTCGCCTATGTCGGCACGCTGTCGCATCATCTGCCGTTTATGATAGACAAGAACTATGCTCCCTATGAGCCTGGAGCCAGCACATCGCAGACCAGCATCAACGCCCGCCGTCCCTACGATCCAGGCGTCCTGGGCCAGGTCACCTACGACGAATCCAATGAGACCGCGTCGTACCACTCGCTTCAGATCTCAGCCAGCAGACCCCTCACCCGCAACCTGATGATCAACGGCTTCTATGTATTCAGCCATCCCTTCCGGAGCGTCAATGAGTCAGCGATCGGTCAGGCTGTCGCCCAGGATTTCGACAATCTGCGGGAGGAAAGAGGTGCGACGGACAATGACCGCCGGCATGTGGCAAGTATCTCCGGCCTGTGGAACCTCGAGTACTACAGCGGTTCCAACTCCTTCATCCGGCAGGTCCTCAATGGCTGGACGATCTCGCCGATTGTCTCCCTGCAAAGCGGCGCGCCTTTGAATATCTTGAGCGGAACGAACAACAACTTCGACAGCGCCAATGCGAACCGTCCCGACTTTGCGGTTCCGGGAGTCAGCCCATTCCTCGATCCTCACAGAAGCCGCTTTAAAGCCGCGCAGGAGTGGTTTAACACGGCAGCGTTCACTCAAAACGGCGCAGGGATGCCGGGCGGCATCGGCCCGGGCGGGGCCGACGGCAACGTTCCGCGCGACTATCTGCGCGCGCCAGGTTACCGCGATATCGACCTGGGGGTGTTCCTCGACTTCCGCTTCGAACGATTCACATTCCAGCTCCGCGGCGAGGCCACCAATGCCTTCAACCTGGTCAGCCTGAATGCGCCCACGGCGAACCTGAAGTCCGCCTTGAACGGCCAAGTCACCTCTGCCGCAAGTTCCCGCCTGATTCAGATTGGCGGGCGCTTCACATTCTAGAGCAGGGATTGCGTTTCAAGTTTTGAAGCGCTGCGGTTTTACGTTTCGAGTGTAGGGCGGAGCAAGACGGAAGATTGAGCGGGTCTTCGCTCCTGTAATTTCAGGATTAGGTGGAATCAGGAAGGAGTGATCGATGAGTACGCAGTCTGCAGTTCCAATCGAAAAAATGGTGTTTCGCAAAACCAACGCTCAGACGGGGCGCCATCTCGCCGTGACACCAGCAAATAGCACAATGCGCCATCTCTCCTACGGTCGCATCATTTTGGAGGCCGCTAAACCACTTGTGTCCTTCTCCAACGGAACGCAGGAAACAGGACTGATATGCCTGGCAGGAAACGGCACGGTGAAGATCGCGGGAAGCGAATACAATTTGGGACAATTCGACGCGATCTACATTCCCCGCGATTCCGCCATCGAAGTGTCGACCAAGACCACCGTGGATTTCGCCGAGTTCTCGGCCGGCGTCAAAGGGAAATACCCTTTGAAAGTCGTTCGCTACGCCGACGTAGCCAAGGACCCCGGCATGAAATTTGTCACTGGAAACCCCGGCTCCAGACGCGAATTGAACGTGCTGATTGCCAACAATGTGGAAGCCGGCCGTCTGATCGCAGGTTTCACCTCTTCCGATCCGGGAAACTGGACCAGCTGGCCGCCCCACGAACACGCCCAAATGCTGGAAGAGATGTACGTGTACTTTGACATGCCGGAGCCAGCCTATGGCCTTCAGTTGGTGTACAACGACACTCACTATCCGGAATTGGTGACGGCGGTGCGCGACGGTGATGCCGTGTTGATGCCCAACGGCTATCATCCCAATGTTTCCGTGCCGGGACATCGGATCGCTTTTCTCTGGGCCATGGCCGCGCACCGAGAAGTCGAAGGCCGGCAATTCGGTGTGGTTAACGTCCAACCGGAATTTCAGCAAATCAGTTCAGGCCTGGATGCGGCACGGAAATAACCGGTCGGGTAAAACCCAGGAAGAAGTCAAAATCAATGGCGGATCAGAACTCGATTGTCGAAGCGCAGTCCGGCGGACCTGGTGAGGCTTCCGCATCTTCGTCGACTGAGAAACGGAGCGCAGGCGTCTTCGCGGGAAACTTCCGTTGGGTCATCTGTGGGCTCTTATTTTTCGGGGTGACGAAGAATTACATGGACCGTCAGGTCCTCGGTGTGCTCAAGGGGCCGCTGCAGAGCGAGTTCGGCTGGAATGACATCGACTACGGGAACCTCGTGTTCGCTTTTCAGGCGGCCTACGCGCTGGGTATGATTTTCGTCGGCCGCCTGATTGACCGGTTTGGCACTCGCATTGGTTACGCCATCGCCATGGTTTTCTGGAGCCTCGCCTCAATGGGCCACGCGATCGCGTTCTCACTTCCCAGTTTTGTTGCAGCCCGAGCTGCCTTGGGATTCGGTGAGGCCGGAGTCTTCCCGGCCAGCATCAAGTGCGTTGCGGAATGGTTTCCAAGAAAAGAGAGGGCCCTAGCAACTGGAGTCTTCAACGCGGGGAGCAACATCGGCGCAATCGTTACGCCACTCATCGTACCGTGGATTGCCGTACATCTTGGCTGGCGCTGGGCATTCTTGCTAACCGGCGCGCTAGGCTTTGGCTGGCTCATTCTCTGGCTATGGCTCTATCGCAGTCCCGAAAAGCATCCCTACTGCACCAACGGCGAAAAAAACTACATTCAAAGCGACCCTGTTACACAGGCTGGAAAAATCAAATGGAGCCAGCTTCTGCCTCACCGGCAAATGTGGGCGTTTGCCGCTGGGAAATTCATGATTGACCCCATCTGGTGGTTCTATCTTTTCTGGATCCCGGACTATTTGCAGAGAACGCATGGCCTGCATCTGACGCAGATCGGCCTGCCGATTCTGGTTATTTATGTCATATCTGATCTCGGAAGTATCGCAGGCGGCTGGTTTTCATCGAGTTTGATTCGGCGAGGAGTCTCGGTGAACGCGGCGAGAAAATGGGCGATGTTTCTCTGCGCGCTGTGCGTACTGCCTATTGCCTGTGTTTACAGGCTTTCCGGCTTATGGCCCGCCACAGTTCTGATTGGGCTTGCCGCCGCCGGTCATCAGGGCTTTTCGGCAAATTTGTTCACGCTCTCGTCCGACCTTTTTCCATCCCGCGCAGTGGCGTCTGTTGTCGGAATTGGAGGCATGGCCGGGGCGATTGGCGGAATGCTGATCGCCGAAATCGTAGGCCATGTGCTGCAGTGGACCGGAAGCTACATGGTTCCTTTTTTCATAGCGGCATCAGCCTATCTGATCGCGTTGTTGTTCATACATCTTCTAAGTCCCAAGCTCCTACCCGCGCGGATCGGCGAGAGTTGAACCGATGAGCCTCCAATCATTTCAACTGAATTCCTTCCAATTAACCGGCAAGAACGCTCTCGTAACCGGCTCACACAAAGGATTGGGCGCTGCCATTGCCGTAGGTTTGGCGACGGCTGGAGCAAACGTAGGTTGCCACGGGCGAGCTCCCATTCCAGGTCCGGCGCGCGACGCAATCCTTGCAACGGGTCGCAGGACATTCTATTTTTCCGGGGACTTGGCGGACTCGAATATGCCCGCCGCTCTTGTCGAGAGAACAATCGCTGAGTTTGGCTCAATCGACATTCTGGTAAACAACGCTGGCGTGATCCGGAGAGCGCCCGCTGCGGAGTATCCCGCGGAATTCTGGGACGAATTGATTACCGTGAACCTGACGGCGGTTTTTCGCCTGTCCCAACTAGCCGGACAGCACATGCTTCAGAGAGGGAACGGCGGGAAAATCTTGAACATCGCGTCCCTTCTCGCCTTCCAGGGAGGAATTCTAGTTCCCGCTTATGCGGCAGCGAAAGGTGGTGTCGCACAGCTAACGAAAGCGCTGGCGAACGAATGGGCCTCGAAGGGAATCAACGTAAACGCGATTGCGCCGGGGTACATGGCGACGGACAACACCGAAATGCTGAGAAGCGACCCAGTTCGCAGCCGCCAGATTCTCGACCGAATCCCTGCCGGCAGATGGGGCGCCGCCGATGACATCACCGGCGCCGCAATATTCCTGTGTTCATCGGCCAGTGACTACGTTCACGGGCACATTCTGGCCGTCGATGGAGGCTGGCTGGCGCGCTGAGGAAACCATGTCTCTCACCATCAAGCCAAAGAGCGGGTGCCGTTGGGATTTGGTGAGTTTGGGTGAAGTGATGCTGCGCTTCGATCCCGGAGAATACCGGATTTGGACCACGCGAAATTTCAAGGTCAGCGAAGGGGGCGGTGAATACAACGTCGCGCGCGGGTTAAAGCGCTGCTTCGGATTGGATACTGCCGTCGTCACGGCATTTGCGAACAATCCGGTTGGCCTATTGTTGCAGGACTTGATCTATCAGGGAGGAGTCGATTCCTCGTTAATCCGGTGGGTTGATTATGACGGAGTGGGCCGGACAGTTCGCAACGGATTGAACTTCACCGAGCGAGGATTCGGCGTGCGCCCAGCGCTGGGATGTTCTGACCGAGGCCACACCGCAGTGTCGGCACTAAAGCCGGGAGAGATTGATTGGGACTCGATCTTCGCTTCCGAGGGCGCGAGCGGCGAGGGGACGCGCTGGTTTCATACCGGCGGAATATTTTGCGCGTTATCTGCAAGCACCCCTGAAATCGCGCTGGAGGCGATGCAAGCTGCCCGCAAGCATGGCGTCGTGGTTTCCTATGACTTGAATTACCGCGACTCACTTTGGAGATCTTTCGGCGGAAAGAAAAATGCGCAGAAGGTCAATCGCCGCATCGCTTCTTACGTTGACGTCATGTTGGGCAACGAGGAAGACTTCTCCGCCGCACTGGGCTACGACGTTCCCGGGATGGACGAAAACCTCTCCTCCCTTGATCCAGAAGGCTTCAAGCAAATGATTCGGCAGGTCGTGAAGGATTTTCCCTTCAAAGCAGTAGCCACAACGCTCCGCAAGGCGACCACTGCAACCAGAAATGATTGGGGGGCGATTTGCTATTGCGAGGGTGACTTTTTTAAAGCGAAAAATCGGGAGAACCTCGAACTTCTCGATCGGGTCGGCGGCGGTGACTCCTTTGCTTCAGGGCTGATCTACGGCTTTCTTGCGGGTAACGACGCTCAGTGGGCGGTCGAGTGTGGCGCCGCCCACGCAGCGCTGGCGATGACGACGCCGGGTGACACTTCCATGGCAACACTGACCGAGGTGCTTCAGGTGATGAAAGGAGCGGGAGCCAGAATCGTCCGCTGAATCTTCAATGAAAAAGCAAGATGTACGCGATCGAATTGAGTGCATTGGGATCGTGCCGGTGATCCGGGCCTCTTCTTCTCAAGAAGCCCGCTTTGCCGCGGACGCCGTTTGCCAAGGGGGGATTCCGATCGTGGAAATAACCATGACCGTGCCCGGAGCTCTGGAGGTGATTTCCGAACTGGCAAAGACGATGCGGGAAGTACTGGTCGGCGCGGGAACAGTTCTCAACAAAATGATGGCGCGCCAATGTGCGGATGCCGGCGCTCAGTTTCTGGTCACTCCAGGTTTTGATAAAGCCACTGTAGTCGAGGCGAAAAAGCTGGGCTTGCTCGTTATGGCCGGCGCGCTCACCCCGACTGAGGTGATGGCGGCGTGGAGCTCCGGAGCTGATTTCGTAAAAGTGTTCCCCTGCGGCAACCTGGGAGGCGCAACTTACCTCAAGGCATTAAAAGGGCCGCTACCGCAGGTTCCTCTTGTTCCGACGGGCGGAGTCAATCTGGAAACGGCAACAGACTACATCCGAGCCGGGGCTGCAGCGCTCGGCGTGGGCGGGGAGTTGATCCTGAAGGATGCGCTCAAAGCGCGCAAGGCCGAGGTCATTTCTGGCTTGGCAGCCAGGTTCGTCGAACTGGTGAAGGATGCCCGGAATGAAATCACGGCCTGAGCGCAGCAGGTTGCTCAGGCCCAGCGAATTGGAGGGAGCCGATGGAAACGCAGACAAAAACATTCCCGGACCTCGTTGTGCGGGAAGATCCGGATCGATGTGCGTTTGCAAGACGCCAGGGAGGGCGAAACCATAGCGGCGATTTCGCAAGATGGAAACGAAGCCAGTCTTCCCGACCTGGTAACCCAGAACGCCACCTGCTTGCGCCAGAAGTTGGGAATCGCCGATGTTTAGGCCACGGAGGCCTCGCAAGTGGCCGGTTCCCCCTCGGCCAGCTCGGAGGCCACTCGTTTGTATGGGGAAGGACTGGCGAAGCTGCAAGCTTATGAAGCTTGCCAAGGCCCTGGATCCGCTTTAGACCACGATGCCGTGTTGATGCTGGCTCCGGACTCAACCCCGGCAACGGTGTGCTTCCTCTGACGTTTACGGTTACACCGAGGTGCTCAATTTCGCACATAAAACTCCGGCAGAGCTTCTCTTCCCAGAGGCATTAGTGCTGATCGGTCATTCTCGCTTAGTGCTCTCCTTGCACGGACGTACCGCAACCTAGGCTGTGAACGCACTTCTTTGGCTTCGTCTACACTAGAGGGTAGCGAAACAGATGGCGACTAAGAATTCAGTGCACGCCGAAGAATCGGAACTTCGCCGGGTTCAAGCCCCGTCGAGGATTATGCCTTCCTTGATCGCTGGCATTTTCCTGGGTGTGATTCTTGCATTCATATTGGCAGGACTTCTGTGGTTGTCGACCGGCTTCGGCTTGTCGCGCCTGATGGGCATTTTGGGCGGCGGACACATCCGGATCAATGTGGATCAGCCCACGGTCGTTCGTCAAATTCAGCAGCTTCAGCGTCTGGAAACCGTGAGCTATACGATGGATAAAATTATTTCGGGGGAGCACCCCAATGCTTATCTGCCTAAATTTCTGGCGGGGGACCGGCTGCTGCTGGTTGTTCACGGGGAAGTGGTGGGGGGCATCAATCTCGCTGGTCTAAGGCCCGGCGATGTCCAGATACAAGGGCAGAAGGTTTTGATTCACCTGCCGACGGCCGAAGTCTTCAGCACGCGAATCGATAATGCGAGGACAAAAGTATATTCTCGCGACACGGGGTTGTTCTCTTCTCCCGATCCCAATCTCGAAAGCGAAGTCCGCGAAGAGGCTGAACGCCAGCTGGAGCAAGCCGCGCTGCAGGATGGCATTCTAAAAACCGCTGGCGACAACGCGCGAGCTACAATCTCGAGCATGTTGCGGGGGTTTGGCTTTCACGAGGTGGATATTCGCTAGCCCCCGGAAAAAGACTTGCGGGGCGGCGGCGATACTGCTCGAGACTTGGTGGGGCTTTGTTGGCAGCTATTGTTTTCGCTGACCGAGCGACTCCAGGAAAGGCGCGCCACTAGCTTTCAGCCGCTGCTCCAACCTCGCACTGCAATCACAATTGCCGCACGCCCATGGTTCTTCACCGTTCTGGTCGCGACATTTGCGGCGGTCGTGTGCGTCTTGCACTCGCTTGAGATCAAAGTACTGTTCCCAATAAGACCGCTCCTCCAGGAGCGGCGTGGGACAATAACAGACTTCGACCCAGCGCACCGTTCCGGTCTCGACGCGAGCCTCGCGCATATTGCGCAGGTACTCGCCCTCGGCCACGGAGCCTTGGCCAAGTTTTTTACTCTGGATGGCTTGAAGAAGACTGTCTGCTCGACCGGGCTTGACGCAGGCGTGAACTAGATACCTCATAACAATTCAAGAAAAGGGATCCGGCTACCTTGTCGCGAACGCTGCAGCAGTGGGCAATCACACGCCCTCGACCTCAGATGAACATTTCGTCTTGTGGTACGGCTCGCCGCTGGGCTCGAGCGCCGCCGTTCTTGCCACCTCGATTGCCCAGAAGAAACTCGACGCCGGCAGTCACGCCACGCACAATGCCGGACACTTGGCGCACCGGCGACACCACTGTTTTGGCTACGACATCGGAGGTATGTTCGACGCGATCAAAGGTGCGGGTGAGCATCTCGTCGGCCCGGATCACCTGGAGGCGAGCACGATCCACAACATCGCTTACAGTCGCATCTACCCGCTGAACTTCAGCGCGGACCGAGGTGGTTGTCTCCGCCAAGTTGCTTACGACCAGCTGGACCTTGGGGCGCAACTCCACCACGGTATCGAGGATATGCCCAATCTTCGGTTGCAACTCCACAAGGTGGTCCACGAGTTTCGCAGCCTTGGGAAGCAGCTCGACCAACAGCCCTTCCGTTGACCGAATCATCGGGAGCGATTTCGCTTTCAACTCCGCGACTTCATCCTGCAATTTCGCAGCCGTCTTGCGAACCGCGAAGTATAGAGCGACAAGGATGAGCGCCTGCAAAACGACGGCCGCCGTGGTGGCGGCGATAAACCAAGGCATGAGATTTTCGATCATAGCAAAAGCTCCCAGAAAAGAGCTGATACCAACGAGTCCTTTACTTACACACCCTTAGGAGGCGCAGTCTCTGACGTCGCCTCTTGGTAAGCCTGTCGTCCAGCCTCGTAAGCTGCCTTGAACTGATCTTTTTGCTGGCTCACTACGTCGCGGCCTTTATCGACCCAACCGGAAGCTTGCTCGCGCGCTTCTTTCGCTCGAGTGCGTACGAACTCCCGTCCCTGTTCCGCCCGAGCTTTAATCTCCTCGCGGGTTTCGCTTCCCGCTCGGGGCGCATACAAAACTCCGACGAGTCCACCTAAACTCAACCCCGCCAGGAACCACAGAAAACTGCTGCCATCATAATCAGACATTGGAACCTCCTGAAAAGTGCAATGTTACTTAACCGGATGGTAGCACCCGCATATCGGAAATACAATTACGGCAGAACCCCTAAGCGGGCATCCGCGAAACTGCATCACGAGTGGAATTTTGTTTATTTCTGTGTCGGATTCGCCGGGTTGGGGGCCGGCGCGGCCGGCGGGGTTTTCGCGGGAGCGGATTTCTCACCCTGCAGAACAGAGCGGGGCCCCCCATGCTTGATGGCGTTGATGGAGAGCGTCACCGATGTCAACATGAACAGCACTGCTGAAATGGTGGTGGCTTTAGAGAGCGCAGTGGCTGCCCCGCGAGGGCCAAATGCCGCCTGGCTTCCCTGTCCACCGAAGGCTGCCGAGATGTCCCCGGCCTTACCGCTTTGCAAGAGGACAACAATAATCAGAAACAGGCATACGATGACGTGAATGATGGTAACGAGAATGATCATGGAATCGAGAAGTCCTAAATTGTTGGGCTGTAAAAGATTAGGAGATATTTTTCCAACCAGCGATAGTCTGACATCCGCCCCTCCCATCGGTCAAGGGGCTCGTTGAGGGATCTCGGTCCAGAGATGTGGTTTTCGGCCTGAAAAAGCTGACGAGCACTCGAGTTCCTGAATATGGTGACTAGCAAAAGCATCGCGCGGTTTCGATTCCGGACCTCCGCGACCTTGCGTCGCGCGGAAGGACGAATCATCACAAAGGAGAAAGAACGACAACTACACTGAGCACCCGAACTATTCCGCTAATCACTTTCGCAGTTGCAATTTGTTTATTCACGGGCATTGCATCGCAGCGAAGCTATAGCCAGCAACGAAAAGCGGTGAACCCTCTCTCCCACCCGAGGACTTCGGTTCAGTGACGGCATCGTTGGCCGGCGATACTTTGTGCGTTGCCGGTCAAGAGGGTAGGGATGAGTCCAACAAATTGGCTGCAGGGGGCATTGGCCCCGAGACGACTCCGGCACTTGCGGCGGCCGTGGTCAACAACGCCCGCGTTGAAATCTCGGCTATCGCCGTAAAACAAACATAGGTCAGATCGCAAATTAAGGTTGGCATGCTCGCCTCGAGAGCGAGACGCCAGGCTTCGCGCCTACCGATTGACATCAATCCGGGAGTCGCCATGGAAGTAAGCAGAAGTCATTGATTTACACCACTCGCAAGATAGCCACCATCGACGACCAGCAGAGTTCCAGTTACGAAGCTGGCACTGTCTGATGCGAGAAAGATTGCCGCCCCGACTAGTTCTTCGAGTTCTCCGAAGCGCTTCATTGGAGTGCGGGCAAGCACTTCCTGACCGCGCGGCGTGCCCATCAACAGCTTCTCACTCAGCGGTGTGCGGAAATATCCTGGTGCAATGGCGTTGACACAGACTCCGTGCCGTGCCCATTCGATCGCCAACGATTTGGTCAAAGAGGCCACGCCGGCCTTGCTCGCGCAGTATGCGGCCACTTCATAAAGGGCCAGGAATGAGCCCATCGAAGCGATGTTGATGATGCGGCCATAGCTGCGCTCGATCATATGACGTCCGAAAACCTGACACGCTCGCAACGTTCCTGTGAGGTTAGTGTCTATGAGGTGGTCCCAATCCGCCTCAGGGAAATCCAGCGTCGGGGCGCGCTGGTTGAAGCCCGCGGCGTTGACCAAGATATCCACCTTACCGAACATCTGGATGGTAGCCTGCAGCACGGTTTCGAGCGATGCGCGATCTGCCACGTCGGAGCCTACACGCAGCGATCGGCGTCCCAGAGACTCGATCTCGTCCGCCACAGCATTTACCAATTCCATGCGCCGTGCGCTGGGCACGACGTCGGCTCCGGCCTCGGCTAATCCGCGCGCGAGGGTGCGGCCTATTCCAGAACTGCCACCGATGACGACCGCCACTTTGCCCTCGAGATCGAGTTTCTTAAACCCCATGGTTGGCTCAAGTGTATCTAACTTCGCAGATCCGCCGCACCAGTTCTGAGTAGTCGCTTGAGAATTGTGCACCGACAGCGAAACTCGAATCATGCCGATGAAGCAGCCGCGTCGCGGACAATCGCAGTCGGGCCGAACTAATGAGTGACGGCAGCTTGGCGGGTGTAGGAAAATATCCGATAAAGCTCGAAAGGACGATCATTCCGATACCAGCTCCGATGGCACTCAACCCGCAGACTGGCGGCGCGGGTTCGCTGGTCTACAGATGCAACGGCTGAGACATTCGCCATCGTGGTGAAACGCGCATACGGGCGGCCCGACGGATGCCGGACTAGGCGCGAGTTTTTTCAGGTGAAATCCAGAAGCATCGGGCGGATGAATAGGCTTTTGGCACCCTAGATTAACTCGGCAGGCGCTGCAGCCGCTTTGGGTTCGCGACTGGAACCCCATGGAAGCGCTTTGGCCACGGTTTGCGCAGACGCCTCTTCCTCAATCGGCAGCTCTACGGTCACTGAGGCTCCCCCGGGCTCCAGGTTTTCGAGTCTAATCTCCCCACCGTGTTCCTTGACAATTCCGTGGCAGATACTGAGACCGAGACCGGTACCCCGACCCACTGGTTTTGTGGTGTAGAACGGATCGAAAGCACGATTCAGGTCAGAGAATCCAGGACCTGTATCCTCGACCACGATCACTGCGCGACCGCCGCGCTGGAACGCGCGGACGGCGATCTGTTTCGGTTTTGTTCCGCTTTCTACTGCATCGATTGCGTTGTTGATCAGATTAAGTAACACCTGTTTGCATTGGTCTTCGTCAGCCACAATCAGTGGTAGATCCGCCGGAATGTCCACTGAAACTTCCACGTTTCGAGTTCGGACGTGGTACTCGCGCAGCGCCAGCACATCCTGAACAATCGGCAGTAGGCTTACTGCCCGACGATCCGACACGCTCTGCCGCGAGAAACGGAGGAGGTTCTCGACGATCTTTTTCATGCGACGACCTTCCGCTACGAGCTTGTCCAACCGGTTGCGCACCGGCCCAAGGGTTATGTCGTCGCTTAGCAACTCACCATAGCCGATTACGGCAGTGAGAGGGTTGTTCAGCTCGTGGGCAACTCCCGCAACTAGCTGTCCCAAAGCGGCCAGCTTTTCCGATCGCACCAACTGGCGTTGCAGCGACTTCAGTTCGAGAGCGACTCCCAGGTCGGTGGCCAATAGCTCTATGCGCGACAAATGGTAAGCGTTAACTTCCGCCGGCTCTCTTGGATCGTCGAGCGCCATGCATCCCAGGTAACCCCCGCGCACAGAGCGCAGCGGTATCAGCAGTTCGTCGCCGCTGTTCCAGTAGGGATTGAGGTCATATTGCAACTGGCTTTTCACAGGATCGTATTTCGCGGCGAGTGCCGCAGAAAGTAAGAACGAGTTTTCTCCGATGCGGTGCCCGCGGGTGCAAAATTCTTTGATATCTTCGGTCGTCCAGTGCTTAGCTTTGTTCTGTAGTTCCGCTAAAGCTTTGGAGGAGAGCCCGCTGGCGCCCGCCAACCGCAGCCCATGGCCTGCGTTATCCAGATGGATGGCTGCTACCCGGAAGTTGCTTACTTCCGTGATCGCCAAGGCAATTTCAGCGCACAGCAGGTCTATGTCCACGCCGCTCAAAAGCTGCGAGGTGATCGCAGAGAAACGCTCCAGTTGCCGATTTAGGGCACGTTCCTTGTGCTGCATCGCCTCGATGGATTCGGACTTGTCTTCGACCATAGCCAGAATCATTCCGAAGGCCACAAACATCTTCGGGACGTTCCACAATTCCGGAGGTACATTTACACCCGGCGCGAAATGGTCAATCAGCATTCCAACCGGGAACACTGCGCCCCAGGTGAGGAAACCAACGACCACGGTCAGCGTTCCCGGAGAAATGCGCCAGTAATTCCGGCAGACAAAAATGCCCGGTAACGCAAATCCGAGGCCGAGTAACGCAATCACACCCTCGTCAAAGGAGCCATGTAAGGCAGCTCGAGTCGCCCAGATACCGGCGGCCGCAATGAGGACCGCAGTCGCGACGGTATACAGGTAGGCCTTCCGGTGAATCCGAAAGAGCAAGAAAACTCCGCTTCCAAAACACGCGGCCAGGCACAACACAAAGGGCCAGCGTGCGTGTACGTCATAGCAGTCCAGCACTCCGTAAGTTACGCAAGGTATGCCCGTCACCAGGAGCAGCAGATTTCTCTTGGCTCTGTCCTCCACAACTGACGAAACAGAAACCACAAAGATTACCGCGGATGCTAGCAGTGAGGTTAAATCGACCGCCAGCAGGAATGGGCTGACTGGTCCGGTGGCAGGTTCCAGCATCTGTGCCACGAAATGAATGAAGACCAGGAACCAGGCGACCAGCCAAAGTTGCAAGCGCGCAGAGCGTCCATGCCGTTTCAGGCCGGCGAAAATGCCGACCAGAACAGCCACGGTCACGACGGTTGGCATTTTCTCGAGAATAGTCATCAGACTATTGATGGTTGGCCAGTTTATCTTAACCGAGGCCCAGAACCAAAGTGACTTATGTAACCTACTGAGCAACTCCGGATCAAGGACCTCTGGAGCGAGACGGTTTGTTGGCAAACCGATTAATGAAATGACGTCCGCTCACCCCGGATCGGTCTCGCGCTGGATGTGGGCGTCGCACTGAGGCAACGCGACACGGGACCCAACGCGATCTTACACCTTTGCCTTGACACCCAAGAGCAAAAGTAGCACTATTTATTCCCTGTATTAAATGCATTTAATACAGCGGATTCCCTGCGGAGGAAGCTATGCTGTCCTGGAGGGCCAGCCTTTCCACCTCGGTTCGACTTGTTTCGGTCGCCGGCATCCTACTCGCAATGTTTGCCTGGGGTCTCACCACGCAAGCGCAGTCTGCCTACGTGCGCGTCAGTCAGGTTGGCTACGAAGCGGGCGCAACACCTTTTCGTGCCTACCTGATGTCCTCGGCGGAGGGGGGCGGAGCTAAATTCAAGGTGGTCGACTCAAAGGGCGCCACAGCTTTCTCCGGTCACGTCGGCCCTTCGCTCGGCATCTGGAGCCATAGTCGAAAACTCGCGTATAACGTCTATGCTCTCGACTTCAAGGCTCCGGCGGGCGATCTGTACACGATTTCTGTGTCTGGGCCGGTGGCGGCGATTTCTCCGCGGTTCGCGGTGGATTACCCGGAGGCGCTGTATTCAGGCTTACTCCTGAACACATTATTTTTCTACGAAACCGAACGAGACGGACCGAATTTTATCCCTAACGGGCTGCGTACGGCGCCCGGACATATCAAGGATAAGAATGCGCATGTTTACCAGACACCGTTGCTCGACAGCAACGACTTTATCGATCACAAACCGCCCACTCCGGCCATGGTGTCCGCAAAGCTGCCGAATATCGATGTGTCTGGAGGGTGGTGGGACGCGGGTGACTACGTCAAATACGTCGAAACGACCAGCTATACAGAGGCCCTGATGCAGATAGGGATTCGCGACTTTCCCCACCAGATGAGCGCAGACGCTCGCATGAATCCCGCCGCGCCGCCCGGCTCGATCTCTTATGCAGGTGACAGCGGTCCCGGAGCCCCGGCGTCGTCCAACTTCACCGATGAAGCCAGATTTGGGATCGACTGGCTGATGAAGATGTGGAACGACAAAACGCATACCCTCTACTACCAGGTGGACAATACGCAGGACTGGGATTACTACGGGGAAGGCGATCCCAGTTCGGCTACGGGCAACTGTGGCGGAACCTATGTCACGCCCTACTGCCTGATCACAGAGTATGACATCTGGACCCTGCCTCAGGCCGCCGATAATTTCGAACAAGCCGGAGATCCGCAAGCCTGTGATCCCTACACGACGTTTTTCATCTGCCATCGCCCGGTTTACCCGGCAGGCCCCGCCGGCTCACCAATCAGCCCAAATCTAGCGGGCCGTTTAGCGGCGGACTTTGCGCTCTGCTACCAACTCAATCGCGGAACGGAACCTGCTCTGGCTAACAAGTGCCTCAAGAATGCAGAGGCTATATTTGCTCTTGCCGATGTTTCCTATACGGACCCTGCGCCAACGGTCGGTTCGGGCTCATGCAGCACTTGCCTGCTGACCATTTCTCCATTTGACGGCTATCCGGAAAACGTGTGGGAAGACGACATGGAGCTGGGCGCAACTGAACTATACTTTGCTCTCCAATCAGCCCAGGGAGCCAAAGACCTGCCGGACGGCCTGCCCCATACCGATCCCATGGACTACCTGCGGCAGGCGGCGAGGTTTGCCAAGAACTACATCAAAAACATCTACGACCCGGGATTCACAGACACGCTCAACCTGTACGACGTCAGCGGCCTCGCTCATTTCGAACTGTATCGAGCGCTGGAAATGGCGGGAAATCCAGGCGACTTGGCGGTTTCGAAATCGAGTATCCGCAAGCAATTCTTGCGCCAGGTTGGTGACGCGATTTCACAAGCAGGCACGGATCCCTGGGGCTTCGGGAATCAATGGAGCTCCGGCGATACTACTTCACACGGAGCCGGTCTAGCGGTAATGGCAAGTGAAGCCTATTACCTGACTGGGTCCAGGAGCTACGATACTTACTCGCAGAGGTGGCTGGCCAACATCTTGGGCGCCAATGCTTGGGGCTCGTCGTTTATCGTGGGCGACGGAAGCACGTTTCCAAATTGTATCCAGCACCAGGTGGCGAACCTGGCCGGAGCGCTGGATGGAACTTCCGGAGGCACGCCGTTGCTCTGGGGAGCGGCTTCCGAGGGTCCAGGAGGCGGTGCGACTTCAGGCGTGGTGGGCGGCATGATTCTGTGTCCCGCGAACGGAGCAGACGTGTTCAAGAAATTCAATGGAAACGACGGTCCGTTTGATGCCTCGCAAGTAGCGGTGTATCAAGATAACGTGCAGTCGTTCAGCACCACCGAACCCGCGATCGACCTTACATCGACTTCGTTCCTTATGTGGTCATGGCGAATGGCGCAGCGTCCGCGCTTCTGACAGAACTAGAGCGGGTGACTCTCTGCGCCTCACAGAATTTCTATCACTCTCGGGAGAGTTTTTACGCGATCGCTTACGCGATCCAGGCGCCGCCCACAACGATGTCGCCATCATAGAACACTGCGGCCTGCCCCGGAGTAATGGCACGCTGAGGTTGGTCGAAGGTCACCAGAATTTCGTCGTCGGCAAGCTTTTCTAGCATGGCCGCAGCGCCTTCGTGGCGATGCCGAATTTTCACGGACACTCGCATAGGCTCGCGAAGTTCATCCATGGCGATAAGATTCAGACGCCGGGCGCGCAGTTCCCGCGAATAAAGATGCTCGTCGCGGCCGACCACGACTTGCTTGTCGGCGCCATTTATCTGAATCACGTAAAGCGGCGATCCGGTCGCAACCCCAAGGCCCTTGCGCTGTCCCACGGTGAAGTTGTGAACCCCGCCGTGCTCACCGATCACCTCTCCACTCGTGGTTACCACCTCACCCGCAGTCTCGGGGAGGGACTCGCCGCGCTCGGACAGATAAGCATCGATGAAACGCTTGTAGTCGCCGCCGGGAACAAAACAAATTTCTTGCGAGTCGGGCTTCTCCGCTAGCGCCAGACCGTGCGCTCGGGCACGCTCACGCACCTCGAGCTTGGTCATTTCACCCAGCGGGAAAAGCGTGCGGCCAAGCTGCTCCTGAGTAAGGCCGAAGAGGAAATAGGTTTGATCCTTGCTGCGATCGGCGGGACGTTTGAGCAGCCAGCGTCCGCGAACGTCGTCATACTCCACGCGAGCGTAGTGGCCAGTGGCCACGCACTCCGCGCCAATCTGCTGAGCCACGACGAGTAGCTGATCAAACTTCAAGTGATTATTGCAGAGGCTGCAAGGGATTGGCGTCCTCCCCGATAGATACTCGGCAACGAACGGTCGCACCACATCGCGCTCAAACCGTTCTTCATGATTTACCACGTAGTACGGAATGCCGATGTGCTCGGCCACGCGCCGGGCATCGTAAACGTCGTCAAGGGAGCAACAGCGGCCCGTCACCGCTTCCGGCATGCCCTCGTGCTCGGCCAGACGTCGCTGGTTCCACAGCTGCATGGTCAAGCCGATCACGTTATGTCCATCGGCGCGCAGCATGGCCGCGACGGTGGAAGAATCCACACCGCCCGACATCGCTACAGCAATTGTTTGAGGACTTGGCATGCTTCTAACGAACCACCATTTTCCTGTAGGCTGGCGACAATTCCCGCAGCCGCGCGACTGCCTCCGGTACGAGCGCCAGGGCGAAGTCGATATCTTCCTCGCTATTTTGTTTTCCCAGACTGAAGCGAATGCTGGCGCGAGCTCGGTCGGCGCGCAGGCCCATTGCGGTAAGCACGTGCGATGGTTCGATCGCGCCCGCGGAACACGCGGCGCCCGTCGAAACCGCCAGGCCCTTCAGGTCGAGCGAGATGACCATCGCTTCTCCTTCGATGTGATCGAAATAAATGTTGGATGTATTTGGCACGCGGGGGGCGCCTTCCCCGTTGACGGCGGATTCTTCCACTTGCGCGAGAATTCCCTGCTGCAGACGGTCACGCAAGGCGGACATCTTCTTATCGTCGCCTCGCTCGAAACCTTGCATTGCCAACTCCGCAGCCTTGCCGAGTGCGACAATTCCGGGAACATTCTCAGTTCCGGCGCGACGAGAACGTTCGTGTCGCCCCCCATAAAACAGCGGCTGAAGATGGGCTCCTCTGCGAACGAAGAGCGCGCCCACGCCCTGAGGCGCGTGCATCTTGTGACCGGAAATCGATAGCGCATCGCAAGCAATGTTCTTCACATCAATTGGAACCTTGCCGGCCGCCTGCACTGCGTCCGTATGAAAATAGACGTCGGCCTCGGCTGCAATCTTGCCGATGTCTTCAACCGGCTGCAGGACTCCGGTTTCGTTGTTGGCCGTCATGATTGAGATCAGCTTGGTGTTGGGACGCAATGCCCGCCGCACGTCGTCGGGATCCACCAGGCTGCGGCTGTCCACCGGCAGCCAGGTTACCTCGCATCCCATTTCCTCCAGATGCCTGCAGGCATGCAGCACTGCATGGTGCTCGATGCTTGAAGTGATGACGTGATCGCCCTCGCCGGTCAATCCTGAAATCGCCAGATTGTCGCCTTCTGTCCCGCCGCTGGTAAAGACAATTTCCTGGACCCTGCAACCTAACAGCGACGCCACCGAGTTGCGCGCGCGTTCCACCGCAGCCCGGGTTTCCTGACCATGGTGGTGGATGGACGATGCGTTGCCAAAGTGCTCGCCGAAATACGGACGCATAGCTTCGAGCACCTCCGGCAGAACCGGCGTGGAGGCGTTATTGTCGAGGTAAATGCGTCGCATCATCTTTTCATATTCTACCCGCTTTCTCTTTAACTGTTCCGCCCAAATCACTGGAGACAAAAGAAATGGCGCCCAAAGGGCGCCAAACTACCAATCTATCTTGCTTGATCAGTTTCGCTTCTCTATCGCGACGTAATGACTAGGATAGTCCGGCCCCAGATACTCCGCGCGCGGACGAATCAGGCGGTTATCGTCCAGTTGTTCAATCACGTGCGCGGCCCAGCCGCTGATCCGCGAAACCGCAAAAATCGGGGTAAACAGATCCTCGTCGATGCCCAGCGTGTGGTAGGTAGAGGCGGAATAAAAATCAACGTTCGCATTAAGCTTTTTGTCCGCTTTGATGAACTGCTCGATTTTTTCCGACATGTCATACCATTGCGGCTGCCCGCTGGATTGGCCCAAATCGCGCGACATGGCGCGCAGATGCGTGGCTCGCGGATCCTCGGTGTGATATACGCGATGGCCAAAACCTGGCACCTTCTGCTTTTGCGCCAGCATGTTGCGAACGTATTCGATGGGATCAGCTTTTTCTCGATCAATGGTTTGCAGTATCCGAAAAACAGCCTCGTTCGCTCCCCCGTGCAGCGGTCCCTTCAGTGCTCCGATCGCCGAAGTAATCGCCGAATGCATGTCGGATAAAGTTGCCGCAGTCACCCGCGCGGCGAAGGTAGAAGCATTCAGCTCGTGGTCCGCATGCAAGATAAGCGCGATATCGAGGGCTCGTTCGGCCGTGGCGGAAGGTTTGCTGCCATTCAATTGCCGCAGAAAGTTGGCAGCATGTGACATCGAGCGGTCGGCTTCGACGACCGGTTTTCCTTTGCGAAGGCGGTCATAAGCGGCAACAATCATCGCGATCTGTGAAGTCAGTCGGATCGCTTTACGAACGTTGGCCTCGTGATCATTTTTCTTATTGTCCGCATCGTAAAACGACAAGGCCGAAACCGCCGTCCGCAAAACGTCCATCGGCAATGCCGTCGGGGGAGCGTCGCGGAGCAATTGCAGGATCGCGGGGTCGAGGTGACGCTCTTGTTGCAGACGCCCTCGGAGATCTTCCAGTTCTCCGCGATTCGGCAGACGCCCGAACCATAGCAGATAGCAGGTCTCTTCAAAATTGGAGTGGTCGGCCAGTTCGTGAATGTCTATGCCACGATAGGCGAGAACGCCGCGATCGCCATCGATATAACAAATGCTGGAGTTGGTGGCAACGATGCCTTCCATTCCTTTTGTTGGAGGGGTACTGGTCACGCTGGACATAGGGTCTCGCTCAGTCAGATTGATTCCGTTGCCGAGCCACGCCAGGGACGCGAGGAGTGCAACTATCTTTTATACGCCAAAAGTTCCTGCCTTCCAACATCCCGAGGGGTGCTTCGGATGTTTAATTCCTTATTTCGTCGTCCGATCGTCAGGCGTTGCTGAGACTTCCGTCGCCAGCTGCGATTGGAATTCGCCGGTCATTTTTTTCAATCGGGCAAGCATCTTCCCGGCCTGTTGACCAACCTCAACGAGTTTCTTAGGTCCAAAAATGACCAATCCCAACAGCCCCAGAAACAACATCTCCGCCAAGCTCACGCCTTTTCCTCCGGCACTTTCGGCGAGGCTACTTTTGACGACGGCAACTCTTCCTTACCCTGCATTGCAGCCTTGAATCCGCGAATGCCTTCGCCCATCCCTTTTCCGAGTTCGGGCAACTTCTTAGGGCCGAAGACGAGCAGAGCGATTCCGGCAATGATGAGTAGGTGCATGGGTTGAAATAAGCCTTCAAACATCGGTGTTCCTCCAGTCAAAAGTAAGCAGGTTAAAGAAACATTCGTAAGCAGGCGCCGCGACCTATTAGGCGCGGCGCCTGCCGCCACGAGCGGGTGAAGAGACTATCAACCGATGGCCGCCCTCAGGGGAATGCGCCAACTCTAGAATCCGCGTTGAGCCGAATCCGCTTGATTGGCCAGCGCGGTGAGCTGGTTCGAGAATGCTGGGGATTGGCCGATAAATAGGCCCATGTCGGTCAGGAATTTGACCACTCCCTTGGCAACTCCTTGAGGATTTGTGGGACGAATTACAGCGCATCGCGGCAGACTAGGGCTGATGAATTCGCAGGGAACCGGAAAGATCAGGTTGGTTTGTAGCGCTGGATTGAACGTCTTATCGAAGTTCGGGAAGATGATCCCGGTGTCAGGATCGGTCAACGGAGCGAGTGGCGGTTGCACGCTATTTCCCGCGAAATCCACCCACTCCAGGAAGTGAGCTACTTCGTCGCCGCCGATACTGACCACGATTTTCAAAACTTCCACATTGTGGGCCTTCTGGGCCATGGCTGAGTAGAGTGAGCTGCCGCCCTGCTCAATCGTTCCGAAGTGAAAAGCCGCGGTGTTGGCGATGGCTTGAACGTGTTTCGTGGGTTCGAAATCAGCGTTGGTTCGTGGAATGGCGGTTACGTTCACCAAGTCGACGGCTTGCGGGAAAGTGGCACCAAAGTCCGGATTCTGCGTGCTTCGATAGCGGGTATACCAACTCGTGTCGACGGTGAGATTCATCAGGTTGGTGAGCCGACCAGTCTGTTCGGCTCCCTTTGCCTGGCTGCTTGGCAGCGTACGGAATTCATCGAGGTCCACCGGCTCTACTCCCTTGGAAATCAGGTACGCATTCAGAAACTCCGCATGGCTCTGTTCGTCGAGGGTGTTGCTAGAGATGTATTGCGGACCATCGGAATCGAGGTTCATGAAGGCCGCCTGGTAGGTGTTCATCGGCTTGAACGGCGCCGTCTCCACGGGGACTTGGCCAGGGGTCAGACCACCCAGCTCCGCATACTGAATCCAAAGGTCGGTCTCGATCAGTTCGGCTGCCGCCAGGAATCGAAGGATCGCAATATCTCCCTTGGTAATGGTTGAACTGCTGGTTTCC
>Ga0209330_1000319_pt1 | contig 22181 bp, 17 predicted proteins | sample JacPinW_OM2H0_O3_FD_187969 | JGI IMG/M metagenome (GOLD analysis project Ga0209330, IMG submission 187969) | Forest soil microbial communities from Algoma, Ontario, Canada - Jack Pine, Ontario site 1_JW_OM2H0_O3 (SPAdes) (version 2) | ecosystem: Environmental > Terrestrial > Soil > Boreal...
AGAACGCGCCGTCGGAAATCAACGTCATCGGCTATAACGTGGACGATGCAACGCGCGAAGTCGAGAAGTTTGTCGACCGCGCCTTTCTGGCTGGTCTGCCGCGCGTGCGCGTGGTCCACGGCAGCGGCATGGGTATCCTGCGCAAAGCCCTGCGCCAGGCGTTGCAGCAGCATCCGCATGTGGAGTCGGTAGCGGAGCCTCCGCAGAACGAGGGCGGCGGCGGGGCCACGGTGGTGGAGCTGCGGATATGAGTGGGCCCGTAAGGAATTGGAAAAGAATTCATCTTGGCGCCAGACAATAATCTCGTTCCGAATGCGCCAAGCGATGGACATGATTCGGCGCTCGGTGGATCGCGATGAGCGGTGGGCCGGGGAAATAATGGAGTCTGGGGGCGGGGTTGCTGACTGACGGTTACAAATGCGCCACCTGCGACCAGTGGCACGCGGGCTTGCGGCTGAGCTTCGCGGCCGATTCTGCGGGCATATACTCGAACATGAACCGAGAAGAGCGCGACGCTCGTTGTGTGCATGGCTCAGAGCAGAACACGATCGATCAGAAATGGTTCTTCTTCGGGGATAGAGGAAAATGATCACCGGCTCGCGGCTTGAACCGAGATCGGGAATTACACGCGAAAGGGCTTGGGAGCTAGCGGCGTGGTTCTTGCGCCAGCAACGCCCGGGTTTGTGCGAAGCCCTGTGGCTGTCTGGTTTTCCGGTAGCTTCAACGGATAAGACTTGATTTCCACAGTTTCTCCACAGCTATCGAACTCTCGTATATTTCAAGCTGAAGCCTTTTCGCTCACAATCCATAAGGAGAGAAGAGTCTCGACCGACGGCTTATTAATCCATCCATGCCTACTGAAGATTTCAAAGAGACGGTGAAGCAGCAGGCAGATATTGTCCGCGTCGTCGGCGACTACATCAAGCTAAAGAAGGCTGGGGCGCAGAACTATTCGGGGCTTTGTCCGTTTCACGGGGAGAAGACTCCGTCGTTTTCGGTGCACGCCACGCGGCAGTTTTATCACTGCTTCGGTTGCGGGGTTTCAGGAGACGTATTCAGCTTCATACAGAAAGTCGAGAATATTTCTTTTCCCGAAGCCGTCCGTCTGCTGGCGCAAAAGCTCGGGATTCCGCTGCCCAAGGCCACCTTTTCCAATCCCGCGGAGGCCCGGGAGGCCAAACTGCGGGCGCAGTTGTTCGACGTTCAAGAGCGCGCGGCCGCATTTTTCCAGGAATGCCTGCGGCGTCCAGACGGAGCGCGGGCGCGTGAATACGTGCTTGGACGCGGAATCGACGAAGAAACGATAGCGCGCTTTCGCATCGGCTACGCGCCGGATTCCGGTTTCCTGCTGCGCGACCGCCTGGCGGGAGAGTTCGGCGAAGAGGTGCTGCGTGAGAGTGGCCTATTTTCGTGGAAACAACAACAAGAAGATCGGCCCGTGGCTTCCGGCGCCCGGCGTCAGGAAGGCGGTGACAGCGGTGGCGCTGGAGGCGAACAGCAGGTTCCTCGCGGGCTTCGGCCCGTTCGGAATGACGAGGCGGAAGACAATAACGGTCCGTCGGAAGCCGGAGGTCGGAAGCCGGCTGCTCTCCAAGCGATCTACTCCAAGTTCCGCAACCGCGTGATGTTCCCTATTGCTAACGATGCGGGCAAGATCATTGCATTCACGGGACGAACCCTGGCCACCGATGAGAAAGCTGGTCCCAAGTATTTAAATTCGCCGGAGACGGGAATTTATTCGAAGGGCCGGGTGTTATTCAACCTCGACAAAGCGAAAGAGGCGATCCGCAAGCTGGACTACGCCATCCTGGTCGAAGGTCAGATGGATTGCATTTCCGTCTATGCTGCCGGCTTTCACAATGTCATCGCCAGCTCAGGCACGGCGTTTACTGAGATGCAGGTGAAGTTGCTCGCGCGCTTCAGCAAGAAGGTCGTGGTCAACTTTGATCCGGACACGGCGGGGGCCAAAGCCGCGGAGCGGACACTCAACCTCCTGGTCGAGGAAGAGTTCCAGATCCAGGATGGCATAAAGGTGCTTACGCTCGAGCAGGGCTTCGATCCTGATTTGTATATCCGGCGCAAAGGCAAGGATGCGTACGGCCAGGCGCTCAAGAACTCGCAAAAGTATTTCGACTACCTAATCGATAGGGCGAGAAGTCATTTTCCGGTACGCAGCGCCGAAGGTAAACTGAAGGCGGTCAACTATCTGCTGCCCCACATCCAACGGGTGCCGAGTCGGATCGTGCGCGACGAGTTGGGCCAGGAGATCGCGCAGAAGCTGGGCATAGACTCAGCAGTGCTGCGACAGGAATTGCGACACGTAGCTTCCGAGCGTTCGGCGGCAGCCGTGAAAGCTCCGGCGGAGGTGCAAGCGACCGATGCCGAGCGGATTCTCATTCGCGCCCTCGCTTCGGCGCGCCAGATGCAGCCCGGGGAGCACACTTCGGCTCGTGATGGCGCCGAGGAAGAGTTCGATCCGGCGCGGCAGGCGCAATACGCCTTGCAGAACGAAGGACTGCATCACGGGCTGGCCACGGAATCGCTAGTCGAGATTCTTCTGAATGCCGGAACGGAAGTTGCGGATGTAATGGAGGTGCCCTGCTCCGATGGTGAACGCCGCATGCTGGCTTCGATCTTGTTGAAAGAGGAAGAAGAACTCACCGCTGAGCGATTGGAGGGCGCCGTGCGTGCGCTGCGGCGCATGCATTTGAGGCGCCGGCAGGAGCAGGTGCAGCGCGAGTTGAACAAGCCCGGAGTTGGCGACGATAAGGCACTCCGGAACGAGTTGCTGCTCGAGAAGGATCGGTTGAGCCGGGCGCTCCGGGATCCAAGTTTGGCCGAGGACGGGCTGAAAAATCCTCCGGGAAACCAGAGAAGTGCGTGAAACAAAACCGCACCTTGAACCATCTAAGTATTTAGCAGAGTTAGAGATAGCGGCGGGCGACGGGTATTAAGCGGGGCAAGTGATAGACCGCGCGGCACTTATGTGCTAAGCTCTATAAGTTTGTGCTTAGGTGCACAACTCCGCGTTACCCCAGATTCCTACCAGTAAACACACCATACGCTCCCCAAAGAGCGAATTGATGAATTTGAGGACACCCTTTGGCTCTTGAAGATAAGTACGATGACATAAAAAAGCTGGTCGATGCCGGGAAAGAGAAGGGATATCTCACCTACGACCAGGTCAATGACCTGATCCCGCACGATGTGCACAGTCCCGAAGACCTGGACGACCTGCTCACTACGATTGGCACGCAAGGTATTGACGTGCTGGAAGGCCCGAAACTGCCTTCTGCGGCGCTCGACAAGAAATTTGACGAAAGCGAAGAGGGCGAGGACGTTGAGCTCGACCTCACTCCGGGCGCGCTGGAAAAAACAAATGATCCCGTCCGCATGTATTTGCGCGAGATGGGAACGGTGCCCCTGCTCACGCGCGAAGGCGAAGTGGAAATCGCCAAGCGCATCGAGCGTGGTCAATTGCGCGTGCTCAAGGCGCTCTCGCGGTCGCCGATCGTGATCCACGAACTGCTGGCCATGGGCGAAGACCTCAAGAAAGGCGTACGTTCCATCAAGGAAGTCGTTACCTTCGACGAAGAGGAAATCACCGACGAAATCCTCCAGAACCGGCTGAACGAATTTACCGGCAAGATCGACAACATGGCGAAGCTTTACAAGAAGGTCGCCGTGGTGCAGGAAAAGTACGCGGCAGTGTCTTCCAAAAAGCGCCCCAAGGATCACCGCCGCGCTCGTCGCAACTTCGCCCGCGCCATCGTGAAAGTTTCTATCGCGGTGCGCAAGCTCGGTTTCACGAATGCCGAACGCAAGCGTCTGATCGACCGGGTCAACAAGACCGTCGACAGCATGCGTTCACTCGACCGGCAAGCGGGGAATCTCGAGCGCAAGGCCGACGCCACGCGCAGCGAAGATCAAAAAAAAGAATACCGCCGGCAATCGCGCGCGGTTAGAAGCGAAATTGAAAAGCTGGAAGCGGAAGCCGGCCTGTTGTTTCAGGAGATCAAGCGCACGCAGCGCGAGATTATCCAGGGCGACATGGATGCGGAGCAGGCCAAGCGTGAACTGATTGAGGCCAACCTCCGTCTGGTAGTTTCCATTGCGAAAAAGTATACCAACCGCGGCTTGCAGTTCCTCGACCTGATTCAGGAAGGCAACATCGGGCTGATGAAAGCCGTCGACAAGTTCGAATACCGCCGAGGCTACAAATTCTCCACCTACGCCACCTGGTGGATTCGGCAGGCGATTACTCGTGCCATTGCTGATCAAGCGCGTACGATTCGCATCCCGGTGCACATGATCGAAACCATCAACAAGCTGATCCGCACCTCGCGGCAGCTGGTGCAGGAACTGGGACGCGAGCCTACTTCGGAAGAAATCGCCAAGCGCATGGATATTCCTGTGGCGAAAGTCCGCAAGGTGCTCAAGATCGCGCAGGAACCAATCTCTCTCGAAACGCCGATCGGCGAAGAAGAAGATTCGCACCTTGGCGACTTCATCGAGGACCGCGCCGTGGTCTCACCAGCCGAAGCGGTGATCAACGTGAATCTCAAGGACCAGACTGGACAGGTCCTGCGCACGTTGACCCCGCGCGAGGAAAAAGTCATCAAGATGCGCTTTGGCCTCGAAGATGGCAGCGAGCACACTTTGGAAGAAGTCGGTCAATCGTTTGCCGTAACCCGCGAACGCATCCGCCAGATCGAAGCCAAGGCGCTCCGCAAACTGCGACATCCCTCGCGCTCGCGCAAGCTGCGGGCGTTTATGGATGGAGTGCGGGACTAGAGCACGATTGTCATCGGGTCTCTTGTCAGCGAGACCACGGGTCTTAACTTTTGCCTGCGGCTGCCGTCTCAAGTCCAAGCCCATAGTCCTACGCTGCGCTCGGTATGACAAGCGGCAGTAATTTATTGAGGCACGCTTTCGGTCGTGCCTCTTACTTTCTGCCGTTTACACCGTCCAAGTTTTCTAATTTCACCCTTCGTTTGACGGAAGGCGGCAGCCTCTTTCTGGGTGGCACGAGCCGGATGAATCGGGAGGTTCACGTCTGGAATCTGTGAGCGGCTCGGGGCGCAATTCCCCGGGCCGACTCGGCAAACGTGTAACCGCCTTCTATGAGAAGGTCATAAAAGTCGTGGGGAGCTATCAAGGGCGCTCCCGAACAGCGGGCGTTCATCTCGAACCTTGACAGCTCCCCACGTCACTTACCATCGAACTGGGAACGAAGCGCAACGCAGTTCAGTTGGGCTTCGTTCCTTAGTGGAATCGGTTTTCAGCTTTTCCGTTCGTATTGGCTCGCCTTCCGCAATGCTTCCGAACTGTCTGCCTCCCTCATTCCCGTTCGTTCCCAGAACGACAACATCCACCAACAAAAGGGGACACTTCTAATTAGTTAACGATGGGGACATTTCTAATCAGTCTTGACACTCAGGTTTTTACGCATTGACAGACGGATTGGGTTGACATATAGTCTCGCCCCGAGTGTGACGTCCCTACCTGCCATCAAGGAGTCTGCAATGAATCACCGAGTAGTCCTCAAACAGTTGCGGCTGGTCTATTTTGCCCTTGTGTTCGCCAGCCTCGCGGTGGCGCAAACTGCGTTCGCGCAGGCGTCGTCGCAAGGGCAAGGAAAGATCGTGGAGATGGACCGAGCGTCCTTACACCAGTACTTGAAATCTTTCGGATACAAGACACGCGGGAGCATCCCAAGAGTAAAGACCGACAGCTCCGATTCACGGTTCGTTTCGCTGACGCACTTTTCTTCCTCCTTCACACTGCGAGGCGTCACATATCCTTTCACTATGCTCGGCTACCCGCCGAAGTCGGGTAAGCAAGCAGAGTTCAGTTCCGTCATCGTTCCCTTGCGGATGAACTTCTTCGGCTTTAGTGCCAACCCAATCATCTTTGACCCCGGTCCTGCCGTCACCAATATCATCCATTCGCCGATGTATCAAAATGCCCAGTTCGCCAGCGGGTTCGGACAATTCGGCCAAATGATGCAGCGTGCGACCTTCTGGAACAAGATGGATCCGGGAAGGAAGTGGAGCGTCAGAATGAAGCAGCCTCGTGTGCTGCCGACGATCGACGTGGAAGTCACGCCCGAAACGGGTGCGCTGTTTAAGGTGGGGAGCTCCCTCTTCGGCAATGTGCTGATCGATTTCCTCGATGCTGAGGCCCTAACCATTATTCAAGCCGCTGGGCTCGGCCCGGACGAATTGCCGGTATTTGTCACAGATAACGTCATAGCAGAAGCCCTCGGTTACCACAGCGCGTATTCCGTGATCAATCCCGGTGGCACCGAGGCATTTCAGACTTACCTGTACACGAGTTGGCTCGACCCAACCCTCGTGGACCCCATCATTGCCGATGTCAGCACCTTCAACCACGAAAACCTAGAATGGTTCAATGATCCCTTCGTCAACAACGTTGTTATGGACTGGCGCTATCCGCCCAAAGGCGCTCCCGGCGCCGTCTGCTCCCACAATACGCTTCTCGAAGTAGGTGATCCGGAAGGAAACGGCCCCACCTTTCTGGATTTTCCCACCGTGGTCGTACCTATCGATGGCGTCGATTATCACTTGCAGGATCTAGTCATGCTGCCATGGTTCGCCGACGAAGTCCCCTCGTCCGCCGAAAACGGCTGGTACGATTTTCCTGCCACCGACTATATTTTTGTCCCGGCCGTTTACTGTCAGCATTAGCCTTTGGGTAAACTACGGGCGCGGGTCGGCGGGCTGACAGTTGGGGTACCATCCGACGCAGTTTCATTGAACCCGCGCGGCCTGATGTGGGAACGAGCCGTGCGGGTTGTTCGCCGACGGGAGTTCATGCCCACCGACTAGTACCGCGTTCCGGTAGCGATGGCACATCCCTGGCGAGAAACGTTGCCGTTTACGTCGCCAAACACAACGGTTGCCGTGCTGCTCCATCGCTCTGGCTTCCGCGTAGTCGTGGCAGAAAAGCAAAGGCCGATCAGCGGCGTCAAGCAGAAAGATCCTCTGCATTTCAGGCTGCGCTTTCGGTTCTGAGGTATCGCGGGATGGAAATCGTTCCTCGTGCCTTTTCATTAAGCCACCGCTGGATAGCTCATGTTCGCAGACAGTGGCGCACCATCTTGAGAACGTGAGGCGCGCTCCATAATCTCTAATTCTTGCCCTTCGAAAATGCTCAGCGTTTGGTGAATCTGCGCATTTTTCCTCAGGCTTCCACAATGAAGTTTGATCGTCCACAGTTTCTGCACAAGCGCGAAATGTTTTTCTGTTGCGACTCGCATCGTGGTGCCGCAGAGTGGAGTCACCGAAAACGTGGGACCTTCCAAGGCTTGCCGAACGAGGTTTGCGGCGAAGCCAGCGGCAGACCGGCGATTCTCGAGGGTGAATTGCCGGGGGAAATTGGAAACGCGCGTGAGCGTGGTGCTGGTTGCCCGGGCATTGCGGCTTCCTCCATGTCCCCGCTCTGTGAGTTGGGGTGGGCCATTGGCCGTCGCAGAGGTTGCGGAGTTGTGGTTCTCGAATCACGATTCCGCAGCCGTAACGGTAAGTGTGGCACTCCTAACACAATGGGAGCGCTGCCGGACCGCTACCGTCGTCCTGCTGCGCCTAAAGCGGCGGGCCGGCAGCCTCGAGGGCTCTACGAACGATGCGGCTCGGATGGCTGGTCCGGGCCGCATTTGTTTTGCGCCGTTTGACTTCTTGTTCTCCTTTTGTTCTCCTATGAGTTATGGCGCGCCATCCATGCAGTCGCGAAAGGGGCGGATCGCCCGCGAAATTTTCTGAATTGACCTTGGTTTTCCTAAGGATGCGCCTCGCTTTCACAACCCGTGTCCGGTTAGTGTTCCGTTTGCATTTTGAGAGCTGGGGAAAACATCGAGACCGTGGCCACTACTGACTACAACATCAGCACGCTTCCCGCGAACGTAGAAGCTGAGCGCTCGATTCTGGGCGCGATCCTGCTTGACAACTTTGCTTATAACCAGGCGGCCGAACACCTGCGAATCGAAGATTTTTCTCTCGACTCGCACCGCCGGATTTACGGACGCATGGTCGATCTGGCGGAATCCTCGCGTCCCATCGACATGATCACGCTGATCGAGGAGCTTGATCGCCACAAAGATCTGCAGGCGATTGGCGACGTGGGTTACGTGTCGAGCTTGCTCGATGGTGTCCCCGACCGGCCGAGCATTGAGCACTACGTCAAAATCGTTCGCGACAAAGCTTTGTTGCGGGGCTTGATTCACGCGGCCAATACCGCGATCGCGCGCGCCGCCGATCAGTCCGATGCCGCTGAAGACGTTTTGAGCGACGCTGAGGCCGCCATCTTCCAACTCTCGGAGAAGCGCATTGGGCGCGGCTTCATGGGTATACAGGAGATCGTCCGCGAATCGTTCGGCTCCGTCGACGCTCTGTTGCAACGCGGCCAGCGTATTACCGGATTGGCGACGCACTACACTGATCTCGATGAGATGACCAGCGGACTTCAACGCTCGGATCTGGTCATCATCGCGGCGCGGCCCTCGATGGGCAAAACCGCATTCGCCATGAACATTGCTGAGAACGCCGCGGTCGAAGACAAACAAGTGGTCGGAGTCTTCTCGCTCGAAATGTCTCGCGAAGCTTTGCTGTTGCGCTTGCTTTGTTCGCAGGCGAAAGTGGACGCGCACAAAATGCGCACCGGTTCTTTGTGGCAGGATGACACCCGCAAAGTCGTACGCGCCATGGAGCAGTTGGCGCACGCGCCCATTTTCATCGATGACACTCCCGGAATTTCATTGAGTGAGATGCGCGCCAAGGCACGCCGCTTAAAGCAGTCACAGGGCAAGCTTGACTTGATTATCGTCGACTACCTTCAGCTCATGTCGGGCGGCAGCAAGCGCTACGAAAATCGTACGCAGGAAGTGTCGGCAATTTCGCGCGGACTGAAAGGCCTCGCGAAAGAGCTCAGCGTACCGGTGATCGCGCTCTCGCAGCTGAGCCGAGCCCCAGAGAGCCGTGGAGGCGATCATCGTCCGCAACTCGCCGACCTGCGCGAGTCCGGCTCCATCGAACAGGACGCCGACCTGGTGATGTTCATTTTTCGCGAGGAAGTTTACCACCAGGACGATCCCGACCTCCAAGGCAAGGCGGAGATTATTATTTCCAAACAACGCAATGGTCCCATCGGCCGAATCAGTTTGGCGTTCCTGAAAAACTGCACCAGATTCGAGACCATGGTCGAGGGTGGCCCCCCTGCAGAAGAGTGATCCTGCTACTACAGTAGTTCCTGTAGTCTGGCGCGGTAAGTACCTTAGGCGCTTCGAGTTGCGGGAGAGCGCGGCTGGCTGTGGAAAAGCTTGTGGAAGGGCTGGAGGCCCAGGAAAGTCTTATGGGCTAAACCCTTTGGGGGAAATGTTGAGGCGGGTTTCGTATCCCCTTAAAGCCCTGAATAGTAACCAGTTATACAATTAACCTCGTATTAACACGGCCCCCTCTCGGCGTCCCCATTCAAATGTCCCAAAAAGGAGATTTGCACATTTGGAGCTTTTGCAGGTTCCTTTTGGTGCTCTCTTCCTGCGCTGGACTGGCGCCCAAACAATGTCCTTCAATCCCCGGGGCAGTCCTCAATTTAAGCTCACTTTTTCGGCCACCGCAGGGAACAGTCTTACCGAAGCGGTCATTCAATCACTGTCTTCGCCGACCTTCAAAACCGCTAGAAAGGCTTCCTGGGGTATATCGACGCGGCCGATGCGTTTCATTCGTTTTTTGCCTGCCTTCTGTTTTTCGAGCAGCTTGCGTTTGCGCGAAATGTCGCCGCCGTAGCATTTGGCGATCACATTCTTGCGAATGGCGGACACGGTTTCGCGGGCGATAATTTTCGCGCCGATCGAGGCTTGAATCGCGACTTCGAACATCTGCCGGGGAATGAGTTGCCTCATTTTCGCGACCAGCGCTTTACCCCGGTCGTAGGCAAAATCTCGGTGCACAATGATGGAGAGGGCATCGACCGGTTCACCCGCCACCAGGATGTCGAGCTTGACCATCGGCGACTCCCAGTAATCCGCCAGGTGATAATCGAGCGAAGCGTAGCCGCGGGAAACTGATTTCAGTCGATCATAAAAATCAAGGACGATCTCGTTCAGCGGTAACTCATAATGCAGCATGACGCGCGACGAGCTTACGTATTCGAACGTCTTCTGCTTGCCGCGCTTGTCTTCTACCAGCTTCAGAATGCCGCCGACATATTCTTCATTGCTCAAAATCGTGGCCAGAATTACGGGTTCTTGAATCTTGGCGATCTCGCTCGGATCGGGCCAGCGCGAAGGGTTATCCACTTCAATCAACGTCCCGTCGGTCTTGGTGATTTTGTAGCGTACGCCGGGTGCAGTAGTAATGAGTTCCAGCGCGAATTCGCGCTCCAGGCGCTCCTGAATGATCTCCATGTGCAGCAGGCCGAGAAACCCGCATCGGAATCCGAAACCTAGCGCCACTGAACTCTCCGGCTCGAAGAAAAATGACGAATCATTGAGACGCAGTTTTTCGAGCGCCTCGCGCAATCGCGTATGCTCGTGCGCGTCCACCGTGTAGAGACCGGCGAACACCATGGGTTTAATTTCTTCGAAGCCGGGCAGAGCCTCGAAAGCGGGATTGGCGTCATCGGTAATGGTGTCGCCGATCTTGGTGTCGGCCACGTTCTTTATGTTCGCGATGAGAAACCCGACCTCGCCGGCTTTCAGCTCGTTGATTTCCACCGGCTTGGGCGTGAGTACTCCGAGGGTCTCGGCGTCGAACGTTGTCCCATTCGACCACAGGCGGATTCTCTGGCCTGTGCGCAACGTGCCCTGAAAGACGCGCGTGAGTATTACCACACCGCGGTAGGCGTCGAACCAGGAGTCGAAGACCAGGGCCTGCAACCGGCCGTCTGGATTGCCCTTGGGCGCAGGTACGCGCTTCACGATAGCTTCCAGCACGTCGGGCACCCCCTGGCCAGTCTTCGCGCTGATGAGCACGGCATCGGAAGCGTCGAGTCCGACGGCGCTTTCGATCATTTCTTTCGTTCGCGGAATGTCTGCGCTCTGCAGATCGATCTTGTTGATGACAGGAATTATTTCGAGTCCGTTATTGATCGCCAGGTAGGCGTTGGCGAGGGTTTGTGCTTCCACTCCTTGGGAAGCGTCGACGATGAGCAAGGCGCCTTCGCACGAAGCCAGCGATCGCGAGACCTCATAGGAAAAGTCCACGTGCCCGGGAGTATCGATCAGGTTGAGCTGGTAAGTCTGCCCATCCTGCGCGGTGTACATCATACGGACGGCATGGGCCTTAATGGTAATGCCGCGTTCGCGCTCCAGGTCCATGGAATCGAGCACCTGCGCCTGCATCTCGCGCGCCGTGAGCGACCCAGTCAGCTCCAGCAGGCGGTCGGCCAGCGTGGATTTGCCGTGGTCGATATGCGCGATGATGGCAAAATTGCGGAGGAAAGCGGCGTCCATAGGTTGAGAGATTGAGGGCTAACCTATGATTTTAGCAGGCGGCGACGAGTTCCCCCGTTCCCCCGCTTGCGGCGTCGTCGATTCATCCCCTGATCCGTTACAATCCTGCAACCAGAATTCTCTTGTCTGAGGGGGCCCTAATGCGGAACTCCGCTTTTGTTTTTATTTGCGCTGCGCTCACGGCGTTCACTGGCTCGGCGCAAACTCTCTCTCCGCAGGTAAAAACCTTTGTCAAAGTCGACTCGCCACTTGTGGCTCTGACGCACGTGCGCGTAATCGATGGCACCGGCCGGCCGGCCCGCGAAGATCAAACCATCATCCTCAGCAATGGACGGATCGAATCGGTCGCTGACGCCGCATCGGCCAACGTCCCGAAAGAAGCGCAGGCGCTCGACCTTCATGGCTACAGCGTGATCCCGGGTCTGGTGGGAATGCATGACCACATGTTCTATCCCGTGGGCAACGGCATCTTCGGCGAAATGGCATTCAGCTTTCCGCGCTTGTATCTTGCCGGCGGCGTTACCACCATTCGAACTACGGGTGCGCTCGAGCCCTATACGGATCTCGAAATCAAAAAGCAAATCGATAAAGGCGAAACCCCTGGTCCGAAGATCCACGTAACTGGACCTTACCTGGAGGGTGCGGGTTCGTGGGCTTTGCAGATGCATCAACTCACCGGGCCCGAGGATGCGACGCGGACGGTCAATTTCTGGTTGGATCAAGGGGTCGACAATTTCAAGGCCTACATGTTTATTACTCCGGCCGAACTTGCAGCCGCGGTGGCCGCGGCTCACAAGCGAAGCGCAAAGGTTACCGGACATCTTTGCTCGATTGGTTTTCGAGAAGCCGCAGCCATCGGTATCGATGACCTGGAGCATGGTTTGCTGGTCGATACAGAATTTCTTCCGGAGAAAAAGTCAGGAGAATGTCCGGACAAGCCGGAGAATCCCGAACTCATCGCCAAGCTCGACGTCCAGTCAGGTCCGCTCCACGATATGATCGTTGACCTCGTACACCACCGCGTCGCTGTTACGTCGACTCTTCCCGTATTTGAGATGGGGAGTTTTACCGGTCGACCAACCCTCGAGCAGCGCCTTCTCGATGCGCTCTCTCCTGATGCTCGCAGCATGTTGCTCTGGAACCGAGTTCGCTCCACTGACAGCGCCCGATTGCACCAGCAGTACGGAAGCGATGTCTCTCCGTGGCCGGCCGCCTTCAAAAAAGAAATGGAATTCGAACATGCCTTCGCGCAAGCCGGAGGCTTGCTGCTTGCCGGACTCGACCCCACCGGCATGGGAGGCGTGATTGCTGGCTTCGGCGATCAGCGGGAAGTCGAGTTATTGGTGGAAGCGGGATTCACGCCGGTGGAAGCCATCCACATCGCAACTGCAAATGGCGCCCAATTTCTCGGAGAGTTGGACCGCATCGGAACGATCGCTCCCGGTAAGCGGGCGGATTTAGCGGTGATCAAAGGCGATCCGTCGAAACAGATCGAGGACATCGAGAACGTCGAGACCGTCTTTAAAGACGGTGTCGGCTACGATTCGGCCAAGCTGATCGAGTCGGTGCGCGGCGTGGTCGGAAGCCGCTAAGTTTTGTTCGGCTAAAATCGGAGGGCATGATCGTCCTTGCTTCCGCTTCGCCCCGGCGCCAGGAGTTACTCCGGAGTGCCGGTATCCCGTTCACAGTGCAACCTGCTGACATTGACGAAACCTGGCTGCCAGGCGAGTCGGCGCAAATCTATGCCGGACGTTTGGCGCGCGAGAAGGTGCTTGCAGTGAGTCGAAACCGACCTCAAGACTACGTTCTAGGGGCGGACACTGTGGTTGTGGTCGACGAGAGAATCCTGGGCAAGCCGCGCGACGCCGACGATGCTGCCCGCATGCTGCGACTATTGTCGGGGCGCACCCACCAGGTGATCACCGCTGTGTGCTTAGTGGGTCGCCTGACTAGCAAACCCGAATCGATCTCGGGAGTCGAGGATCGTGAGCTCAGAACTACTTCCGACTCCACCCTGGTGACCATGTGCGAAATCTCCGGAGATGAGATTCGCGACTACATCGCAACTGGCGACCCTATGGACAAAGCCGGAGGGTATGGCATCCAAGGCATTGCCTCGCGCTGGGTCCGGCGCATCGAAGGCGACTACAGCAACGTGGTAGGACTTCCCGTGGCGCGTGTCTTTGCCCTGTTGAGAGAGATGAGAGCTCTCTGAAGGGCAGGCTTGAATGCTTGGGTAAAGCGACCAGGCAAGTATGGGCGCGAATGAAGCAAGCCCCGCTAACCGGCTAGGATTTTTTTTCTTCTGCCTTTTTCTCTTCCTTTTCTTCTGCCTTTTCCTCTGCCGGTTGTTTCATCGCAGCCTTGAAGTTACGGATGCCTTCGCCGATACCCTTGCCGACAGCAGTAAACTTGCTGGTCCCGAACAGCAGAAGGGCGATCGCGATCACTAACAGCCAATGCAAAGGCGAAAATTCACCCATAATCCTCCCGCTTGGCTAAACTCCCTGAAAAAAGTCTAGGCTAATGGTAAGCGCGGAGTCAAAAGAGTCGGCGCAGAAAGTAACTGCCTGAGCATCGAAGTGTGGCCATGCTCACGCAGCCGTCCTCTTGAAGTCTATTGTTGAAGGACATGTCTCCCGGAGGTCAATCGTGATTTTCAAACACCGCATTCTCATGCTCGCCGTGCTTGTTTCGTGGCCGATGCTTTCCTTTGTTTCCGCGCAGAGTCCCGCTGCCCCAGCTGGCGCGCAGGGCGAGCATCGCAAGACCAGCGAACCCTACACGGGAGACCTTTCTATTTTTGATTCTCCGGGCCGGGACGATCGCCTGCAAGTCAATCGCGTTATGGACATTTTGGGCATCACGGCCGGAAAAACAGTAGCCGACATCGGTGCCGGTTCGGGCTGGTTCACGATGCGAGCGGCGCACCGCGTAGGCGAACAGGGCGCGGTTTACGCGGTAGACATAAATCCAGAGGCGATCCGCTACATAAACGATCGTGCCGAGAGGGAGAAGTTGCACAATGTGAAGACCCAACTCGGCAAAGCTGATGACCCTCTTCTTCCCGCGGGTGCGATCGATTCCGTGTTGCTGCTAAAGACATATCATGAAGTTGCCGAACCGGTAGCGCTGCTGCGGAACCTGCAGGCGGCGCTTCGTCGCGGCGCCAGAATCGGAATCATCGACCGCAACGGCAATGGGGAGAACCATGGCGTGAGCCGAGACATCGTTCTCCGCGAGGCTAGGGAGGCGGGCTACCGGTTGCTCGAACAGTATGACTTTGTGAAGGGCGACAAAATGGATTATTTCCTTGTCCTGGTTCGGCAAGAGTAGTTGTCAAACGCCCTCAATCATTCCCGCCAACAGCAGCGCCCTTCTGGGCAGTTCGGAGATGACGATGAACTCATGCACGGCGTGCGCGCCTTCGCCCACGCCGCCCATGCCGTCAAGCGTTGGAATTCCCATACCAGCAGTAAAGTTCCCATCGGAGCCACCGCCAACGGCAGCTTCCTCCAGCTTCCAACTCATCTCCTCTGCGATGCTGCGCGCTTTCTTGTAGAGTGCTGCCACCCCGGCAGTCCGCTCCATCGGGAGGCGATTAATGCCGCCTGTCATTTCGAGTGTGCAATGCTTGTCGAAGGGTTTGAGAGAGCGCAGTTGGCGATCGATTCCGGCGGCCTGCTGCGCTCGCTTGATGCGAACATCAATCCTCACTGAGGCCTCGGCGGCAACTACATTCGTACGCGTTCCTCCTTCAATCACGCCCGGGTTTACCGACAAGCCCTGGCTCAGATTATTCATCTTGGCAATTACGCCGATCTGGCGCGCCAGTTCGAGAATGGCGCTGTGCCCTTTCCCGGGGTCGAGTCCCGCATGCGCGGCGACGCCGTTCACGCGCAGCCTGTACTCGCCCACGCCCTTGCGCGCAGTCTTGACGGCACCTCGAAGTCCGGCGGCGGGCTCTAGCACCAGCACTCCAGCCGACTCCTTGGCCAGAGCTTCTGTAATGTTTCGCGAAGAATGGCTGCCGACTTCCTCATCGGAAACCAGAAATACCGTGATCGGTCGAGGCAGTTCGCCATGCCAGTGCTTAAGCGCTTCAATGGCATGAATCATCAGCGCAATTCCTGACTTCATATCGAGCGTGCCGGGCCCGCGCAGGCGGCCGTGTTCGATCGTGCAAGGCATGTTGGCCAGCGTCCCCAGCGCATACACGGTGTCGTAGTGTCCAAGCAACAGAATCGGTTGGCGTGCCGCGGGACTTCCGAAGTTGATTTGCAAGCTGTCGCCGGCGTCGAGGCAGTGATGGAGTTGAGCCCGCCCGCCAAGCGCCTCAAACTTTGGCGCCAGGAACCTGGCGATACGGTCGACCGCTTCTTTGTTGTCGCTGGGGGATTCGATTTCGACCAGCTGGCGCACGGTCTCGACGATTCGGTCCTGCCGTTGCTCGAAGTAGCGCAGCCGGTCGGTTGCCTGATTCCGCTCGACGGTTGATGGTCGTAGTTTCTTTGCCGACACGTTTACCTTTCGGCGGCAGGGTTGCCGCTCGTTGTGAATCCAACGCGGTACAGTATAATCTTCAGGCTGTTGGGATGAATCCATGATTGAGACCGCTCCACCCGAGGACGACGACCAACCGCGCGGGCCGAAGATCGCACTCGACATTCACGACATCCTGAAAATTCTGCCGCACCGCTATCCGCTCTTGCTGATAGACCGCGTGCTCGAGCTGCAACGCAAAGAGCGCATTGTAGCCATCAAGAATGTCACCATCAACGAGCAGTTTTTCAACGGACATTTTCCGGGATTACCCATCATGCCGGGGGTTCTGATCGTGGAAGCGATTGCGCAAGCCGGGGGCGCGCTGCTGCTTACCGAGGTGGAAGACCGCAACAACAAAGTGATGGTCTTTACCGGCATCGAACGTGCGAGGTTTCGGCGTCCCGTGAGCCCCGGCGACCAGCTGCGAATTGAGGTGGAAGTGAAAGGCTGGCGCGTGATTCCGCGGATCATTGCAGCGAAAATGCATGGCGTTGCTTTCGTCGCGGGCAAGCGAGTCGCGGAAGCGACCGTGTCGTGCCAACTGGTCGACAGTTTAGGCGGGCGCGACGACGTCTCTGACGGCACGGCGGAATGAAGCGAGCCCGGCAGCAATCATGAGTGTCCATTCCACGGCGATTCATCCTACCGCGGTCATTGATCCGCGAGCCAAAGTGCCAGGGTCCTGCAAAGTGGGCCCCTATTGCGTGATTGGCCCAGATGTGGAGCTCGGGCAAGACTGTCGTCTGGTGTCGCATGTCGCGATCGAAGGGCCAACCAAAATCGGTGCCGACAATGCCTTCTTTCCCTTTTGTGCGATCGGAATGGCGCCACAGGATATTTCCTATCGAGGCGAACCGACGCGGTTGGAGATTGGCGACCACAATGAAATTCGCGAGTGCGTGACGATTACTCGCGGCACCGTGAAGGGTGGCGGGCTGACGAGAGTTGGCAGCCACGTTCTGGTAATGGCCTATGCGCATATTGGACACGACAGCGTTATCGGCGACCACTGCATGCTGGTGAACGGCGCGACGCTGGGCGGTCATGTCATCGTAGAGGAATGGGCTGTGGTGGGCGCGCTTTGTCCGGTGCATCAGTTCGTACGCATCGGCGCCCACTCCTACATCGGCGGCGGTACCACCATCACACAGGATGTCTTGCCGTTTTCGATGACCTCGGCCGCGCGCCAGACGCACGCCTACGGAATGAACAAAGTTGGCCTCGAGCGGCGTGGCTTTTCGCCGGAGCGCATCCGCAAGATTCGCCATGCGTATAAAACCTTGCTGGCGTCGAAGATGAACACCTCGCAAGCGCTGGAGAAGCTGAAGTTCGAACCCGAGCGCGGTGAAGATGTGGAACTGCTGATTCGCTTTATCGAGTCCTCCCAACGAGGAGTGATTAAATAATCGGCCGAGGGGTCAGTGATCACCTCTCCGTGGACGCCGCTGAAGATTGCTATGCAACGTCTGGGCCTTATCGCCGGGAACGGCAAGTTTCCGTTTCTCGTACTCGACGCGGCGCGGGCCGCGGGATTCGAGGTGGTCGTGGTCGCGATCAAAGAAGAAGCCCTGCCGGAAATCGGGGATCGGGGCGCCGCTTCTGTTCACTGGCTATCGCTCGGCGAGCTTTCCAAGCTGATCGAAACTTTCCAACGGCAAGGCGTCAGCCGCGCCATCATGGCTGGGCAAGTAAAGCACAAACAGATTTTCTCCGCCGTCCGACCGGACTGGCGACTGGCCAAACTTCTGCTCTCGCTCACCACCCGCAACACCGACAGTCTGCTCGGCGCCGTGGCGAAGGTTCTCGCGGACGAAGGTATTACACTTGAAAATTCCACGTGGCTGCTTGAACCTTTGCTGGTGAAGTCCGGAGTGCAGACCCGCCGAGCGCCCAGCGAGCAGGAGCGCAAGAACATCGACTACGGCCGCAGTGTCGCACGTCAGCTCGCGCAGCACGACATCGGCCAGACTGTCGTAGTCGCTGAATCCGCGTGCGTGGCGGTCGAAGCCATGGAGGGCACAGACGCGACTATCGAACGCGCGGGACTGATCTTACGCTCGCTCCGCGGCGACGCCTCTACGCTCAGCCGCGACCTCACCGTGGTGAAGGTCGCCAAACCCAATCAGGACATGCGATTCGATGTTCCCGTGATTGGATTGAATACCATCGAAGTCATGCAGTCCGCAGGCGCGACCTGCCTGGCGCTCGATGCCGGAAAGAGTCTGCTGTTGGACGGCGAGAAGATCATGGTCGCGGCGAATGGGGCGGCTATCGTGATTGTTGCGGACTGACCGTCACCTTTTAGAATGCTAGGTCAAAGTGAGTCTCTATTTTTACTAATCTCTTTTCACCAGCGAGGTAAGCGGTATGCGTTCCCGCAGCACGGAACCTGCCCTCATTGCCGAGCAGCTTCGCCGCGCATTTGAAGGTGGCGCGTGGCACGGTCCGGCGCTGCTTGAGTTGTTGCAAGATACGGATGCCGCGACGGTTGCAGCTAAACCTTTGCCCAATATTCACAGCATTTGGGAGCTTGTTTTGCACGTCGCTGTCTGGGACGCTGCGGCATGCCGCCGGCTGAAGGGCGAGACCTTTCAGCCCGAAGGACTAGCGAACTTTCCTTTAGCCCCAAAGCCCACCGAACCTGCATGGCGAAAAACCGTGGCTCATGTGAAGCGTACACACGATGCGCTGGTGAAGATGGTTGCGGCCTTGCCGGAATCCCGTCTCCGCGAGCGGGTTCCCGGCAAGAAGTATGATTTCTATTTCATGCTGCACGGCCTCGTCCAGCACGAGCTGTACCACGCCGGGCAGATTGCCATCCTAAAGAAGGCGCAAACCGGGGAGTAAGATGAATTCGCCACAATTGTCCATCAAACTGCCGCTTTACATTTACAATTCCTTGTCCTGCTGGCAACCAGCCATCCGAGAGTCTGTTCCTGCAACCTGACAATCCGATTTCCGTCGCGGTGGTAGGGGTAGGCGTCTTTGGACGCAACCATGCCAGGGTTTACCACGAACTGGAACAACAGGGGGAACCGGTTCGGTTAGTGGGCGTGGTCGATCCCAACCTGGATCGAGCCGACGCGGTGGCACGCGAGTTCGGCTGCCGCGCCTTCGGTTCGGTCGAGCAGATGCTGACCACCCACAGCGAGGTTCGCGCCGCGTCTGTGGCAGCGCCCACGGTCCATCATCTTGCGGTCGCCCGTCCCCTGATGGAAGCGGGGATTGACGTCCTCATCGAGAAACCTCTGGCCGCAGCCCTCGCTGACGCCGACGAATTGGTCCAACTGGCCGCCACTCACAAACGAGTTGCGCAGGCCGGGCACCTGGAGCGCTTCAATCCCGCAGTCCGCGCCACCATCCCCCTGCTCACCCAGCCCATGTTTTTCGAAGTGCACCGCCTCAGTGTGTTCACGCCACGATCGCTCGACATCGATGTGGTGCTCGACCTCATGATCCACGATCTCGATATCGTAGTTTCCTTCGCGAATTCTCCGGTGAAGGAAGTTCGCGCCGTGGGCCTGCCTATTCTCTCCGGCAAGGTTGACATCGCGAATGTGCGGCTGGAATTCGAATCCGGGTGCGTGGCCAACTTTACGGCCAGCCGCGTATCCACGGAACGGGTGCGCAAGTTGAGATTCTTCCAGCCCCGGCAATATGTCTCGGTAGATTACGGACGGCAGGAAGTGCTGGTCTTTACCGTGGGACAGGACGGATCCACTTCGAGCACGCCTACCGTTAATCCCCAGATTGGGGTTGGCAAACCGTCGGTGACTTCCGAAGAACCTCTGCACGCGGAGTTGAAATCGTTTCTGCATGCGGTGCGAGAGCGATCCACACCGGTAGTGCCGATCAGTGACGGGCGGCGCGCGCTTGCACTTGCGCTGGATATTGTGGAGACGATTCGGGAACACGGAAAGAAAGTTGGCCTCGCAGGCTTGGTGAAGGCCAAGGCATAGGATCGAAAGATCGAAACTGTCTCAGTGATGCCCGGTCAGTCAGGGACGGCTTGTCCAGGGGATGATTGCCGGATGCCATTCCCCGATTCGACCTTGTTTTACAAATGTTTACAGACGTAACCCCCACGCCATTTTTGCTGTGAGCGTAATCCCCTGAAAGATGCGAAAATAAAGATAGCTTGGGCTCCGCCCGTTGCTGTGCGTTGTCCGTGTAAAGCCGGATGCAACGCAGCTGCGGGAATGTGTGTCTAACGACAGACCTAGCGCGGACAAATTTAGTTCATGCCGATTACGCAAATTCCATTCCAGGATCCAGTGGCACCTCCCGAGAAGCCACAGCCCGAACAACTGGGGCTCTACGACGCTCAGGAATGGGAAACGGCCTACAAAAACCTTGATGATGATGCCCGCGTACCGCATCTGCTCATCCAACTGCAGGACGATCTCACGCGTTCGCGTCGCCGGGAAGCTGCTTGGATTTCAATTATTGTCCACCTGCTTCTCATCGTTTTTCTGGCGAAGATCGAGATGTTTGAAAAATACCTTCCGTGGCATACCGCCGTTGCCTCGAAAAATCTGACGAGTGGCAAGGATCTTACATTCCTTGAACTTCCCCCCGACTTGCAGAAGCCGCAGCACCGGCCGAACACGAATATTGCTTCTGACAAAAACAGAGTCGCAATGACCCGGCATCCTGAGCTGGACGTCAAGGAGTTGCGCAAGAGTTTAGCAACCCCGCCTCCGGGAGCGCCGGGCCCGCGAGCGGCTCAAATGGGACAGCCGCCGGCGCAATCCTCGTCCGGGCTTTCGCCGAGCCAAACCCCGCCTCAGCCGCAGCAGGCGCCCAATCCGCAGATCGCGCAACTGCAAACCCCGGCTACTCCAAACATCAACAATGAGTTCAAGAAATACGCGGGCTCCATGTCCGCGGGCTCGGCTATTCAGGAGGCGGCTCGGGCGGCTGCGCGGCCGGGAAGTGGGGGCCAGGGTAACGGCGGCGATTTTGGGCTAGGGACAGGGGCGCACGGCCGCCAGGTTGGAAACCTCGAAATTCTTAGTGACACTCAAGGCGTAGATTTTGGCCCGTACCTGCAGCGTATCTTAAGAGACGTGCGGGTGAATTGGTACAACGCAATTCCAGAATCCGCGCAGTTCAAACATGGCAACCTGATCATCGAGTTCGCGATTACGAAAGACGGAAAAGTCGCGGGCATGAAGCTGGTAGCCACCTCCGGAGACATTCCGCTGGATCGCGCCGCTTGGGCCGGCATCACGGCATCGGACCCGTTTCCAGCCCTGCCCAGCGAATTTACCGGCGAGTATCTCGCTCTCCGCTTCCGCTTCTACTACAACCCAACCAAAGACGAACTCCAATAGTTGATCGCTACTTCAAAAACGCGCGACTAACGGACCGTGGCGGACGCAACCCAGGTCGCGCTGATTCTGGAATTTCTGAAAATCTCACTCCCGTGGGTCAGATCAGCTTCGCCTCGCAGAACACAGGCACGGAGCTGCTTCAAGATTTTGAGGAGTTCATAGCGAAGCGAACGGCGACGCCGGGTCTTGTGCACGGAGGAAATTAAGAATGGAAACGATTACACCTGAGCAACGGCCCCGTTACCCCACGTGAAAACCTCCGCGAGCTGCTGTTTATTTGCTGCTCTAAATCACTCATTCGCCGGTGGTTGTCCGTTGACACCGAATTGATCTGGCATGCATTGACTGCCATCGAGAGAAGGGCCGATGCTGCACTCATGAAGGCACTGCATCTCAGAATTGGCACTGCGCTCGTTTTAGGTATCGTGTTCGCTCTATTGGCTGCCACTGCGCAAGAAGCCCCACCTGCCACGAAGCCGGGCGATGCCGGGCAATTCACGGTTCGGGCGTTGGGACGAGCCTCCGAGGCGACCCATTGGGACCTTGGCCTAACCACGACTGACGCCGATATCTCTTCCGATGATCGACTCCTCGCATTTACCGTGGAATCCCCAAGCACTCCGAAAAAGGTCCGCGAGCAGATCGTAGAGTCCCTTGAAGTGTGGGATTATCGGCTACACGCCAAGATTTCCAGCACTCAATTGGCAACTTACATAAACATCAAGCCGACGCCGAACGCTGTCCGCTTCAGCGCTGATGGTCTGCTGCTCGTCGCCTCAGACCCGACCAGATTACATGTGCTTGAGGCGGCAACTCTGAAATTGATTCGT
>Ga0209330_1000320_pt1 | contig 22123 bp, 18 predicted proteins | sample JacPinW_OM2H0_O3_FD_187969 | JGI IMG/M metagenome (GOLD analysis project Ga0209330, IMG submission 187969) | Forest soil microbial communities from Algoma, Ontario, Canada - Jack Pine, Ontario site 1_JW_OM2H0_O3 (SPAdes) (version 2) | ecosystem: Environmental > Terrestrial > Soil > Boreal...
CTTGACGCGATACATCGGCAAAGCGCGGCAATCGTGATTCTCGACGACAGGCTCCAGGAACCCGGCGCCCGGGAAACGATCGCGACGATTCGTGGAACGGCTGCCACGGAGGCGATACGTATAGTTCTGTTTGTCGGGCCGAGCGCTGACGAACGCGCCGACGCACTGGACATGGGCGCGAACGACGCGATGTCACGGCCGTATAGCCTTCGCGAAGTTCTGGCGCATGTTCGCGCGCGGCTTCGGGTGCAACGCCTTGAAAATCAACTGCGCGACAAAATGCGTATTGCGGATGAAGGCCAGCAGATCGCGCATACCGCATTTGAAGCTTTGGCGGTTACCGAGGCCATGGCCAGCAACGCCGTTTCGCTGGACCGCAAATTGAAGATGGGATTCGGCGCCGTGCTGGCGCTGGCGATTCTGATGGCTGGAATTTATTTTGTGTTTGCGCGCAGCGCGCAGAAAGAAACGCAACGCTCCAATTCGTTTCTGGCAAAGCTGGAGGGCGGATACGTTCGCCAGCAGGACTTGATCGAGCAGGCACGCAAGTTGCGTGCCGCCCAGGATTCGAATTCTTCGCCGTCGGATAGGGATGATCTGGTAAAAAAAGCCGCGGACTTGAAAGCCCAGATGCAGACGGCAAATTCGGATGACGCGGCCGGATTGAAGAAACAGCTCGCCGATACCAATTCGCGTCTGCAACGGCTGGAATCCATGGGCTCCGCCGCGCAAACCATTATTCCCGCCGACGTGCAGTCGGTCTGCCTGCTGCACGTAGCCGTTGCATTCAACGACCAGCAGTCGGGGCGCCGGCTGCGATATGGCGGGCTCAATAAGGATGGTGAGCCGTTGCAGGATAGCGACGGCAAACCGATTCTGACGCTCGAGGGCACCGGTCCGGAAGTGAAACTGGACGTTTTTGGGACCGGATTCATCGCTGGACCCAACGGCCGGGTGATTACGAACCGGCACGTGGCGGAGCCCTGGTGGAAGAACGACGAGATTTCGGCGATGACCACCCAGGGATTGCAACCGCAGATTTCCACGATACGCGCGTATTTTCCAGGCGATCCTCGGGCGTTCCACGCGGAAATTAACGATATCTCGCAGGAGGCAGATCTGGCCGCGATGCGTGTGGAAATGCAGGATTTAAAACGTTCGGTTTTGAAGATTGACGCCACCAATAGCTCCACGTTGAGCGGACAGCCCGTGATCTTGATGGGTTACGCGACGGGTCTGGCTGCGATTCTGGCGAGGACCGATGAGGATACGGCTCAAAAAATTCTGCAAGACAGCGGCAACGACGTGCCGGCCATGCTAAAAGAACTCGCCAAACGAAACCTGATTCGTCCGCTGATCACCCAGGGGCATATCGGCGACATTCTTCCCGACAAGATCGTGTTCGACGCGCAGACAACTTCGGGGGGCTCAGGCGGGCCGCTGTTCGATCGTGAAGGCAAAGTTGTGGGCGTGACGGTTGCGGTCTTGAAAGGATTTGGCGGCTCCAATTTTGGCATTCCCATCCGGTTTACCCAGCCTCTCCTACACTAGAATTTTGCCCAGCGTCGCCGGCGAAAATTGACACGACGAGCGTCGGGCGCTTAGCATATACATAGCGATTCTCTCCTTCGGCACTCCGCCGAGGGTGTGCCTTCCAGCGTCTCCGACGCCTGAACGAAAATGGAAACCAGCGCACGGTCGAAGAATATTCTGGATACGATTGTCGAAGCTCGACGTGTGTCGGTCGCGCATCGCAAACGGGTGCTTCCCGATGTCGCGCTGAAAATTGCGGTGGAGAAGAAAGTGGCGCCGGCGCGCGATTTTGTCGGCGCGCTCACGAAGCCCGGGTTGAACGTGATCTCGGAATTGAAGAAGGCTTCGCCGTCGCTGGGTGTGATTCGGGAAAAGTATTCACCCTCGTTCCTGGCGGCGGGGTTGGAGGCTTCGGGTGCCGCAGCGCTTTCGGTGCTTACCGAAGAGGAATTCTTTTCCGGTTCGCTAGGCGACCTGAAAGAAGCGAGCAGGACGGTGAAAATTCCCATCCTGCGGAAGGATTTTATTATTGATCCGTGGCAGGTCTGGGAAACACGCGCGGCGGGAGCCGATTCGTTCCTGCTCATTGCGGCGGTTCTTGATGATGAGACGCTTCGTAAACTGCTTGAGCTTGGGCACACGCTGAAGATGGAGCCGTTGGTGGAGGTGCACTCACGCGAGGAGTTAGTTCGAGTTCTGGATGTGGGTGCGCGAATTATCGGCGTCAATAATCGCGACTTGCGGAATTTTCAGGTACATATCGAGACTTCAATCGAGCTGGTTGAAACCATTCCGGAAGAATGCATCGCGGTGAGCGAATCGGGCCTGCACACGAACGAGGACTTGCTTCGTTTGCGCCGGGCGGGATTCGATGCGTTTCTGATTGGCGAGTACCTGATGAAGCGCGAAGATCCTGGCGCGGCGCTGGCGGAACTATTGCGTCCTGCTGAGAGTGCGTGATGGTGAAGGTGAAAATTTGCGGGATCACGAATTGGACCGATGCGCGAAGGTCGGTGGAAGCAGGCGCGGACTTTCTCGGCTTTAATTTTTACCGCAAAAGCCCGCGGTACATCACGCCGGCCGCGGCTGGCCGGATTATCCAGCGGCTGCGCAAAGGGATTAAGACGGTCGGCGTTTTTGTGAACGAGACGGAAGAAAATGTGCTGAAGGCTGCCCAGATCGCGGGCCTTCATCAGGTCCAACTGCACGGTGACGAATCTGCGGAGATGGTGGCGCGATTGCGACGCAATTTTCCGGTAATCAAAGCCCTTAGAGTGGACGGAAAAATTGAGGCGTCCTTGTCGGATTTTGCGAACGCCGATGCGTTGCTGCTCGATGCGGTAAACGGAAATCAATTTGGCGGTACTGGAAAAACTTTCGATTGGAACGTGATACGACACGCGAGCCCAAAAAAGAACTTATTCCTCGCGGGAGGTTTGACGCCTGAAAATGTTGAAGAGGCGATCGAAATCGGCAAGCCCTACGCGGTGGACGTTTGCGGCGGCGTGGAGATCCGGCCCGGAAAGAAAGATCCCAAACGCGTGACGGCGTTTATGCGCGCGGTGAGAGGTAAGAACCTGGCAGGAAAAACCGCTACCCGCCGCAGTACAAAGGCCAAGGTGGGAAAGAAATCATGAGTGCGTCGCCGCAGCAACAGATTGTACCGGATTCGCGAGGTCGCTATGGCGCGTTCGGCGGGCGTTACGTTCCGGAGACGCTGGTCGCACCGCTCGAAGAGCTGGAGCGTGCTTACATCGAGGCCCAGGCTGATCTGTCATTTCACCAGGAACTAGATTCGCTGCTACGGAATTTTGCGGGCCGTCCCACGCCGCTGCAATTCGCGTCACGCTTGAGCCAGCAACTCGGATTGTGCGTGTATCTGAAGCGCGAGGATCTGCTGCACACCGGCGCGCACAAAATTAATAACGCGCTAGGTCAAGGTCTGCTCGCGTTGCGTATGGGCAAGAAACGTGTGATCGCGGAAACTGGAGCTGGGCAACATGGTGTGGCGACGGCGACAGTGGCCGCGCGGCTGGGCCTGGCCTGCACCGTGTACATGGGCACCGAAGATATGGAACGCCAGAGGCTGAATGTATTTCGCATGAGGCTGCTGGGCGCGGAAGTGATTGGAGTGGATGCCGGCAGTAAGACGCTGAAAGACGCGATCAATGAGGCGATGCGCGATTGGGTCACGAATGTGACCGATTCGCATTATTTGCTTGGGTCAGTGCTTGGCGCTCACCCCTACCCACAAATGGTCCGCGATTTCCAGAAGGTGATCGGCGAAGAAGCCCGCGCTCAAATCTTGGAAGCTGAGGGACGCCTGCCGGACATCTTGATCGCTTGCGTGGGAGGAGGTTCGAACGCCATTGGGCTGTTTTACGCTTTCATTGGCGATGCTTCGGTGAAAATGCTGGGCGTCGAAGCGGGCGGCCGCGGCAAAGTTCTCGGCGAACATGCCGCACGGCTCGCCGCCGCAGGCGGTTATGGCGGCGCACGGCCGGGCGTGCTGCAGGGAACCTATACCTATATTTTGCAGACCATGGACGGCCAGGTGGCGCTGACGCATTCGATTTCCGCAGGACTCGACTACCCGGGTGTTGGGCCGGAGCACGCCTGGCTGGCTGAGCAGGGCCGCGCGGAATATACGGCGATTGGCGATGACGAAGCGATTACGGCAGCGAAAACGCTGGCCCGCCTGGAAGGAATTATTCCCGCGCTGGAATCGGCGCACGCGCTGGCGGAACTGATTCGACGCGCACCGAAAATGAAAAAGGATGAGCTGGTAATTCTCAACGTTTCTGGCCGCGGCGATAAAGACATGGAGACGCTTGCGCGATATGTCTGAACGCGAAACAAAATCCATGGCGGTTACCCAATTGTCAGCTCAGGCATCCGCTCACCACACAAGGCCGCGGAGGATCTTCGGGCGTTTCGCGGAGCTTGCGAAAAAAAGCGAGCTTGGTATCGTCGCGTACGTTACGGCGGGCGATCCCTCGCTCGAGGCTAGCGAGAAAATCGTTCTTGCTGCGGCGGAAGCCGGGGCGGACATCATTGAACTGGGCGTTCCGTTTAGCGATCCGGTCGCGGATGGGCCGGTCATTCAACGCGCGAGCGATCGCGCGTTGCGCAGCGGTACTACACTTGCCGGTGTGATTGAACTTGTTGCGCGTCTAAGGCGAAGAACGAAGGTTCCCCTCGTTTTGTTCAGTTACTTCAATCCTATTTTGCAGATAGGCCTGGAAACATTTGCAGGCGCTGCGGCTAAAGCCGGGGCCGACGGAGTGCTGGTTACCGACCTGACGCCCGAGGAAGCGGTCGAGTATCGGTCCATTCTGCAGGCTCACAACCTCGATACAATTTTTCTCGCGGCGCCAACCTCCACGGATGCACGCCTGACCCAAATTTCGGCTGCTGCCACCGGGTTTCTGTATCTCGTGTCACGCACCGGCGTAACCGGTACGCGCGACGCTCTGCCGGCGGAATTACCCGCATTAGTGCGGCGCGCGCGAAAATTCACGCATCTGCCGATTGCCGTGGGTTTCGGAATTTCGTTGCCCACTCATGTGACGGTTCTTGGAGGAATCGCGGATGCGGCCGTGGTCGGCTCGGCGTTGATGGCGATGGTGGAAAAGGCAGGTTCCGCGGACCAAGCCGCAGCGGCTGCGGCGGATCTGATTCGCGGTTTAAAAACCGCGGCGCGCGCGGGTGTGAGCCATCGCGGCACCGGGGCGTCGTAGGATTTTAAAATGCCTGCGAACACTGTGAAAGCATTCGTGATTTACAGTAAACTTCACACGAAATCGAATCGCAAAATTTGAAGAAATCGAGAGGATGCCGAGTTGGATAAGCGTATAGCCAACGCCGATGCTGCTGTAGCGCGCATTAATGACGGCGCAACAATTCTGATGGGTGGGTTTGGCTTATGTGGCATTCCGGAAAATCTTATCGCCGCACTCCGTCGCAAAGGCACGAAGGATCTTACGGTTGCGTCGAACAACGCCGGAGTGGATGACTTCGGCATCGGCCTACTGCTGCAAAACAAACAAGTGCGGAAGATGATCGCGAGCTACGTCGGCGAAAATAAAACATTCGAACGGCTGGCCCTGAAAAAAGAAATCGAAGTGGAATTGAATCCTCAGGGCACCCTTGCGGAGCGAATTCGTTGTGGCGGCGCGGGGATTCCGGCGTTTTTCACGGCGACCGGATATGGAACTCTTGCGGCGGAAGGCAAGGAGACTCGCGAATTCAATGGCCGCCAATATATCTTGGTCCCGGCGCTGCGCGGCGATTTTGCGTTTATCAAGGCATGGAAAGGCGACCGCTGGGGCAATCTCGTGTATCGCAAGACGGCCCGCAACTACAACGCGGTAATGGCGACTGCCGCCGATTATGTGATCGCGGAAGTGGAAGAAATTGTTGAGCTTGGCGAGATCGATCCGAATTGCGTACATACGCCGGGAATTTTTGTGGATGCCATTTTCACGGGGACGGATTACAAGAAGCGGATCGAGCGGCGTACCGTCAGAAAGCGGAGGAGTTGAAGATGCCGCCTGAAATGGACAAGAGGGAATTGATTGCCCGGCGCGTGGCGCAGGAAATGCGCGACGGCTATTACGTCAACCTGGGAATCGGATTGCCCACGCTGATTCCGAGTTTTTTGCCGCCGGGAATGGAAGTGATTCTGCAATCTGAAAATGGAATGTTGGGCATTGGGCCTTATCCCTTCGAAGGCGAAGAAGATCCCGACCTGATCAACGCGGGCAAGGAAACGATCACCGAAATTCCGGGCTGCAGTTATTTTTCCAGCTCGGATTCGTTCGGGATGATTCGGGGCGGACGTATTAGCGTCACCGTGCTGGGCGCGTTGCAGGTAGACGAAAAGGGGAACCTCGCGAACTGGGCCATTCCCGGGAAGATGTTGAAGGGCATGGGCGGCGCAATGGATCTGGTGGCCGGGGCAAAGCGCGTGATCATCGCGATGGAGCACACCACCAAAGAAGGCGAACCTAAAATTGTGAAGAAGTGCGGCCTGCCCCTCACCGGCCTCGGGGTGGTTACCCTGATTGTAACGGAACTCGGCGTGATCGAAGTTCGGCAGGAGGGCCTGGTGTTGCTGGAAGTCGCGCCTGGTGTCACGCCTGACGATGTGCAGAAGGCGACCGAGCCGGTTTTGCATCGCGCGCCAGGCTTAAAAACGATGGCGGTGTGAATAGCGCCACGCCCAGGCAACACGTGAGCTTAGCGTAGGCGTCCCGGGCCCAACCTGCGATACCATTGGCGTACGCGGTCTTCCAGGAGAGGCAATGCAACCGCATTCGATCGTGGTTATCAGTCTGCATACACCGAAAGAGAAGCTCTGGGGTGAACTGCTCGATATCTCGAACGCGGGCGTTACCGTGCGGGGAATTGATCTGGCTTCGTTTGACGATTTTGTGCGACAAGTGGTGCATCCCGAAGGCGACCGCATGGGTTTGCCCACTCTGTTTTTCCCGATGGCGCGCATCGAAAGGATTGCGCTCGACGAGGCGCGTGGTTCGATTCCGTCGCTCGCGGAAACATTTGCACGCAAGACCGGCCACACCGTCGGCGATTATCTTGCGCAATTTGCCTAGAGCGTACCCGCGCAGACGATTAGAAAACTATCCATGAACAGCCGAATTTTCACCGTACCCAATCAGCTCACGTTCCTGCGCCTGATGTTCTTGCCATTTTTTATTATGGCGATTCACTACGAACGCTACGAATGGGCACTGGGAATATTTCTGGCGGCGGGCGCGAGCGACGCGCTCGATGGACTGCTTGCACGCGGGCTGAATCAACGTACACCGTTGGGTGCGTACCTCGATCCGATTGCGGATAAGCTACTGCTGTCCTTTTCTTATTTGGAGCTGGCGCTCCACGGGAAAATTGCGTGGTGGCTGGCCATTATGGTGTTGGGCCGTGATGTGCTGCTGCTGATTGCGAGCGCGGTGATTATCGTTACGGTGGGGTACATGTCGCTGCCGCCGAGTATTTACGGCAAGGCCACGACATTTTTCGAAATACTGATGGTATTTCTGGTGTTGGTTCTGGCGATTCGCGATTACCCGGCGCTCATCGCGGTGAAAGATATCTGCGCCTATTGCGTGGCTGCTTTCGTTTGCATTTCAGGGATTCACTACAGCATCGTGGTGTCGCGGCGCCTTCACGCGGGCGGCTGATTTTCATCACACGCCCGTCGTCAGTGCGTGGCAATAATTCGGTACGCGGTTATTCCCAAACTCGCGACGATCACGAACGCCGCCGTCCAGCCCAGCAGTGTGGCTCTCGTTTTTTCCTGGTCGGACATGGGCGGCCGCGCGACCATAACGCGTCCGAGCAAAAATCCGCTAACTAAGCCGCCAGCGTGCGCGTAGTTGTCTGTGCCACTCATCATGATCCCAAGAATTCCAATGTAGACGAGCCAGCGAATCAATTGACTGCGCAACATTTGCATGGCTGCGCTCTTATGGCCGATGGTCATGGCCAGCATCACGCCAATCAAGCCCAGCAACGCACCGGAACCGCCAATACTGACGTGCCCGCCAAGCAAGCTGCTGACGATGTAGGCGCCAATTCCGGTCACGACATAAATAAACAAATATCGAGCCGATCCGTAGAGCTCTTCGAGCTGTGGGCCAACGTCCATCAAGACCCACATGTTGAATCCGATATGCAGCAGGCTGCCGTGCAGGAATGTGGCCATAACCAGTCGCCAAGGCTGCAGCAAATCGTACGGCCAAGGCGCTGACGCCCCAAATCTTATCAGCACGCGCATATCAATCCCGCCGAGGCTCATCAAGGCGCCAAATCCGCCTCCACCCGGAGCCTGTAATCCGCTGCTGCGAATGGTAGCAAGCAGTGTTGCGGCATAGAGCAGACAGCTTAAGGTGAGGATCCCGTAGGTGACCGGCGACTCGGTGGGCATCAGACGGCTTAACGAGCGCGTGGCGGCCGCCATGCCGAAGGTGAGGCTCGCGCCGCACTGATGGCATTTGGTGGCAGTGGAACCGACAAGTGTCCCGCACGCCGGGCAGAGCTGCGGGCGGCGCTCTTGCTTGCGACCGCCGCCGAAGAGGCCACTCATTTGTTCGCGAAATCGATCGAGCTTCCAGCGCAGACGCGGCGAGAGGTCCAATAGGCTTCCTTGCGAGAAAGTAAGTGCGTTCTTATAATACACGTAGACCGAACATGAGAGAAAATCAGCGACTCGGGAAACTGCGTGGCGCCTAGGCAAGTGTCCGGAATATTTTCCTCGACAAATTCCCGCACTAACCTCAGGGATCACGGCATTCTACGGAGCCGAACCTGCGTCGCGCGATCTATATGGATACTGGCGCTGTTCTGCGCCGCTCTCGGAGGCTGCTCGCAACACAAGGTTGCGGCGCGGCCTCCCGCGACGAATCCCGCGCCGGCAACTGGAACGAATTCCTCGACGGGCACCTCTTCAAATTCCGCCCCAGGATCGCCCAAATCCGGCCCTCCACCAGGTATCGCACGCCAGCCCGCGGTGCCGGGTGGATACGTTGAGGAAGGCGTGGCTTCGTGGTACGGCGTGCCGTTTAATGGCCGGCGCACGTCCAACGGCGAAATCTATGACATGCATACGTTCACGGCGGCACATCGCACGTTGCCCTTCAACTGCATGGTGCGGGTTACAAATCTGGATAACGGCAAGCAAACCGAAGTACGGATTAACGATCGCGGCCCGTTTGTGGCAAATCGCGTGATTGACCTTTCGCTGGCCGCGGCGCAAGCCATCGAAATGTGGGGGCCGGGAACCGCGCACGTCCGGCTTGAAATTCTTTCCGGGCCGAATCCGCAAGCAGGATTCTTCGGCGTGCAGGTGGGTGCATTCAAAATACAGGAAAACGCGGAGCGATTTCGCGCGGAGATGGACGCCGCATATCCGCCAGCCACTATCGAAACCTACGGCACCGCCGATGGGACATATTACCGCGTGCGTGTCGGGAGACTACCGAGTGAAGACGCCGCGCAGAAACTGGTAGACCGGCTGAAAAGCGAAGGGCGGCCGGGCGCACTGGTTCTGCGCATTGATGACTAACCGAGCGAGCGGTGCGGGACGTTATTTGTTTTTCATTACGTACACGCCGTCCCAATTCTCCACGGGCTTTTCAGCGAGGTACTCATCGCAACGAGCCAGAAAAATTCGAGAGGGTGAATCTTCGGGCCAGCGGCGCAGAACTTCTTCGAATAGAGATTGCGCCGCGCGCCAATCCTGGTGTTTGTAGGCTTCGCGTCCACGCCCGAACAGCTCGACAAGTTCCTTGCCGCCATTGGCCGCAGCTTCTCCACTTAGAACTTCAAAAATGGTCACCGGCTGCAGCTTGCCTTTCACGCGGATCAAGTCGAGCTCGCGAAAAATCAGTTTTTCGCCGTGAATTTCCATGCGCGTGGATTCGCTGACCACAATGCGCGTTCCGTATTCTTTATTCAGCCCTTCCAGGCGCGACGCAAGGTTTACGGAATCGCCCATCGCGGTGTACCCGTAGCGCAGCGACGATCCCATATTTCCGACCGAAGCAATGCCAGTGTTGATTCCGATTCCGATGTCGAGGTGCGGATATCCCCGAGCGCGCCAATCTTTCTGCAGGTCGGTGAGCTTCGCAAGCATCTCGACCGCGGCATCACAACACTTCGCGGCGTGGTCCGGAGCGTCGAACGGCGCGCCCCAGATCGCCATCACCGCATCCCCGATATATTTGTCGAGCGTTCCCTGATGACGAAAGATGATCTTCGTCATGTCCGTCAGATATGCATTCAGCAAACCGGCAAGTTCCTGCGCATCGAGTTTCTCGGAAATTGTGGTGAACCCGCGGATATCACTGAAAAGCACGGTGACTTCCGTTTTGCGCGGCTTTACGCGTTCGGGGTCGATAAGCAGGCGGCGAATGACTTCCGGGCTGACATACTGCTGAAACGCGCTGCGGATTTTTCGTTTCTCCTGCTCCTCGAAAAACACGCGATACAGCGCAACGAGGCTCACGTTGGGCACCAGGGCGAAAAGCGCCGGCACGATGAAATTCAGCCACCAGCCGTGCAGGAACGCCCAATACACGATTCCCGCGAAGGGCACGACCAACAATAAGCCGAGAGCCATCCAGCGCGGCTGGACCACGGCGAGCCAAAGCCCAAGAGGAAGCCCAAAGAGAAAAATGAATCCGATATCGGTGAGAACCTGCGGCGCGTGATGAACCAGAAACTGCTGATTCAGAATATTGTCAATCAGGTTGGCATGGATCTCGACGCCCGGAAAATCAATGCCGCCAAACGGAGTTGCGCGCAGATCGCCAATTCCGGTTGCGGACGCACCGATAAGTACGATTTTGTCTTTGAAAGTTCCGGGTTGAAACTTTTTGAGGGCAACGTCCCCGAACGAAACGTAAGGATAGGTTTGCGAAGGGCCATGAAAGTTAACGAGTAGGCGGCTGAGATCGTCGGGATGCACGGTCAGGTGCGGACCAAACTGCAGCGTAGTGATCCCGGCGTCTCCGTAATTTAGTTTCATGTCTTCGTCGCGGAGGTCCAGAAAAAGCCGGATGGTCTGCACATCGAGCGAGGGGTAGAAATCCCAATTTGCCAGGTCCGGGTCGCGGCCGTAGGGAATCGCGAGCGGGAGGCGACGAACCACTGAGTCCGCATCCACGGTGACGTTAAAAAAACCCGCTCCGCCCTTTTCGGACGCTACCGCCGCCGTAAAATCGGGAGCATTCGCTTCGGCGCCGCGGGGAACCAGATATTGCGTTTCATAAATGTGAATGACCTTGACTCGCCCTGGTTCGCCCAACGTTTGCGGGTATCCCACGACCTGGGGGAAGGGGAAATAAGCGAGCAGGTTCGCATAGTTGTCGAGCGCTTCATCCGATACACCCTGCAGGTCCGCGGTGGTGTAAAGAAAATAGTTTCCGAGAACGACGTACCCGAAACGTTTTAACGATCCCGCAAATTGTTCGTCGTAGTTGTACTGTTTTTCACGACGGTCAATGGCCGCTTGAACGGCAGGGCTCACCGCTAGACCTTGTTTCTTCTCTGCGGCAAGATCCGCGGAAAGATCCTGCAGCGGAAGGACGGTTTGATCGGGCTTGCTGAAGGTCATGTCGAAGGCCACGACCTTCGCACCATCTTCGCGCAGCGCGTCCATCAGGTGCGCGAAATGAATGCGAGGAAACGGCCAGCGGCCCAATTGTTCCTGGGAGCGTTGGTCAATATCCACGATGATGATGCGAGGATCGGGAGTTACACGGCCGCGGAATTGGAAACGTAGGTCGAGCGTGTTCAATTCGAGACGGTTGATTGAATCGAATACGGGCATGGGGCGTTCGCCCATGAATGTCGTGTAATACACCGCCAGCGCGAAGAGCATCACAAGCAGGCTGATTCCCAGAGAGCCGCGATGGCCCCACCATTCGCGAACCAGTCTTGTGGCGGTCTTTGGTTTAGAATCGACCATGAAAGCCAACGACGAAGATTTCGTTCATGCCTGATGCGATATTTCTCGATTCAAATCTGCGCAAGGCTAACAAACGCTTCAGCGCTATTCAAGCGCGCGAGAGCCGAGCGTTCAGCCTTGCTTTCACGCATTCGATTGGTCTGCCTGGTCTGGTCCTGCTGCCTGATCTGGCGGATAGAATCGCTGCTGGCCGCGCCCGCTTCCGTTATACTTCCGAATTGCTTTACCTCTGTCAGACATGTCAAAGAAACGACAAATCTGGTATCGCAACGGGACGGCGGCGGCTACGCTAGCCACTTCGGTCAAGGACAGCTACGAGCTGCGGGTGATTCCTGCGGACGAAGTGAAAGATGGTCTTGGGGCGAAATCGAGCGAAGAGCTTCGCGTATTTCTTCTGGAGGTTGCGTCCGAATCGCCTGAATTTGCGCGCCGCATGCGCGTCGCGAATTCACATTCTCGTATTGTTGGCGTCATCGCCGGCTTGCATCAGTCAGCGGCGCAGCCGGCAAGTTCGCGAACATCCCCGGCGGCACTCGACAGCGAATCTGTTTTCGCGTACCTCTCAGCCAACGCAACGTTGACAGAAATCCACAAGACACTCGCGATCGCCTTCGAGAATATCGAACTGGTGGAACGCTCGCGGTCCTCAAACGATGCCTTGAGCGCTGCCGAGCGAGAACAGCAACAACTGAATGAAATTGGTGTGGCGCTTTCGTCCGAGCGCGACATCAATGCGCTGCTGACGCTGATTCTCAAGAAGGCACGCGAAATCACGGGGGCCGACGCGGGTTCGCTCTACCTGGTTGATGAGGATTCAAGTAGACATAGGCGATTGCGTTTTATGCTTACGCAGAATGACAGCGTGGAATTTCCGTTTAAGGAATTTACGCTGCCGCTGGCGGAAGACTCGATGGCCGGATACGTGGCGCTGCGCGGGGAAGTCTTGAATTTTCCGGACGCTCACCATATTCCGAAAGGCTTGCCGTTTCATTTCAACGATCGCTATGATCGCGATTCGGGCTACAGAACGAAATCACTGCTGACGCTACCGATGCGCAACGCCAAGGGTGAAGTCCTAGGCGTTCTGCAGCTCATCAATTCGAAACGCGATTCCACAGTGAGATTGTTAAACGAAGTCAACGTAGCGAAGGAAGTGCAATCGTTTCCAGAACGTTCCGTGCAATTGGCGCTCTCGCTCGCCTCGCAAGCGGCGGTCGCCTATGAAAATCGCAAGTTGTATCAGGAAATCGAAACGCTATTGGAAGGTTTCGTGCGGGCTGCGGTGACGGCGATTGAACAACGTGATCCAACCACTTCGGGCCATTCGCTCCGTGTCGCGACCTATACGCAGGCCTTGGCGGAAACCGTAGATTCTGTTTCGAGTGGACCTTACGCCGGTGCGCACTTCGATGCCGAGCAGATGAAGGAAATCCGGTATGCGGCCTTGCTGCACGATTTTGGAAAAGTTGGGGTGCGCGAAGAAGTTCTGGTGAAGGCAAAAAAGCTTTACCCAAAGCAGCTAGACCTACTAAAACAGCGTTTCGATTACATTCGCAAAGATCTGGAAGCGGGTATGGTGCGCCGCAAGCTGCAAATGTTTCTGGAACGGGATCGTGGCGATGCGCTTTCCGAAATTGCCAGGCTCAGCGAGGATTTCGATCAGCGGCTCATTCGGCTCGAGGAGTATTTGCAGTTCATCGTCGAAACCAATGAGCCGACGCTGCTGGAAGAGGGCAAATTCCGTAAGCTGCGCGACATCGCGCACCAGTCCTATATCGATCCGAAGGGCATCGAGCACCCGTACATCAATCCGGACGAAGTGCGCCTGCTTTCCATTCCAAAAGGAAGTCTCGACGACGCGGAACGCTTGCAGATCGAATCGCATGTGATCCATACCTTCAATTTTCTGAGCCAGATTCCCTGGACGAAAGAACTTAGCCGAGTGCCGGAAATTGCGCGCGCCCATCACGAGAAGTTGAACGGCAAGGGTTATCCCTACAAATTGCGCGGCGATGAAATCCCGCTGCCTACGAAAATGATGACCATCTGCGATATTTTCGACGCGTTGACCGCTTCGGACCGGCCTTACAAACGCGCTGTCCCGGTTGACCGCGCTCTCGGCATTCTGGAATCATCCGTGCGCGCGGGAGAGATCGATGGAGATCTCTTCAATATTTTCCGCGAATCGAAAGTCTATGAACGGGTGATTGCGCCCGTCTCCAAATAGATGACGCCTAACTTTTTGGGTTTATCGGTGAGCCAAGCCAAACCGCGAATTGTGAAGAGCGCTGCGTTGGTTTTGTTCATGGCGTGGATCGCAAGCGTCGTGCGTATGCCCGCTCCGGCGCGAGCGCAATCGAATTCTTCCACAACCTGGGCAGTCTCGATTGTTCTGCCGCCGAAACTGGTGGCCGGCAAAATTGCCACGCTGGCGGTCCTTGGAGTAGACGGCCGCCTGGCTGAAGGGATCACGGTTGTGCTTGGGGACACGCTTCGGGTGAAGACCGACAAGACCGGCCGGGCAAATTTCACCACGCCTTCCGGTGTAAAGGTGATTATCGCGAACGGTTCGGGCAATAGCGCCGCGGCTTTGGTGGACGCGGCGGAGCCTTCCGTCGAAAAGAAAGCACTGATCGTCTCGCCGGTAGTTTCGCTGGTCGACCAATTTTCCGTTTGCGGCGGACACTTTCTCGAACAGGTTGATGCGAACCGCGTGACGCTAAACGATGAACGCGCCTTCGTTCTCGCCGCGTCTCCCGAATGTCTCGTGGTATTGGCGAATCCCAGGGCGCTTCCTGGACCCGCAAAAATTGCGATCGAGAATTCCTCGGGCAGATGGGAAACCAGTACCACTCTGGTGAGTTTACATTTCGATCCGCCCATTCCCGCGCTGGTACCGGAGAAAAAAAGCAAGCTCTCCTTGCACGTGCAGGGTTCCGATCAGCCGCTTCATGTGCTGGTCGAAAATCGCACACCGGGCGTGATTCGTTTTTTGCGTGGCGACACGCAGAATCTGCTCACAACCGGCGGCGAAGAAAATTCTGGCGAGGTCAACATCCTGGCGGTCAGCGCCGGCGATTATTCGTTTCATGCCCGTATCCTTCCCGCGCCGGCTCCTGTTTCGGGGTTGCGCTATCTGCTCGCTGCGGAGCCGCTCGCGCCCAAAGAATGGAAATCCCGCATCAACAATTACGCGCGCGAAATCGAACGTCATCCGGGTGACGCCGCAAAAATCGCACGCGAGCTGCAAGTCGTCGCGTCCGGCACAATCGCCGGCGATTTCAAGACTCTGCTCGAGGCAGCACGAAGTGCTTTGCAATAAAATGTGGATTACGCGCGACGGCGGAAAGCGTGAATTCTTGCGGAATTAAAACAATTTATCGTCAGCGACGGGATCGAGAGCTTTAATTTCCGGTTCGGCGAGCGCGCCTTGGGCCAATTGTTCCAGCGAATTGCGAGTTCGGCTCAGGCGGCTGTCCGCCTCCTCGTAACTTTGTTGGGCGTTGCGCAGATGTTTGCCTAGTTTTTCGTATACGTCGTCGAAGACCTCGAACTGTTTTTTCAGCCCCGACAACCCGGCCAGAATATGCCGTGTGTTTTCTTCGATTTTCTGCCCCTGCAGGCTCAGTGCAACGGCGCTCAAGCACGCGTAAAACGTGTTGGGAGAAACGGGGAAGACGCGCTTGGAGCGGCAGTATTCATCGAGTTGGCCGCCCTTGGCATCCTCGGTCATCATTAATTCGTAATAAACGCCCTCGGAAGGCACGAACATCAACGCGTAGTCAAAGGTATGCTCGTGCGGCAAAATGTATTTCTCGGCGATACTGTCCGCGTGCTTGCGTACCGCGGTGGAAAATTCCTTGCGGGCCCCGTCGGCGTTTTCCGCCAAACGCCGGTACGCTTCGAGAGGAAACTTGGAATCAACGCACAGCATGCGCTCGCCGCTGTGCACCACGGCATCCACGACCGCGCCCGTAGATTCGAACCGGTGCTGCACGCCGTAGGCGCTCCGCGGCAGGGCGTCCTGAAGCAAGCGCTCCAGGGCCACTTCACCCAGCGTTCCCCGTGTTTTCGCACCGCCCAGAATTGTTTGCAGCGTCTGCGTCGCCTGGGAAAATTCCTTGCCAGCCTGTTGCACTTCGCCAAGCTGCTGGCTCATTCTGCGTATTGTCTCATTGGAGGAGCGAAGTTCTTGCGCCATCGCGATCTGCGCGTCGCTGGCCAGTTTTCCGGAAGATGCAACTCCAGTCATCAAATCCTGCCGTACCTGACCCAGCTGTGTGGTCACAGTTTGTGCCAGGTGATTGATTTGCGTGTTGACGCTCTGACTCTGTGAGGTTAGCGAAAGTTGCATTTCCTGACGTACCACCGCGAGTTGGGCTTCGGATCTGCGGCCTACGCTCCACAAGATCGCGCCAATCACCACGATGGCTACCAAGCCAATCGCGACCCAAACGAACGGTGTCATTGGCTCAATCCTTTGAGTGAATCGTATCCACGAGAAAAGGTCAGCGGCGAAAATATCAGGCGTGCGAACATTTGTGATCGAGAACTATTCTCGCGACGTAGATCCGCTCAATTGCACGAGTCCCGGCGTCGAAGGTGCCGGGCCGTTATCAATGGTTTGCGGGCCGCGCCAAAAATCCATGGCCGAAGTCTGATGCACGCAGGAAACCGTGCAACGCGGCGCGCAACCCTTCTTCGTCAGAAATTCGCGCTGGCGTTGCTCGTCGGTATATTCCAGGAGCGGAATGCCAGGATAACCGCGCTGCTGCGAACAGTAATGAACCAGCCCGTCCTCGCAAACATACAGGTAGCGCGCGCCGGCGCGGCAGCGCCAATCGTTCTCTAGCCCCTTGGCGATGTTGTGCTGAAATTGATTGATTCGCGTGAACGATCTTTTTTCCAGCGAGATAATTTCTTCGAAGATCTGCTGCTCGCGAGGGCCCAGCGGCTCGAGCTGGCCGTTGTGATCGTGAAGAATTCCGACGGTAGAGGTGAATCCAAGTTGGACGGCTCGATGCGCGACGGTTAAGGCGTCCTCGGGATCGGCGACGCCGCTGCCCAGAACCGAATTGATGTTTACTTGAAATTCGGCATGCTTGGCCAAAAGTTCGAGCTTCTGATCCAGCACTTTGAGGCTTTTCTTCGAAACGTCATCCGGTCTCACGTTATCAATGCTGATTTGCAGGTATTCGAGGCCGGCGCGATTCAATTTTTCGATGCGATCGGCCACTAGCAGATATCCATTGGTGATCATTCCCGCCATGATTCCGTTCTTGCGGATGCGGGCAATAATCGCGTCAAGATCGGGATGCAGCAACGGTTCGCCGCCACTAATCGTGATGATTGACGTTCCCATCGCGCCCAGGCGGTCGATGCGCGCGAACATTTCTTCCATCGGCACCGGCTTCGAGAAATCGTCGTATTCGTTGCAGTAGGTGCATGCCAGATTGCAGCGGCGAATCGGAATAATGTGGACCAGCACGGGGTGGCGCGTAGAAATCAAGCCCTTCACCAGCATGCGCGCTTCGCGCAGCTTGCGGTGCGCCGCCAGCAACTTCTTCCGGATTGTCTTTTTCGCGCTCATTTAGCCGAAACGGTGTACGTGGTCCGCTCTTCGATTCGAAGAGCATCTGTTAAGTATGCCATATTCGGCGCCGCTTCTTTCTCGCAGGGGCCTGGCATGACGCGGTTTTCTCACTCCGCCGCATTTCGCGGCAATCTTTGCTGTTCAGTGGGTGTTCGTTTTCTGGCAGACTCGACGCTCGAGGAGCGTCAATGATCAAGCACGCTTTCGTTCTTGCATGCCTAATTCTTATCTGCGGGTCGGCGAAAGCACAGAAACCAGCCAACGCCGCCGACTTTGCGATAGCCGATGGCGACCGCGTCGTATTTTACGGAGACAGCATCACCGCGCAGCGACTTTACACCACCGACATTGAAACCTTTGTGCTCACACGCTTTCCGGATCGCAAGGTTTCGTTTTTTCATTCCGGAGTCGGCGGCGATAAGGTCAGCGGCGGCATGGACGGGCCTATCAATCTCCGGCTGCATCGCGATGTGTTCGATCACAAGCCGACCGTGGTCACGATCATGCTGGGCATGAACGACGGTTTTTATCGCGCATTCGACCCAGACATTTTTGAAAGTTACAAGGCCGGATATACTTCAATCATTGACGCCATACGAAAGAAATTTCCGCAGGCTCGCCTGACCCTCCTTAAACCCTCGCCGTACGACGACATGACACGCCCGGAAACACTCGCAGGGGGATATAACAAAGTGCTGCAGAGGTTCGGCATGTTCGTCGCCGAGCTAGCTGCTGAAAAACGAGGGGCGGTCGCTGATCTCAACGCTCCGGTTGTCGGAGTTCTCGAGAGCGCCAAGGCCAAGAACTCACCACTCGATACGCTCTTGATTCCCGATCGAATACATCCCGGCCCCGCGATTCACTGGGTGATGGCCGAAAGCGTTTTGAAATCCTGGGGAGCCAAACCAGAAGTGACGTTCGTGCATATCAACGCCGGAACAAAGCCGGCGGCGCGGGTTTCGAACACGGAAGTCAGCGAATTGGTGAAAAACGCCAATCACTTGCGCTGGACTCAAATGGACATGGCGCTACCGCTCCCTTTTGGGCCGCTCGATACCGATCCGTTGATGCAACTCGCGCTTTCGTCTTGCGACCTGATCAGCGCCCTCGATATGGAAACCTTGCGCGTCACGGCGCTTGCCGCTGGATCGTATGAGCTACAGATTGACGGAAAGGAAATTGGAGATTTCTCCGCAGAACAGTTAGCCACCGGAATTAATCTGGCCCTTCTTGAAACGCCGATGCTAGAGCAATCCCGCCGGCTCGCTGCTGACACGGAGATACGGACCACTATTGATTCTCAGCTGTTCGATTTGGCCGTAAAGCCCGAGGATCAAGTTACGCCGGATACAGTCAAGCAACTCGCGGAAGCCGAAGAGAAGGCGATCGCTCGCCAGCGTGCCGACGCACAGCCTGTCCCCCACCGCTACGAACTATCGCCTGCTGAAACGCCTGGCGCCGTACAGAATCCGGCTCAAAGTCGTAAGAAAGCTGAGAAATAGGCGGCGCCTTCGTTCAATCGAACGATCTAGTCGGACCAGGGTTGGGGGGCGCGATCCCAACGATGCTTTTTCAGCTCGGCTAGTAGACTCTTGTCGAGTGGCCCGGTGTCGCTGGTGGCAAAATTTTCCTTCACATGATTCAGGTTGCGCATCCCGATGATCGTAGTGTGCACATCGGGATTTGACAAAATGAATCGCAGCGACATTTCAGGCAGGGTCATTCCTGCCGGCACAATTTTCTTGAGCGCTTCGACCCGATCAATCGTCGGTTTCAGATTTTCCGGGCCAAAGTATCCGGCACGCCAGTCATCGGCAGGGAATCTTGTGTCGGTAGTCATCTTGCCACCCAGGCTGCCTTCGTCGAGCGGGACGCGCGCGATCACTCCGATATTGAGCTCCCGGCAAACGGGAAAAAGCTTCTCTTCCGGCGACTGATCGAAAATGTTGTAAATCACCTGAACCGCGTCAACCAGGCCGGCACGAATCGCGGCGATTCCGTTCTCTGGTTCCCAACGATTCAGGCTCAGCCCGAACCAGCGGATCAATCCGGAGCCTTTGAGCTCCTCGATGGTTTGCCGAAATTCGGGTTCGTTGGTCCAGTGATCGTCCCAGACGTGGAATTGCAGCACGTCAATCGTGTCCACGCGCAGCTTTTCACGAATCTTTTTGGCGTAGGCAAGAACATGCTCAGCGGGGAAGACGGCCTGGTACGCATAACTTGGCAGAGCCGGCCACATGTCGTTCAGAGGCGGAATTTTCGAGGCGGCGAATAGGTTCTTTTTTCCGTTACGCGCCAGAATTTCACCGAGCAACCCGTCGCTATTGCCGTTGCCGTAGGCCCAGGCCGTATCGAAGAAATTACAACCGAGATCGACGGATGTTTGCAGCCCTTGCAACGAGGTGGTGTCGTTGGAGCCGCTCCAACCGCTCATGCCCCACAGCCCGTACGAAATATCGCTCACTTCCATGTTGGTTCGCCCAAATTTTCTGTATTTCATGCGCCTCCCCGGTTTCCTACAATTGCTGGTTGGTATTTGAGGATACGGAAAGGGCGACGAAAAACAAGAGCCTAAGCAGCCAGTTTAGAATTTCCGATGATCTGCCCCGCGCGTTGAAAACTTTCAGACGGTAAAATGCTCGACAAGGCTCACGGTTGCGAGTAAATTGGAAAAGCAAAGGGGCTGAACCGGATGACTGGAAAAAATCGGGCAACACTAAGTGCAATCAAGCGCGTTGTCGCTGCGCTTGCGGTTGTCTTGACTCCCGTGGCGATTGGCGCCCAAAGTTGCGCGATGTGTTACCAAAGCGCTGCTGCCTCAGGCCCGCGCACGATCCACGCGTTGAACAGCGGAATCTTGATCCTGATGTTCCCGCCCGCGTTAATCACCATGGGAATCTTTTATCTAGGCTACAAAAAGCGCAACACCTTCAACGAAACTGAATAGACAAGTCCCTTCGGTTTGAGATAGCTCTCGTCGCGTAACCCCCGGAATCGTCAAACGCCGGATTATTTATTGGTGGTCCATAGGGGCTACGTGGGTGCCGTTCGGCTGCGTTTCTTCCGGTGTTGGTCGAGCACAGCGGTCTCGCCCGTTCCGCAAATTCTGCTAAAATGCCACGCACGGGGCTGTAGCTCAGTTGGATAGAGCGGAGGTTTCCTAAACCTTAGGTCGGGAGTTCGACTCTCCCCAGCCCCACCACTCTTACTGCTTCCGTTTCATCAAGTTGACTTGTCGAGTTCAAATCCCAAACATGCCCTAAAATGGTGCAGTGTCATAAAAGTGTCATACTTTTTTTGCATGATCGTCCCAAAAGACCGCAGAAGAAATTCGTTTCGGGTCAACTATTGTGCGAAGGAAGCTAGTTTCCGATTAGCGCGTGAGAATGCTATCAGGGGTTGAGTCGCCGTGTCTTAAGCTCACTCGCGCTTTCAATAGTTGACGCGTTCCCATTCTTGGAGTTAGATGTCATACGATCCTTGGAACAGAACAAGTATCGGACATGAAATGTTGGCAAACAGCCCCACGATAAAATGCAAAGGCCGGAAATGGAAGGTATGGATCGTTGACGAAACTGACGTGACCATCACGGTTCGGGTTCGACCGCTAAGGGTAACAAACCCGGTTGAATTCACTTTTCCCTTCAGGGATGAGTTTAGATCCTTTGGCAGTCTTGCGGCTGAAGCAATAGATCGGTATCTCGCCGCGCTGCCAGCCTCATGATAGCTGACGGAGCGGTGGCCGTCCCGAAATAATCAAATTCGCCATCAAAACCTCAAAAATCCCGCTCACGACCGCTCGTAGGCCATCTGTTCCCCTGCGTGCCGAGCATCCTGCGGTGTTTTGATCCGAAATATGTCTGAATATGCGAGGAACTACCAAAACACTGCAAATCGATCGTACGTGGTGTTCCTGACGGTTCTCTCAAAATTCCAGAAGGAAATGTTCAAATTCCGTTTTTGTTCGGCGTGTCCAGCGATCGTGCGGATGAGGTCAGTTTCTGGCACCGGACAATTCGTTGCGTCCTGGGGAGGAGGAGCGTACTCTGAATAAGCTAGAAGTCGAAATCGGAAATTCCGCTCACGCCAAGGACCTGCGGTTTTCAAGAGCACTATCCTGGAAGGCATAATGATGTTTCGCACGATTCGCGCCGTGATCCTATCCTGTGCGTTGTTGAGCTTAATTTTCGGGCTTGATGCAGCCCAAGACAGACAAGCGGCCAAGTCCCCACCCCCTAAGTCTGGTGCAGGAACGTACAAAGAATATTGCGCCGTCTGCCATGGAAAGACTGGAAAGGGAGATGGTCCGGCCGCTTCCGCACTCAAAGTAAGACCACCCGATCTAAGTGCGCTAGCTCGGCGTCACGGCGGCAAATTTCCTGACGCTTATGTTGCGAACGTGTTGCGGAACGGTGTGAACGTAGACGCTCACGGCACAGCCGAGATGCCCATTTGGGGACCGCTCTTTCTGTCGATAGATTCTTCATATCAAAGTCAGTTTGAAC
>Ga0209330_1000321_pt1 | contig 22116 bp, 20 predicted proteins | sample JacPinW_OM2H0_O3_FD_187969 | JGI IMG/M metagenome (GOLD analysis project Ga0209330, IMG submission 187969) | Forest soil microbial communities from Algoma, Ontario, Canada - Jack Pine, Ontario site 1_JW_OM2H0_O3 (SPAdes) (version 2) | ecosystem: Environmental > Terrestrial > Soil > Boreal...
AGTGCGGTTTCTTGGTCTGCCATTTCTGGCGGCCGTACCCGCTTCGACGAGAAAGGCGCAAGCATCGTGATACTGAATTTTGGGATTTCTGATCTGTTCGCCGCGGCATTCCTGCAGGCCGCGCCAAGCGGGATCGCGCTCTTTCTGCCGCTGATCCTGATTATGGTCATTTTTTATTTTTTGATGATCCTGCCCGCGCAGCGCCGTCAGAAGAAAGTCACTGAAATGCTCAAGGCGCTGAAAACCGGCGACAAGGTGATTACCAACGGCGGAATTTACGGCACCATCGTCGGCTTGGAAGATGAAGCAGTGCAATTGCGCGTCGCGGAACAAGTAAAGATGAAAGTGGCGCGCAGCGCCATTGCAGGGCTTCAAGCAGAACCTCCGAAGGAGAGCTAGCAAGCCGGCATGAATTCCCAGCTCAGATGGAAATTTATTTTTATCGCGGCAGTTATACTTTTTTGCATTTATGGGCTGATAGGCGTACCGACGTTGCCGACCTCGTGGTCGCAGGTTAAGCAGAACCTCGCGGATCGCATCAAGCTCGGCTTGGATTTGAGGGGCGGCAGTCACCTGGTGCTTCAGGTGCAGGTTGACGAAGCCATCGGGCAACGCTGCGATCAGGCTGTCGATCAGATCACGAAACAAGTCCACGAAAAAAACATTAGCGTTGGCGAAATTAGCCGCGTAGACGACACGCATATACTCGTGCGCAACGTGGATGCAAACACGTCCGGCGCTTTCCGTGACCTGGTCAACAATCAGTTCACAGACTGGGCGTTGGCTCCGGCCGCCGGCGAAACCAACGGCTACACTCTCACGCTGAAGCCATCGATTGTAGCGGATATTCGCCGCGATACGATGGACCAGGCGCTCGAAACGATCACACGGCGTATCAATGCGCTCGGCCTCACGGAGCCCACCATCGCTTTCACCGGCCGCGGCGAGAATGAAATCCTCGTTGAACTGCCGGGAGAAGGCGACCCCACTCGCGCCAAATCAGTTATTCAAGCCGGCGGACAGCTTGAACTCAAGCGGGTAGCCGATGAACAAACGTTTCCTTCGGAAAGCGCTGCTCAGGCTAGTCATGGCGGGATCTTGCCGCCGGGCTCCGAAATCGTCGTGGGAAAACCGGAAAGCGCTCAAGCGGGCCAGTCGCCACAGCCGGTTTATTACATACTCGATCGCGCACCCATTATCACCGGGCAGGACCTCCGCGGAGCAAGCCCGGCGCCCAGCTCGAACTATCCGGGACAGTACGAGGTTCGTTTTCAACTCTCCACCGCTTCAGCCGCGCGATTCGGCCCCTTCACAGAAGCGAACATCGGCCATCGAATGGCCATCGTCCTCGATCACAGAGTTTATACCGCGCCAGTGATTAACGGTCGCATCGAGGATTCCGGAATTATTGAAGGGAATTTCAGCCAGGAATCCGCACAAGATCTATCACTCGTGTTGCGAGCGGGAGCCTTGCCGGCATCCATCAAATACCTCGAAGAGCGCACAGTCGGGCCGTCCTTGGGAGCAGATTCCATCCGCGAAGGTGTCCGCGCGTCTATTGGGAGCATCATTGTTGTGATGATATTTCTGGTGATCTATTACCGGCTGAGCGGTGTGAATGCGGTAGTGGCTCTCGCGCTGAACCTCCTTATTCTGCTCGCGTTTATGGCGTATGCGGGAGCGGTGCTTACGCTACCGGGCATTGCCGGCGTGATTTTGACCATTGGCATGGGCGTCGACTCGAACGTACTAGTATTCGAGCGCATTAGAGAAGAGCTGCGAAGTGGAAAAGCTCCGGCTTCGGCGGTCGCCGTGGGTTTCGATCGGGCGTTCCTGACCATTATTGATACGCACGTAACTACCATTGTTTCAGCAGTTTTCCTGTTTTTGTTTGGAACCGGGCCGGTGCGCGGATTTGCCGTCACGTTGGTTATTGGTTTGCTCTCTAACGTCTTTACTTCGATTTACGTCTCGCGCGCCATTTTCGATTGGCACCTGTCTAGGATGGGTAGGCAAGCGCAGCTAAGTATCTAGGTTTGGGGAACAAACCAGGGTATAGCGGTGTCAAACAAAGGTGGATAGGACTCGATGGAATTCTTTCGCAATGTAAACGTCGACTGGATGGGAAAGGCGAAATATTTCGTCGCACTATCCCTGCTCCTTCTGGCCGTCGGCTGGTTTTCAATTCTGCGGAATGGCGGTTTGCGCTACGGAATCGACTTTCGCGGTGGCACGCTGGTTTATGTGCGGTTCGCGGGACCCGCTCCCGTCGATCAGATCCGCAAAGGACTGCAGGCTGCCGGCCTAGCCAACAGTTCCATTCAAAGCATCAGCGACAACGTGCTCAACGGCAATTCGCAGAATGATGTGGTCATCGGCATCGAGAAGAAGGGTGAAGGCGATGAAGCGCTCGACGCCAGCAAACAATCGATCCTGGATGTTTTGCACAAGACTTTTGGCACGGCAAACACGGCCGGCAAGCAGGACTTTAACTCGATTACGCCTTCGAGTCTGGCCGCTTATTTGACACAGAAGGATCCGCTTTCACTTAGCACGAACGCCGGAGATCGGTACAACCAGTTGGCTCAACGGTTGACGGACGCGCGCGACAAAGAACACGGCGGCATAGTCACGAACTTCGATGATTTGAAGAATGTCGACGGCGCGAATGCCAGTGTCTTGGCTGCGTTGAAAGACGGTTTTGCCTTGGACAATTTCACGATACGAGACGTCGAGGTGGTGGGACCCAAGGTTGGCGCACAACTGCGGCGCCAGGCCATCCTTGCAACCCTCTATGCGCTGGCAGGCATGTTGTTATATATTGCCTTCCGGTTTGAATGGGTCTATGGCGCGGCGGCTGTAATCGCTGTTTTTCACGATGTATTGATCACCCTGGGTTTCTTCTCGATTTTTCATTTCGAGATTTCGTTGACGGTCATTGCGGCGCTGTTGACTCTGGTCGGCTATTCAATGAATGATACGATCGTCATCTTCGACCGCGTGCGAGAGGACCTCCGGCTGATGCGGCGCGAGCCGTTCGCTCAGGTGGTGAACAAGGCCATCAATCAAACTCTGTCGCGGACGATTTTGACCAGCGGACTCACTTTCTTGACCGTCCTGGTTTTATTCCTAATGGGCGGAGAGGTTCTTCGAGCGTTCTCTTTTGCCATGGTAGTGGGAGTTGTGGTAGGTACATACTCCAGTTTCGGAATTGCGGCACCAATTGTGGTGCTGTGGAACAAGTATAGGGGACAAGGAACTGCCGCACGTGCCGGATCCGCAGCCGACAAGCGCGTGGCGGCAGCTGCAAGGAGGTAGCTATGTTTGACGATCTAGTCATTTCAAGTGCGAACCCGCAGAAGACAAACAAGCCGTGGACGGTGGCATTGTCTTTTATGGTCCAGATCGCGATTGTGCTCGTGATGATCCTGATCCCGCTCATCTACACGGAAGCGCTTCCCAAACAATTGCTCACTACATTCCTTGTGGCGCCTCCTCCTCCGCCCCCGCCTCCTCCTCCTGCGGCGGCTATACAGAGAATCGTAAGGCCAGTGGCACGCTTAATTCATAACGGGCAGATGACAGCTCCCACTGTGATCCCGAAAAAAGTCGAGATGATCAAGGAAGAAGAACTGCCGCCGGATATGGGCGCTGTCGGCGTGACCGGTGGTGTGCCGGGCGGAGTCCCTGGCGGACAGGCCGGCGGAGTTCTCGGTGGAATCATCGGTGGTACGGGCGCTGGTTTGCCGCCTCCGCCGAAAGCCACTCCTAAGTCCATTCGCGTCGGCGGCAATGTGGCAGCCGCAAATTTGATTCACCAGGTAACGCCGACCTATCCGGCGATCGCGAAGACCGCGCATATTTCCGGAACTGTATTGCTTCACGCGATTATCGGGAAGGATGGAACGGTGCAGAATCTGCAGTACATTTCTGGGCCTCCGTTGCTGATGCAGAGCGCGATGGACGCCGTGAAGCAGTGGCGGTATAAACCTACATTGCTCAATGGCGACCCAGTCGATGTGGATACCACGATTTCAGTTGTGTTTACCTTGGGCGGTTAAGAAGGGCACGGTTCGGGCGTCCTCTTGGGGGTCTGGGCTGATTTGCAGTTAATTCCGACCGGCAGAATATAGCTGCCGTGATCGTTTCGCACGAACGGAGGAGCAAACTCTATGCTTTCGAATTTTCTTTTGGCCAGCGTGGTGATGTTTCAGCAGCAGGAAGTAGGGTGGGATTTGCTGACGATGTGGCACAACATGGGCTACCCGGCAAAAACGGTCGTCTTCATTCTTTTCATCATGTCCGCATGGTCCGTGGGCATCATGATCGACCGCGCGCTGATGTACAGCGCAGCGCGGAAGCAGTCCCGCGTTTTCGTCCAGCAGGTCGCGGGCGCGCTGAAAGACAACAAGCTTGACGAAGCAATTTCGATCGCTGAGCGGAATAAGAAGAGCCACATTGCCAAGGTCGTGGCAACGGGCCTTTCCGAATTCCAAGCGGCTTCGGCGCAGGTAGGCGACGAAGAAGTGATCGAGGCAGCCAAGCGCGGACTTGAGCGCTCGGTGGCCATCGTTCATGCTGAAATGAAGCGCGGTCTCTCCGGGCTCGCCACGATCGGTTCGACGGCTCCCTTCGTCGGTCTGTTCGGAACGGTCATGGGCATCATTAACGCGTTTAAAGGCATCTCGGCGTCCAAAGCGACCGGACTGTCGGCAGTGGCCGGCGGTATCGCGGAAGCTTTGGTGACCACGGCGCTCGGTCTTCTCGTCGCGGTGCCGGCTGTGTGGACTTTCAACTACTTCACCAACAAAGTGGAAGCGTTCGACGTCGAGATGGACAATTCCTCGATGGAGTTGATCAACTACTTCATCACCCGCAGGGGCGGAAAGAAGTAAATCATGGCATATAAACCCAAAGCGCCGGCAGTGATGGCTTCACCAAACGTCATTCCCATGGCGGACATCATGTTGGTGTTGCTGATTATTTTTATGGTGGTAACGCCGATGTTGCAGAAGGGTGTGTCGGTGGACATGGCCAAGGCAAATAATGCTCAGGACATGCAGGACGCCGACAAGGACGATGCCATCATCGTGGCAGTCACACGAGACGGGCATATGTACCTAGGAAGCACGCAAGTGAACCTGGACGAAATAACGACCAAGGTTAAAGACTTGCTTGCGAACCGCATCGACAAGACCGTCTTCGTTCGTTCCGATCAGCGCGCGAAGTACGGCGAAGTAGTTAAGGCGGTTGACGAAGTTCGGTCTGCTGGCGTGGACAAGATAGGTTTGCTCACTGAAAAGAACCGGGCGAAGACTGGTGCTCCGGCAGCTCCGGGGCCGCCTCCGGCTGGAGCTGACTAGTAGCGGAGAAATATCATGAAGCAGTAAAGGAGTCTTTCCATGGGAATGGCAGTTGGAGGAAATAAAGGATCGATGTCGGAACCGAACATCGTTCCGCTCATTGATGTCCTGCTCGTCCTCATCATCATTTTTATGGTGATCACTCCGACGACGCCGCAAGGGCTCGACACGCTCGTGCCGCAGCCATCTCCGCCCAACCAACCGGAAAACAAGGAATTGCTGGCCAAGACGATTGTGGTACAGGTCACCGCGAGCGGGAAGGTGCTGATCAATCAGGATGAGGTTTCTTGGGATGATCTCGGATCTCGCTTGGACGATATCTTCAAGCTGCGCGCGGAAAAAGTGGCTTTCGTCAAAGGCGACGACGCCGTCGACTTCGGTCAGGTCGCCCGAGCGATCGACATCATGCGCGGAGCAGGGATCGACAGCGTCGGTTTGATCACTGCCAAAGTTGAAGCGGGTCAGTAACGAAAGCCCTCGAGAACACGTAGCAGCTTCGCCACTCTAGGCAATGGGAAGTTGCCGGCGCAGCCTTCATCAAGGAGAGCACGGGATGCAGCGGAAGCCCCACATAATTTTTATTATAGCTATTGTATTAGTGTCCCTCGCTGCTGGTACCGGTTGCGATAAGCTCCGTGCTCGGGACAAGCTCAACAAGGGTGTCCAGGCCTACAAGGCTAACCAGCCTGACCGCGCTATTGAAGACTTCAAAGAGGCGAAGGATTTCGATCCTTCGCTGACGAATGCGCGCCTATATCTCGCCACCGCGTACGCAGCTCAGTACATCCCGGGCGCTCCCTCCGATGAAAATGTCCGCATGGGGCAACAAGCCATGCAGGAATGGCAAGAAGTCCTAGATAAAGATCCGAACAATCTAAACGCAATTGATGGTATCGGCTCGATTCTTTACAGCATGGCTAGCACTCCCTTCAATGCCAAAAAGATGGAAGAATCGAAGAGCTACCATGAGAAGCATATCCAGATTAAGCCGACCGACCCGGAGCCGTATTACTGGATCGGCGTGATCGACTGGTCCATCGTGTTCCGCGGAAATAAGGACATGCGCGAGGATTACAACAAGACGGCCAAGAAGACTGTTAGGGACACGGATCCAATGCCGCCCGCGCTCGCTGCTCAGTTCAAGGAAAAGTATGGAGCTATTGTGGACGAGGGCGTCGCGGATCTTCAGAAGGCCATGGAATTGCGCCCGGATTATGACGACGCAATGGCTTACCTGAACCTCCTTTATCGCCAAAAGGCCGATATGGAGGCCACACCCGAGGCGCGAGACGCCGATATCAAACTGGCTGACGATTTGGTCGATAAGGTCAAGGCCATCAAACAGAAAAAGATGGATAATCCGGAACCGAGTTCTTAGCCCGTTTCCTCAAATTAGCTTCTTCTTACGCCGGCAAGCCCGTCAGGACTGCCGGCGTTTTCTTTGGACCTCCCGTCGGCGCCTCAAATTGGTTCGGTTTCAAGCGAAGGCCGACGTGGCGAGACTCCGATGCTTCCCGTACCTCTTCCGCTAAGCGAGTGTCAACACGCGATTATAGAAAACTCGCAGCCCGGAGACCGAAGGGCTAGAATGGCGTTTGGATGGAACCGGCAGGCAAACCCGCCATTTCGCAGGCCGCCAGACGCGCAGTCGATTTGCGCTTCGTCGAGTTGATGGACAAGTTGCGCCGCAACCGTCCCGGCGACGATCTTGAACTTCTGCGCCGCGCCTATGATTTTGCCGCTGAACAGCATAAAACGCAGACGCGCCTGTCTGGCGAACCGTTTCTATCGCATCCCGTCGAGGTAGCGCACATTCTCGCCGGCATGAAGCTCGATGTAACGTCGCTCTGCGCCGCTCTGCTCCACGATGTTGTCGAAGATACCAAGATCCCCCTGAGCGAGATCTCTGAGCATTTTGGTCCCGATGTTGCGCAGCTCGTCGAAGGCACCACGAAAATCAGCCGCCTCGATCTGCTGGCGCCGGAAGCGCGACAGGCCGAAAACGTTCGCAAGATGCTCCTGGCCATGGTGAACGACGTGCGGGTCGTGGTCATAAAACTCGCCGATCGCTTGCACAATATGCGCACGCTGGAGTACCTCGATACCGAGCGCCAGCAGCGCATCGCCCGCGAAACCCTCGATATCTACGCGCCGGTTGCCAATCGCCTCGGCATGGGGTTGATCCGCGGCGAGCTCGAAGACGTTTCCTTTCGCTATTTGGAACCGGAAGCCTTTTTCGAGATACAAAAAAGGCTCGCTTCGAGACAGAAAGTTTTCGACAAATTCTTGCAGGAAGTCCAAAGCTCGATCCGCGACAAACTGGTCGAGAACGGCATTCCCGCCGAAGTTCAGGCCCGGGTGAAACGTTTTTACTCCCTACACTTGAAGATCCAAAAGCAGCAGCGCACTTTCGACCAGGTTTTCGATCTCCTGGCGGTGCGCGTGATTACCGATACCGTAAAAAACTGCTACGCAGCGCTCGGCGTTATCCATCAGATTTGGCCGCCCGTCCCCGGCCGTTTTAAGGATTACATCGCCATGCCGCGGCCCAACCTTTATCAATCGCTGCATACCACGGTGATTCACGGGGGGCAGCCGTTTGAAGTTCAGCTTCGCACGCAGGATATGCATCGCATAGCCGAACAAGGCGTGGCAGCCCACTGGAAGTATAAGGACGGCCGCGAGGTGTCGCAGTCCGACGATCAGCGCATTGTGTGGATGCGCCAGCTGATCGAATGGGTGCAGGAAATGCAGGAGCCCAGCGAGTTTCTCTCAACTCTCCGCGTGGATCTTTATCCCGAAGAGGTTTACACCTTCTCGCCGAAAGGCCGTGTTGTCGTCCTTCCACGCGGCGCCACTCCGATTGATTTCGCCTACGCCATCCACACCGAAGTGGGGCACCAGTGCGTCGGCGCAAGAGTGAATGGCGCGATAGTCCCTCTGCGGCACGCGCTCGCCAATGGAGACGTCGTGGAGATCGTCACCCAAAAAGGGCACGAGCCTTCGCGTGATTGGCTTTCGTCCATTCAAACTTCCCGTGCGCGAAGCAAAATCCGCCAGTGGATAAATCTTCACGAACGCGTGCAAGCCACGGACGTGGGGCGCCGTTTGCTTGAGAAGGAAGCTCGCCAGGCCGGAATAACCCTGAAGAAAATATCGGATAACGATTGGGCGCGCGTTGCTTCCGAGTATGGTTGCAGTCGCATCGAAGATCTCTACGCCGATCTCGGCTACGGAAAATGGTCCGCGCGCCAGGTTCTTGCCAAAGCGACCGGCCAGCCGCTCGCGGAACCGACGGAAGAAAAGCAACCGAAGCTTGTGTCCACTGTTAAACGCATGCTTGGGATGGACGACTCGGCAATTCTCGTCCACGGAAATGATGGCCTGATGGTCTTTCGCTCAAAATGCTGCAACCCGATTCCCGGTGACGACATCGTGGGCTACGTCACCCGCGGCCGCGGCATCGCCGTACACAGCAAGAATTGCCCGAACGTCCAGAATTTGCTCTACGAAGCGGAACGCAGAATTCCTGTGGAATGGGCTGGAGAGACAAAAGCGACTTTCCCCGTTCGCTTGCGAATTTTCACCGAAGACCGCCCCGGGATTCTGGCCGGCATCACTGCTGTGATTAGCGATTCGGGCGCCAATATCCGCACGTTTGAAAGTGGAGGCAAAGACTTACGGGCTCGTATTGAAGTGGCCCTCGATGTGCACGATCGCAAACAGCTTGAGCGAATTTTGAACGGCGTTAAACGGATTCCAGGCGTCTTTGACATCGAACGCGTTTATAACGTCTGACCAGCACACCCCGCGTAGCCTTCGCCTCGGCGAAAGCCGTTAATCAGTGGGCAACAATCCTGCACGGCCGCTCTCTTGTCTCTCATGACGTATGTAAAATGAGACAAATGGCGAGCGTGGGTATGTATAAATCCGCGAGTGTGGTTGCGCCTGGCGCGTTCCGGGCATTCTCTTGCACTCCTGCGATTTTGCTCTGCTCGCTGACGTTGTTGGTCGTCGGCTGCCAGCGCATGATGCCGCTTGACACCAAGCCCCTAGACAACGTGGGGATGAGTTATTCGGCGATCAAACAGTTGCAAGCGCTGGATATCACCAGCGCCGAACTTGCTGAGGTTGCCAAAGCTCGGGCGGCAGGATTTCCTGACGACAGTTGTATTGAAATGGTCCGGATTTATCACAGTCGTAAGCTTCCGTTCGGTGCGGGCGATACCGTTGCTGGTTTGGTTAAAGCTCATCTGCGTGGAGATACGATTCTCCAGTTGGCGAAGCTTGATGAGCTCGGTATTAATGCCGAAGGGTTGGAATTAATTCGTCTCGCCGGCTTCTCTGACTCCATGGTTCTCGAGGTAGCTAGCCATGAAGCAGCGGGTAAGCCCGTTTTTTCCGGAGCGACGCTTTCAAGTATGAAGAACGCGGGGATGCGCGAGCCCGTCCTCCTTGAACTCGTGCGTCGCAACATTCCTGATTCGGAGGCTCCTGCGATTATCGGATTGCATCGTCACGGCGCGCGCGATGCTGACATTCTGCGCCGTTACACCGGTGCTTGAGCGAGATGTGGTTCGCGGGCCTTTAGCCCTGATCTTCTATTTCTGCCTTTTCCCGGTTGAGCTTGCTCGGTAGAATCTCTCCATCTTGAGTCACCCACCTAACCGCTCGTTGAAACAATTGGTTTCGCATCCACTCCTGAATGCGGGGCTCGTGCTTTGTCTTGTCTTATGTACAACCAGTTGCACCGTCTCCGTAGCTCCCGCCTACCGAATTATTAAGGAATCGCGTGAAATACAGTTCGTCTCTGGCCCCAGCCCCAAGTTGCGCGTACGCACAGGCTACAGTCTCGAAAATTATGGGAATGGCGATTTAGTCTCCGTCGAGGTCGTTCTCCCAAGCAAGAAGAGCTATGGCGTACAGGATCTGCTTATCAAACTGAATGGCCATGAGGTTAGTCCGGTGGAACTTTCGGACGAGTCCGAAGCGGAAGGAGCGCGCAGGTTTCGCATTCCGTTTGCGCCGGTCTGGAATCAGAAGCAACGGTGTGACCTAGCCATCGAGTACACGCTTTCCTCTTCCGAAGATTCGAACAGGAACTTTGCTCTGAGCTCGACATATTTTCATGTTGTCTCGCGCGACTGGCTGCCTTCTCTTCAGCCGCCGACCCACGTGCTGTCACCATTTCCTGCTAGTCCGGAGCGCTTAACCCGCACGGTCCAGATTCCATCTGATTTTCTTCTGCTGACGCCGGGGAAGTCGCGAGGCCGAACGAAAAATGGCGGAGAAGTTAAATATCGGTTCGAATTGCGCGAGAGCGATCCCGCGCCTTTCATCGTTGCAGGACGATATATGGATTCGTGCTCGAATCGCCGATCGTGCAGAGCTGTTTTCTGGACTGCCGAACCGCTTAGGGTAAATCCTGCGCCTGCTGAAGAACAGGTTGCAACTGCCTGGGATGTTCTTCAGAAGAATTTCGGGTCTCTTGAGAAAAGTAGTCTTGCCCCGCACATAGTCGAATCCCCGGGGTTGCTTCACAATGGCGACGACGCGCCTTCGGCTACTCCTTTCTTTGGTGGTGTGTTGGTCAATCCGCGAGCGATGTCTCTCGGCGTCAACAGCCCGGACTTCTTGGATTTGGTGGCGCGCGGACTGGCGGGTAATTGGTTCGGCGTCCGGATATATGGGCCGAATTCAGCTGTTGGCATGACCGAGGGCCTCTCCGATTACGCCGTTATCGTGATTGACGAGGCGCGCAACGGCGAGTCCACGCGGAGGAAGCGCGTATCGCACTTTCTTCAGGAATACGACGACGCCTGTAAAGAAGCGGTCGAAAAGCCGCTAATCGCGATCACCACGCGCGATCCTATCGAGCAGCGCCGCATCGCCTTGGCAAAGGCTCCTTTGTTTTTTATCGCTCTGGAAGACGCGTATGGCGAGGACTCTGTCCGCCAAGGACTGAAGCAGCTCGTCAGTTTGTTGCGCGGCCAGGAAGTGGGATATCAAGACATCCGAGCCGCGATTGAGAATGTAACGAATAAGGACCTCGCACCGATATTTCGCACCTGGCTTTACAGCCCGGGTATTCCCGTCGAATTCAGAGAAAAATATCAGGCCGCGGCGGCCCGCAAGAACTAGACTGCATCACCCCAAGGAGGCATGGTGAAGGAGATTATCTCAACGGAAAATGGGCCCAAAGCGATCGGCCCATATTCGCAGGCAATCAAAGCGAATGGCTTCGTTTTTATTTCCGGTCAGACGGCATTCGATCCTGCGACTGGTAAACCGATAGAGGGCGATACGGCAAAGCAAACCGTGCGTACATTTGAAAATTTGAAAGCGATTTTGGAAGCGGCGGGCTCTTCATTCGATCGCGTGGTAAAGGTCAGCGTTTTCTTGAAAGACATGAATGATTTTTCAGCTATGAACGAAGTTTATTCTCGATACTTTCCGGCGAACCCGCCGGCGCGATCGACAGTCGAAGTTGCACGGCTGCCTCGGGATTTCCGTGTCGAAATTGACTTGATCGCCCTGGCTTAGGACGACTCGGTGGACAGTAATGACACAAGATACGCAAATCGGCGGTTCGAGCGACAAATTTCCGGCTACCCGGTGGTCCGCGGTCCGCGCCGTTCGTAGCAACGATGCGGCCGATCGAAAGCGAGCTCTGGAAAGAATCATCGCCGCCTATTGGAAACCGATTTACAAATACATTCGCATTCGCTGGGGGAAAACCAACGAAGACGCAAAAGACCTGACCCAGGAATTCTTTGCCCGCCTGATTGAAAAGAAGTATCTCGATGATTTTGATCCGTCGAAAGCGCGTCTAAGGACTTTTCTGCGAGTCTGCACGGACCATTTTGTTGCGAATGAGGCGAAAGCTTCGAGACGGTTGAAGCGCGGTGGCGCGGCCGAGCACATTTCACTCGATTTCGCGGGTGCTGAGTCCGAGCTTGCGCGCGCAAACGTGTCTTTAAGCGCTGCTGCTTCGCCCGGAAGTATCGACGATTTCCTCGAACAGGAATTTCTTCGCAGCCTGTTCGGTTTGGCCGTGGAAGAACTCCGGAAATCCTGCGAGATCCAGGGGAAGAAAACGCACTTCCGTCTGTTCGAAATATATGATCTTGAGGACACCGGACCGCAACGACCAGGTTATTCGGAGCTGGCGGCGCAATTCAAAATTGCTGTCACTGACGTGACCAATTATCTCGCCTACGCCCGACGCGAATTCCGCCGCATCGCGCTGGAAAAGCTCCGCGAGATGACAGCATCGGAAGAGGAATATCGTCGCGAGGCTCGCGCGTTGCTTGGAGTCGAACCCGAATGAGTTGGCTTTCTGACGAGGCAATTTCCCGCTTGCAAGCCGCGAGCGCCCTGCCGGACTTCGCGGGCACTCGTTATCGCCTTATGGAACGCGTTGGCAGCGGCGGTATGGGCGTCGTTTATTTGGCGGAGGATGCGATTCTTGGCCGCCGAGTCGCTTTAAAGGTTCTCGATTTTCCCGATGCCTCCGGGGAGCTTGCGGCACGCCTGTTGAGGGAAGCGCACATCCTGGCCACTCTGGAGCATCCCGGCATCGTCCCGGTGCATGATGCCGGCACATTTGCCGACGGCCGCGTTTTCTACGCCATGAAATTCGTAGAAGGCCGACGCCTTGATTACCTTGATGCGCGGAACACGTTATTCGACCGGCTGCGTATTTTTCAGCGTATTTGCGACACGGTTGCCTTCGCTCACGCTCGCGGGGTACTTCATCGAGACTTAAAACCGGGCAATGTGATGGTTGGATCATTCGGAGAGGTACTAGTCATGGATTGGGGTGTGGCCAAAATCCTGGGCTCCAGTCCGCGAAGCGCCCGCGAATTCGTGCCGGATGGATATGCACGGCCCGCCAACGATTCGCCGACACCTGCGTTTTTGGAGACCGCCCATGGCGCGGTCCTGGGAACGGTTGGATATATGTCCCCCGAACAAGCTCGCGGTGAGATGGAGAGTCTTGACGCGCGCTCAGATATATATTCTCTGGGTGCGATACTCCAATACCTTTTGGCGAACCCAGCCGCCGCACCACCGCGGCCTCTTTCTGCGATTGCCCGGAAGGCGATGGCGTCGGACAGAGCGGACCGTTATGCTTCTTCAATTGGCCTGAGCCAGGACATTGGAAATTATCTAGACGGCCTTCCGGTCTCCGCTTATCCGGAGAACGTCTTTCGAAAGATGGCCCGTTGGGCTGCCCGGTATCGCCCAGCTATCGTTCTTGTCCTGACGTACCTCCTGCTCCGGGCGCTGTTGTTATTATGGTTTCGGCGCTAAAGGAATTCGGTTCAGCGGTTAATAGAGTAGTGAGGCCGCAAGAACAACGCGACCCGGGAGGAAGCAATGAACAAGGTCGTATATGGATTGATCCTCGGCGCAATTCTGGGCATTTTCGACGGGCTCACCTCCTGGTTCACGCCCGCAGTCAGGCCGCAGCTCCTGGGGATTGTGGTGGGCTCAACGATTAAAGGAATCATCGCAGGCGTGCTGATCGGATACTTCTCGCGCAAAGTAAATTCATTGCCGCTGGGCATTCTTTTTGGGCTTGGTGTCGGCCTTTTGCTGGCGTTTGTCGTCGCCTACATGCAGCACGGATACTATTTCGCCATTATGCTCCCCGGCGGACTGGTAGGCTTGATTGTCGGATATGCCACGCAGAAATACGGAAGCTCCGGGCTCTCAACGCTTCCCCGGTCTTGAACTCGTACCAGGTCAGATTCGGAGAATGTAGTCTCCCTGGCGATTGAGTCCGCTCACTCAGTTCCACTGAAAAGCCTCGCCGTTAACCCCTCGGTCGTCAGTCCAGAGCGAATAGCGTACTATCCTTTTTTTCAGTATCCTAGGTGACGTTCATATTCTTGCAAAGTGGCCGAGTTATGCTCGTTGGGTTTTCGATCTTCAATCTCCCTCGGTGCAACGATGCTTGCCCGCGGCGTTGAGTCGACTCTTGCTCAGGTGGCTACATGACTGATTCGCAGTTCGATTTAGTAGTGATCGGCAGCGGTCCCGCCGGACAAAAAGGAGCCATCTGCGCGGCGAAAATGCGCAAGCGTGTTGCGGTCATCGACCGCGCGCTAATGATAGGCGGTGTTTGCGTCCATACCGGCACAATCCCCAGCAAGAGCGTTCGCGAAGCTATTTTCCAGCTGACCGGAAATGCAGTAAGGGCGTTCTACGGCGACAATTATCGTGGGAAAAATGACATTACGATTAATGATCTGTCCTTCCGCGTGAATGCTATCGTCTCGCGGGAGACAGACGTGATTCGCGCACAGCTCAAGCGCAACGGCGTGTCTGTTTTTCAGGGGACTGCTCAATTCGTCGACCCACATACCATCGAAGTCCAAGGAGACACCGAAAAAGTTACAGTACGTGGAGATCATATCCTGATCGCCTGCGGCACTCGACCCGCTCGAGATCCTCAGATTCCGTTCGACGACAAACGCATAGTCGATACCGACAGCCTTTCCTGCTTAGCAGGATTGCCCAGGGAAGTTATCGTGGTCGGCGCGGGGGTTGTCGGCCTTGAATACACATCCTTTCTTGCAGCCTTGGGTATCGAAGTCACTTTGATAGACCAGCGTCCCACGATTCTGGATTTCGTGGACCGCGAAATCATGGAGGCCTTGGCTTATCACCTCCGCCAGATGGGCACAACTTTCCGTTTGGGCGAAAAAGTGACCCGAGTGGGAATCGATCTCAACCGAGACCGTGTTTTTGCGGAACTCGAAAGCGGAAAGAAAGTCCAGGCCGACGCGCTCATTTACGCCGTCGGCCGCCAAGCAAACGGCGATCGGCTAAACCTGGCAGCGGCCGGCATGCACGCCGACTCGCGCGGCAAGATCAAGGTCGACGAACACTACCAAACTGCTGTCCCGCACATTTACGCCGCCGGCGACATCATCGGTTTTCCCGCGCTCGCTAGCACCTCCATGGAACAGGGCCGTCTCGCGAGTTGCCACATGTTCGGTGCGCCCCCTGGACACATCTCCGAATTGTTTCCGTACGGCATTTACACCATCCCGGAAATTTCCATGGTGGGTCAAAACGAGGAACAACTTACGGCAGCCAGAGTTCCTTACGAAGTGGGTATCGCCAAATATGCCGAGCTCGCTAAGAGCATGATGCTAGGCGACGAGACGGGAATGTTGAAAGTTCTGTTCGACCGTAATACCCTGAAACTCCTCGGTGTTCATGTAATCGGACAGCGCGCCACGGAAATCATCCACATCGGCCAAGCCGTTCTTTATTACGGCGGCAAAGTTGACTATTTCCGCGACACCGTTTTCAACTATCCAACGCTCGCCGAAGCCTACAAAGTCGCCGCACTTGACGGCCTCAACAAGCTGTAATCGAAACTGCGCGAAATTTTTTCATCCTGGCTGACTGATAATTCGCGAGCACTTCCGCTATACGGCTCTTTGCTCCGCCATGCTAGAATCGTGAAATCCCAAGCGGGCAACTTGCCTGCCGTGGGCCTGTAGCTCAGGTGGCTAGAGCGCGCCCCTGATAAGGGCGAGGTCGGTAGTTCAAGTCTACCCAGGCCCACCATCTCCACAGCGAGAAGCGCGACGAATCGGAGATCCACTCCTGCCAAACCGAGAAGCTCGTAATCAAGCATGAGGCCAGGCGTAACAACTTCGACGGTTATCTACGTCCGCTCGATAATCCGGTTGACTTACAATGTGATTCGCATAAACCCAAAGACAAAAGGGATAGCATGAGAAAAGCACTAGTTTTAACGGCGTTGGCGTTGCAGTTCGGATTGGTTGCTCCGGCCATGTTTGGGCAACGGATTCCAGATTTTGCGCCGCCGAAGCACTATCAGCTCACCATTTCCCCGGATTTCGCGAGCGAGACCTTCACGGGCGACGAAGCCATCCAGATTGATCTTCTGAAACCATCCGCGTCCATCACCTTGAATGCAGCGGAGATCAAATTCACGGAGGTGACGGTTTCTTCCGGCGGCAAGATTCAGACGGCTCAGGTAACCAGCGATGAAAAGAATGAAATGGCAACTTTTACGGTGGAAGACCGACTCGCAGTCGGGCCGGCCGAAATCCACATCCGCTACACCGGCATTTTGAACGGTCAGCTTCGCGGCTTCTATCTGAGCAAAGCGAACGATCGCAAGTATGCGATTACGCAGCTCGAAAATACAGACGCGCGCCGGATGTACCCGTCGTTCGACGAGCCTTCCTACAAAGCAACGTTCGACATCACCGCAATTATTGACAAAGGCGACACCGCCATTTCGAACGGCAAAATTATCTCCGACACTCCCGGACCCGGCGATGGCAAACACACGCTGAAGTTTTCCACCACGCCCAAGATGTCGTCTTATCTTGTCTCGCTCGCTATCGGTGACTGGGAGTGCCTGGAAGGCAGCGCCGACGATATTCCCATTCGCATCTGCGGAGTTCCCGGCAAGAAGCAATACGCCGGGTTCGCTCTCGAAGCAGCCGAGTACACCATGAAGTTTTACAATCGTTACTTCGGAATTAAATATCCGTTCGGCAAGCTAGATATCCTGGGTGTTGCGGACTTCTCCGCCGGCGCCATGGAAAATACCGCCTGCATCATCTCTCGCGATTTGTTGTTTGTGGATCCCAAGCGTTCCTCCTATTCTCTGCGAAAAATTGTGGCTCAGGATCTGGTCGCGCATGAAATGGCTCATCAATGGTTCGGCGACCTGGTCACCATGAAATGGTGGGACGATGTATGGCTCAACGAAGGCTTCGCTACCTGGATGTCGTTCAAGCCCGTGGAAGCGTGGAAGCCGGATTGGAATTTCCAAACCGACGCTGTGAGTTCGAGCACTGGAGCCATGGACACCGATTCGCTTAGCTCCACCCGCGCGATCGAGGCCCATGCCGAAACCCCTGCGCAAATTCAGGAACTGTTCGACAGCATCACCTACAACAAGGCGGCCGCGGTGCTTGCCATGGTCGAAGGCGATCTTGGGGAAGAAGTTTTCCGCAAAGGAGTGAATTCCTACCTAGAAAAGTATTCTTTCTCCAACGCTACTTCGGAAGATTTCTGGAATGAGATTACCCAGGTCTCGCACAAGCCTGTGGACCGCATCATGGAATCCTTCGTCAAGCAGCCTGGTTTGCCGCTGGTGACCCTGCGAACGGTATGCGAAGGCGGCAAAACAAAAGTCACGTTGTCTCAACAACGCTATTTCTCTGATCGCGTCCGATTTGAAGCAGGCTCCTCTGAACGATGGCAGATTCCTGTTTGTTTGAAAGCGGGAAGAGATGAAAAATGCCAACTCCTAGCGTCCAAAGAACAGCAAGTCATACTGCCGGGATGCGGAGCGGCGGTCTATGGCAACGCGGGCGCGCGTGGCTACTATCGAGCAGGTTACGATCTGGAAAACTTGAAACTTATTTCCGCTTCGGCGGAGCGTTCGCTTTCTGCCGGCGAGCGATACCTGCTACTGACCGACGTGGTGGCTCAAGTGAGCGTGAATCGTCTGACGGCGGGCGACGTACTGGCACTCGCGCAAGATATGAAGGATGACACTTCCAACGACGTAATTGATTACCTGTCGGACCAACTCGCTTTTGCGGGCAACTACCTCGTCACCGACGCGGATCGCGCGCAATATCAAGTTTGGGTTCGAACCACGTTCAGCCCAGTCGCGGATAAACTCGGTTGGATTTCGGCCCCCGACGATTCGGACGAGACGCGAACACGCCGCGCTGCCCTGTTCACCATTCTTGGTTTGACCGCTCACGATCCCCAAGTCATCCAGATGGCCAAGGATGTTGTTAACAAGGCGCTGAATGGTGAGCCACAGGATCGCGCTATGCTTTCAGCCTCGTTACGCATAACAGCCCGAGAAGGCGACGCTGCGTTCTACAACAGAATTTTGGCTCACTTCGCCCAAATAAAGACTCAGGACGAATTTCTGTTGTACGGCCAAGTGTTGTGCCTCTTCAGCGATCCCGCCTTGCTGACACGCACTCTTAATTTCGCAATCTCTCCCATGATGCGGGCACAGGACGCGCCCCAAGTGATTGGAGCGGTGATGGCAAACCCGGCTGGGAGCCAAGTTGCTTGGGATTTTATCCGCCAACACTGGACCGAGGTCGAATCCAAGCTCAGCAACTATTCCGACGCTTCCGTGGTACAAGACACCAACGTCTTCTGTGATACGGCCAAGCGTGATGAAGTACAGCAATTCTTCGCCGAGCACAAGGTTCCCGCAGCCGAGCGCGAGTTGAAATTGGCGTTGGAACAAATTAACGTTTGCATAGACGTTCGCACGCATCAGCAACCTCTTTTGCAGGCTTGGCTTCAGCACCATCAATCCGGGCTCCCAAATAACCCGTCGGGAGCGAACTGATCGAAGCAGTCGCCGGTCAGCAGAAGCCATGTCCCGAATCTCAATGGAAGGGTCTTAGTACGTCACCCCACGTTCGGTCGTTGCGCGGCCAATGTCCGATTCAGCTACATCGCATCCCACAACCGGGCAACGCCCTGGTTTCGAAACGCGCGATCTCATTAGTAAGTCTTTTTTCTACATAGAAATCCATTGAGACCGCAGAGGCCCAAGATTTGCTTCGAAGTTCGAGGCCACTTCCGCTCGCAGACGGGCGCCGGCATAGGAGGCGTTATGGCAAAGCTGGAGCGAATCAGGGAATCGTTGGAAGGAAATCTCGATCCTGAGTACCTGAGACAACGCCAACAGAAAGGCTGGCGGCTCGTCGGCGTCGAGTGGGAAAGAGAGACAGAAACGGATGCTTCTCTTGAGGCAACGAAAATAGAAGACGCTCCCTTTGGCATGCGCGTCTCCGGCGATTGCGAGCATCTGGAAGAAAACCCTCCGGAAATGCAGTTCCTTTTGTCGATGATGGAGTTGATCATCCAAGATATTTCTTTGACCAAAGTGGCCGAAGAACTCAATAAGAAGGGTTTCCGCACTCGCAACGGAGCCGAATGGGGTCCTGTTGCGGTATTCAACATGCTTCCGCGCCTCATAGAACTGACTCCAAGAATTTTCAAGAGCCAGGAATGGGTTGAACGCCGAAAACAGCTCTCGCTCGTCTACTAGCCCTCAGGTTTCACCAGTCTTGACAGGAAGCCATTCCACCAAATAGAGTTACGCCTGCAAGTGGAGCGGGCAGTTAAAAGGCTTTCTCTCGGGAGGCAGACATGCGCAAGTCCAGCTACATTTTCTCAAGCTTTTTGGTTCTAGCTGTTTTGACGGTTAGCGCTTTCCTCGCACACGCTCAAGGCCAAGCGGCCTCCTCAAATAGTGTGCCGGTCACTACTTACGTTACGGTTCTCGGTCCGAAATATACGGCGCCTCCTGCTCTCAGCAAGAACGACGTAAACGTTGATGAGGGAAAACAAAAGAAAGAAGTGACGAATTGGGTTCCGGCTCAAGGCGACAGAGCCGCACTTCTACTCGCCATCGTCATCGATGACGCGGACAGCCCGGAACTTGGCAGTCAGCTTAGCGATTTGAGGAATTTTATTACGTCACAGCCAGATTCAACGAACGTCGGAGTGTTCTATGCCAGCAACGGCACGGTCCAAACCGCTTCCCAATTCAATAGGGACCACGAAGCCGTGGCCAAGACGTTGCGTATGCCGATCGGAAATGGCGGCGCATATTCCAGCATCTACCTCTCCGTGATGAGCCTGATAAAGGGTTGGCCCATCAACAATGCTCGACGCGAGATTTTGTTGATTGGCGACGGCATTGACCGGTTCCGCGGAAACTACCCCACTAGTCCCGATGTCGACTCCACTATCGCCAATGCGCAGAAGACCGGCATCATGATTCACACCCTGTATGCCACTGGTGTAGGACGCGCCGGTCGAAATTCGTTCCGTGTCACTCTTGGACAAAGCGCTCTCTCCCAGATAGCGGACGCCACGGGAGGGGAAGCCTTCTTTCAGGGCTTTAGCACGCCCATATCGTTCGGCCCCTATCTTCAACAGCTAGACATGGTCCTCAAGAATCAATATTGGCTTACGTACGCAACGGATCGTTCGAAGAAGGCTAAGGGCGACCTCCGCAATTTCCGCGTCCGAACTGAACAAAAGAATGTTGAGATCTCGGCTGCGGATAGGATCTTCGTCCCCGGGCCTTAAGAATTATTTCAGGCCCGATTCGGTGTCTCGTAAGTGAAACCGCACGGCGAAGCGACAACGTGAAGCTCGCAATTCTCTTCGCCGTGTTGCTGTGTGTCGCCTACCCGCCGCTGTCGCCCGGGAGACCTGACGATTCCGCGCAAGTTTCCGTCCTGCCGCTGGAAGCCGCCGCCGTCTGGAACCCATCTCCGCAAACTCTGTCGGCGATCCGCGAAAAATGCGGAAGAGGCGATCCTAGCGCCCTCAATAAGTGCTTTTTTTCGGAGATGCAGTCAGCTGGAGCGTCTGGAGAAGCCCAGGCGTTTACAAAATCATTTGCCGGCCACGGTTTGGCCTACGTACGTGACTTTCGCAAAGCTGGTCTGGTGGACGTCGCGTACATAGCATACGCGTTTCGTGCCAACGAATTGGACGGCGTCCTTCTTGTGAACGGCGATCCTTCGATCATCGACGTGGATAGTGGAGAATTCGCATCGCAAGGCAACTTCCTAAAAGATCCAACCTATGCCACTCTTGCAAAGAAGCATCCGCACATTAGTATTTGGCCAGCCGATCGCTACCACACGACCAAGCCCACAGTAAGTCATCTCGAATCCGGAGGGCAATCGTTCGTAGTGGACTACGTTCTTCGCGACGGTTGCCACGCCTGCGCGCAGATTGGAGCTGTAGGATTGGCCTTCACCTTCGACGAGCACGGAAGATTTAAGGGCGTGCAAGCGCGACCGGCGGTCCCCAGCCCGTGAATTAAGTTACTTTTCGGTGCGATGCCGCGAGGGAGAATCAGGCCGTCCAGCCAACGCCATGATGGTGGAGAGGGAAGTCGCGCAGAGAGTTTCCTCCGCGCCATTTACAGAGAAAACATCCGCAGCACAAATCTTTAGTGTCTTTCCTGAACGCAGAACGCGGCCCCGAGCGATCAGAGATTCCCCCTCAGCAGGTGCGACCAAATTTATTTTGTATTCCACTGTGAGCACGCTGGAGTCTGCCGGCATCGTGCTGTAGGCGGCGTATCCAGAAGCGCTGTCGGCGATTGAGGCAGTCACGCCCGCATGAAAGTATCCATGCTGCTGCGTAAGTTCCGGCCGGTGCGTCACCCTGATCTCACACTGGCCTGAAGCTAGTGCCGTCAGTTCCGCTCCGAGGTGCTTCATTAGCCCCTGGCGAGCGAAGCTGTCCCGCACGTGCTGGAACGCAGCTGCATCTCCGGCCGCATCTTCCTGTGCTTTCACGGTGTGCTTGGACATGGGTTGAACGCGCTGAGCAAGCAACGCGATTCTCAGATGCGGAAAAAATAAGTGAGGATGCAAACAAAAAGCCCCGGCTCGATTTACATCGAACCGGGGCTTGCGTTTGTCTGCAAACTCTTTGATATCGGATGAGACTTACCAGAACCCGTCCGGCCCATTGAGTGCTTCTCAACTCGACAAGTCGAAGAGAGAAACGGACCGAGCTCCCGAGATCCTAAGATCCGGGATGAAGAGTCGTGCCTGCTACCGAAGCAGGTCGTACTCCCTTTTCTTTTAGAAAGGAGGTGATCCAGCCGCAGGTTCTCCTACGGCTACCTTGTTACGACTTCACCCCAATCATGAGTCATACCTTGAGC
>Ga0209330_1000322_pt1 | contig 22024 bp, 19 predicted proteins | sample JacPinW_OM2H0_O3_FD_187969 | JGI IMG/M metagenome (GOLD analysis project Ga0209330, IMG submission 187969) | Forest soil microbial communities from Algoma, Ontario, Canada - Jack Pine, Ontario site 1_JW_OM2H0_O3 (SPAdes) (version 2) | ecosystem: Environmental > Terrestrial > Soil > Boreal...
TAAGACTGCATAGCATAAGACTGGAAAACGCCGTGTGCAAGTTGAAAGCCAAAAAAACATGGCTTCGTCAAAAAGGCGGAAAAGGGGTGTGTTGAGGAGTGGCAGAAACCTAATTAGTTCGACAAAGCAGCGTGAGATGTGGGTCGATCAATAGGTGAGTGGGTCGAGTTCGGGATGTGAAATGGAAACGAGTTACGGGGCCAGTTGTGACCACAACGCCGAGGCGATCCGGTCTTAATCCAGGTCGCGCTGCGTAAAGCGGCACCGGCGCGGTAAACTGATCATCAACTTCTTCCTGTTGAAGCCGTCCAGTGATGAGAAACTCTGCGCCGTGTTGCTTCACTTCGAATTTGACGCTGTAGCGGGGAATGCTCGTTTCCCGCACCCATTCGTCGAAAAACCAATCCATCCGCCGAGTACTTTCCAGATCCATTGCCGGCGTCATTTGATGTTCGACCTCCCGCCGGAAATCTTCAAGGGTGAGCACCTTATATCGGTATTGAGTAAGAACAGACTGAAGAAGAGCGCGAAATCGGGCGTCGGGATCTTTTGCGGACGGATCGTGCAACATTTCATGGAGCATGTGGATCACCCACGTTCCTTTTCCGTAGACGATCGTGCGATATGCATCCGGTGTTTTCGAGGACCGCAATCGGGGGCCCAAGGTCAACGGCCCGGCATCGTTGGTGGATTCATTGGAGCCGGGAGCTTTCGCGAGCAGAAGAGCGCGGTAGTGTTCAAGCCACTCCGCGAGGTAGTGGCTCGTGGACTTTTGGTTCTCCGCGTACAGGAGTGCGAGGTAGTTTGCCATTCCTTCTTGGAGCCACGTGTCCCGATAGCCCGCGGAACTTACGACATTTCCCCACCATTGATGCGCGACTTCATGGAAAGGCATTAAGTCTCGGGCCTCGCGCTGGTCCCACTCTCTCAACCCTGCTTGCTCCTGCGCCTCGGCCGGCAGAAACGCGAACGTCGAAAGATAAACAAGGCCGGGCCAGCCTTGGCCGAACGAGCCCGGGATCTGCGCCACGTCAAGTTGATCGAAAGGAAACGCACCGTTTATCTTTTCGTAAAAGTGAATTGAATCGAGGACAGACCTTCCCAGTTGCTTCAGCACAGTTGCCGGGCTGGGAAGCGGAGTTTCAATCTCGGCTTCGGGAATGATACCCGATGGCGAACGCCGAATTGGAGGAAGGGCACGGATCTGCGCGTATTCACTCAGGCGGGAAGCGATTGCTTCCTCGAGCTCTTTGTTGGCGTATAACTGAATTTTCGGTTTTTCAGCGGCTCTCTCCATCTTATATTCGCCCAAATTGAATCCGACTAGGCAAAAAGGGACGTCCGATTTCCAACGCCCGGTGCTCGACTCTCCGTCGTCATGTGACTCGATCCTTGTTCCGGTAGCAACCAGGGTCAAGCGCTTGGGCCAGCGGAACGTCAAATCGAACGGCGTGAAATGTCCGCTACCTGCCGTATGAGCGTACCAATTTTCCCGTTCCGCAACGAATTCCACTCCGTTTCCTGCATTGGTAATCACATTTCCGTGGTAGGAGATTTGCAGCTGAAACTCCTGGTGATCTTGCGCGGGCGCGGCCAAAGCCACGAAAATTGCGTCGTCGCCTCGCCGAAGAATGTCTCGCTGTTCCAAGTCCTGATTCTGAAAGAAAACCAGAGGCTTTCCATCTTCGGAATGGATTTCTTCCACAGCCAGATTGCGAGAAAGTTCCAGCGGAACAAATCTGTCGCCGGCGCGCACAGCTTTCAGCCGCAGTGTGGTCCTGCCCTTGAGGGAAAGATCGTTTGCGATGGTGGAATCAATGCGATATTCGACGGGGACGAAGGATTCAATCGGGATAGGAGGAGCATCTTGGGCGCGAAAAGATGCCCAAACGTCGTAAAACGAGGCGCCATCCGCTGTCCGCGGTTGCCCGATCAAAACCTGCTCGTCTCGCCGCCGATCGACCAGCACTTCGAAGGCGCCTACTGAATTGCTGTCGAGCATAGCGTAGAAGAAGGGTAGCGGGTCGTTCGATAAGAGATCCTGCATGATTCGAAGCGACTGCGCGGGCGCAAAAGCTCCGACGACCATGTTCCAACTGTCGGCAAACTGCGTGTCGACAGCTTCTTCGTTTCCCGCTGACTTCAACTGTTGTTGGATCGCAGCGGCTGTCTCGTCCGTGAATCGGATATAGGCGCGAGAAAAGGTCTGATCGATGATAGGGACACCAAGAAACTGAGCGAGAGAACGGCGCTCTCCAGGATCCCTGGGCGTCCCAAGTACGCGGCCGCGACCGGTAAAAACCGCACCAGTCACGCGGCCTCCGATGGGTGAGAGAAATGCCAGTTTGCCTTCCGAAAATGTGACCCTGAGGACATCGCGTTTGAGGTTCAGATCGTGGACGGTGTAAACGTGCGCTCCATCCGGCCGTAGTTCGTTGAGTGCTCTATAGAGAGCGCGTGGATCGTCAGGCTGGGAATTCGTGCTACTTCGAGCGTCCGCGCCGCCGGGCGACTGCAACGCTCTGCCACACAACGGAAATGGCACCCCGATAAGACAGACCAGCGCGAGAAGATTCAGCGAAACTGACACCCGCAGTCCCATTAATTCGACTGTACAACTTAGGGCATGAAGCGGCAAGCAGTGGCAGGCTAAAGTGAAATCGCTTGATAAAATCGGAGTGTGCGTCGAACAGCGCTCATCGGACTCTTATTCGCTCTGGCCGCTTCGTTGGCGTCAGCGGACACGATTGTCCTGAAGAACGGCCGCCGTATTGTGGCGTCGCATGTAACAGAAGACGGCGACCACGTAACCTACGAGACGCCCGCCGGTCAGATGTCCATCCCGAAATCGATCGTGGCGCGCATCGATCGAGACGATTTTTCGTATTCCTCTGCTGCTGTTGCGTCATCTATGCCACCGATCTCGGTGGCTGCTGTTGATCCGACGCGCGGATATGACGATGTTGCGCGGCTTGCCGTGCACGACAATGCCATCGACTTTGCCTACATCGCGCAGCTTGAAAACAATGCGCGGGCCGGGGGCGCCACCGCGGTCGAAAAAGTTGCGGCTGCTCACTACGCAGCAGCTGAATTTCTAGTCGGCAAAGGCGACACGAACGCCGCGATCGACCACTATCGCCAGGCTCTTTCGTTGGCTCCGGACAACATCGGCTTGCTTCTGAATCTCTCTGCTCTGTATCTGCGCGAGAGCCAATTTACCGCCGCTCTCGAACCGCTGGAACATGCGCGCCATCTCACTCCGGATAGCGCCCCCGCGGCAGCTGATATCGCGAAACTCACCGGCTGGGCTTATTACGGCGCTAATAAAATGGATCGTGCGGTCGAGGAATGGTCGCGAGCCGAACGCCTACATCCGGATCCCGAGGTTGAACACGCTCTGGAAAAAGCTGAGCGGGATAAATTAGAAGAACAAAGCTATCGAGAAGGTGAAACCACACACTTCGCCCTGAAATACAACGGCAGTTCAACCCCGGATCTCGCTCAGGGAATTCTGCATGTTCTGGAAGACGATTTTCGCGAACTGGAGTCGCAACTTGATTTCACACCCCCCGAACAAATTGGGGTGATTCTTTATACCGAGCAGTCCTTTGCAGACATCACTCGCGCGCCGAGTTGGGCCGGAGCCATCAATGATGGGCGAATACGCATTCCCGTACAGGGACTCACCAGTGTGACGTCGGAACTCGCCCATGTGTTGAAACACGAGCTGACGCACAGCTTTATCGGACAGAAGTCGCACGGTCGCGCGCCAACGTGGCTTCAGGAAGGCGTCGCACAATACATGGAAGGGCGGCGGAGCAGCGCGTCGGCCGGAACGTTGCTCGATGCCGCAAATCAAGGAGCTGTGCCAACTCTCGAAACGCTGGAAGGTTCGTGGATGACGTTACCCGGGGATTCAGCGGCAATGGCATACGCCTGGTCGCTCGCTGCCGTTGAATCCATCATACAATCGGGAGGAGTAGGCGACATCAGCCGCTTGCTTGACCACATCGCCGCTGCACCCTCTACCGAACAAGCCTTGCGCGACACGCTACACATGAATTACGCGGACCTTCAGCAGCAGACCATCGCCTACCTGCACCACGAAGACGTGCGCTGAAATACTCAAGTTTTTCGCCAGTAAGCCGAAATATCCCAAGCTATAGAGAAGCAAGCAGGCCTGCAATCAACGCCGCGCGTTCCGGCAGCGAGCGAATTATGACGTGCTCTCGCGGGCTATGAGGACTGTCTCCAATGGGCCCGAGGCCATCCAGCGTCGGCACACCGAGAGCTGCCGTAAGATTCCCGTCCGATCCTCCGCCAGTTGCGGCTTCACCAAGTTGCAGTCCCATATCGTGCATCAACGATCGTGCGTGACGAAACAACGCGCGCGTTGCGGCAGTGCGTTCGAGCGGCGGGCGGTATCTTTCTCCGCGCACTTCCACTCGCGCGCCCTTTAGAATTGGACGTACCCGGCGGAGCTTTCGCTTGAGCCCCGCTGCGTCTGCCATCCGCGAGAAGCGAATGTCCAATTTCGCACTCGCGGACGCCGGTATCACATTTGAAACCGTGCCGCCGGCGATCACGGTTGCCTGCACCGTAATTCCCCGAAGCGGATCGTTCAACTTTATGATGCGTTGAATTTGTAATGCGAGTTCGTGTACCGCGTTTACACCCTTTTCCGGATCGACGCCCGCGTGCGCCGAGCGTCCCGTCACCACAATTTCTGCGCCGCCTACACCTTTGCGCGCGGTCTTCAACCGCCCTTCGGCGCCAAATGACGGCTCTAGGACAAGGACGGCATCACTCCGCCGAGCTTCGCGTTCGATCGCGCGTCGTGAACTTTCGCTCCCAATTTCCTCGTCCGAGGTCCATAAGAACACCAGGCGTTTCTTGGGCATGATTCCTGTGGTTTTCAGAGCCTCAACGGCAAAAAGCGCGAGAACCAATCCGCCCTTCATGTCGAATGTCCCTGGCCCCCAAGCCCGGCTGCCAGATACGCGAAACGGCATCCTGGCAAGAGTGCCGAGCGGATAAACCGTATCCATGTGGCCGAGAATCATGATTTGGTGGCGAGGCGCTCGCCCTTCTCCGAGCCAGACGTCAACAAGCACATGATTGCCGCGTGACGGATTACGAAGGATGCGAACTTTCGCGCCTCGTTTCCGCCATTCTTTTGCCACCAATGCACCAAGGCGATCTACCGTTGTTTTAGAGTGGCTGGGAGATTCGCATCGCACGAAATTGCCGAGAAGCCGGACCATGTGCCTCTCGCGAGTCTTCAACTCGCGGAGAATTCTTCGCATATCGCCTTTCGGCAGCGTCATTTCGCGCTTATTCATAACGCGGGTATGCTAGCAGCAGTACTGAAACGCGGCAACGCGCATTCCGGGGCGATTCAAAAGCGCTACCGTTTCGTATAGAATCATCCGATTGCGCGATGGGGAAACATGCGGCTGTAACCTGCGCGTGGAAATAGAATAGAAATTTAAGGGAAACGATGATCCTCGACACGAGCGGGATCCAGAAGATTCTTCCACATCGCTATCCATTTTTGCTGGTCGATACCATCGAAGAAATGGAACGATGGAAGCGAATCGTGGGAATAAAGAACGTCAGCATTAATGAAGGCTTCTTTCAAGGCCATTTCCCCGGCAAGCCCATCATGCCCGGCGTCCTGATCATCGAGTCTATGGCGCAAACGGGGGGCGTGTTGCTGCTGCAGGAAGTGAAGGACCGCGAAAAGAAGCTGCTCTATTTCGTCGCAATCGATAACGCGCGCTTTCGCAGGCCCGTGGTTCCCGGAGATCAACTCCGCGTGGAAGTTGATGTTCTGGCCTGGCGCGGCACATTCTGCAAACTCGCGGGCAAAGCTTCTGTGAACGGCGAGCTTGCCGCGGAAGCCACTCTGATGTGCAAAATGGTGGATCTCGAAACAGATGTAAATCCGCCCGCGAATGCCGGTGATAAGCCTCAATGAGCGAAATTGATGCGCGGGCTGACGTTTCCTCCTCCTCGCGGATCGGAAGTGGCGTAAAAATTGGCGCCTTCGCGGTAGTCGGTGTGGAAGTCGAGTTGGGCGACGGCTGTATTCTGGACCATCATGCTGTGGTGCAAGGCCCGGCGCGGCTTGGCCGGGGGAATCGCGTTTACCCTTTTTCTGTTCTTGGCGGCGACCCTCAGGATTTAACGTATAAGGGCGAACGTGTGTCGCTGGAAATCGGAGAGGCCAACGAATTTCACGAGTTCTCCACGGTAAATCGCGGGACGGTGAAAGGCGGCGGTGTCACGCGAATCGGCAGCCATAACCTGATCATGTCTTACGCGCACATCGGACACGATTGCTCGGTAGGGAATCACACGATATTTGTAAACGGTGGGACGCTTGCGGGACATGTGACCGTTGAGGACTACGCCACGGTGGGCGCGTTCTGTCCGGTACAGCAGTTTTGCCGCATCGGGAGACATTCTTACATCGGTGCCCACACGGTGATAACGCAGGATGTCCCGCCATTTTCGAAAGTCGTTTCACCACGCGATAGCAAATGCTATGGCGTGAACACCATCGGTCTCGAGCGCCAGGGCTTTTCCTCCGAGCGCATTGCGTCGATCGAAAAAGCGTATCGCCTGCTGCTCCGTTCGAAGCTGAACACATCGCAGGCTGTGGAGAAAATGCGTGAAACCCTTGCCGGCTCCGAGGACGTCTTAACATTAATCCGGTTTATCGAATCGGCCGAGCACGGCCTGATCAAATAGGACGCCGTGGCCGCACCTGAAAAACACAGTGTATCCGGTTGGGGATTAATCGCCGGGAACGGAGATTTTCCGTTCCTGGTGCTGGAAGGCGCCCGCAGCCGCGGCATTGAAATGGCTGTCGTCGCAATTCGCGAAGAGGCTTCACCGGAACTGGAGCGAGTAGCGAAGCGCCTGCACTGGGTAAGTCTGGGCGAGCTTAGCCGCACGATCGAATTGCTGCATCAAGAGGGTGTGAAGCGCGCGGTGATGGCCGGGCAGGTGAAACACAACAAGATATTCAGCGCCATCCGGCCGGACTGGCGTCTTGCGAAGTTGCTATTTTCTCTGCCGGCAAAGAATACGGACTCGCTGATCGGCGCCATTGCCGGGGTGTTGGGCGAAGAAGGCATCGAACTTGTAAATTCGACGAAATTTCTGGGGCCGCTTCTGCCGGGGGCGGGTGTTTTGACGCGGCGCTCGCCGAACGAGTCGGAGGCCGCTGATATCGCCTACGGACACAAAGTCGCACGTCAGATTGCGGGACTCGACCTTGGACAGATGGTGGTGGTGCGCGATCGTGCTTGTGTTGCGATAGAGGCTATGGAAGGCACGGATGAGACAATAGAACGTGCGGCGCGCATTACCGCAGGGCAGAAGTTGGTGGTAGTGAAGGTAAGCAAGCCGTTGCAAGACATGCGATTCGACGTGCCGGTGATCGGGCTTAAAACGATTGAAGTGATGCGGCGATCGAATGCCACGGCTCTGGCAATTGATGCCGGCCGCACGCTCTTGTTCGAACGCGATGAGCTGATTCGAGCAGCGAACGATGCGGGGATCGCGATCGAGGCGTTCGCGCCAGACAGTGATCTGGGCCACTTGTCGGAAAAGCAACCGCCGAAAAAGAAATCGTGACTGAGAGACCCATTCGCGTTGCCGTTGTGGGTGCCGGAGAGTTTGGCCGGAACCACATCCGCGTTTGGCGCGAGATTCCGGGCGCGGAGCTTGTGGGTGTGCTTGACACAAACACTGCGCGCGCGGAAAAAACAGCCGCCGAGTTTGGGACGCGCACAATTCCGGATATGCAATCGCTGGCGGCGGAAGGGGTGCAGGCCGTGAGTCTGGCCGTGCCGACGAAGGAACACTCGCGTATTGGGTGTCAGCTTTTGGACGGGGGTCTCGACGTACTGGTCGAAAAGCCCATGGCAGTGAACCTTACGGAGGCCGACGCGCTAATCGCGAGCGCGGCGCGAAACTGCCGGATTCTGCAAGTTGGGCATGTAGAACGATTCAATCCTGCGGTTACGGCAGTGCAGAAAATTGTTTTGCGCCCGATGTTTTTTGAGGTACATCGATTGGGGATTTTCACTCCGCGCAGCCTCGATATCGATGTAGTTTACGACGTGATGATTCACGATCTCGACATTCTTCTCTCCTTGGTGCATTCGCCGGTTGGCGATTTGAAAGCTGTTGGAATACCGGTGATGACCGACAAGGTGGACATTGCCCAAGCCCGTATCGAATTTGAAAGCGGCACGGTGGCAAACCTCACCGCCAGCCGCGTTTCGACCGAGCGCGTCCGGAAGATGAGATTTTTTCAGGAGCATGAGTACATCTCACTGGATTTCACGCGGCAGGATGTATTGCGGGTACGCGTGGAATCAGGTGGCACACGGCCTGAAATTAAATTCGAGCAGGTGCCTACAATTCCTGAAGAGCCCCTGCATGCTGAGCTCCGCGAGTTTCTTGAATGCGTTCGCACGCGGCGCGCGCCGCTGGTGGACGGTGCCGCGGGACGGCGCGCGCTTGAACTCGCCGATCGCGTGATGGCGGCAACCCTGGAGCACGCGCAACGCGTCCAACTGGGGACTTTCGCCTCCCAGGATTCCCGATGATTCCGCGGACGTTGGTGCCGACAGATGTGCACCCTCTTACAGAAGAAGAGGCCAAGAAGCCGTCGCGCCGCGTGACGACTTACATGGACGACCGCACGGTCGTGCCGTCCGAGCTAACAGACGGTGCGGTCCCGCTGGACGGAAAAACTACCATCCCGTCGCATCTTCCGCTCGGCGTTCTAGTGGACCGCACTCTCGTTTCTCGCTCGATGCCGGCCAAGCAGTTCGAATCCTTTGGTCCCATCAGCGAGTACCCCGCGCTCGATATTCTCGATTCCCGCGTCGTGGTGCCGGCATATGTGGAGCCGCCCGAGCAGCGCGAGATAGATAAATTCAGCAAGCCGCCTCAAATGACGGCCGAGCTTCGCGAACTCGTTGAACCGGACATGTTCAACACCGGCGAAGCGAACCTGCTGGTCGAGCCTGAAGAAAAAAGAGATGCCAAAGAAGATCTGGTCACCCGTGCGCTTTCCATTGCGTTTCACATAGCCGCGATCATTTTCGTCATTTTTCTGCCGAAGATATTTCCGCCTCGCGTTCCGACGCTCGATGAAACGATAGCGGCGGGCAAGTCCCTCGGCGTGGTGTACTTGCCTTCGGACGCCGAGTCGTTGTCCAGGGCGCCCGCTTCCGAGCCAGCACCAAAAGTTCGCATTAATCCGAAAACTCTGAACAAGGTTGCTCCGCCTCGTGCGGAAACGCATGCTATCGAAGCGCCTCCCGCGGCAAGTCCTGCGCGACCACCGTCCGATTTGCCTTCGGCGCCGACTCCCCGAGTTTCGACCAACACTGTGCCGAGCCAGCCGGTGCCTTCGACCGAGAATCCCCCGCCCTCAAAGTTGTTGTTGCCGAGCGAGCCTAACGCGCAGCCCAAGTCGGGACTGAATTTGGGTTTGCCAAGCTCTTCGCCAGGCAAACAAATGCAGGATCAGATTCAGGACGCAATTAAGCAGTCTCCAGGCGGAACAACTTACGGCGGAGGGGCGACGATTCCGGGCGGTAACGGTCGAGGGGGTGGTGGGCACGGGCCAGGCGCTGGAACGGGCATGCAAATCCTTACGGACACCGAGGGCGTGAATTTTGACAGCTATATGAGACGGCTTCACGACATCGTGCTGAAGAATTGGAGTGCTGTTCTTCCTGAATCCTACTACATGGGAGATAAGGGAATCGTCGTAATTACATTTACCATCGATCGCAACGGCACAATACATGTGACGGATCCGGTTCTGGAGCGAACCTCCGGGAAGGAAGCGCTCGACCGTGCGGTGTTCGCCGCCATTCGTTCTTCAGTGCCATTTGAACCTCTGCCGTCGCAGTTCAAAGGTCCATTTATCGTATTGAGGGCGGCGTTTTTCTATAATATCCAACCGGGTTCCGAGCAGTAACAGTTCCGTGAAATTCAATCGCGCGCAAGTCTCCGGGACGCTTCTATTGGCCGCAATAGTGCTGTTCTGGCTGATGTGGCGACTCTGGAAGTTTTCTCGATGAGCGGGCTCGCTCCTCTCGTCGTTATTCTGGGACCAACGGCATCCGGTAAATCCTCTCTCGCGATTTGGCTCGCGCAGCAGCTAAACGGTGAAGTCCTTGTCTGCGATTCCACCCAGGTTTACCGGCATTTTGATATCGGAACGGCGAAGGTTCCTCTCGCCGAGCAACACGGAATCGCACATCATCTGGTTGACCTTGTTGAACCAGATGAACTCTTTACCGCTGGGGAATACCGCCGCCGAGCGTTGCTGGCTCTCGCAGAAGTCAGTCAGCGCGGGAAATTGCCGATTCTAACGGCAGGTACCGGTCTTTACCTGCGCGGGCTTCTCGACGGATTGGCGGAGGCCCCCGAACGCTCCGAAGAGTTGCGCGCACACTTGCGGGCGAAGTTGCAACTTCGCGGACCGGAACACATCCATCGCATGCTTGCACGTCTGGATCCCGAAATTGCCGGGCGAATTTCTCCGCGTGACACTCAGAAAGTGATTCGCGCCATTGAGATGAGAATCCTTGCCGGCAAGCCGGTAGCAGAAATTCATCGCGCCGGTCGCAGCAGACTGGAAGGCTACGACGTGCAAAGAATTGGACTCGTGCCTCCGCGCGCCGCCCTTAACGCAAGAATCGACGCGCGCACCGCCGGCATGATTCAAGATGGTTGGCTCGACGAAGTGCGTGGTCTGGTGGCCAGCGGTATTCCGCCCGGTGCGAAGCCCTTCCAATTCATAGGCTATTCCGATCTGCTCGCGCATCTGGCCGGACGACTGACGGTGGAAGCGGCGATAGAAAGGATTCAACTGGCCACTCGTCAATTCGCCAAGCGCCAAGTCACATGGTTTCGCAAAGAGCCATCTGTACACTGGCTCCCGGGTTTTGGCGACGACCCGGCGATCGCCGCAGCGACCCTCGCGTTTCTTAAAGAGCCCGCGCACAAATTTGATCGTCAGGATTCTTAATCCCTATTGACGGAGTCAAAGTTGTCATAGAAAAAACGCATCCGCGCTTGACCCTCGCTATCCGGTTCGCTATTGTGCAAGCAACATTCACAAAGGTATGGCATCTCCATCTCCAGTTCGAGTGCCTTCGCTTCAGCCCGACGATTGGATTCGCGCTGCCTTTTCGCGCCTGTCGGCGCAAGGCGTCGAATCCGTACGCGTTGAGACTTTGGCTCGCGATCTTGGCGCCACAAAGGGAAGTTTCTATTGGCACTTTAAAGACCGTGAAGACTTACTTTCGCGCGTGTTGCTTCAATGGGAAGAAGAAGAAATGCGTTGGTTGGAAGCGGCGCGTGAAATTAATTCTGGAGCGGCGGCCCGCTGGGCTCGTTTCATCGAACGCAGTGCGAAATCCGATCGCGCCCGCCTGGAAGTGTCTCTTTGCGCCTGGGCGCGCCGGGACGAGCGCGTCGCCAGTCATATTGCAACCATCGAGGCCAAACGACGCGCGCACATCGTCAGTGTTCTGCGTGACGTTGGATTCGCGCCTTCGAGCGCAGAGAGATGGTCCGAAGTCGCGTCGCTGGTCCATCTTGGGTGGATGGACAGGGCCACGCGTGATCCTGGATTTCAGCTGACCGGCCGCGGGCTTGGTGAATTTCTCTCCGATCTCATCCTGGCCGCTTCCGCTCCCGCGGACCACTAACGCGCGTCTTCTGCGCTTTTCTCCGAATTACTCAAACGGCGTATAATGGCTTCAGTGAGAACCAATCCTCCTGCTTTCCGCGCGGTTCGGTACCGCGCCATCGAATGAAAACAGCTCAGCCGGTAGATAACCGCGAACGAGTCCTGCTGGTCGGGGTGGGCTTGAAAAAAGCTCCGCGCGGACGTGCCGGCGATCAAACCGCGGCCGGACGTGATTCGCTTGAAGAACTTCAGGAATTAGCGGAGAGCGCGGGCGCGAAGATCGAAGGTTCGTTGTTGCAGGTTCGCGATACGCTCGACCCCGCTACCCTCGTAGGCCGCGGCAAGCTCGAAGAAATACGAATCGAGGCGGACATGCGCCACGTTCCGCTGGTGATCGTGGACCACGACCTTACGCCCGGGCAACTCCGCAATTTTGAGAAGGGAGTGGGCCGCCGTGTGATCGATCGCACGCAGCTCATTCTGGACATTTTCGCTACGCATGCGCGCACACGGGAAGGCCAACTGCAAGTCGAGCTGGCGCAGCTCAATTACTTGCTGCCACGCCTTACGGGACGCGGTGAAGAACTCTCCAGACTGGGCGGCGGAATTGGAACGCGCGGCCCTGGCGAGCAGAAACTCGAGACGGATCGCCGGCGCATCCGCGATCGCGTCCGCAAAATTCAGGAATCGATTGAGATGGTTCGCCGACAGCGCACCACGCGCCGCCGGGCACGCCAAGCGCTTCCGCTGGGCATGATCGCTCTGGTGGGATACACGAACGCCGGGAAATCCACGCTGTTCAACGCGCTCACCCACGCCGATGTTTTGACGTCCTCTAAAATGTTTGCCACGCTCGATCCCACAGTCCGCGCTGTTCGCTTGCCGTCACGACGCAGGGTTTTGCTTTCTGACACGGTGGGATTTCTCCGCGACCTCCCGCCCGACCTGATTGCAGCTTTCCGCGCCACGCTCGAGGAAGTTCAAGAGGCTGCGGTCATCATTCATGTGTCGGACATCTCCAATCCCCATCACGCCGAGCACGATGCAGACGTGTTGAAAGTTCTTGCAGATCTCGGCGTTCAAGATCGTCCGCGTCTGAACGTCTTCAACAAGATCGACCAAATCCCGGAAGAGGACTTGGCCGTGCTTAAGAAATCAAACGAGCGCCGAGAGAATACGATTTTTACGTCGGCTGTCACGGGAGCGGGCTTGGACGAACTTCTCGCGCAAGTGGATGTGGTGATGCCCGTCGATCCTCTCGTCCGTCTGCATCTCCGAATCCCCATTTCCGACGGCCGTCATCTCTCGCTCGTACATGCCTGCGGCCGCGTCCTTCACTCCGAAGTGCTGGATGGGCATATGGACCTAGACGCGGAGCTTCCTGAATCACTCGCTCGGCGTTTGGAAGATTTTGTAACTCCGCCAGCCGAAGTATGATTTAGAAAATTGATTGCGGCGAGTCTTTACGCGAGGTTAGAAAGCTAACCGTCGTAATTTTTCGGCATTTGTATAACCTCAAAGCTGAAGCTCGACAAAATTGCGGAAAGTCTTGCAAGAACAGCAAATCCAACTGCTAGTGACCCTTAGCTCACACAATGCTGCAAACCTGTGCAAAATATAAGAGCGCCCAGCCGCGGTTGACTCAGCCGCATAGCCGACCCGGACCGGGCCCATGCAAAAGTTAAGCGTTTTATTATCATCTGCTTACGGGATAAATTTTCCGACCGACGACTCTCCCCTTGCGCTTTAGAGGTGAACTTGCAGGAATTGACTCCCGGCCTTTTCCACAAGGATTTCCACAGTTATGACGACAAAGCCCTTATATTCATGGAGAAACGTCCTGACGTTTAGCCCCGAAATTCGGGCCGTTGACTCGTTTCTTTTGCAGGACTATAGTGAGTCGAGCACACGGTGGAGTCGAACAGCCACCGAGGTTCTTGCAGACATTAAAATGAACCTGCCAAACAGCCTCACGACCCTCCGAATCTTTTTTGTTCCTCTGTTGGTAGTAGTTTTGCTGACCCGCCAACCTAATTGGGACGTGGAAGGTTTCCCCATACATTTTGAAGTTTGGGGTGTGCTGATTTTGCTCGTTGCCGCCGCGACCGACGTGATGGATGGTTATATAGCGCGAAAGCGCCGCGAGATCACCACACTTGGAATTCTGCTCGACCCCATTGCTGACAAACTCCTGATTTCCGCGGCTTTTATTTCGCTGGTAGAAATGGGTTTGGTGCCGGCCTGGATGGTCGTGATAATTATCGGACGCGAATTTGTAGTGATGGGCTTGCGCGACATCGCGTCATCCGAGGGTTTGATCATTCCTGCTTCGGCGCTCGGGAAAACCAAGATGATTCTGCAGGTTCTAGCCGGGTGCGCCGTGATACTAACGGCGAAGCACCCAGCGTTGAAGCCTCTTGGCATGACTCTGCTTTGGCTGGTGGTAGTGAGCGCGATCGCTTCCGCGGTGCATTACTTCCAGATGTTTTGGAGTCAGATAAATTTCCGCGTGCAGCAGAGGCGCCGCGGTGTAGTGATTGTAAAGCAGGAAGAAAAGCCTCAGGATGTCCTCACTCGGTAATCGCGAAAAGCAGTTGCTCCTGGCACTCGCGCGGCGCGCCCTCATATTGGCTGTTCGAAACCGAGAATCCGTGAAAGACCTCCCTGGCGACGAAGTTTTGCAGCAGCCCGGCGGCGCGTTCGTAACATTGCATCTCCGCGGACGGCTGCGCGGCTGCGTGGGACAGCTTCCTTCGAAAGAGAGCTTGGTCGAGGTTGTCGCGCATTGCTCGAAATGCGCCGCGCTTGAAGATCCGCGATTTGAGGAAGTTTCTGCGCTCGAATTGCCCGGCATCGAGATTGAGCTTTCCGTGCTTTCCGCGCCTGTTGACGTAAAACTGGAACAGATCCTGCCGGGCGAACATGGCCTAATTGTCAGTTGGGGGTGGAAGCGCGGAGTTCTCTTACCGCAGGTGGCGGAGCAGTTTCACTGGAACGCCCGGCGGCTTCTGGAAGAAACGTGTCTTAAAGCCGACCTCGCCAGAGATGCCTGGAGAGACCCGGCTACTCGGGTCCAAGCTTTTACAGCAGATGTTTTCAGCGAGTCGGAATTCCCGGCGACCCAATAGAGTAAGCCGCGGCAGGCGGATCCCGCTACTCGATTTCGATGTAATCCCCGGCGTACGCCTCACGCAGCCCAAAGGTCAACAGCACGGACGAGGAATTCGGCGAAGTGCGCACAACGATACCTTCTCCAATGACCTCGCGTGGCGTGTTGTCCCATTTGTATTTCTTGGGCACACTTCCGTAGCCGTATACACCTGCCCAGCTATCCGCGTCAAACGCAAACCGCTTTGTCTGGTAGGCAGCTTCATGTTCGGTGCCGGTATACCGGAAGATTCGGAAGTAATCGCCGACTTTCACGCCCTGCGCGGCACCCAAGTTAACGTAGAAAATGTCATTCGAGCCCAGTTCCGATAGGTAGCCCTTGCCGGTAATGATCATGGCCGTTGCCTTGCCCGACGGAGGAGCGAACCGGTCAAATTTTTCTTCGGTCTTAAGAGGCGGCGCGGGCCGTTCGGCGAAAGGCAGAAGAATATCGCCGCGTTGGAGGTAGTTGCAGGACTTCTCGACCTGAGCCACGGAGTTGTCCGGATGCACTACCACCACTCTTACGCGGCCTTCGTCTTCCCACAAAGTGCCCATTTTGCGCAAGATAAGGAATTGCCATTTGGTCCATTCGGTCTTGGTGTAGTCTTCCGTATGCCGTATTGCTGAGAATTCGTCGCCGACCTTTACGCCCTGGCTTGCACCTTTGTTCACGAAGACATAGTCGCCTTCCTGAAACGTGATCTTGGTATTCGAGCCTTCACCCGTTATCACGTAGGTATCGCGGGGGACCGCTTCGCTCGAGACAACTCCCGAGCAATATAGGTCGTTTTGAATAGGCGCGGTCGCTTGTTGCGCCGTCGCCGCCACTCCAGAAAGGCTCAGAATTAGACCAGCAAGGACAATTTTCCCACGCATAATGCTTGCTCCTTTTGACCATCCGGCCCCACAAACGGGCTTCTCATAGCTATGCCGATGACTCGACTGTAATAGGCGTACTGGAACCCGTCAATACAATGGTTGCAGGTGCTTTACACATTGTGTACCACGTGCTAGAAGCCTGAACTCACCTGTCCTTTAGGGCAGGTATTGCAGATCTGGGGCTTTAGACCGGCTTCTGCTAGTGTCGTAAATCTGGTAAATGGCTTGGTAGAACCTGCGCTTGTAAGTGAGTGCCGTTGGGACCGGCGCAACGCTTTTAATGATAGGCAAAGACAAAATTTGTGCAGTTGTTGCCGCAGAGCGTCCGCGTTCGATGTGGGCGCAGCTTGAGCGAGCGCTGCGGCAGACTCGCACTGTGGAACTTCGTCTCGACTGGCTTCTTACCGAAAAGGAAATTCATGCCTTCCTCCGTCGGGTCGCTATTAAGCGCCCGCGGGCCACTTTAATTGCTACCTGTCGGCGGATTGAGGCTGGCGGACGCTTTCGCGGAACCATAGCGAACCAATTACTTGTTCTTGCTGAGGCGATTCGGGCCGGTTGCAGTTGGTACGACCTTGAAATTGAGAGTATCTGCAAGTGTCCGCCGGAGTTGCTGGATGTCCTTTTAGCTGAGGGACGCCAGTTGGCGTCGGCACACTTCTTCCGCGCCAACCCAAGAAACTGGAAGAGTATTGCCGCCGAGCTCAGGCGTTCGAGTCCGGTTGCGATCAAGATCGCCGCAAATTCCAGTTCGCTGGCTGATGGCGTCAGCCTCTTGCGTTTCGCGAAGTCCAACCGAAATGTTGTTGCGACACCCATGGGAGACCTGGCGCTTCCCTTGCGATGTCTGGCATTACGCGAAGGCAGCGCGCTCACTTATGCCCCGGTTGAAAGGGCGACCGCGCCCGGGCAGATGTCGCTTGACGTTATGAAAAATCTGTATCGAGCAGACCGTATCAGCGGGAAAACTCGTGTGTACGGGGTAATCGGCGATCCCATCGCTCATTCGCTTTCGCCGCAAATGCAAAACGCGGCTTTCCATGCGCGGAAAATGGACGCGGTCTATTTGCCATTCTTAGTCCATGATCTGCGGGATTTTCTCGCGGCCATCAAATCGCTGGGCGTTCGCGGGTTCAGCGTTACGCTGCCGCACAAACAGAAAATCCTGCGGCACTTGGATGATTGCGATTCGCTAGCAGCGGCTATCGGCGCCGTCAACACGGTTGTTGTCCGCGGTGACAGGAAGCTTTATGGGTACAACACGGACTATATTGGCGTGCTTCGGGCACTTCAACAGCGCATCTCTCTCACGGCGAGCCGAGTGCTTATTCTGGGAGCGGGCGGGGCGGCGCGCGCGGTCGCGTTTGCACTAGCGCAAGCCGGCACGGCCGTTTGCGTGTGCGCTCGACGCCCCCGGGAAGCAAAAATGCTTGCGCGAGCGGTGGGAGGGGAAACTGTGATGCGCGGCCAGTTGCGAAAGGAATTTTTCGATGCCATCGTGAACGCGACACCGGTCGGTATGTTTCCGGCGGTCGAACATTCGCCGTTGACTTCGAATGAGTTGAATTGCCGACTCGTGTTTGATCTTATTTATCGTCCAATCGAAACCAAGCTCTTGCAACTCGCCGCGCGGCGCGGCATCGAAACCGTATCGGGAGTCGAAATGTTTCTTGCGCAAGGAGCTGCACAGTGGGAAATATGGACCGGCGAGCGTGCAGCAATCACGGCTATGCGCCGTGCCGTTCTTGATGCTCTTGGCACCGGGAAGAAAAAGAATTTACGAGCTCGCGCATGATTCAACCCGACTTCAAGACGTTCCGTAAACTCGCACGGCAGGGAAATCTGGTGCCCGTTTATGAGACGTTCACCGCGGACCTTTTGACGCCCGTGGGCGCCCATCTGCGCCTGGCGCACAATGCGAAATATTCCTTTCTGCTGGAAAGCGTCGAAGGGGGCGAGACTTTGGCGCGTTACACCTTCACCGGAGCGAATCCCGAAGAAGTCTTTCGATCGCGCGGCCGTGCGTGCTCCCTCGAATCGGCCGGCAAGCAAACATGTTTCGAAGGTGATCCCATCGAGTGCCTTCGACGGCTAGTCGCGCGCTACAAGCCGGTACGTGTTACGGGCTTGCCACCGCTTATCGGGGGAGCGATCGGCTATTTTGCTTACGATATGGTTCGCCTTATCGAACGCATTCCTGCGGGTGGCCGCGACGACCTCGGCCTCGATGACTGCGTAATGATGTTCTACCCTGGATTGGTCGCATTCGATCACGTGCGTCATCGCGTTTGGGTGGTTCGTAACGTCTTCACCGAAGGCGACGGCACCCTGCGCGCGAAATACGACGCGGCAATTCGCGAAATCAGCAGAGTTCGCCGCAAACTTTCGGGGCCGTTGCCGCGCCAGCGTCATGCGCCGGCGCGCCGTGCGCTTCGCATCCAATCCAACTTCACGAAAGCCAAATATCTCTCCGCCGTGCGCAAGGCGAAGTCTTATATACGCGCTGGCGACATTTTTCAGGTCGTGCCCAGCCAGCGATTTTCTGCCCAGACGAATGCCGACCCGTTCGAAATCTACCGCGCGCTGCGCGTCGTGAATCCATCTCCCTATCTTTATTTTCTAAAACTGAACGAGGTTGCGGTAGTCGGTAGTTCGCCGGAGATGCTCGTGAAGGTGCAGGGACGCGAAGTCTCTTATCGCCCGATAGCAGGAACGTTGCCGCGCGGGCACAACGAGCTTGAAGACCGCGAGCAGGAATCAAGGTTGCTTGCCGATCCGAAAGAGCGTGCCGAGCATATTATGCTCGTGGACCTTGGGCGAAATGATCTTGGCCGCGTGTGCGAATATGGTTCGGTGACTGTCGAGCGTTTGATGTTCGTGGAACGTTATTCCCATGTGATGCATCTCGTTTCGAGTTTGCACGGCCGGCTTCGCGATGGCGTAGATTGTTTCGAAGCGCTGATGGCTTGCTTTCCTGCGGGCACGTTGTCGGGCGCCCCCAAGATTCGCGCTATGGAAATCATCGACGAGCTCGAGCCCACACGCCGCGGGCTTTACGGCGGCGCGATTCTGTATCTCGATTTTTCCGGCAATCTGGATTCGTGCATCGCGCTTCGCACGCTAGTCGCAAAAGGTGGACGCGCCTATATTCAAGCCGGCGGTGGCGTGGTAGCTGATTCGGTACCTGAACGCGAATATCAGGAGACGATAAATAAGGCGCGCGCGGTGATGGCCGCACTCGAAATTGCGCATCAAGGTGAGAGCACAGGTCGAGTTGTATGAAATTTCTCCAGATCTCGTTGCTTCGCCCTACGCCACGTCAGAAGAATAGTCTGTTTCCTGGGCAAAAATGATTCTGCTCCTCGACAACTACGATTCTTTCACTTACAACCTGGCGCAGTACCTCGGCCAGATGGGACAGGATCTCGAAATCCGCCGCAACGATCAGGTAACTTTGGACGAAATTCAAGATTTGCGGCCGGAACGCATTGTCATCTCTCCTGGCCCGTGTACGCCTAAAGAAGCTGGGATCAGCGTGCCGCTAATCCAACGCTTCGCGGGTGAAATTCCCATCCTTGGCGTTTGTTTGGGACATCAAGCTATCGGAGCGGCGTTCGGCGGGCGCGTGATTCGCGCGCGAAAAATCATGCATGGCAAGACGAGTGAAATTCAGCACGACGGCAAGACGGTATTCCGCGGCCTGCCGCAGCAATTCATCGCCACGCGCTACCACTCACTCATCGTGGAGCGCAAATCACTGCCGCGCACTCTGGAAATTTCCGCAGAGACGAGCGACGGGACGATCATGGGTTTGCGTCACCGCAAGCTGCGAGTGGAAGGTGTGCAATTTCACCCGGAATCCATCCTGACCGGCGAGGGGTTTCGCCTCCTCGAAAACTTTTTGGACATTTGAAATTGAGGCCGAGCATGCCTGGGCTAGGGAAGAGAGCAGCCTGGATCCTCACAATTGTTTCTTGTGCCTCTCTTTTTGCCGTCGTGCTCTTGCCGGCACGCACGCGACCTTTTCTTGAGAGAGCCGCACAAAATTCGGAACCCGCATACCTTGGCTTCGATCGAAACGAGTATCCGGGCGATTCTTCCTTGCCTGCGCTGAGGCAATCTTTTTCTTTTGCGGGCTACTGGCTGAATGCACCGCCGGGTGCGAAGTCCAACGGCTGGGCAGGCAAGCGCGGAGTTCTTCGCGATAACGGTTTCGGATTTCTCGTGCTTTTCAACGGCCGCGCATCTGGGGAACTAAAGCAGGCCGCCCATGTTGACGCTCTGGCGGCAGAGGACGCGCGAAATGCGATCGAGAATGCACAGCGCGAAGAATTTTCGCCTGGCACGGTGATTTTCCTCGATCAAGAAGAAGGAGGAGGCCTGCTGCCGAAGCAGCAAGAGTATGTACTTGCGTGGGTAGACGGAATAATTTCCGGAGGCTCCCGCGCGGGCATCTATTGTTCAGGAATTCCAGTGAAAGAGAGCCGCAACCAATCCATCACCACGGCAAATGATATTCGCGATCATGCCGGCGACCGAAAAATTGTCTTCTTCGTATACAACGATGTGTGTCCGCCGTCTCCCGGATGCGCGAATTCAAAATCCCCGCCGCCAGCATCCGCAAGCGGTATTCCCTTTGCCGATATCTGGCAATTTGCGCAGTCGCCCCGCCGCAAAGATTTCGCCCGCGCCTGCCCGGCTAATTATGATCACGACGGCAATTGCTATCCGTCCTCCGGCGACAGCGTGGAGCGGATTTATCTTGACCTAGATTCCGCAACTTCCGCCGATCCATCCAACGGCAGACTCCAAAAATGAACTTGTCAACTAAGTTTCCGAGGTCGCGCTGTGAGCGTTTCCTTTTTCGCTCTGCGTAAAAGCAACCAGTGCGTCCAGTCGCTCGCGAGCCGCGCCTGAGTCAATCGATTCTGTGGCGAGCCGCACACCATCAAGCCAATCGGTAGCTCGCCCCGCGGCCACGAGCGCAGCGGCTGCGTTTGCACAGACAATATCGCGGTAGGGTCCGTGCTCATGGCGCATCAGTGAGCGGCCAAGCACCTTGTGGATAATCAGGGCGTTATGTTTCGCGTCACCGCCGAGAATCGATTCCAATGGCGCGCGCCGCAATCCAAAATCCTCAGGAACGACCGAATAGCTTCGCACGATTCCGTCGCGTAACTCGGCGACGTTCGTTTCGCCGCCGATCGAAATTTCGTCCAACCCATCCGCGCCGTGCACGACGAATGCACGCTTCACTCCCAACTCACCCAGCGCTCGCGCCATCAGTTCGGTGAAACTCGCGTCATACACACCGGCCACTTGTGCCGAAGCTCCCGCGGGATTCGTCAGCGGTCCCAGAAGATTGAAGACTGTGCGTCCGCGAAGCTGGCGGCGCGCGGGCATCGCATGGCGCGTGGCCGCATGCATTGCGGGTGCAAAGAGAAAACCAATTCCAATTTCATCAATCGACTGCGCCACGCGTTCCGGATCGAGATCGATTCGCACTCCAAGAGCTTCCAACACGTCCGCAGATCCACACTTGGAACTGATCGAGCGATTTCCATGCTTAGCTACGCGGACGCCCGCGCCCGCTACCACAAACGCGGCCGCCGTTGAAACATTGAATGTACCCTTGGCATCGCCGCCGGTGCCGCATGTGTCCACCAGAGGTTCGCCGCCGCGCGAATAGCCGGTCGGAAATATCTTGGTCGCGTGGCGCCGCATCGCTGTTGCGAAGCCGACCAATTCTTCTACGGTTTCGCCCTTAATTTGCAGCGCGGAGAGCAGCTCCAAAATCTGCGCGTCGGTCGCGCGGCCGGAAAGAATCTGCTCCATCGCGGCGTCAGCTTCGGCTCGCGACAGGTCCACTCCCGCAGAGATTTTCTTTAAGGCTTCACCAATCATAGTGATCATCGCGACAAAATCTTCGGCCGAGTTTACTCTACACCGACGAAGGAGAGCTTTTGCGGCGTGGTCGCCGCACCAGCTCCCCGGTGCAATTCGGACAGACCTGCTTCATCTGCGCGGTGCAATCCGCGCAAAATGTGCACTCGTACGAGCAGATATAGGCTTCCGCATCCTCTCGCAGCGAGCGGCCGCACTTCTCGCAGCCCGTTTTCATTTCCAACGCCACGCGGAACGCCTTGCTCGCACTTGGACTTGTAGGTAAACTTCTTTGTTTCGATTGCAGCCAAATTCTAGCACTAATGGATGGGCAATGAAGATTCACGAATACCAGGCCAAGGCCATCCTCGCGAA
>Ga0209330_1000323_pt1 | contig 22018 bp, 16 predicted proteins | sample JacPinW_OM2H0_O3_FD_187969 | JGI IMG/M metagenome (GOLD analysis project Ga0209330, IMG submission 187969) | Forest soil microbial communities from Algoma, Ontario, Canada - Jack Pine, Ontario site 1_JW_OM2H0_O3 (SPAdes) (version 2) | ecosystem: Environmental > Terrestrial > Soil > Boreal...
CGGGGCGGAGTCGGGCAGGTAGTTCCTTCAGCACATGTCCGGCGATGGCGACATGACTGGTCCCAACATGGTCAGAAAAAGGCGCCAGCATAACGCGACAACCACGTAGGGCTCGACGACGTTTCTACCGGAGTGCCGCTGGTCCCGTGCCAGCTCAACGACAGGGAACTGAGGTGAGCGGAAACCAGCAGGTCTGGTTCGGCTTTGAGGAAAAGTCTCCTTTGATTGATGCTATCTTTCTGCGCTGCGCCATCGCCGGCTTCGATCTTCACACGTGTTTTGTGCCGCTTGCACGGCGATGATCTGGGACGATCTGGGACAGTCTTCCTCGCATCGGACTTGCATCGGATCGCCAGGAATGATACCGAATTTCTTTCTTTTCGCAGCCGGTGACTCTGCCCGAGAAGGCGAGGTCGCCCTCCACCCGGAATGAGACCTGCGCTTCATGGAGGCCGTGCTGCAGCTTTAAGTGGAGGCTGGCATGCTTCGGGCTGATCCCGGTATGCACCGCCATCAGCGCGGGCCGCGGCCCAGAAACAACCCCAGGATAACCCGCGCCTTGACTGGCACATGCGAGATCCACTGCTGCGCTTGCTGGTAGAAGAATGCGGCTCGGGCGCAAAACTGTGCGAGGGTTTCCCGGCTCATGGGTGGAGTATCTTGACTCGGGAAGTTATCCGGCTCCAGTCATCAAGGTGTAACTTGAAACTCACGAACGACTGGCTGAAAATGTCTTTACTCTTTCATCATCGTGTCAATCAGGGCGTACAGCTGGGAGCGGTCGACCACCTCGACAAAAGGTTTGCCGGAGCGTTTGTTGCTTACTACATAGAGCGTAGGTGTGTGCTGCAGGTTGATTGCTTTCCCCAATTCCTTGTCGGCATTGACCAGAGCGGCGAGTTTGCCATCGGGATCGACTACGAAGGGCAGCTCAACTTTATGCTCTGCTGCGAATTTGTCGGCGAAGCCCCGCAGGTTCTGCGGAGTAACTTCCAGCTGATTGGCAAAAATGTAGTCGCGGAACTCATTGCCCAACGCCTTGGAGTGCGTATCGAAGTAACGCGCAAGTATCGCCGCCTCGTAAGACCAGTTATGAAATGGAAGAGGAAAATCGTGGCGCACAACTGGAATCTTGTAGGTTCTGGCGGCTTCTTCGACCAGCGGCGCGGCACGGCGGCAATCGGGGCACTGCAAGTCCTCGAAGACCACGATCGCCACTTGCGCGCCTTTGGGCGGACGCAAGGCGGGATTCACCACCTGCTGCGATGAGGCGCACATGGCAGCCGCGAAGACCAATCCGACGGTTAGTAAGAGAAGGGCAAACCGGTTCATGGGTATGTTTTTGATCATGGAAATTGTCAGATCCCGCCGGGGTCGACCACACATGCAAATCCGCAATCCAACGCTCTCACTTCATGGTAACCGAAGGGATGGCGTCCTGTAAGGCCAGGCGGATCCCTTAGGTTGGCCGGAGGTGCATTCTGCGTAAACCGGGAACCGAGAAGCCGAATCGGCAACGCGCTATAGTGAAAACTGTGCTCTGAAGAATACGTCGCGAAGACTGTGAAAAATTCCTTCTCATCGGGTGTCTATCGGTCGGTTCTGATATTCGGGTTAGCCGCGATTGTATGGTTGGGCCTTACGGCCTGCAATCGCGGTCGGCGCCGGGTTTTGGATGTGAACTACGTCGCAGCGGTGCAGGCGACGCTGCGCGATCAGGTGGCCACCGTCTACAGTCGCGTGGGCACGGTGAAGAACGGGGAGCGCGTGGAAGTGCTGGAGCGAGAGAAACGGTTTTCCCGCGTGCGCACCGCGGGCGGCGTCGAGGGCTGGATCGAGCAACGCTACCTGGTGGATCAGTCCACCTACGACGGCCTGCAGAAGTTGACGAAAGAAAACCTCAGCGATCCCGTGCAAGCGCCAGGTGTTCTGCGCAACGATACGAATCTGCATCTCACCCCTGGCCGCGAGACAGAGCACCTGTATCAGCTTTTGGCCGGCGCGAAAGTTTCTGTCCTGAAGCGCGGGACGGCGCAGAAGCAACCGGGAGTTGCGGTGCAGTCAAAAGCAGGCGTGAAGACCTCCGGCCCCGCTCTCGAAGATTGGTGGCTGGTACGTGACTCCGAAAATCGTGTGGGTTGGGTGTTGGCGCGCATGGTGGACATCGATGTCCCGCTCGAGATCGCCCAATACGCCGAAGGCCAACGTTTCGTTGCCTTCTTCGCGTTGAATCAGGTACAGGATCAGGGCAAGGATGGTGCAGACAAAAACGTCTCACAATACTTGTGCGCGATCACCGAACCGCACGACGGCCTGCCCTACGATTACGATCAGATTCGCGTCTTCACCTGGAACGTTAGAAAGCACCGCTACGAAACTGCTTATCGCGAGCATGGACTCAAGGGTGTTCTGCCGGTGACGATGACCAGTGGGAATTTCGACAAAGAGGGCACGTTGCCAGTCTTCATCCTGCGCGTGAAAGACGATAGCGGCAATGTAAGCGAACGCAAGTATAAACTGAACACACCGATCGTTCGTCGAGTGCTGGCTCCAGGCGAGCAGAAGGAAACACCGAAGCCGGTGCCGAAGCGTCGGCGGCGCTGATCGTCAATTGTCTTGCCTGACCCTTGATGCTTGTCGAAGCCGCGCCCAGAATTTCCCGGCTCTTTTTCTTCTGGACGAAAACCAACACTCGCAGTTTCGCAGGATCCCAGTGAGATTGGAACTCGATGACGGGATTTCCAGTGAAGGATACCGGCCCCGCGCCCGCGACCCCGATCTTGTGCAAGGAACGCAGCGTGGAAATGTGACGCAGGACTCGCCCTGCATTCTCTCCCGCGCTCACCGATGAGTGCAGCCCGTCTTCCGCCACAGCCAACCAGACTTCTGCCACATCGCCGTCTGCGTTTCCCGTAAGCTTTCCCACTGAGACGGTGAAGCGCTGCGAGCTTGACGCATCCGCTTTTGCGGAAGTGATGGCAACCTCTGTCTTCTCCGCGCGAGCAGCCTTTGCGATTTCGAGTTCGGCCCCTCGACTGCTATTGCCCACGAACTGACTTCGCCCGTCCACCACCATTTGCGGGGTGTAGGCATCGTTTTTGAACTTGGTCCCATATTCCAGTTGCCGCTCGGTCCATTCCGGCGAAGAAAAAGGATCGCTCCACCCGTCGCGATTCCAATAGTCCACGTGCTCTTCGAGCGCGATGACCTCTGCGCCAGCTACTGGTTGCTGCTCTTGCAGCCTCCGCAGTAACCCGTCCGCCGGCGGACAAGAGGAACAGCCCTCCGACGTGAATAGCTCAACCAGCACAGCTTTGCGGCCGCTTTCCTGGGAAGATATTTGTGCCTTCGGTCTGGCAGCGAAGGCAAAGCAAATAAGGAAAAGTCCGAAGAACAGCGATAACACCGCGCCTGTAAAAGTCTTCATTGCTTCATGCTCCCTGATGCCGATGCTTCTCCATACGATGATGATTGGCTGGGGAGAAAGTTACGCCGTCGGACCGGCAATTAACAGTAGAAGTCGGCAATGCTGGTCACGACCCAGCGCTGCTCGTCTTCGGAGAGCTCGGGGAACATAGGCAGGGCCAGCACTTCCTTTGCGGCGCGCTCAGCTTCGGGAAAATCGCCTTCGCGGTACCCGAGATACACGAAACAAGGCTGCAGGTGCAGGGGGAGAGGATAGTAGATTTCCGTCCCAATCTTGCGGGCAGTAAGGAACTCGCGAAGTTCGTCGCGTCGGTAGGCGCGGACGACGTACTGATGAAAAACGTGTTGTGCTTGCGCGGCAGTGGGCGGGAGTTGGATGGGTGCGGCGTTCTCACCGCGCCCAGCCGCAGGCTGCTCTGCCGATGAAATTAAGCCGGCCATGGCGAAGAGCTGGTCGTAGCGCCGAGCGCACTGGCGGCGGGCCTCATTCCATCCTTCCACGTAGTTCAACTTCACGCGCAGGATAGCGGCCTGCATAGCATCGAGACGGCTGTTCCATCCAAACTCCTCGTGAACGTAGCGGCGCGAGCTGCCGTGATTGCGCAGCCGGCGCATGTGCGCCGCCATCTCCGGACTGCTCGTGGCGACTAATCCGGCGTCGCCGTACGCGCTGAGATTCTTGGTGGGATAGAAACTGAAGGCTGCGCTGATCCCTATGGATCCTGCTCCGCGGACTTTACCGGATTCATTGCGCCAGGTTGCCCCGATAGCCTGCGCAACGTCTTCGATCACGGATAAATGAAATTCGTCTGCGAGATGCTGCAGGCGGTCCATGTCGGCGCACTGGCCATAAAGATGAACTGGCAGCAGGACGCGGAGCTTGTCGTGCTTGCTGCCGCGCAGAAAAGATTTGACCTGATCAGGATCGAGATTGAAGGTGCGCGGATCGATATCGGCAAACACGGGGCGCGCGCCGGCCCGCACGATGGCGCTCGCAGAAGCAAAAAAACTAAATGGCGTGGTGAGTACCTGATCTCCAGGCTGCACTCCGGCAGCAGCGAGAGCGAGCCACAAGGCGTCGGTGCCTGAAGCGCAACCGACCGCATCGCCTGCCCCACAGAAATTGGCGAGTTCGCGCTCGAGTCCTTCCACCTCCGCCCCGAGAATGTAGTGCTGCGATGAGCAAACCCTCTCTATCGCCGCCATTACCTCGTCCTGCACCTGCAAATACTGGCGATGCAGATCGAGCAAGGGCACGGAGTCGAATCGCTTCTCGTTCGCTGCGGGCTGAACGCCTGGATAAGGCTTCGGCGATTCCGGCTTGGTCGGAGAGGTAGTCACAGAAAGCGCGATTGTAGCAGGCTGAACGGTAGGAAGGCATTCCGGCTTATACCATTTCTCATAGTTATCTTCCACAAACACATGTTTTTTGTTATGGCGTTCGTGGCGGTATGTCCCTAAGTAGCTGACCAGCATACCTCTTAGGGCGAAACATTTGTGGAACACTAGTTGCTTTAGCTACCCCCGAGTAATTAGCGCAGCACCCGTTGCCCCCACATCTTCATGCTGCGTCACAGACGAAAAGATAATTTTAAAGATTGCGTACGGAGGCTTTTGATGAACAGTAATCGATTCAGCTTCGTGGCTATTCTGCTGGCACTCGGACTGGTATTTGGAATGGTATGGTCCACTCCGGCGAACGCCGACAACCTCTACGCAAGTATTCGCGGCACGGTAGTTGATCCGAGCGGGGCCGTGGTAGCGGGCGCGAAGTTGACTGCGACGAACATCGCCACGGGCCTCACGTACAAGGACACTTCGGATAAGGATGGCACGTTTGCCTTCTTGCAGCTACCGATCGGTGATTACTCCGTGAAGATCGAGAAGTCCGGGTTCAAGTCGTTCAACGAAGGTCACATTCACTTGGATATCGCCCAGATATTCGCTCTGAAAGCGGCGATGGAACTCGGCTCCGTCAGTGACACAGTTACCGTTGAAGCTAATGCCGCGCAGGTGGAAAGCACGGACATGCAACTCTCCGCTACCATCACGGGTAGCCAGATTGTTGATATACCCCTGAACGGACGCAACTGGGCCCAGCTCATGCAGCTTCAGCCCGGAGTTCAAGCCTCCTCTGACCGCTTCGGCGTCGGCGCCTACTCCACGAATGGATCCGAAACTCAGCAAAATGCCTTCCTAATCAACGGGGTGGACAGCAACGACAGTTCCTTAAATGTTCCGCTTGTCGTTCCAAGCCCGGATGCGATCGGCGAGGTTACCATGGTGACCAGCACCATCAATCCTGAGTACGGTCGCAATTCTGGCGCCATCATCAATGCCGGCATCAAGAACGGCACCAACAAATTTCACGGTGACGCGTTCGAGTTCTATCGCGATACTTTCCTGGATGCCAAGTCCTGGTTCGAGAAGCAAGCCTCTCCATTCCACCAAAATGAGTATGGCGGTACCATTGGCGGACCAATCATTAAAGATCATGCTTTTTTCTTTTTCTCTTACCAAGGGCTGCATGAGAGGATTCCACAAGCTTTTTCTGTACCCAAGGTTTATAGCGCAGCGGAGCGCACTGGTGACTTCTCCGCGACAGATGCCGGCGCATTTAGCACTAACCCCATTCCGGTTGCGATGTTTGGGGACAGCGCCTCGCCTTGTCCTGTAAGCGGGGGTATCCAGTGTCAGCCCGGCGCGTTGACTTCGACTTATGCGAATCTTTTCAGCACCGGGGTCATTCCTACCCAGGATCTAAGCCCCCTGTCACTTAAGCTGATGAATCAGTTTGTTCCCCTGCCGAATTCCGCCGGCAATCAGTTCCAATTCAATCCTATAACCACGGAGACGAGCAACCAATACATCTTCCGAGTGGACGAAAAGCTAACGCAGAAGGATAATATTTGGTTCTATGGCTTGAATCAGAGCACCCCTTCGGTCGACACTCTGCCGTTTACTGGTTCCACGTTGCCGGGCATGGCGGAAAATGCCAAGAGGCATTATCAGGAATATACGACTTCGTGGACGCACACCTTTTCTCCCACGACTTTGAATGAAGCGCGGGTTGCGTATCTGCGGTTCAATTTCGTTGCAGTAAACCCGGTGGATCCAATCAATCCCCAAACCTATGGATTCACCGGCATTAATCCTCAGAATTCCTCTTTCGCCTCCCTCCCCGTGATGGGCGTTGCGGGCTTATTCACTCTTGGCTTTAGCTCCAATGGCCCTCAACCGCGCATCCAAAATACCTATCAGTTTGTCGATAACCTTAGCAAGGTTTGGCGCCACCACACGTTCAAGGCGGGCTTTAGCACGGAGATCCTGCAAATCAATAATCCGTTTTTCAGCAACTTGAGCGGCAACTTTTCCTTCAATGGCGGCGGAGTGTTTTCTACGAGCGATCCTGGAGCGGATTTTCTGCTCGGCATCCCGGATAATTACTCCCAGGGCAGCGGTTCCATTATCAGGGGTCGGGGGCACGAATACTATTCGTATTTCCAGGATCAGTGGCAGGTAAAATCCAACCTTACGCTGACGCTGGGTCTCGGTTGGGACATCGAAACGCCTTGGCGTAACCTTTATGCAAACGGGGAAATAATGGCAGCCTGGCGGCCAAATCAGCAGTCCACCGTGTTCCCAACCGCGCCTCCGGGCTTTGTTTACCCTGGCGATGCCGGAATCAACAAGTACGGCGGAGTGAACGTCCCGTACAAGGATTTTGCTCCGCGAGTTGGTTTTGCGTGGAGTCCGGGAGGCTCCCACGATTGGAGTGTTCGCGGCGGCATCGGGCTCTATTACAACCGCTCGGAAGAGGAATTAGCGCTGCAAACGCTTCTACAGCCTCCCTTTGCCCTGGGCACAAATGGCGCCAGTTCTATAAGTGCGCCGGCTTTTGCTACTCCCTTTACCACGGTAAACGCTGTCCCGATTGGCACCTTGGGATCAGGCAGCAAAGCCAACCCATTCCCGTTCGTTCCACCGGCGCCAGGGGCGACCAATATAGACTTCTCTACGTACGCCCCCATTGGCCTCGACTTCAACGTGTCTGACCCTCGCCTGACTACGCCAAGGTCGACCAACTTCAACCTGAACATTCAACGGCAAATCTCGAAATCGACAGTCGTCACCTTGGGTTACGTCGGAAGCATTGGTCGCCACGAGGAGGGTGCCTTTGACGCCAATTTGGCAGGTAACCCCGACGGAACGAACCCGCTTGCGGCTGCTTCTGGCTGTCCCTTTGGTCTCGCAATGGCCAGCTGCCCTCTCCAGACTCCTATCACTGAGAATCCCAATCTAACCTGGACGAATGGGGCCCCAGTGCCGGGCGCGACACCGTACAACTTAGGCGTTTACGGACATCCCGGCATTCAGGCGACGGCTTACAACTCGAACTACAACGCGCTGCAAGCCGAATTCAACCGCCATTTCAGCAACGGTATGCAGGTCCAGGCCGCTTACACGTGGTCGCGGTATTTTGACCAGACTTCAAACCTGGAAGGCAGCGCCTTCAACTTCCCCGGCATTAATCCCTTCAACCCTGCTTCCATGTATGGACCGTCGCAAAGCGATGCGCCGCAGCGTTTCGTGGTCAACTACCGGTATACACTACCCTTCTACAAGCTGTCGGGGCACCGCTGGAGGCGGCTGACGGACGACTGGAACGTGGTAGGCATTTACACCCTGCAGCATGGGTTCCCGGTCCCGGTCTTCGACCTGCTGGGCCACTCGCTCACGTGCGATCTCGAGAATTCGTTCTATGCTTGTCCAGACCGTCCCGATCGCAGTTCCACGCCGCTGACGTTCGCTAATCCGCGCACCTTTCAGGGCACGATCAACGGGGGCAATTCCGGTCCGGGCAATTTCTGGTTCACGAATGGCGCGGCGGTCTTTCCGATTGGGGCTGCCGGCAGCGGCATCGGCAGCGCCAACCGCAACCCGCTCTATGGCCCGGGCATCAATTACGGCGACATGGCGATTGAGAAGCAGATTCACATCGACGAGTCGAAGTACGTTGAACTACGCTTTGAAACCTTTAACACCTTCAACCACGCGAATTTTACGAACCCAGCCACTCCAGGCTTTACCAACGAAGATGCTTCCGCGGCAAGCTCTTCCACCTTCGGACAAATCTTCGGTGTCCGATCGCTTACGACAAACGGAGACGGACGGGTAGTGCAGCTCGGGGCAAAGATATACTTCTAGTGGAGTAAACAGGAAACGGAGCATCCCGAAAGGGATGCTCCGTTTTTCATGTCATAGACTTAAACTGCGAAGACCCTCTACTTCCCGAACATAGGGTAGTGGCTGGCAGCACCCATAAAGAACAACATCACCACCGACAGAAACGCGTTGGCGCGTGATGCCAGGAAGGCTTGGCGGGCCATAGCTTTGGCTTTGTCCGGCATTGGACTGCCGTTGGCGGCATTGTCTCGTGTCCATTGAATCAGCCGCTTCTGGATGCGCCAGATGACTCCCCAGACGTTGAGCAGCATTACCCATCCGATACCGCCTCCGATGCCGATCGCAAGCAGGCGGCTGCTCTCCCAACCATGGTCGTTCAAGCTTAGAAAGAGCCACGAAGCGGCCGCGACCACTACCGCATAGACCACGCCGACAAACGCTCCCTTGTCGAAAATTCCTTTGCCCGGGATCAGGCAGGCGTAGAGCACGCCCCAGACAATCGTCCAGATCAGAAAGAAACTCCCCATGACCGCGCCTGCTGAGCCGCCTCCATTGTGCGCATCTGCGCCTACGATATTGCCAAAGTAGGCCAGGCCCGCGAGCACGGTGAGCGCCGCCGACATGCGGAACCACCACAGGGCTCGCGTCATGAGCGCAGGCATGACTTTGCCCTTAGTAGAGGCGTCGAGCTCCCTCATCAAGGGGACGTTTACCAGATTGAAGAAGTAAAGCAGTCCGATCCAGGTTATGCCGGCGACGAAGTGAATCCAGCGGACCAGCATCAGGAAGTTTGTGTTGAAGTCTGGAGGAATGTTGATTCGGGGTCCAAAACTAAAGAAGGTTGAGCCCAAGAAAGGTGCGAGAGCGGCGCTTGCCATGATGCCTCCTTAAGATTTCAGCGGTGGAGTTCATCCCAAGAAAATGGTCCGGTTGCACTATGCCGGGAGGAAGCCCACGCGAGGAATTGTACACAACGGCTCGAGGGCAACCCCGCTTCCGGCGAACTATCACATTTCTGTAACAATTCTTACATCGGCATAAAATCTGATTCGCACAAAGTTACGGTTGAAAAGCGCGAGGAGACGCCGTATGGTACTCGCAGCTACCTGCCGGGCGGCGCGGCCTCGGAAAACCGGGGCGGCGAGGAGGCAGATTGTCCCCCCGTGTTCCTTGTGCGGAAGGCCGCGAGGAAAACGCTGTTACTTTGAGCTGGTCCTGAGGCAAATGCCGAGGGCGCAAATGGATAGGTTGCAGTCCAAAAGAACTTAGGAGATCGGCTATGGAGAGCAGTAAGCCGGCACAAAACATTCAGGATTCCTTCCTTAACACGGCACGCAAAGAAAGATTGAGCATCACCATTTACTTGCTCAGTGGAGTGAAGTTGACGGGCCGGATTCGTTCCTTCGATAAGTACTCGGTGGTTCTGGAGGCCAACGGACAGGAGCAGTTAATCTTCAAACATGCCATCTCGACGGTGGTGATGGGCCGGACGATGCCGCACGCGCCGCACCTGACGCATTCCGACGGGAAGCCTGTGCCTGCAACCGGGGCAGCATCATCGCCTGCTTCCACGGCGGCTTCGGCCGCCAGCGCTTCCGGCACCGAAGGGTAAGGCGTTTTCGGATTGCGCAAGTCTCACCCCAAGAAGACTCGTGTTCGCGCGGCCCGGACTGACCCGGTGGCGCCCGGTAACGCGCCGGCGTCTGGTGAGCCCGAGCAGGAGCGAGCATTCTTAGTTGGGATCGAAGTGCGGACGCGCCGCCGCAGCGGGGCAAAAGTGACCGCGCAGGCGCAGGCCGCCCGAGATGCCGCGTCAGTCACCACTGACGAGAAAATTGGCCTGCCGGCTCATGCCTCGGCTAAGTCCTCCAGTAATAAGCCCAGCATTCCCGAGTTTGACGCAGAAGAGTCCCTGGCCGAGCTGCGCACGCTCGCGGGGAGCGCGGGGGCGAAAGTGGTTGGCGAAATTCTGCAGCGGCGCGACCGGCCCGATCCTGCGACCTTGATCGGCGCGGGCAAGTTGGAAGAGATAGCCGGAGCGGCCGCGTCCATGAATGCCGATCTTCTTCTCTTCGATCACGACCTTACAGCTTCCCAGCAGCGCAATATAGAAAGAATCGTCAAGCGGCGGGTGATCGACCGCACCCAACTCATCCTGGATATTTTTGCGCGGCATGCGCGTACGCGGGAAGGTCAGCTGCAAGTGGAGTTGGCTCAGCTGCAATACATGCTGCCGCGGCTGGCCGGGCGGGGCGTCGAAATGTCACAGCTCGGAGGCGGCATCGGCACGCGCGGTCCCGGTGAAACCCAGCTTGAAACCGACCGTCGGAAGATCTACCGCCGCGTCCGGCATGTGGAGCAGCAACTGGAAAACGTTCGCCGCATCCGAGCCCAGCAGCGGCAACGGAGGGAGTCGGCTCCGGTAGCAATGGTGGCGCTGGTGGGGTACACAAACGCCGGTAAGTCGACTCTGTTCAACCGACTGACGCAGGCCGCAGTGCTGGCCTCGCCGCGCATGTTCGCCACTCTCGATCCAACCATTCGGGCAGTCGTACTGCCTTCCAAGCGCAAGGTTTTGCTCTCCGATACGGTGGGATTCATTCGCAGCCTGCCGCACACTCTGGTGTCGGCATTTCGCGCGACTCTCGAAGAAGTGCAGCGGGCCTCCCTGATTCTGCATGTGTCCGACGCCAGCAGTCGCCTCTCGGCCGAGCAGGATGCGCAGGTGGAAATCGTCCTCAAAGAGCTGGAAGTAGAAAAAAAGCCGCGCCTGCGAGTGATGAATAAAGTCGATCTGCTGGACGTGGAAGTGGCCGAGAGTTTACGTGACGACGCGAAAACGGTTTATGTTTCGGCCGCGGAAGGCATAGGGCTGGACCGGCTGCTCGCGCGCATTGATGAGTTGATCGATGAAGACCGCGTCAGCCGAGTACATCTGCGCGTCCCGCAGAAGGAAGGGAAGATGCTGGCCCTGCTCGAAGCTCAGGCACGAGTCTATTCAAGGACATACAAAGACGGCGCGGTGGAGTTGGAAGTCGAGGCACCGGAGTCGGTGGTGAGGAGGCTACGGGAGTGGGTGGTGAAAGAGGCCCACAATTTAAATGGGCCGGCAACCAAGAAGCGGTGACATTCCTTGGCTATCGGCCCATTCGATCCTGAATTGGATCGGAGGTGATACATCCATGCTAATCCTCCTGCTCGGGAAGTCAAGGATTAGTTGCAGATTTTTGCAATGGCACTATTAGGTGCTTTTATAGCCGGTTTTTATTCCTTTTTTGGACCTTTTGTACATTTCTGGGGGCGCTGGAGTCTGCTGAAAATCGCGCCTTTGCGTTGACATAAACTCCTTCGGACGTTAGACTTAACAGTTTTCAAAGCCCTCATTTTCCTGTACCGCGACATTGCATGGATCAAACGTTACGACAATTAGGCGAATTACTGCTCGGAGCTGTGCCGACGGTAATCCTGCTGGCACTGCTTTACGTTCTCTACACAACCATCGTTCACAAGCCTCTGCGGCGCGTGCTTGACGAGCGCCGCAGTAAGACCGAGGGAGCAGTGGAAAAGGCGCGGGCGGATATTGCCGCGGCCGAGGCTCGTACCTCCGAATACGAGCAGCGCTTGCGTGAGGCCCGGGCCAAGCTGTTCCACGCTCAGGAGGCTCGCCGGAAAGCTGCCCTGGATGCCCGCGCGGCCGCGATGAACGAAGCCCGCGGCAAAGCCCAGGCGGAAGTGCAGGCGGCCAAGGCAGACATCGGGAAAGATCGCGAGGCCGCACAAGACGGTCTGCAGGCTCAGGCGCAAACGCTGGCGGAGGAGATCATGCGGCGGGTGCTGGAGCCGGCCGGGGTTGGACGTTGATGATTTCGAAAATGACTGCCGCCAAAAAGAATATCCGAGCGATTCTGCTGGCGCTTCTCGTGATGAGTTTCGCCGGAGTGACGGGATCGGTCCGTGCTCAGGATCAGCCTGCGGCGCCCGCGAAGACACCGCAGTCCGATGACTCGTCGAGGCAGCCTGGTTTTGCCAGACGACTGACCCGTGAGACTCGGGAAGCCGCCGGCGAAGAAGAAAAAGACGATAAAGCCCAGTTCAAGCAGTCGCCATCTGTGCGCTTCATCGCGCGCATTACGGGCGCGAGTACCGGTACTGCTTATCTGTTGTGTGTGTTGCTGAATTTTGCCGTGATCGCCGGGATCATCCTCTGGGTGAGTCGCAAATATTTGCCGGGCGCGTTCAGTGCGCGCACTGCAGCCATCCAGAAAGCGATGCAGGAAGCGCAGAAAGCCAGCGAACAAGCGCGCCGGAGGCTGGCTGAGATCGAATCGCGCCTGATGAAGCTCGAAGTTGAAATTGGCATGATGCGCGATACTGCGGAAAAAGAAGCCGCTGCGGAGGAAGCGCGCATCCAAGCGGCGGCTCAGGAAGATGCCCGGAAGATGCTGGAATCAGCGCAACTGGAAATCGCGGCCGCCCTCAAAGCTGCGCGGCGCGAACTCACGGCCTACGCCGCCGATCTCGCAGTCGGACTGGCGCAGAAACAAATTCAGGTGGACGCGGCCACCGATCAGTCGCTGGTGCGGAATTTTGCCGGGCAGTTAGGCGCTTCTTCCGGGACTTCGGCAGATGCACCGGGAAAGGGCAGGCAATAGAACATGGCTTCGGTCGCCAGCACGTATGCCCGCGCTTTCGCGGACGTAGTACTCGGGGCGCACCTCGACGCGAATCGCGCCCTTGCCGAACTGCACGCCCTCGCCAGCCTGCTGAAGGAGAGTTCGGAGCTGCGGCGAGTGTGGGAGAATCCCGCCATACCCGCCGACCAGAAGCGTCGCGTACTGGACGCGATCGTGGCGCGGGATGGTATTTCAAAGCAAGTGCGAAACTTGGTCGCCGTGCTGATCGATCACCGCCGCGTGCATTTTCTCGAGCCGGTCATCCGGCAGCTCGAGAAGGAACTCGACGCCCGCCTAGGCTTCGCCGAGGCCGACATCACCAGTGCCCGCGAATTGGGTGACGCCGAGAAACGTGAGTTTGAGACACAAGTCCAGAAGCTGACCGGAATGAAAGTCCGCGCGCACTACCTGCAGGATGCGTCGCTTCTCGGAGGCGCAGTGCTTCGCGTCGGCAGTACGATTTACGACGGTTCGGTAAAAGGGCAATTGGAAAGAATGAAGGAAGCGATTAGCTCTTAAGCCTTCAGCTTTTATCCTGAACCCGGTCGGGCTCAGGTCGAGGCCGAGAAGCTTGGGACGCGGAGGTCGCTGAGAACGGCCGCGGTGCACGCACAAGGAAGCTTAAGAGCTAACCGCTAAAGGCTAAGAGCTGATTCTATGGCACAGATCAAGGCAGACGAGATTAGCAAACTGATCCGCGAGCAGATTGAGAACTACGAGTCGAAGATGTCGGTGGACGAAACCGGCACCGTCATCACGCTCGGCGACGGTATCGCCCGCGTGTATGGACTCGACAAAGTCATGGCGGGCGAACTTCTTTCCTTCCCACACGACGTCGCCGGCATCGCCATGAACCTGGAAGAAGACCAGGTGGGCGTGGTGCTGCTCGGGGAATATACCGAGATTAAAGAAGGCGACGAAGTAAAGCGCACGGGGCGCATCATGAGCGTGCCCGTCGGCGACGGAATGATCGGTCGAATTGTAGATTCCCTGGGCCGTCCTATCGACGACAAGGGCCCGATCTCGAGCGATCAGTTCATCGCCCTGGAACGGCTTGCTCCGGGTGTGATTGATCGGCAGCCAGTGCGGGAGCCGATGGCTACCGGATTGAAGGCCATCGACAGCATGATCCCCGTGGGCCGCGGTCAGCGCGAATTAATCATCGGCGACCGCCAAACCGGAAAGACTGCAGTCGCTCTCGACACCATCATCAACAGCAAGGGCAATGACTTGATCTGCATTTACAACGCGATCGGACAGAAGCGGTCCTCCATCGCGCAGGTGGTCAAGATTCTGGAAGACGCCGGAGCGATGGAATACACCATCGTGGTGGCCGCGTCCGCATCGGAACCCGCGCCCATGCAATACATTTCGCCTTATGCGGCAACTGCCTTGGGCGAATATTTCCGCGACAGCAAGCGGCACGCCCTGGTCATCTATGACGATCTTTCAAAGCACGCGGCATCGTACCGCGAAATTTCGCTGCTGTTGCGGCGCCCGCCCGGACGCGAAGCTTATCCTGGGGACGTGTTCTACCTCCACTCGCGGCTGCTGGAGCGCTCGGCCAAATTGAGCGACAAAAATGGCGGCGGATCGCTCACCGCGCTACCCATCATTGAAACCCAGGCTGGCGACGTTTCCGCATACATTCCGACCAATGTAATTTCGATTACAGACGGCCAGATTTATCTGGAAACCGATTTGTTCAACCAGGGCGTCCGTCCCGCAGTCAATGTGGGCCTGTCGGTAAGCCGCGTCGGCGGCAGTGCGCAGATCAAAGCCATGCGCCAGGTTGCCGGAACGCTGAAGCTGGAACTGGCGCAATACCGTGAACTGGCGGCCTTTGCGTCGTTCGGAAGCGACCTCGACAAAGCCACGCAGGCACAACTCAACCGCGGTCAGCGTCTGGTCGAACTGCTCAAGCAGAACCAGTTTTCACCGCTACCATTCTCCAAGCAGATTTTGATCATCTTTGCAGGAACCGGAGGATTTCTTGACGACCTTCCGGTAAATCAAGTCCGCGACTTCGAGTCAGAGCTCTATAAGTACGTGGACGCAACCAACTCGGGGTTGCTGCGCACCATCATGGAGAAGAAGATTCTCGATGACAGTCTGAAAGCGCAGTTGACGGACGTAATCAAGCAGGCGAAGCAGCAGTTCGTGAGCGAGCGGGAAGCGGTGGCGAAGTAGGATCGGGTCACTAGAACCGGGCAAAAGATTCGACTGGGTACTAGGTACTTACCATGGCCAACATTCTCGACATTCGGCGCCGTATCCGCAGCGTGGTGAACACGCGGCAGATCACCAAAGCCATGAAAGTCGTCTCGGCCGCAAAGCTGCGCCGGGCGCAGGATCGCACCCTGGCGGCGCGTCCTTATGCAAAGATGTTGACCAATGTCCTGAAGTCGCTGGTGGCGCGTGCCGAGATCTATGATCCGGAGACGGGCGAGCCGAAACATCCTTTGCTGGCGCAACGTGCCGAAAATAACATTCTGCTGATCGTTGTCACCGGCGACAAGGGCCTGGCCGGAGCCTTCAGCGCGAACGTTACCAAGGCAGCCAGCCGCTTCCTCGACTCCAAGGCCGGAAAGAATGTTGATATTGAGGCGATTGGTCGCAAGGGGCGCGACTTCTTGCGAAGGCGCTTTCCCGTCGCTTCAGTGCAGACGCAAAGCCTGGCCGAGACTGAGGAATCGCTGGAAACCCGTGTCGGGGCCGGGGAGCGAGCGGGAGCCATTCAGATCGTGGGAGAGCACGTGGGTGTTCTCGGTAAGCTGGAATTTGCGCAGGCGCGAAAATTAGCGGAAAGCGTCATTGAGCGCTACGAGCGGGAAGAGATCGACTCGGTTTATGTAGTGTTCAATGAATTCAAATCCGTGATCGCGCAGCGGCTCATCGTCGAACAAATTCTTCCCATCGAGAAGGTGGGCGAGCCGGCCGTTCGCATGACTGAGGAGATGACGGAAGAGGAGAAAAAGCGGGCTAAAGAAGCTGCGATCAGTGCCGGCGTGGGAATGCGGAGCGAGAGTCCGGCTGATAAAGTCGCGGAGCAGTTTGCCACTGCGGACGTGGATTACATCTACGAGCAGTCGCCGGAGGAATTGTTCCGGTCGTTGCTGCCGAAATATGTTGGCGTTCAGATCTTCCGTGCGCTTCTAGAGTCGGTGGCAGCGGAGCACGCGGCTCGCATGACTGCCATGGATTCCGCCACCAACAACGCGACCGACATGATTGACTCGCTGACACTGGTCATGAACCGCGCGCGCCAGGCCAAGATCACGAAAGAGATCATTGAGATCGTGAGCGGCGCGGCCGCGATGTAGGAGCAAGGCTAGGAGCTAGCAGCTAGAAGCTGAATTTTATGCCAGAAAATATCGGACATGTGGTTCAAATCTCAGGACCTGCGGTCGACGTGCAGTTTCCCGAAGGCAAACTGCCGCCAATCTATGAGGCGGTCAGAGTGGTGAGCGACGGCTTCACCGTTCCCACCCCCATCAACGTGATTCTCGAGGTGCAGCAGCATCTCGGCGAAGGGCGCGTGCGCTGTATCGCGATGTCGGCCACCGACGGCATGGTGCGCGGCATGAAAGCCATCGACCAGAATGGACCAATCTCGGTTCCCGTGGGTCGCGGCACGCTAGGGCGCGTGATGAATGTAATCGGGGAACCCGTGGATCAGTTAGGCCCGGTCGAATACAAAGAGAGAATGCCGATTCACCGTCTCGCTCCGGCATTCGACGAGCAGGCGACGACCGCCGAAATGTTTGAGACCGGCGTGAAGGTCGTCGATCTTATTCAGCCATTTTTGAAGGGTGGCAAGATCGGCTTGTTCGGCGGCGCCGGTGTGGGAAAGACCGTCATCATCATGGAGCTGATCAATAACGTAGCCAAGCAGCACGGCGGCTACTCTGTGTTTGCCGGCGTCGGCGAGCGCACTCGCGAAGGCAACGACCTGTGGCTGGAGATGACCGAATCCGGTGTGATCAAGCCAGGCGATCCCGCGCACTCAAAAGCGGCGCTGATCTACGGACAGATGACGGAACCTCCCGGAGCCCGATTGCGCGTAGCGCTGACGGGCCTGACGGTCGCCGAATACTTCCGCGACGCCGAAGGCGCGGACACCTTGCTCTTCATCGACAACATTTTCCGCTTCACGCAAGCGGGATCGGAAGTATCAGCGCTGCTCGGCCGCATGCCCAGCGCCGTAGGTTACCAGCCGAACCTGGCGACAGAGATGGGTGAACTGCAGGAGCGCATCACCTCGACCAAGAAAGGTTCGGTCACTTCGGTGCAGGCGATTTACGTGCCCGCCGACGACTTAACCGACCCCGCGCCGGCAACGACGTTTGCTCACCTCGACGCGACTACCGTGCTCTCCCGCGCCTTGACTGAGATTGGAATTTATCCCGCGGTCGATCCCCTGGCTTCGACGTCGCGCATTCTTGATCCCCGTATCGTTGGTCAGGAACATTACGATGTGGCGCAATCGGTGAAGAGAACGCTGCAGACTTATAAAGATCTGCAAGATATCATCGCGATTCTCGGCATCGACGAACTCAGCGAAGATCAAAAGCTCGCTGTGGCGCGGGCGCGAAAAATTCAGCGCTTCCTGTCGCAGCCGTTCCACGTGGCGGAGCAATTCACCGGCGCAGCCGGACGTTATGTAAAAATTGCCGACACAGTGAAAGGCTTCAAGGCGATTGTCGAAGGCAAGTATGACGACATTCCCGAGCAGGCTTTTTACATGAAGGGGCCGATTGAAGAAGTGCTGGAAGCTGCGGAGAAAATGAAGACGGCAGCGTAGAACCGCCGCTGGGCCAAGGAAACGACCGGACTAATGCCAGATAGTTTCCAACTCGAGATCGTCACGCCGGAAAAGAAAGTGGTGGACACGGCGGCGACGGAAGTGCAAATTCCCGGCAAGAACGGCTACCTGGGCGTTCTGCCTGGGCATGCGCCGCTTATCACCGAATTGGCCGTCGGTGAAATTACGTACCGCGCCGGCGCGGAAGAGCATACGCTCGCCGTGGCCTGGGGCTTCGCTGAGGTGTTGCCGGATAGAGTCACGATACTGGCCGAAACCGCGGAGCGTCCTTCCGAGATTGATGTGGAACGAGCGCGCAAAGCCAAAGACCGTGCCGAGCAGCGCCTTACCAGCGGCGATCCCAACGTAGACGTCGAACGGACTTTGAGTGCATTGCACAAGGCTGAGACGCGGTTGGATGTGGCTGGAAAGAATCCGTAACACTTCGACCGGTGCCCCTGCGGAGAATGCAATGCGACTTTCTTCAGGTGTCTTCCTCGTGCTTTCGCTACTGTTCGGCCTCGCGGTGTACGGCGGTGCTCAACAGAGTAAAACTGCCTCACCCCCTGCCCCCCAGGTTTCTCCCGAAGTGCATTCCGATGGCAGTGTAAGTTTCCGCTTTCGCGCGCCGAACGCCAAAGAAGTGCAACTTGCGCGCGAGGGCGCGGAGCCGCAGGCGATGCAGAAAGACGATCAGGGCGTCTGGAGCCTGACCACTACGCCGCTCGCGCCTGATTACTACGGATATTCATTTGTTGCCGATGGTGTGCGTCTGATCGACCCCTCAAATCCTTTGCTCAAGCCGAATCTTCTGGAGACGGAGAATGCGGTTCATGTCCCGGGGCCATGGTCACTGCCTTGGGAACTGAACGATGTTCCCCACGGCGAGATTCATCATCATTTCTACAAGTCCAGCGTGGCTGGGGATGAGCGTGATTACTACGTCTACACGCCGCCTGGCTACGCGGGTTCGGGCAAGCGAAAATATTCCGTCCTGTATCTTCTGCATGGTTATAGCGACGATGCCAGCGGATGGACCGCCGTCGGCCGTGCCCACGTGATTCTCGACAATCTGATTGCCCAAGGTAAAGCCAAGCCAATGATTGTGGTCATGCCATTGGGCTATGGCACCATGGACTTTTTGCGGTTGGCGTGGGACGCCTGGAATCACACTGAGTTGCGTGACGCGAACTTTAAAAAGTTTAGCGATGCGCTGCTCACCGAAGTGATGCCGCGGGTCGAAGGCGAATATCGAATCACAAAAGATCGTGATGCGCGCGCCATTGCGGGATTATCGATGGGCGGCTCGGAGTCCCTGCTCACAGGCCTGAACCACCTCGACCAGTTTTCCTGGATCGGAGCTTTTAGCTCAGGCGGTATCCCTGACGATTTTGAGAAAGACTTTCCTTCTCTCGACGCAAAAGCAAACCAGCAACTTCATCTGCTCTGGATCGCCTGCGGCACGGAGGACCATCTGATCACGGTCAACCGCAATCTGCGGGAGTGGTTGAAGACCAAGGGTGTGAACCACGCCGATATCGAGACGCCCGGGATGCACACCTGGATGGTATGGCGGCGGAATCTCGCGGAATTTGCGCAGTTGATATTTCACTAAGATGAGCAGGCAGCCCGCGGAGGAGCCTAAGGTACATTCACCCGATCCCGATTCTCCGACGGTACATACTTCACCGCCGCCGTCCGCTCTAGTTTGTCCCACGCGAACCTGCGCCCTTCCAGGGCGCGCTTCAAGGTCTTGAACAGCACCACGGAAAATAACTGCCGGTAAGCGAAGCGTTGCAGCCACACCTGGCTCAACAGCCAGACGTCTTCCCGGTCGTCCGGACGGCGGCGCTCGAGCGCGAACGCCAGGGCCGATGCAAGGAAATCAATCACCAGGAATGCAAAGAAGAACGCGACGAGTTTGTGGAAGCTTGCCGGATCTGTAGAATCCGGATGAAAATGCTTTTGCACAAAGTACCAGAGAGAGCCGAAGGCGAACATAATATCGATGAGCGGCGATACCAGCGGCAGCAGGATCTGGAAAATCACGATGTTCGGCAGAGCGACAAAGCCCAACGCCCCTTTGCGCGCGAAAACTCCACTGTGTTTGTAGACGGCTTGCAGAATTCCAAACGACCAGCGAAACCGCTGGCGCATCAGGCCATTCGCATTGGTTGGCGCCTCCGTGTAAGCCAACGCCATGTCTTCATATTCCACACGGTAGCCGCGCCGTAACAGAGCCATAGTCAGATCGGCATCCTCGGCCACTGTATCCGTCTGATAGCAGCCGGCCTGGCGCACGGCTGACACCCGCCATGCACCGATGGCCCCTGGAACCACACTCACCGCACCCAGAACGTCCAGAGCGCGGCGTTCAAAATTCTGGCTGGTGATATATTCCAGAGCCTGCCAGCGCGTCCACAGATTCACGCGATTGCCTACCTTGGCATTGCCCGCGATTGCGCCGACCGCGGGATTGATGAAATGCGGCACCAGACGGGAAATGGCGTCACCGGCAATGATGGTATCGGCATCGATGCCCACGAAAAGTTCGGCGTCCTGAATATGCTCGATGCCAAAATTCAGAGCCTCAGCCTTGCCGGCGTTAGGCCTGGTCAGGATGAGAACCTGTCCGGCTTTTTCCTCCGCCACAAACGCGGTTCGCGCTACCTCCAGAGTACGATCCTTGGAGCCGTCGTCGATCACAATCACGCGCAGATTGGGATAGTCGGAGTTGAGCGCGGCGCGGATGGTGCGCACAATAACCTTTTCCTCGTTGTAAGCCGGAATCAGAACAGCAACTTTCGGCCTGTACGAAGCGACTTCCGCGGGCTTGCCGAAAATCTTCTCCTGCAGCCGGTCGTAGACCGCAGCCGCACCAATAAAAAGCAGGCGCCCGGTCATGAGCAGGTCGCCAAGGAAAAATATCCACGTGATCGAAACGATGCCAGCCTCGAAGAGCCAAAAGCCCAATCCATCAAGGCGTGCAGCCCATCGTTCTCCTGCGCTCAAAGGGGCCATCACATCGGCTCGCGTCTTGCCGAACAATTGATATACCGGAACCACCGAGTACCCCCGAGCACGAATCCCGTCGATGATCATGGGCAGCGCGCGAACCGTCTCCGAACGATTGCCGCCGCCGTCATGCAGTAGAACGATGTTGCCGCAACGCAGGTCGTTGGGACCGCAAGGGGGCAAGTGCGCCAGGACGTAGGCAGAAATCTCTTCAGCGGTATGCCGCCGGGGCTTATCGCTCCAGTCGTTGGGGTCGACTCGGTTGCCGACGGTGATGTAGCCCATGTCTTGTGCGAACTCGAGCGGCTTCACTTGGTCGGCGGTGTCGGGTTCCTCATCAATCGCATAGGGCGGACGCAGAAGCTTTGCTCGAATTCCGATCAAGCTCGCGAACAGCCGCTCCGTAAGATTCAGTTCCACCTTCATGTGGGTGGGCGAAATATTACTGACGTCCGGATGGGTGAAGGTGTGATTGCCGATGGTGTGGCCTTCGTTGTAAATACGTTTGGCCAAGCCTGAGAAATCGTCGGTTTGGATGCCGATCAGAAAAAATGTGGCCGGGGCATGCTCACGCTTGAGCACATCGAGAATCTTGGGCGTCCATTCCGGATCGGGGCCATCGTCGAACGTGAGCACTACCTGGTTAGGACTGTAACCGTAACGGCCCACCCGGAAAGGTTCTGGCAGAGACTGAAAATTTTCGTCGGTGATCAGCTTTGTCTTCGCATCGATGGTGAGGTCGCGAGTGCCATGAGTGGGGCGGTCCTCGATCCGAAGGATTTCGCCCTGCCCTTCCATGTCCACATCCTGGCCGGGTGGCACGTCGCGCACTTTATCAGCGGCACCGGCGTCTCCCGGAACGTCCCACACACGCCATAACGACCGATCCTCCCCCCCCAATCGCCACAAGGCA
>Ga0209330_1000324_pt1 | contig 21952 bp, 18 predicted proteins | sample JacPinW_OM2H0_O3_FD_187969 | JGI IMG/M metagenome (GOLD analysis project Ga0209330, IMG submission 187969) | Forest soil microbial communities from Algoma, Ontario, Canada - Jack Pine, Ontario site 1_JW_OM2H0_O3 (SPAdes) (version 2) | ecosystem: Environmental > Terrestrial > Soil > Boreal...
TTCCCGGTTGCAGTAAAGATTTTGGTCGCAGGGTTATACAGTTCGGCGGTGGCGTGCGTGCTGCCACTGCTATCGTCTGTGCCGCCCGCAATCAGAACCATCCCACTTGTTAACAGCGTAGCAGTGTGGCGTGCACGTGTGGTGGTCATGCTGCCGGTTGCGGAAAATGTTTGCGCTGCGGATTGAGGCGAACTCGACAAAAGTAAGACAAACAGACACACAACGCCTACGAGAAACCGACCGAATGGCTTCAATGAAAGATCTCCTAAGTGCCCTGTCGGTTTTTTTGGCGTCTCTATACGCAGTATGTCGTGTGATAGCCGGAAGGGGGACGCAGTCAATATCCCACTACGTTAATCATTGTGTCAAGTTATTTTATTTTCAATACAACGACAAGACGTGTCGGTTACTGCTTTTGGTCGCCGCTATACTCTACGTTTTTCCACACATATGGGTGGTTGGGCAAATCCTATTCGCGACGCTTTTTCGTCCATGTGTAGGCGACGCGCGATATTTCCTGCAGGACGGCGGCATCGGTTTTGCCTGAGCTTTTCAGTACGTGGAATGAGTGGTCGGCGGTGTCGGTTACGTGCAACGTGGCGCGCGAGCCCAGTGCGGCGCAGATGGGGCGCAGCAGACTCAGCTCGGCGAGTTTGTCGCGAGTCCCTTGGAGGAAAAGCATCGAGAGTTTAACTTCGCGCAAGTGATCCGCGCGCTTCGTTCCCGGCTGATTCGGCGGATGCAGGGGGAAACCGAAGAAGATCAGACCCTGAACGCCATCCAAGCCTCGCTCTGCGGCAGCGAGCGAAGTCATTCTGCCTCCGAGCGACTTGCCTCCCGCAAAGAGTGGCAGATTCGGTGCAGCTTCAGCGGCGGCGCGCACCGCGGCGGCGATCGTAGCGGTGAGGACCGGCGGCCTGTCTGGAATTTTGCGCTGCTGCTCCATGTAGGGAAACTGAAAACGCAAGGTGGCCACTTTTACAGCGGCGAGCTCGGTGGCAAGCGATTGCATGAATGGATGATTCATTCCGGCGCCTGCTCCGTGCGCGAGTACCAGTAGAGACTCGGCACTTTGCGGCCGCACCAGAATCGCTGAAACCTCGCCCGCATTTTGAACTGCAAAACGGATGTTCTTTCCGACCGGCATGTTCCGCAACCCTCCGCGCCGACCGTGCCATGTTTCCAATCGCGCAACAGCAAGAGTACCAAAGTACTATAGGCCGTTTTGGCCGAGTGGGAACAACATCGATAAATCGCACTTTGTAGAGGTGGGCGGCTTGGGGGAAAGTTTTCTGCGAACGACGAGTATACCGCTTGCAACGGAATCGTTGCTGAACGAATTAGATCGCTGCGCGCAGGATCCAGTCATCCAACCGCAAGCGCTACTCACGCAAGCACACGAGCCAATTCCACAGTCGCGCATTTCGGCAGAGCAACAGCAAGCTCCGGTGACAGCCTCGTCGGCAGCAGAGCCGATTGTTCGACCAACCGTCCGCTCCGCAGAAATATACGCATCACAGGCTCAAACAGCATCCGACGAAGTTCCGATCGGCGTGCTTGAAGTGCCCATCGGCGTGTGGGGATCGCGCCGGGGCACATTCACTTCGGGGCAGTCCGGGCGGATTGAAGTGTTCGCGGAGGAAACTTCCACCGTCATCGTGTTTCCGCACGGCGCGGTGATTCGATTGTCGGCCGCTGTTGCTCCCGGTCAAATGATGATGGTTACGAATCGCAATACAAATCAAGTTGCCGCTTGCCGCGTGGTGAAATCCAGAAATTATCCGAACGCGAAAGGCTACGCTGAGGTTGAGTTCTTTCGGCCTACGATTGATTTTTGGGGCGGTTATTCCCCGCAGGGCACGATGAAGCTGGCTGCGTCGCCGACGCCGGAGAAACGCGCGCAGGATTTCTGGAGTAGCGGTTACACGCCGGAAATGATCAACGTCCTTGCCAATGTTTCTAGCGCTTCGCCGGTTCCCTTCCCGGCTGCGCGGAACAAAGTGACGCCGGTCGGAAGCCGCGCAAGGCAGATTCCTTCGCTTGAAAAGGCGAACCACGAGACGCTTACCTTGACACCAGTGCTGGTACAGGCTGCTTCGCGGAACGAGAATACGAGCGAGCGTTCCTGGATTCGCGATTTCTTGAGCTCGTTGCCGGGCCAAGTAGTCGCGCTAAGCGGGGCGGACCGAAATTATTCTCCGAAGCCCAGGATGGCTTTCGCATGGATCACTGCGACCTGCCTTTTGATAACAGTGCTGGGAACAGGACTTTACCTTCGACAGCGTGGTGCGGTGGTGATGCCTGCCGCAACTGCAGAGACAAATGCTACGACCGAAACGTCCGCCGGTTCTTCAACGGCAAACGCCACGGAGAGCGCGCAGCCCGGCAACAATTCCAGTTCGCTTGCGGCACCTGGAGTACCACTCATCGCGAAGACTGAGAATTTTCCGGGCAGCCAATCTCGCGAGTTTGGCTACAGCACTCGCGCTTCTCAACCGCCAGCGAAAACCTCGAGTTTGGAGCGGAAGATGTCGAATGGGAAACCGCTCGCTGCGCCGTCGGTAGTACGCCACTCCCCCACGGTGATTGGCAAAGAAATGCCGCCCAACGTGGCTGGGATGAATTCGAATACCGTCGCGCCCACGACACCGGGGATTTTTGCTGCGTTGATGTCGCCGGGTGGGCGAGTGAAAGAAGCGCAACTCGTTTCGAAATCCGCTCCAAATTATCCAATCATCGCAAAACAAGCGGGCGTCGAAGGCGAAGTAACGGTCAGCGCCGTGATCGACATAACCGGGAAACTGACGAACATGAAGATACTTTCCGGTTCGCCCATGCTGCAGCAAGCGGCGCTCGATTCGCTACGCACGTGGAAGTATGAACCCGCATTCCTCAACGATAAACCGGTTCCGGTACAAACCTCGATCACTGTAAAATTCCGGATACATTAAGCCGCACTCAGATATTCCGAAGTTTCCGCCCGGGAGTACCCCGATGAGGTTTGCGGTTGCGCGGGTGACAACCGGCAAATCGTGGAGATCAGACGGGGAGCGGCCAACTAGGCATATGAACTGAAAGATTACATGCTGCATAAACTTTCCCAATGTTATGATGCGCACGCTACAAGAGCGGACGGGTTGAGTTCCGCACTTTGCACGTTCCTTCCTCAACATCTTGTAGGATTTCGAAATGGAGGGCCTCGTCATGATAAGGTCGAACTCTGGGGTTCGAAAAAACGCATCCAGCATACTGCTTTCTCTCTTGGCCATCGCGATTTTCGGCGCTGCGCTTTCGGGCTGCGGTTCGAGCATGCAAATGATGAACCCGCCTCCGCCGGTTGGAAACACGCAAGTCGCCCTTCTGTTGACCAGTACTGCGAACGATCAGCTGGTCAGATTTGATATATTCATATCGAGCATCGCCCTCACCAACAATGCCGGTAAGTCAATTACCGTTTTCACCAGCGCGAACCAATCCGGCACGCAAGTTGAATGGATTCATTTGAACGGAGCTTCCGAGCCCCTTCCGACGGTCAGTCTTCCGCAAGGCATATATACGTCGGCCACTGTGACGGCCGCCGATTGCTCTTTTACGAATGTGACTTTCGTCAACTCGAGTATCACGACCTCAATCTTTGACGAGGGATTGTGTGGACAGGGCACGGGGACTACAACCGTCAACTTCCCCAGCCCGATTACGGTTGCTGGTTCGGCGATGGCGCTGTCATTGGACCTGCAAGTGTCGCAATCTTTCACGCTGACCTCGGCCTCTCCGGCCATCTACACGATATCTCCAACCTTTAACCTGACTCCGGTTTCCATTGCGGCCCAGCCCACTGATGAAACAAACGGCAAAGTAATTGGAGTTGCCGGGCAGGTGATGTCTCTCGACATGAACGGCAACAGTTTCACGGCGCAAACGCCGGATGGCTTCTTGTTGACGCTCAGTACCAATGCGAACACAACCTTTCAGGGAATTGCCGCTTTCTCGTCGCTCGCGACAAACCAACTGGCATATTTTGACGCTGCCATTCAGCCCGATGGCTCGTTACTTGCCACGCGCGTCGAGGTAGACGACCCGACGTCAACTGGAGCGATCATTGGCTTTTTCAGCGATCCCCAGCCCCGATCGGGCTTCGTGACCTTGAACCTTCAACTGGATGGCTGCAGTATTAGCGGCACTCCGTTTTGTGGCGTTGTCTATCAGTTCGACAACACCACCGTGTTTAATATTTCCCAACAGCTCTCCAATGTGGCGAGCCTTCCCTTCCCGGCGAGCTTCGGAGGGACTACCTTGCTCCTGGGCCAGTATCTCTCTGTCTTTACGCCGGGGACGTTTACGCAAAATCTCGAGAACGTAAGCACGATTACTCTCGAACCGCAAACGCTGAATGGCACGGTGACGGGAGTCTCGAATGAGGCTGGGTTCACCGTCTATACTGTCACGCTCGCTCCTTATGACTTGATTCCAGTGCTGCAAAACTTGACCAGCGACACGCCCCCTCCGAACCTGATGAACCCTTTAACCGTCTTGGTTTACGCTGACTCCAGTACGCGGATGCTGAACAGCGGCGCAGTCGCCGCGGGCAGCCTCATTCGTTTTAGAGGCCTGATCTTCGACGACAACGCCACGTTGCGAATGGACGCCAGCGAAATTTACGACGGTGTGACTGAGTAAGCGTCTCTGCAGCGAGAGCGAGAGCTCACGCGGGACTGACCATCTAAGAGAACGGAAACGAGCACGGGTGGGAGTGAGCGGTCGAGTTTTAGGGAAGGTCCAAATCTAGTTCGTAGATATCGCCGCCGCCGCGAGTGGCCAGGACCATCGGCGATCCATCTGGCGTCAGGCCCGCGAATCTGCAACGAAGGACCCCATTTTGGAGCAAGGACTCAAAGCTCATCACACGTTCGAGTTTCCAATCGCCGGCATGCACGCGATAAAGAGGCTGTCCCGCTTCGAGAGTATCTTGAAAATAGAGGTACTTCCCGTCTTGCGAAGACTCCGGCCAAGAGAATGCTTTGCCGCCGTTTGCGATTTCTCTCCAGTCATGGCTTTGAAAGTCAAACAGCATCAATTTCTTTTGGTCCTCCGACAATGCGGCAAGGTACCGGCTGCCTGATAGCGACCGGGGATTCTTCAGACCTTCCGAGCCGGGCAACTTCGTCGTTTTTCGAGTTTTGAGGTCCAGAACAAAAATCCCGCTGTCCTCGGAAGGAACTCCCTCGATAGGTCGGGGAACGGAATAAACGATCGACTCGCCGTCGGGTAACCAATCCGGGAATCGATGAGGCTGATCATTCGGCAACAATTCCTGCGACGATCCTCCGCTGGCATTCACCACGTGGATATTCCAAGGCCGATCCTGAGACCGGCCTTCGAACACTATTCGGGATTCATCGGGACTCCATCTTGGATGGTCTATGCCGCCGGAGAAATCTGCGGCCAGTTGTATGCGTTCGCTGCCGTCCGTCCGACTGCTCCAGAGCGTCCACCCCGGAAGAATCAGGGCCAGCCAGTTTCGCTTTGGCGAGATGCTTGCTTTGTAAATCACGGGAATGTTGAGCATTGGCGAAAACGTCTTCTTGTCGTTAGCCAGCGCCAGCAATTCGCTTTGATCATCTGTAAAACCTGAGATCAACAACCGACGGCCATCCTTGCTGGGAATAAAAGACCCGAAATTCATCGCACCGGCGGCCAGACGCACTGGGGAGGCGGGTCTTGACCAAGACGGAAAGCCCCCGATCTCCCGACGGACCCAAACACTGAAGTTTCCGAACGTGCCATCGCCCTGATTAGACAAAAAAAAGTAATAGCGGCCATCAGTCGACCACTGGCCGCAGCATTCGTAGGAGGTGTGATTCCATCCAGGAAGCAATGGCTGGAGATTCGTGCCCTCGGTGGAGACCTCCCAGAGAGAAGACTTGCTGATTTTCTGATCGTCCAAGGTGAAGCGCAGAACCCTTCCATCAGGAGACCAAGCCAACCCCCAGGAAACGTCCGGCAGACTGACGATCCGGTGAGCGTCACTTCCATTGCGGTTGCAAATGTATATCCCATCCAGCTTGGTGTAGGCGATCTTCCCTCCATCCGGGGAAAATGCACCATCTCTTCCGCTCAGGTCGCCCAGACGACGAGGTGAACCGCCAACTACCGGAAGCGTCCAGAATTCCAGGTCCGATGTGGGTATAGTGAAGGACTGAACCAAAAACTCCGAGTGGTCCGGCGAAAGGTCCAGGATGCGAGTGTTTCGCGACGGAGATGGGAAGGGCTGCGATTCCCCTCCGGAAATCGGAACCTGCATCAGATTCCAGTGATCGCCCTCCCTGCCGAGAAAAAAAATGCGAGCGCCATCTGAAACGAGCTTGCTCCACCCATCAAGACGGCTGTATTGGGTGAGCTGAATGGTGCGCAGGACGCGCGGAGGAGTTGAGGGTGAGAGCCAGCGGTAAAGGAAGAGAGCAGCGATCAAGACGAGAAGGGCGCTGGCGGTTATGGCGGCAGTGCGCATCGGCCGCGGGCGAGGAGATGAATTGGATACTATCTCGACTTGAGTTGGGATGACTCGAACGATGGAGTCTTCCGCTCCTGAAAGTTCGTGCTCGACTTGGGCAATGAACCGATAACCGCGGCGCGGAAGAGTCTCTACATATCGCGGATTGTCGGCGTTGTCGGCTAGAGCTGCTCGGATCTGGTTTATCGCGAAATTAATTCCATGCTCGAAATCGACGAATGTCGAATCAGCCCACAGATCCCGTTTGATATGTTCTCGCGTAACCACCGTCCCGGCGCGATTTGCTAGCAGCACGAGCACCCGGAACGGCTGGGGTTGGAGCTTCAGGAGGATGCCGGACTTTCGAAGTTCGCCCGCACCAACGTCCAACTCGAACGGACCAAATCGAAGATTAGGAGAAGTTGGGGCAATAAATGACATCAACCACCTTAGGTCCGGAATTCTAACAGCCTAACCGCCGCCCCTGCACTGAAATCTCATTATCAATGCAGCCAGTAACCTACTCGTTTTCTTAACTCTGGCCCCTAACCAAAAACTAACCTCTTGCTTACTCGCTCCGCATTGCCTTTTCGCCGGGCGCGGCCTAGTTTGCTTGTCACGGGTGAGCGTCAGGACCTTTGCGACCTTGGACGGGTTATTTGAGAGGAAGTGAGTGTGTGCCACAAATTTGCAAACATTCCGCAAGAACTATGGAGCCAGGTGTGAAAGCTATGAAACGAAAAGCTGACGAAGTTCACTATTTGCTAGATGTAAGCACAGGGACTTATTTGAACTGTTATGGCGGCACTCGAGAGTTGGTATCCAGTCCACCGGCGATTTAGGCGATTCACATAGACAGGCTCCGCTACCCCCGGGGAGCGAGTATCAAGAATCAGCTTTTTTGAAAAAAGACAGCGCGCCCGACTGCCTATTTTGTTTCCGGCGCCGAAACATAGCGGTCGAGCTGCATATTCCTGTGTCCAACGAGCGGGCAATTCGTTCCTTGGGAGGACGTCAAGATGAGAAATAAGAAGTTTACGGTTCACTCAATTCTACAGACGCCGGCAAAGTGGGCCCGGAGCTACCAGACTCCCGAGCACTCCGCTTCCCCACGCGAAGCCGCCGACACTGAGGTTCGAAAAGAGTATCGCGCATGGGTCACCACCTGGTGGATTTGCCAAATGCTCGTCACTGGCATCCTTCTTGTCGCGCTTGTTGGCTGCGGAGGATCTGGAAGCTCAGGAACCATGGGAGGCAATCCGCCGGGCCCGAATGCGGTCCCGAGCATTTCGTCCGTTACGCCGCCAAACACAAACGCCGGCGATGGCGGGCTAACAATTGCTGTGGTCGGCGAGGGTTTCGTGTCCGGTTCGACAGTAAATTGGAATGGCAGCAGCCGTGCGACCACGGAGATGAGTGCCACTCAACTGACCTCCAACCTTACGGTCGCTGACGTTGCGGCAGCCGGCGCTGCGCAGATCACCGTGGTCAACCCGAAGCCTGGTGGCGGAGCGTCCAACCCCGTCGGATTTGTGATCAACGGAACAGCGGCGATCCCACTTCCGGGCTTCATGTACGTCATAATTCAATCTAACTCCGGCCAAAGCCCACTCACCGGAAGCATCTCGGCCTTCTCTGTAGACCCGAGTACCGGCGCTCTCGCGCCAGTTCCGGGATCCCCTTTTGCGGTACTAGCGGGACCAGCGGCACTGACCGCGGATCTCTCTGGCAAGTTTCTTTATGTCGCCAGCGATTTAGGCAACCTCACCCCAACCAATGATATATCGGCATTCGCAATCAATCCGACCACGGGAGCGCTTACCCCTGTTCCAGGCTCTCCCTTCGTCAGCGGTATAGCTCCGCTCTCGCTCGCTGTGGATTCTACGGACAAATTTCTTTACGTCGCGGATGGTGGTAATGGCACTGACACGAATGCCACCAACATCTCGGTGTTCAGCATTGACTCCACGACCGGCGCGCTGACTCCGATTTCTCAAAGTGAATGCGCGAACCAGTTCGGTGTGCCGGTCGAAAGCGGCGCCATCGTGACAGATCCCGCCGCCCGGTTCGTCTTTGTCACCACCACAAGCCAATTGATGGGACAGGCTTGTAGTTTCTCAATAAATCCAGGGGGCAGTCTGCAGCAGGTCACCGGCTCGCCCTTCCTCTTGGGCACGACGACGGATCAAGTTGGCCCTGGGGCCCCGGCCGCCGTCGACCCGTTTGGGAAGTTTTTCTACATCGGAAACAGCGCTAATCTCTCAGCGCTTAGTATCGATGCAAGCTCGGGCGCGCTCAGCCCGGTTCCGGGATCTCCCTTCTCAATTGTGTCCACCAAGCTCGGCATGGATCCGCTGGGCCGATTTCTGTACACGATAGACAGCGATACCGACGCAGTTTCGAGCTCCAGTATCAACACGAGCACGGGCGCGCCCACAATTCTTCCGGGGTTTGCACCTGTTACTAGTATTCCGCTGGGACTGGATCCTTCGGGTAAGTTTTTCTACGGGGTGACGACTGCTAACCCGCCGTTTTCCATTTCCGCTTTCGCGATCGACCAAACCACTGGCCTGCTTACGCCGGTCGCCGGTTCGCCTTTCCCGCTCGCTGGCACCATCCTACCCCAAGGGATCATTGTCACTCGAAAAGCTCAGTGACGGAGAGCTTGCGAATGATGGAATACCTCGGGCATCAAATTAGGCGACTCACTCAAGGAGACAGCATGATCAAAAAATCCCTCGCGGGCTTTCTGATCCTCGCGGTCAGTTTTGTGCTCTGCACGCCGCGCGCGGCCTTCGCGCAAAGCAATAAATCGGCTTGGGAGAATCTGAGCGCGCTCCAAGCTGGAAAGACAATTCAAGTCGTGGAAATGAACTCGAAGAAAGTTCCCGGAGCATTTGTGAATGTTACTGACGCTGCGATCTCGTTGCAAGCACCAGGCGGCGAGCAGACGATCCCAAGGACAGACGTTCGCAGCGTGAAACTTATGGAGAACAGGCATCGTTTGCGCAACGCGGCTATTGGCGCCGCGATCGGCGCCGGAGTGGGAGCAGGTGCCGGCGCGGCGGCAGGCAGGGGAGACCCCGCTGATGGTATAGGAGTCGGGATTTTGGCAGTGATCGGCGGCGCGGCTGGCGCGCTCGTCGGAGTCTTGTGGCCCAGCCACCAGACCATCTACCGCGCAGCAGCCCGATAGCTTCGAGCTGGATATCGCCCATGTCCCTCAGTGGGTTGCTCGGCGATGCGGCGCCCGAAATCTCGAACGACGCCGCGAACTTCAAGATTTCTGGAAGACGATTTACACGGAGGCATCAATGAAACGACTGTTCCCTGCTCTCGAGTCATTTGTGGTTCTAGCTTTCGGTTCATTCAAAACGACGGGAGGACAGCTTATGAGGCGAGGGACTCTCTTAACTCTACTGGCTGTGCTCTGCGTGTCGGCCAATATGGCTTGTGGCGGCGGCTCCGGCCTGGGCGCGGGCAACGGCCCCGTCTCGCTCTCCGCACCCACTACGATGGTAGTCGGTACAACCGCCAGCGTTACTGGTTTCATCGCTGGTAGCGTCCCCGATTCTACGGCAGGCAACGTGATTTGGAGTTGCACCCCTTCCACTTCGTGCGGAACGTCTTCATTTAAGCCCGACAAGACCCAGAGTGCCTCTGCCAGCGTGTTTACTGCTCCCGCGACTATCCCGGCCGGCGGCCAGGTAACAATTACTGGGACCTCGGCGGAGAACAAGGTCTTTTTCGCTAGCCAAGCCATCACCATAACTGCCGCCAACGTGAACACGCAGAATTTCTCGTTCTATGCGACCGGCGTAAAGATGGATGTGCTCAACGGTCTGACCGACATTGATCCCTATTCCGTCGCCGGTGTGGTCTCGATAGCCTCGGATGGTTCCGGCACCGTTGTTGGAGGTGAACAGGACTTCGGCGATGCAGACAGAATCGTCGCGACAGGAGACACGATCATGAGTGGATCATTGGTCTTGAACCCTGACGGTTCTGGAAACGGTACTCTGACTCTAAAGACGAACGATCCGAACGTGGGTGTTTCAGGGACGGAGACCTTTGCAGTAGCCTTCGCGAACACCGATCATGCGCTCATTACCCAGTTCGATGGAACTGCGACCTCCAATGGAAGCATGGATCTTCAGACCTCGACGGCCGCGCCCTCCGGTTCATTTTCGTTTGTTACCTGGGGCATCGAAAGTGCAGGTGAACCTTTCACAGAGGGAGGCGTATTCACTGTGGATGCCAGCGGCAACGTCACAGGCAAAGTGGACACCAACGACGCCGGTCAAACCGTTACGCCTGGCGTAGCACTCCCAGCGGGGACGATGTTAACAACTCCCGACGTTTTCGGTCGTGGTGCTGTAAACCCCACTCTGGGCTTCGAGGTTTCAGTCCACTACTACGTTGTCAGTCCGAAAGTAATTCGGATCATCGATGTCGACAACGGCAACGCGGCCGTTGGCTCGGCGTATAGCCAAGGCGCCACGCCGAATTTCTCCAATGCTTCAATCGGGGCTTCCGTGTTTTCCCTCGGGAAAACCGACGACAAATATTCAGCGGCTGGGCAGATTACTACTGGCGCAGGAGGGGCGAACAAGTTCGCAGGCGTCGCGGACTTGAACGAATCAGCCGGAGCTTTGTTGCCGGCCAAGAGCATTAGTGGCACGTACGCTCTTGCTGCCGACGGGTACGGAAGCGCGAGCTTTGACGCCGGATTTGGAAGCGTCCAGACTCTCGGAATATATGCGGTAGATTCGGCCCTCAACATACTCGATCCCAATAACACTAGCGGAGGTGGAGGAGCTTTGCTAACCGAGATGGATGCAAACCACGTCGGCATCGGGGTTCTGATCCCGCAAACCGATTCCAACGCGGCTCACTTCACTGGCGATTACACACTTGGAGCGCAAGGTCGAAACAGTGCCCCCGAAGAATTCGATTTTATCGGTGAGGCAACGGTGACTGCGGGTGCTTTCTCCGGAGCGGGCATCCTCAGCGATCCGTTTATGACCGGACTCACTGGCACGGGCATGCTATTCCCCGATGTGACCTTCACGGCAACCGCTGTGCCTGACTCTTCCAACCATGGCCGACTGAAATTCACTCCGCTGGTGTTGTCCAGCACCGGTTTCGCGAGTCCGATTGATTTGACATTCACCGCTTACCAGGCCAATGCCGGGCAACTGTTCTGGGTGGGCATGGACTCGGCCACTGTCTCGGCTGGCTCTATGGAACAAAACACGCTGGACGGGGCAGTCCCGGGAAAGAAGCCAAAGACAAGCAGCCAGACACAATAGCCACAACGAAGGAAGTTTTATTTCTGGCTAAAAGGGTAAAGGGCACGCAGGTCACCGGGCTGGACCAGACCACGCTGTGAGGCATCCAGCCCAATCCAGACGACTCACTTAAGGAGACAGTGTGATCAAAAAATCTCTCGCAGGCGTTTTGATGGTCGCGCTCAGTTTTGTGCTCTGCATGGCGTGCGCGGCTTTCGCGCAAAGCAAATCAGCTTGGGAGAGTCTGAGCGCGCTTCAAGCTGGACACAAAATTGAAGTGAAAACGAACGCGAAGAAAGTTTCCGGCGCGTTTGTAAGTGTTAGTGACACCGCGATCTCGTTGCAAGCGCCGGGCGGCGAGGAGACGATCCCGAGGACCGACGTTCGCAGCGTGAAACTCATGGAGAACAAGCATCGTTTGCGCAACGCGGCTATTGGCGCCGCGATAGGCGCGGGAGCGGGAGCGGGTGCTGGCGCAGCGGTGGGCAGAGGCAATGGCAACAGCGGCGGTTTCGACTTTGCCGCGCAAGGAGCTTGGATCGGTGCATTGGCCGGAGCCGCGATTGGCGCGATCGTGGGAGCCTTGGTGCCTAGTCACCAGACCATCTACCGCGCAGCGGAGCGCTAGCTTCGAGCTGGGTCTCGGCCGTGTCCCTTGGCGGGTTGCTGGCTATAGCGGCGACCCGAAAATTCACGCCTTGAAGAGTTCAGCCATGCTTCCGTAGCCTTTGAATAACACTGCAACTGCCCTTTACTGGAGCACGGTTGTGATTGCTCCGCAGTTACCTACGGCGGTGCCAATCGCTGTGCCGGTCAGGTTGTATCGAATCACGCCGGATTGGTCCGAGCAAAACGCGCGCGTGCCGGTAGTAACTGAAATAGGTGTCGCGTTGTCTTCAAAAGTCAGGAAGGGAGAAAGTATCGTTCCTGCGCCGGTCGCCGGTACTGCCGCGACCACATAACCCGTCTTGGTTCCGACCGTCAGAACTGGATCGATCAAGCAAGCTGTTGCTGGTGCAGCCACGCAACTCACCGGGCCGCCTAAACTCGCTAAGGTCGCGAAGCCCGTGCCGTACGACACCGTATAGGTTATCTCGGCGGTATTGAGCGTACGAAGTGAGCCGACTGCTGAAGCCGCATTCGCTGCGATACGCGCACGTAACAAGTTCGGAATTGCGATGGCCGCGATGATCAAAATAATCGCCACCACGATCAGCAATTCGATTAACGAAAATCCCTTCGCTCTTTGGTTCTTGAGCATTTGCCTGTTTCTCCTTGGCCGAACCACACACTTCTACAATTCGTTTGAAAAGCCTGGCGCCTCACAGAACATATAGAGCACGACCTGCGCCGTTCGAGGGTGATTTGCAGAACTGAAGAAAGATGCTGTAAGTCAAGCGTTAGCAGCCTGCGCCGCGCCAATAATTTTCTAGCGCAACTTAGGAAACCGTCTTGGTTCTAAATCGGGAACAAAAGCGACGATAAAACTCCGCCTCATTGACGTTAACAGCCCGCACCAATGTGGAACACTTCAATCGCCATTTTGAGCTTCGTTGCTGCAACGCAGGGCGAAGTGTTACCCTGCACCGTCATGCGAAAAAACATTTTGGGGCTGGTGTTCATCTTGATCAGCGCGACGCAGGTGTTCGCTGCCACTCAGCCGGAAATCCAGGAGCGTCGCCTACGCGCAGCGCTCGCATTTCATGATGGCATTCTACTAATCCACGCCGAAGTTCCGGGTGATCTAACAGCAGATGGATTCCGCCAAGATCCCCTCTTCTATTACTTCACTGGGCTAGAGAATACTTTTAACGCTGTGCTCGCGATCGACGGCCAATCCGGCGAGTCCTGGCTCTTCCTGGAACCTACAACTCCCGTTCCGTTTTCTCACATGGGGCTGCAGCCCGAAGTTCTACCCGGGCCGGATGCCGCCCGGCAGCTAGGCATCGCACACGTCGTCGATTGGTCCGAGCTTGAAGCCTTTTTGGCCAAGCACGCTGCCTCGCAAACTCCCTTATACATTGCGCCCGGCATTTCGTCCGGGCTTGCCATGCCGGGAAATTTCACCGGTCAGGAGGCGGCGCATCTCCCTCTGTGGGCCGTGATGATCCAGCAAAAGTGGCCTTCCTTCAAACTCGTTGAAGCCCACGCGAAAGTTTATGAACTCTTGTCGGTACAAAACGCCGCCGAAATCGCAGCCGTGCGCGCTGCCGCCAAAGCAACAGTGACTGCAGTGATGGCCGGGATGCAAGCCGTCCGCCCGGGTGTGTCGCAGCGCAGCGTTGAGACTGTTGTCGAAAATGCCTGCTGGAACGCGGGCGCGCACGGCATCGCTTTCTGGCCGTGGGCCATGTCGGGTGCGAACGCAGTGTTCCCACGTCCCTTTATATCGCTCGCCCGCTACGACCACCTGAATACGATCATGCGCGCCGGAGATTTGGTTCGCCTGGATGTAGGTTGCGAGTGGGAGCACTATCAGGGGGATTTGGGCCGCACGATTCCCGTCTCGGGAAAATTCACGGAAGATCAACGCGAAATTTGGAACATCTTCGTCGCCGCATATCATGCAGGCGCCAATTCGCTGCGCGAAGGCGTTACCCCTGACCAGGTTTTCGAGGCTTGGCGCGCCGAACTGCTCAGCCATCGGTCGTCATCGAAGAGTTCGCTTGCGCAACGGGCGATCGAAAACTGGTCCAAGCGAGAAAACGTTCCTTTCTGGCAGGTGCACACCATCAATTTGATCGCGGGAAATGTCTCTGGAGCATTGCGCGCCGGCACCACGATTGCATTCGAGCCCATCGTTTCCATGGATGGCCAGGGCTATTACCTGGAAGATATGTTTCTGATCACCAAGACTGGCGCGGAACTTCTCACTCCTGGAGTTCCCTACTCTGCCGAAGAAATCGAAGCGGCTATGAAATAGAGCGCTGAGGGTATCGCCGCCATCTTACCGACTATCTTGATTTGCTCGGACTACACGCACGAATGCCTCATTGGCCTGATGCCTGCCGACACGGTTCGGTCCGTCACCGAATAAGTCCGAACGCTCTCTTCAATGTTCGGCTTCGCGACCCGCGCATCCCACAATCGGGCAGCGAATGCCGCTTGCAACTCTCTGATCATCGAGTAAGTAGCTCGTTTTTCAGGATTTGCGTCGTCCTATCTTTCGGTATTTAAATTGCCGATTCAACTCGCCCGAAGTTGCACATTCCTCGATCAAATCTCGGTGAGGAGAAAATTTATGAATAAATCTGTGGCGCTGCGGACGGTGCTGAGCTGCGCGGTTGCGTTTGGGCTTGCGGCCTCGGTAATTTCGCCTGCGAGGACTCGCGCGCAGGCACAGAACGCGCCTCCCCTTCCCTCGGCAAAAGAGGTTGTCGCGCGCTACGACAAAGCATTGGGCGGAGAGGCTGCCATCCGGCGGCACAGTTCCAGCACCATGCGCGGCACCATCGAAACCCAGGGAGCGACGCTGTCTTTCGCCTATTACGCTGCCGCTCCTTACCAACGTGTGGAAAAAACGGCGCTTCCCAACAACCAAGGCGAGCTCAGGACCGGCTTCGACGGCAATTTGGCGTGGGCCCTCGACCCTCGCAGCGGACCGGCAATCGATACCGGCGACAACCGCGAGTCCGACAAACGCGATGCCGATTTTTATTATCCGCTGGACGAGCTTACCTGGTTCAAGTCCATGGAAACCGTCGGCATCGAAGAGTTCGAAGGGCGCCGCTGCTATCGCCTGAACGGAATTAACAATTGGGGCTTGGTGAACAACCATCTCTACGATGTGGAAACTGGCCTGCTCACAGCCTATGAATTCGAGTCGAACGCAGGCGGCGCACCTGCGCTCACGCATCTGATATTTTCAGATTATCGTCCAGTGGATGGCGTCCTATTCCCCATGAAGCAAACGGTGAAAATCAAGCCGAAGGGCGTCGGCGATTGGAAAATATTTCTCACGCAGACCTACACTTCCGTCACCTTCAATGATGTCGATCCCGCGGTCTTCGCCCCGCCGCAATCCGTCCGCGACTACGTCGCAAAACAAAAACCCAGCTCCGGCTCCTAGCCCGCCGCCCATTCTAAATTTTATCTAGACGTTACAGCACTACAGAAGACTCTCGAGCTTCTCAACGCTAATCTCAGCGTCGCGGAGAATGCTTTTGAGGAGTTTCGGGTGAAGGATTTTGCCGGCGTGAAATGGAATCGTAACGCGCCTGCCGGCCGCATTCTTGTAAATCATGTGGCTGCCACTCTGCCTCGCGAGCGAAAAACCGACCTTTTCCAGCACCGCACTGTTTGACGCGCAGTAAGGCGAGGCAGCTTGGGCATCAGACCGCGACTTCTACGGTGGAAAGGCTGACGGAGAGGTGCTCGGGAATTTCTTCGCCGTCGGCAAGGCGGTCTTCGATATGGAGACGGATGGCGTCCTTGATGTTCGCAACCGCTTCTTCGTAGGTGTCACCCTGGCTGTAACACCCTTGCAGCGAAGGGCAAGAAACAAAGTAGCCCTCCGAATTGCCTTCCACGACGATAGGAAGCGTCACGTGTTTCATAGCCAAATTATAGGCTCGACGCTCCTCTTTCTGCCAGTCGAAATCTGAAAGTGGTGAGGGCGCACATGGATGCATGCTCAAGTTCCGCCTAACGCGCGGACGGTTGCAAAGCTTATCGCACGGTTCCGGGATTTGCTGCGAACCCTTGAGGGAGGCTGGCCTTCGCGAACTTTTCCTCCCAGCGGATTCGTCCTGTTAATTGCATCACTACAAAGAGTGTGACGATCGAGCCAATCGTAATCGCGAGGCCCGTGAAACCTTGGAAGAAAAATGCGTACGAAAACAGCACGAGATAAATTAACTGCGCGCCTCCCGCCTCCAGCGCCGCGAACCGCAGCCCGACCACCAGCCGCAGATAACTAACGACCAGAAAAATAGATACCAGCGAGCAGATTGCGAATGCGACATGGATGGAAACATGGTCCACCAAATACGCCAGTAGCAGGTGAAAGGCAAAAAATGCCGCCGCCAGGAAGAAATAATTCATGGGATGCAAATCGATTCCGCGCAGGGTGGTGATGATGAACATCAGAAAGAAAAAGAAAAACAGCGACACCGGAGCGAAAAAGCTGATTTGTCCCGCCAGCGGCCCAGGTTGTAACTTTTGCGGCATGGCGATTCCGACCGCGTAACCCGAAACCAGGTTCGTGTAGTTCCACGTCAAGTCCCAGCCATTGCCGATTTCGTGTTTCGTGGTAGGCGAAAGAGTATTTTCTGGGAAGTCGATGTCTTTGAAATCTGTGTGAACGTTCAGCGTGAAGTTGCGAATCTGTGAAACGCCGTCTCCAAAATCGTAGCGCCAGGTGTCAAGTCCCTGCGAACGATAGCTCGTGTGCAGCGCGACCGTCTTCCCCGCTGGAACTCGGACGGTTCCGAATGCGCTGTCATTGGCATTTCTTACCGTCAACGGCTGGTCGTCCACCGACATCAATAGATCGTCATAAACCGCCTGCTTAGAAGGAAAGCCAAGTTGGAAAGTTACGTCCTGGTCCTGGCCGCTCGAATTCGTGAAGTCGTACTCGCCGGCAAATAAGACAGTGTAGGTGCTGTACCACAGAAGCCCCTTCTGGCGATGCTCCAAGTCCAGCGTCACGTCAACTTTTGTCGCTTCCAGCGTGAGCGGGACAGTCTCCGACGATGCTACCAGTTTATTCTCCTTTGAAGTTTCGACAGTGCGCATGTATTCGCGCCGGTATGTCGCTTTGGGAGGCGCTTGCTCCTGCGCCGTTCCCCAATTTGACGCGACGCGCGATTTCAACGCGTCCGACAACGGCGAATAGCTGCGGGAAACAATTGTGGTGCCGAGAATAAGCCATGCAATCGTCGTGCAGACGTAGATGAACACTAGCGCACCGATGCGCTTGATCATAGTTCTCTCCTATAAGGAATTACTGCCGCGCAAGGAGAGAGCAAACGCAGTACCGAACATTTCACCCGGCTCGTGGTGCCAGCGAGCGGTAGGCAAACCACTTAACGCTGCGTGTCGCTTTTGAGTCGTGTTTCGCAAGACGCGCGCGCGGTAACCATGACACGTTGGCGCGGCGCCGGCATGGGCGGCCCGCAAACGCAAACCGCCCACGTGGGGCCGAATATTTCCTGTGAAGTTCGAGAGTCTGCGCGAATTGCCGAATAGGCGCCGACTGATAAAGTAAGTTTAAAGCCGGAAGCGGCGGTTAGACTTTGTTGTGGCCCGTGCCGAGGCAATTCGTGCTGTACTCGTTTCCCAATGCTTCCAAGTGTTTCTTGAGAGTTGCCACCACGCTTGCCTGAGTTGGACTCGGAGGCATCCGTTCCGCAGCTTCCAGACTCGTCATAACATGGCCGATCTCGATCGACGACACGACACAGGGTTGTAGAATACGTGCGGCCTTAGGTTCCATATTTCACTCCTTTGTTGAATTATTTTGATAGAACGTGGCCGCTCCGCGTTTTCGCGAACGATCCGGCAGGAGCGGTTCCGCTCTAACTAAATAGTGACGCCCGGGGCGGAATCGTTTCAGAACGCGAGGTGCAATCCCGGCTGACGCGAGCGAGCCCTGAGAGGCGAGACGCTCGCTTTAGACCTCACGTAACGCACCTTTTCCTCCTTTTCAGCCGGTTCGGCCCTCTCGCCCGTCACGAAATCATTTGAATAGTGTGCGAATTGGGACAGAACGCACCCGCGCACCGCGCGTACTATTCTCGCTACGTGCACTCGTCTGCGGTGGCATGGCTTTGCGCGGCGGCACTACAAGGGAGAATCAAAATGAAGAGATCGCTGTTTATGAGTACGTGTTTTCTAGTGCTGCTGGCTGTAGGCTGCTCCGCCGGACCGCAGGGACAGCCCGGGCCGCAAGGCGCGCCGGGCGCCGACGCTAGTCAGGACGCCCAGCGGGATCGCGACGCACAGCGCGACCGGGATGCCCAACGTGATCGCGACGCACAACGCGACCGCGATGCCGAGCGCGACCGCCAGGCTAAGTCCGGTCCGTGTCCCGCAGGCCAGCACGAAGCTACCGACCGCGACGGACACGCGATCTGCGTCCGCGACTAAGCACTTGCCCGGGAACATGTGATCCCCGGCTGCAACTCCGACGACAATCTTCGCAGCCAGCGGTTCTGTGGAGTGCGGGAGCTTGCTCCCGCTTTCTACTCCCGGGCGCGCCTTGCCGTAGCAATCTCCCGTAGGGGCGCAGCATGCTGCGCCCGCCGTAGCGCTGCCCAGCCTAAGCAAACGGAGTGCGCTCGCGCCGCACTCCAAATCAAGCGCCGCCACGTTCCTGTGGAGTGCGGGAGCTTGCTCCCGCTTTCTTCTCCCGGACGCACCTCGCCGTACCACAATTCCGTAGGGGCCCGAAAGCATGCGCGTTTCGTGCGTCCCCGTCGTCGCGGGGCTGCGCCCGCTGTAGCGCTGCCCAGGTTCCAGCGCGTGGCGGCAACCCGCTTTTCGTGAATTCCGGAGGAATTCACCCAGAGAGCCTTCGCGAAGGGTAGCGCCGTGCTTCAGCCCGCAAAGCGGCGGCAAGCCGCCGCACTCCAAATTAAGCGCTGCCACGGTTTTCGTAGCGCTGCGTCCGCGCCGGCTCTTTTGCCTTTCTCCGCTGCCAGTCGAAAACTTCCCTACCGCGCGTGCGTTGCAGCTTCTTCGATCAGCGCTGCAACCTCCTTCGGGTGAGAGACGTAGACGCAATGGCTCGCGCCGGCGACTTCTACCTTGTGACTCTTGGCGCGTTCGGCGTACCAGCGTTCGAGGTCGGGATTGATCGTTCTGTCGCTTCCCGCCACCAACATCCAGCTCGGCCTGGTTCTCCACGCAGCCGTAGTGATGGTTGCGCTGAAATTGTCGCCCAAATTAAAGACCTGCGAACGCGCCATGAAGGCGGCTTGCTCCGCGGGCAAGTCCGCAGCGAATAATTCGTGAAACTGCGCGGGATCGATATAGGTGAAACCGTCTGGTGTCTTCTTGATCGCGCCAGACTTGGCCAGGTCACTCGGAAAGCGCTTCCCGTCTTCGGACTCTTTCTCTCCCGCGTCGGGCATGTGCGCCGCGATGTACACCAATCCAACGACATTTGGATCCGTTCCAGCTTCCGTAATTACGGCGCCTCCATAGCTATGAGCCACAAGAATGGTCGGTCCGTCCTGCAGAGCAAGCACTCGCTTCGTAGCAGCCACATCATCGTTGAAAGACGTCTCCGGCTCCTGCACCATGCTCACGTTGTACCCGTCCTTCACCAGAATGTCGTAAACGCCTCGCCAGCCGGAACCGTCCGCCCACGCGCCGTGAACCAGAACGATATTCTTAACGCGATCTTTGTTTTGCGCTGAAAGCGCGCCGCAGGTGAAGAGCAACAATCCGACGCACAGGGCCTGAGAGATTCTCCGTAGTTTTCGCATAGCTGCCTCCGGCCATTCAGGATGGCCATTCAGAATGTAGTGTGATCCGAGGATGGGGCCCCACAACACGCAAAATTGTAGCCCATCGAAAGATTCACATTCAACTTCATACGCGGGAACTTGCCTTTGTAGCGGCCGCCTTCAGGCGGGCGGGGTTAGCTGCCTGCTCCCGGACGCGTGTTGCCGTAGCAATACCTCGCGCCGCATCAGAGCGGCGGCAAGCCGCCGCACTCCAAACTAAGCGTCGCCGCGGTTTTCGTAGCGCCGGGCTTTAGCCCGGCATCTTGCAGTCGCTTTTCGTAACGCCGGCGTCCCCTCCGGCTCTTTTGATTTTCTCTACCGCTCGCCTCGAAATTGATCCACGCCGAGATTCTGTGGAGTGTCCACGCTGAGATTCTGTGGAGTGCGGGAGCTTGCACCCGCTTTCTACTCCGGGGCGCGTCTTGCCGTACCACGATCCCGTAGGGATGTGAAAGCGTGCGCGTTTCGTGCGTCCCGCATGTCGTCGCGGGGCTGCGCCCGGCACATGTACTTGGCAATCCGGCGAATATCGTCTGCCTGCCATTGCCACGTTTCAACTCTCGATGCCAATCACCCAAACCCGCACGGGCGTTCGCTTCGTTTGTGGTACCGGGCACGACTCGACGCATGGAAGAGTAGCGACAACTGGCTATATGTACGAGCGCGATAGTGGCTATTGTGGCAAGCCACTTTATCGCGTAGAAATCGCGCGATAGGAGTCTCGCTATGGTTGTTTGTAGCCTGCGAGAGTTTCTATCGAGGAGGTATCCCGATGACCATACGGATAGCGCGATCCCTTCGGTTTTGCGCGGCGACCCTAGCGATGATGTCGCTCTCCGTCGCCGTAGCGGAACCGCAGCAGACGGCGCCCAGTGCCGGATCAAACGAGGCCGTACCTCCTGGCTACTCGACCGCCGTCACGGGCGGAATACACGACTTCGATTTTTACTCAGGCGCGTGGACGGTGCGCTCTCGGGGATTGAAAGCACGCAACGTCGGCAGCAAAGATTGGAACGACTTCTCTTCCACAATCTGCGTGACGTCCTATCTAAACGGCGGAGCCAATGTAAGCGAAATGTATTCGCCGGCACTCGGGAGTTCCGGGCTTACATTGCGAACATTCGATTTGAAAACGCGCCGATGGATGGTTCACTACATCAGCGGTAAGACCGGCCAAACGGATTCACCAATGTTCGGTGGTTTTGACGGTACGCAGGGCGACTTTTTTGGCGAGGACTTCGACAATGGCCAACCGATAAAAGTTCGAATTGTCTGGACTGTCACCGATCGCAACCATGTCCATTGGGAGCAAGCTTTTTCTTATGACAATCACACATGGGAAACGAATTGGCTCTCCGATATGACCCGTGCGAACCCGTCCACAACTTGCGAGGACGGTCACCCGAAGCATTAAACCCCGAGCTCCGGTACATCGCGGCATGCCGGCCGCAATCGCGCGTCACAGCATCACGACATCAGCCCCAAGTAGCAACTGGACCGCGCCATTCCCTTTATCGATCTCGCAGTAACCAAACATCTTGCCCCGCGTTAAGTAATTGAAAGATGACAGACCGCTGGAGTAACCTCTCCCCACACGAGTCGTTCGCGTGGCACCGCGGAATCGACTGCCAGGAGGGCGACATGAAAGCGCTTCTAAAAGTGATGTTTGTATGCGGAGTTCTTTCTCTGGCGAATTCCACAGCGACCGCGCACACCAA
>Ga0209330_1000325_pt1 | contig 21931 bp, 20 predicted proteins | sample JacPinW_OM2H0_O3_FD_187969 | JGI IMG/M metagenome (GOLD analysis project Ga0209330, IMG submission 187969) | Forest soil microbial communities from Algoma, Ontario, Canada - Jack Pine, Ontario site 1_JW_OM2H0_O3 (SPAdes) (version 2) | ecosystem: Environmental > Terrestrial > Soil > Boreal...
CTGCTGAAGAAAACTGGGTGGGACCGCGACAAGGATGTGGACCTCGTTGAATTGAACGAGGCGTTTGCGGTGGCGGCGATTGCTGTGACGCGCGTGCTGAAGCTTAATCCGGAAAAAGTGAATGTGAATGGCGGAGCGGTCGCGCTGGGGCATCCGATTGGGGCGTCGGGCGCGCGAGTGCTCGTTACGCTGCTGTATGAAATGCAGCGGCGCAATTTGAAGCGGGGAATCGCTGCGCTCTGCCTGGGCGGCGGCAACGCGGTGGCGCTGGCAGTCGAGCGCCCGTAACGTCGCCGACATGTTTTGCCCTAAATGCAAAGCCGAATACGGCGCGGATATTACGCGCTGCACCGATTGTCACGAACCGCTAGTCGCGGAATTGGATTCCTCAAGATCGTCGGAGGGATTGAGTGGTCCGGCGCTCGCCTGGCGCGGGAATGATCCTGTTTCCTTCAGCCGCGCACTCGCCGCTCTGCGAGAGCACAACATCCAGAGCTACCAGATTGACGACCACGATCAACTGTCACACATCGGGGCATATCGTCCGAGCCACGGAATCTTTGTGAGGCGAGAGGACGTTTCGCGCGCGAAGAAAGTCATTCGAGAGACATTTGCAGGACTCGTTCCCGACTAATCGCGCTTAAACTTCTGTAATTCATTTTCGAGAAATTCATGACGACACGTCGTACATCCAAGCCTCCAAGGAAGAAAAAAGCAAAGCAAGGTCGTAAGGCCGTAAACACGCCCGCGGCGTTCGATGCTGTTCGCAAGATTGCGCTTGCGCTGGACTACGTGGAAGAGGGGATGTCCTACGGCACGCCGGCGTTCAAGGTAGGCGGCGAGTTGTTCGTGCGGTTGCATCAGGACGGTGAATCGCTCGTGGTTCGAACGGATTTTGAGCAGCGCGAGGAATTGATGGCGTCCGATCCGGAGACTTACTACATCACTGATCATTATCTTAATTACGAATGGATATTAATTCGGCTGTCGCGCGTGCATCCCGATGCTCTGAGGGATCTGATTCGAATGGCGTGGCGGTTGGCGAGTACGAGCAAGCGGCGTTCGTCACGGAGCTGATTCCGACTTCATCGGTGCAGTTCGGCAAGGCTTGACGTTAGTCTTCCTCCTGTGTTCCCTTAGCGACGTGAAAACTGCAGCACTCGGATTCCGCGCTCACTCTGGTTGGACCGCTTTGGTGGCGCTCTCCGTGTCGAAGGGTGTTCCCCGCGTGCTCGCGCGGCAGCGGATCCATCTCGTAGATACCTTTATTTACAAATTTCGGCAGCCTTACCACACGGCGAAGAGAATGTCGCCGGACGAAGGGCGCGCGTTCGTTGCGCAAGTCCAGGCAAAGGCACGGCGGCTTGCCTATCGTGCAATCCGTGATTTGCAGGACAGTCTGAAGGCGCAAGGCTACCAGCTCACACGCTGTGGTCTAGTACTCGCTTCCGGAAGGCCGCTGCCTCGACTGCCACAGATATTGGCGTCGCATGCTCTGATTCACACTGCGGACGGCGAACTATTTCGCGGAGCTATTTTGCATGCGCGCGCGCGGTGTGATCTGACGAGCGCGGCTGTGAAAGAAAAAGAATTGCTGAGCGAAGCGTCGCGCGTTCTGCGCCTCAAACCGGACGAACTTGCGCAGCATATCGCGGATCTCGGCCGTGAAATTGGGCCTCCGTGGTCGCAGGACGAAAAATTTGCTTCATTGGTTGCGTGGATTGCTTTGGCTTCTGGGTAATAGATAATCCGCGAATGACGCACTTCGTCCATCAGCGGCTAAAGGCGCTGTCACATCAGGCTGGCTACGGCACGACTACCCTTCGGGAGACTCAGGATAAAAAGTCGTGCCCTGACGAAAATCGGAGATTCAGTCGCGGGTGTGATCTGCAGGTCGCCCACGTAAAACACTCGCTGAAGCTTCCCTTGTCTCCCCTGGTTCCGCTATCATCGACGGCGCCATGACTGCTGATTCAATTAAAACTGTTGGAGTGCTGGGCGCGGGGACGATGGGGAACGGGATCGCGCACGTGTTCGCCCGCGCGGGATACAACGTGATCCTGCGAGACGTTGAAGAGCGCTTCCTGGTGCGCGGCCTCGAGACGATCGGCAAAAATCTTGACCGCGAAGTGAAGAAGGAGAAAATCACCGCAGCCGACAAGCCTGCAATCTTGGCGCGCATTAAGCCTGTAACGGACGTCGCGGCACTGGCGGGCGCTGATTTCGCCGTGGAAGCTGTGCCGGAGCAGCTCGAGCTGAAATTGCGCGTGTTGAAGGATGTGGATGCAGTTCTGAGGCCGGGCGTGATTTTGGCGAGCAACACTTCTTCGATTTCGATCACGCAGCTTGCGGCGCAAACGAGCCGGCCGGAGAAATTTATCGGAATGCACTTCATGAATCCGGTGCCGATGATGGTGCTGGTGGAAGTGATACGCGGGCTGGCGACGAGCGACGAGACTTTTCACACCACGATGTCGCTATGCGAAAAGTTGGAGAAGAAACCCGTGGCGGTGAACGATGCGCCGGGGTTCGTTTCAAATCGCGTGCTGATGCCGCTGATCAATGAAGCTGCGTTTTGCGTGATGGAAGGCGTGGCGACTCCTGAAGCTGTGGACGCGGTAATGAAAACGGGGATGAATCATCCCATGGGGCCGCTTGAATTGGCTGACTTCATCGGGCTGGACGTCTGCATTGATATTCTCGAAGTGCTGTTGAAAGGATTTGGCGATCCGAAATATCGCGCGTGCCCGTTGCTGAAGAGATATGTTGCCGCCGGATGGCTGGGACGAAAGTCCGGGCGCGGATTTTACAAATATTAGTAAGTGCGCGCGCATCAACTCAATTCCTCACGCTTACCTCTCAACTCCTTAGGCGTCTAAGCCAAAAGAATTGTGCCCGACTGATGGATCGTTCCAACGAGGACCTTATGAAAACCATTCTCCGTTTGGCGGGTGTTCTGCGCTGCGTCGTTTTTCTTGCCGTGATTGTCGCTTGCCGACCGTTGTTCGCTTTTCAGATAGGCGAAGCGGATTTCTCGAAGGCTGAAACGAAAACCATTCCGGTGCGCGGGAATATTACACTGATCCAGATTCACGTGCCCCAAGACGTGTTTCATATTGCCGTGCTCGCGGGGCCGGAAGGTTATCTGCTGGTGGACCACCCTGAGGCGGCGGGAAATCCTCTGGTTCAGAAAGCGCTGGATGAGATGGGCAAGCGTCCGGTGAAATTTCTTTTGAATACACACTGGCACTACGATCACGTTGGCGGGAACGAAATTTACGGGCCGGATGCGATCATTGTGGCGCAGGAGAGTGTGCGCAAACGTTTGATGACCAAGCAGACGCCGGCGTGGTCTCCAACGCCGATTGGGCCGTATCCGGAACGCGCGTGGCCGCGCATCACTTTTCGGGATTCGCTGACGATTCATTTTGATGGCGAAGACATCGAGATGGATCATTACGCCAACGGGCATACCGACGGAGATTCTGTGGTTTATTTCGCGCAAGCAAATGTCGTGGATGTGGGGGACATTTACGATAGCAAGGGAGGCCTGGCAGGCGGCATTGACATGGAGGGAATTGCACGTTCGCTTTCGGCGATTTTGGACCGGATCAATGACCAGACGATCATCATCACTGGGCACAGCCGGCTCTCGAATCGCGGCGAACTGGCGATGTTTGTCCCGATGCTCGAGCAGACGATCGCGCACGTCCGGCAGGAAGTCGCTGCGGGAAAGAGCGAAAAGGAAATCGTGGATGAAGGCTTACCGGAAATATGGAAGCCTTGGTTCGCTCCCGAAGCTGTCCCGGCTGACCGGGATTTCATGCATCAAATCTATGCGACGGTGACGCACACGAGCCAACTCAACCAGTAGCGCAAAGGAAGGGGGGATGACGAGAAAAAGGGAGGGAAATAGTCTTTGCTTTTTCTTCGCCTCGTGTTAGGATAAGCAAGTTTGGGGGTGAGGATACTTGGTAGTACACTCAGCGCGCCTTTCCCAGGAAGCTAAAGGAAATCCCTCTCGAGGTCAGACTATGACTATGAATGACGAAAAAACGAAGAATCTGGATTTAGCTATATCGCAGATTGAAAAGCAGTATGGCAAAGGCTCGATCATGCGCCTGGGAAATAAGGACGTGCTGGTGCCGGTCAACGTGATACCGACTGGTTCGATCTCGATTGACGCAGCGCTGGGAGTCGGCGGTTTTCCGCGCGGCCGCGTGATCGAAGTGTACGGGCCTGAGTCCGGAGGCAAGACCACGCTGACGCTGCACGTGATTGCTGAGGCGCAGCGGCTTGGCGGGCAGGCGGCTTTCATCGACGCGGAACACGCGCTGGATCCGTCTTACGCGCGAAAACTGGGGGTGGATGTAGATAATCTTTTGGTCTCGCAGCCCGACAATGGAGAGCAGGCGCTGGAAATTGCGGAAGCGCTGATTCGCTCGAATGCTGTGGACATCATCGTGGTCGATTCGGTGGCTGCTCTCGTTCCGCGCGCCGAATTGGAAGGCGATATGGGTGACGCGCAGATGGGGTTGCAGGCGCGGTTGATGTCGCAAGCATTGCGGAAACTTACTGCGATTGTGTCGAAGTCTAAAACCTGTTTGATATTCATCAACCAGATTCGCGAAAAGATCGGGGTAATGTTCGGCAACCCGGAAACGACCACGGGCGGGCGCGCGCTGAAATTTTATTCTTCGATTCGCGTGGATATCCGGCGCATACAGTCGATTAAGGAAGGCGACCGCGTAGTGGGCTCGCGAACTCGCGCAAAGATCGTAAAGAACAAGGTTGCTGCGCCGTTCCGCGAGGCTGAGTTCGACATCATTTACGGCGAGGGTGTTTCGCGCGAGGGCGACTTGATCGATTTGGGAGTGGCGAAGGGCCTGCTCGAAAAATCGGGCACGTGGATTTCCTACAAGAACGAACGCCTGGGGCAGGGGCGCGACAATGCGCGACTGTTCCTGAAAGAAAACAAGGATATTCGCGCTAAGATCGAACACGACTTGCGAAAACTGATCGGGCTGCCGACGAATCTTGCTTCAGTGGAAGATGCTCCTGCAAAACCGGCAGCAGTGGCCGAACTGCCGAAACAAGCACCCAAAGCTGCCGCCGCTGTGCAGGGACGGTCGGCTCGATAGCGCCAGTTTTCTCAATGGCATTGGGCTATAACCGAGGTTCCGGCGCGCTCGGCTTCGCTCGAGAATCGAACCAGCTTCGGCTTGCGATGAACTGGTACTTCAGGCCAGTATGCTTGCCAGGAAAGCTGCCCTCCTTTACAGTTGCGTGAACCTGTGCCAGTTCCTTAAACTTGGTGTTACAACCTGAAATTAGGGTTAGATCACAGGCCAACACAAAATTCATGCGTCGCCGCCCAGTCCTTTATCAAACGGTATCGATATTCTGCCTGTTTCTCGCGGGCGCCCTCGGGGTTGCGTTTGGGGCAGGGCCGACGACTACTCGCACTCGTCACAAACACACTACTTCCAGTTACGCTGATCCGGGAAAAGGCGACATGGTGGAGTATGACGATCCAGTCATTCGCCAAGTGGCGCTGGACGCTTTGGGACATGCCAACGGTTCGGTACTCGCGATGGATCCGAGCACTGGACGCATTCTGACTATCGTCAATCAGAAGATGGCGTTCTCAGCCGGATTTGAACCGTGCTCCACGATCAAGCCGGTGATCGCGCTTGCAGGGCTGGAAGAAGGCGTGATTACTCGCGACACGATGATGAAGGTCGGCCGCCGCCGGTATATGGACCTCACCGAGGCCATGGCGCATTCCAACAATGTGTATTTCGAGGAAGTGGGCAGGCAATTAGGATTCGAACGAGTGTCAAAATACGCGACGCTGATGGGCCTGGGCTCACGCGCGGGCTACAACATCCAGGAAGAGCAGCCGGGACAGTTGCCGCCGCACATTCCGGCGTACGGCGGAGTCGCTCGCATGTCGAGTTTCGGTGAAGGCATTCGCATCACGCCGCTGCAGCTTGCGTCATTGGTTTCCACGCTAGCCAACGGCGGCACGCAGTATTACCTGCAATATCCGCGTACTCAGCAAGATCGGCAGAATTTTCAGCCGCGCGTTAGACAGCAGCTTGACATCGCGCCGCTGCTGCCTGATTTGCGCGAAGGCATGCTGGCGGCAGTGATGTATGGCACGGCGAAACAGAGTTATGATCCCGATGAGCAGGCGCTGGGAAAAACGGGCACGTGTAACGATGAATCGCTCGGCGGCCGGCTCGGCTGGTTCGTTTCTTATGCCGATCAGGCACACCCAAAGATAGTTCTGGTGGTTTTAATTCGCGGTGGAAGCCGTTCGATTAGCGGCCCGCACGCTTCTGAGATTGCCGGGCGAATCTACCACGGCTTGCGCGAACGGAATTACTTCGCCGAATCTGTGCACCAACCTGAATACGCTGCTTCCGCCGGTGCCTCGCACTAGTAGGTTGAACGAGTCCGCTACTGCTCCGCAACTTTAGAAACTCCCCGGGGTTACTTGCATGCAGCAGAACGAGCCATTTTTCTGTTGCGCGGAGCTAACCGTGCGCTATCCTTCGTAACCTCTGGGGCAAGGCTTGGGGGATATGGGAAAGTTCGGCAAAATATTGTTTTGGTTCGTTCTGGTGGCTGTCGGAGCCGCGTGTGTAGGTGCGTCGTACTACGTACGCGATTCCGCGGAATCTGAAGTTAGTTCGCAAGCCAAGTTCGCGCGAGCCGAAGCGCGCCGAATTCAGGAGCAGGTCGTTCTGTATAGCGAGCGTATCGTACCTGCGCGATTTCCGTTCCACGTTCTTTTGCAAGGCTTGGGAATTGATGCGGGGACTGCGGCGCGCATGATTGCTTCCGCGCAGTCGGTTTTCGATCTTCGCCATTTGCGCGCGGGAAATCACCTCTCCGTTGGACGCTCCGTTCTTGGAGATTTACGCTCTGTGAACTATCGAATCGATGCAGACCGTGTGCTAACCATCGCGCCGCAAGGCAGCGAATTTCATTCTGAGATTCAGACCATTCCGTCAGAGACACAGACGGTGGGTGTGATGGGAGAAGTTCACGGATCTCTTTTTGAAGCCGTGATTAACGCCGGTGAAAAACCGGAGCTGGCCATGCGCCTGGCGCAGATTTTCGGGTGGGATTTGGATTTTTATACGGACCCGCGCCCCGGCGACACGTTCCGCGTGGTAGTCGAGAAGAAACTGCTTGCGAATGGCGAAGTGGTTTCGTACGGGAAGATTCTCGCCGCGGAATACAAAAACGCCGGGCACCCGTACGGCGCAGTACTTTTTCACGACGATTCTGGAGGTCCGGCGTATTTCACTCCGGAAGGGAAGTCGATGAAGAAGGCGTTTTTGCATTCGCCGCTCAAGTTCGCCGCGCCCATCACATCGCACTTCAGCGCACATCGCTTCCATCCCATCCTGAAGGAATACCGGCCGCATCTTGGGATCGATTACGCCGCGCCGAGCGGCACTCCAGTGCAAACGATCGGCGAAGGACGCGTGGTTTTTGCCGGCATGAAGGGCGGAGCGGGAAATCTGGTTGAGATTCAGCACACCAATGGATACACGACTTACTACATGCATTTGTCGCGTGTGCTGGTGCGTTCCGGGCAGCGTGTGGAGCAAGGCCAAAGTATCGGGCTCGTGGGCATGACGGGGCTGGCAACCGGCCCGCATCTTGATTTTCGAATTCAGAAGCAGGGACAATTCTTGAATTTCGAGCGACTGCCCTTGCCACCGTCCAATCCTGTGGCTAAACGTGACTGGAACGAATTCACATCGCTTCGCGACCACGCACTGGCTCTGATGCCGCTGAAATTGACGCAGCCGACTGCAGTGTTGGCGAAAAACTCGAGCCCCGCGATACAGCCGGGAATGAATCCGTAAAACCAATCTTCGTTAAGCGAGATTTATCAGTGCGGGAATAGACTCGGCGCCGCTGGGAAAATCCATTGGCGCCGATTCGCATTTCAACATTCCGATAATGCAAAAAGCTCGAGTTAGGTTTTCAATTCCCAGGTGTCGCCTGAGCGGAGGAGTTTTGCCAGGTCGCCTTTGCCGCGTTTTGCTTGCACTTCGCGAATTTGATCGTTGATCAAGTCTTCGTAGCGCGGGACGTCACTCCAAGAGCGGAAGACGCCGATGGGCGTGGGGAATCCGGGACGATGCTCCATGTGCGCTAGCAGGAAAGCGTAGGCTGCACGCGGATGCTTTTCGTCGTGAACCAGCAGATCTTTTTCGGTGATGCCGTTTCCGAGCTGCACGATTTCCAGGTCGAGACCGTTCAGGCGAATGCCCTTATCACGGTTCTTACCGAAAATGAGCGGCTTGCCGTGTTCGAGCATGACGATGTTTTCGCTGCGCGCTTCTTTTTCTGTGACCGTTTCCCAAGCGCCGTCGTTGAAGATGTTGCAATTCTGCAAAATCTCAACGTAAGCCGAACCTTTGTGTGCCGCAGCTTTCTTCAAGGTATCTTTCAAGTGAGCTTGGAACACGTCCACCGAGCGAGCCACGAAGGTGGCTTCCGAACCGATGGCAAGAGAGATCGGATTGAACGGGCGGTCGGTGGTGCCGAAGGGCGTGGACTTCGTTTTCTTGCCTACTTCAGAAGTAGGTGAATACTGACCTTTCGTGAGGCCGTAGATTTTGTTGTTGAACAGAAGAACTTTCAGGCCGACGTTGCGGCGCAGCATATGAATCGTGTGATTGCCGCCGATGGACAGCGAATCACCATCTCCAGTAGCGACCCAAACTTCCAGGTCCGGACGAACGATCTTTAAACCGGTAGCGACTGCAGGCGCGCGTCCATGGATGGTGTGGAATCCGAAAGTGTTCATGTAATAAGGGAAGCGGCTGGAGCATCCGATGCCGGAAATGATCACGAATTTTTCGCGCGGGATACCGAGATCCGCGAAAACCATTTGTACGGCCGAAAGGATGGCGTAATCCCCGCAGCCCGGACACCAGCGAATTTCCTGATCAGTCTGAAAATCTTTTTTTGTGTAAACGGGCAAAGTGGCCGTGGTCATATCTATTCTCCTGCCTGCTCATCAAAATCGTCTTCCGGCGACGTGAGGGGAGCGAAGCCAAGCATCTGTTCGATTTTGTTTTCGATTTCCGAGGTCTTGAAGGGCTTGCCCTGAATTTTATTGTAGCCCTGCGCGTCCACCAGGTATTTTGCGCGGAGAATCATCAAAAGCTGACCCATGTTCATCTCCGGGACGAGCACTTTCTTGTAGCGTTTGATTACCTCGCCGAGATTTCGCGGCAGGGGATTGAGGTGGCGGAGATGGACGTGGCCGATGCTGCGGCCTTTTTCCCGCTGTGCATTCAGAGCAGCCGTGATGGGGCCGTGCGTGGAACCCCAGGCGATAATCAGTAAATCACCCGACTGGTCGCCTTCAGGAACGACAGGCGGAATATCGTTCGCGACTGATTCCACTTTTGCCGCACGCAAACGTACCATATGCTCGTGATTCAAGGGCTCGTAGTCTATGTTGCCGGTGACGTCCTGCTTTTCGATTCCACCGATGCGATGCTCGAGGCCGGGAGTTCCTGGAACGGCCCACGGACGCGACAGCGTGATGGGATCGCGCCGGTAGGGCAGAAAGCCTTCTGGATTCGTTTCGAAATGAACAGGGATCTCGGGCAATTCGTCAATCGTCGGAACTTTCCATGGCTCCGCGCCATTCGCCAGATAGCCGTCGGACAAAATTATGACGGGCACCATGTGCTTGATCGCGATTCGGCTGGCTTCAAGAGCAATCCAGAAACAATCTCCCGGTGACGAAGGCGCTACAACAGGAATCGGAGCTTCGGAGTTGCGTCCGAATAACGCTTGCAGCAGGTCTGCTTGTTCGGTCTTGGTTGGAAGACCGGTGGAAGGGCCGCCGCGCTGAATATCGCAAATCACCAGGGGAAGCTCGACGGCTACGGCCAAGCCCAGGGCTTCAGTCTTGAGCGCCATGCCCGGACCTGAAGTTGAAGTGATGCCAAGAGCTCCGGCGTAGGCGGCACCGATGGCGGAAGTAATCGCCGCGATTTCGTCTTCGGCCTGAAAAGTGATTACGCCGAAATCTTTGTACATAGACAGCTCGTGCAAGATGTCCGACGCAGGCGTGATCGGATAGGAACCCAGAAAGAGCGGAATGCCTGCCTTTTGCGAAGCGGCCACAAAACCTAGTGCCAACGCCGCGTTTCCGCTGATGTTGCGGTACACACCGGGTGCAAGTTTCGCGGGCGGAATTTCATAGCTGATCTGAAACGCTTCTGTGGCTTCGCAGTAGCTGTAGCCCGCCTTCATGGCGAGTTTGTTGGCCTGAACTAATTGCTGCTTGGATTTGAATTTCTCTTCGAGCCAGCCATGCGTGGGCTCCATGGAGCGGTTGTAGAGCCAGTAACACATTCCGAGTGCGAAGAAATTCTTGCAACGGTCCATGCTCTTGGCGTCTAGTCCCAAATCTTTCAGAGCTGCGCGAGTCAACTTGGTGAGCTCAACGGCAAAAACGCGGTAGCCGTCGAGTGAATGATCCTCCAGCGGATTCGTCACAATCTGCGCTTTACGCAAATCGTTGGGCTGAAAGTCGTCGAGATTTACGATCAGAATTCCGTTGGTTTTCAAATCCGCCAGATTCATTTTCAGAGCGGCGGGATTCATGGCGATGAGGACGTCCACAGAATCGCCGGGAGTGTAGACGTCACTCGACGAGAAGTGGACTTGGAATCCGCTGACGCCGGGCAGCGTGCCTGCAGGGGCGCGGATTTCAGCCGGAAAGTCCGGGAAAGTGGCCAGATCGTTGCCGTAAAGAGCGACTGTGTTGGTGAACTGGCTGCCGGTGATTTGCATACCGTCGCCGGAATCTCCGCAGAAACGGATCACGGCATTTTCTATTATTTCGCGCTTACGCTTCGGAATATCAATCGTGGTCAAAGCCATAGTTTTTAGGACCCCACGTCCATGAATGCAGAGAGATAGGAGGGATTCTGATCTCTTTCAGTGAGATTTTTCATGCGGATGAGAATCCTCTTGCCCTAGGAAAGCGTAGCACAACGCGACTAGCAGTAAAACGGAAATTGGGAAGCGATCTTTACGCTTCGGGCATTAGGTAGGATGCATGGCGAACATCGCTCGTTGTCCGGTACATGCGGCCTGGAGCGTTGGGCGCTTCTGCATGAATCGGCCAGCGCCGATATTCGCGGCGCCGCTGCTAAACGTCGAGACCGATAGAGCGCATGAGCTGCAAAGCGTTGCTAGTTCGAACGATTCCCGGACTCAGCCGGTGGTCGAAACGCAATTTGCCGTCTTCGAGATGATCTTCGAAGTGGAAATTTGCGGCGGTGGCTCCCATGGCAACAGCAATTTCGGCCAGGGCGAGATCGTGCGTGGTAAGCAATCCGACGGCGCCGCGCTCGAGGAAGTTCCTCACCACAGCTTCCGCGCCGATGCGACGGTCGTGCGAGTTTGTTCCCTGTAGCAATTCGTCGAGCAGAAAGAGTACGGGCAGCGGTCCGTTCGTCAAATCGGCAATTACTTTCAGACGCGTGATTTCCGCGTAGAAGCGGGAAATTCCTCCTTGCAGAGAATCCAGAACGCAAACCGAAGCGCCCACGGCCAGGCGGGAAAGCCGGAGTTTGTGTGCGCGCACCGGAGCGCCACACTGGGCGAGTACGGCGTTGATCCCAACTGAGCGGATAAAAGTGCTTTTACCCGCCATGTTGGGGCCACTAATAATTATGAGGCGGAGTTTGTTTCCGAGGATTACATCGTTTCGAATCGCACGATTCTCGGGAATCAATGGATGAGCGAGGCCTTCGGCGTCATAGAGCGGCGCTTCGTCAGTGAACTCGGGGAAAACGTCCTGGGGGTGCTCGAAGGCGTAGCCCGCGAGGTCGGAGAGCGCTTCAATCTCTCCCAGGGCAAAGAGCCAGGTTTTTATCGCGGGCCCATAGTTTTTGCGCCAAGCTTCGATGGCGAGCGTCCACTGCAAACTCCATAAAACGAATGGATCGAGAACTTGGACGGCCAGATGGCGACGCGAAACTAAGTAATCAACCAGCCGATTCAAGCGAGCGATAGACCGGGAAGCGACGACGCCGTCTTTCTGGAATACGGCGTGAAGACTCGCGAGCTTGGACGAAGAGAACTTCTCCTGTTCGATTCGCGCGAGCACCTGTGAAAGTAAACTCAGGTCATGAGCAGCCTCCTCGATTTCGGAAGCGCTCTTTGATACCTGCCGGCGAAATTTCGACGCCAGAGCCAAATTAACGACGGAAATCACGACCGCGGGATATCTGAGATTGAAAATAGCCCAGGCGAGCAGGCTGCAAATCCACAGGAACGCAAGCGCAGGCAAAATGAATTGGAATACGCCGGGAGTGAGTGTTGGAGGAGCGTCTCCCCACGCGGCCAAGGCTTCGGGTTGAACGCCGGAGCGAAAATCTTTTCCCAGGACCGCCAAGTCCTCTCGCAGATCGAGGCGCGTGCGCAATTCGCTAACCGCAGCGTTGCGAAGGTGGACTTCATCCGGCGGGGCCGGCGCGAGAAGCCACTTAGCCAAAATTTCTTCGCCTGCTCGCGTGCGTGCGGTGCAAAGCAGTTCGAACAGAGATCCCACACCGAAGATATCGAGATCGCGCGCGTAGGGATGGGAGGGGTCAGAAAAGCGGTCGCCCGTCTCGCCGGTGCCCATCCATTTATCGCCGATGCGGGCGAGACAGCGTTCGTAAAAAACGATTCTTCGGGAAGATGCTCGAATCGCGCGAATCACGCGCTCGTGGGTTATCGCGAAGAAGATGAGCAAAGCTACGGGGAGCAACACCCAGTAGATCGCGCTGATTCTGGTTGTGAGAATCCATCCAGCAGACACTATCGAGACGGCCAAGAAGAATAGAGTCGCCGGACCAAGTTTCCCAGCGGTCTGCTTGTAGCGTGTTTCGGTCTCGCGCAGAATTTTCAAACGGCCGCGATACTCGGATTCGGGATCCCGTTGATCTGTGGAGACGTTCGACATGGTCACTCTCTCGCAAACCGAGCTGCGTTTGCGGAGTCGTTAAGTCTAGAAGAAAACAGGGAGCTTCATCCTGGTTAAAAGTACAGTGGCCCTGAGTACTATTGACTTTCGCTTTTGGTTCGCCTACAGTGGCCATGCTACCGGCACAGGGGGCAGGATGACACTGACGAAAAGGCAAAAGGAAGTCTTGGATTATTTGGTGGGCTTCCTCAACAAGAACGGTTACTCGCCGAGCTTCGAGGAAATTGCGAGCTCGTTGAAGCTGACGTCGCTGGCCACGGTGCATAAGCATCTCTCGACGCTTGAGAAGAAGGGCTTTATCCGCCGGGGTTACAACCAGAGCCGCTCAATCGAGGTAATGCAGCTCCCCAAGCCTATACGTGAACAGCTCCTTGACCGCCATGTGGTGGAATTGCCGCTGGCAGGGCGCATCGCTGCCGGACGGCCTTTGGAAGCCGTAGAGGAACGCGAGACAATTTCGCTGGCTGATTTTGCGCGCGGACAGAACACTTATGTTTTGCAGGTGCGCGGCGAATCCATGCGCGATGACCACATTCTCGACGGTGATTACATCGTGGTGGAACAGACTCAAGTGGCGAACCCGGGCGAAATCGTGGTGGCATTAGTGGGGGAAGACGAGGCAACCGTGAAGCGTTTCTACCGCGAGCCGGGCGGGAAGGTCAGACTGCAGCCGGCGAATTCGCAGATGGCTCCAATCATAGTGTTGGCTACGGACGTGAAGGTACAGGGGCGAGTGGTGGGCGTCCTGCGCAAGTACTAGCTCGGGCGACAGGACAATGGGATTTCCGAAACCTGACGAAGCCGCAGCCCACTATTCCACATACATTGGGCGAATATCCGGCGACAACATTATGGACGCGCTGGAATCCCAGTTGCGAGATACGGCGACCTTCTTGAGCGGCATCTCCGAGGAAAAATCCCTTCATCGCTACGCGCCTGACAAATGGAGTATTCGGCAAGTATTGAGCCACGTCAACGACACCGAGCGTGTATTCGCGTTCCGCGCATTTTGGTTTGGCCGCGGTTTCAGCGGTCCACTTCCAGGCTTCGATCAGAATACCGGTGCCAGCGCTGCTGAAGCAGACGAGTATCCCTGGGCAGATCATGTTCAGGAGTTCCAGAAAATCCGCGAAGCTACTGTCGCACTTTTTCGCAATCTACCTGATCAAGCTTGGGCGCGCAGCGGTGTTGCTAGCGGAATGTCCGTCACTGTAAATGCATTGGCCTACATAATTGCCGGACACGTCGCGCACCACGTCGCTATTCTCCAAGAGCGGTATTTGTAACGTACGCGCGTAACGTGGGCTGAGCATTAAGGGGCCGCCGAAATTCGCACGACGTTTGCGGGCGTCAAAACCTCTTGCAGTTTCTGGCCTGGCAGCCGTACTATCCAACTCCCCAGCCGTAGCGTTACCTCACCGGACACAGCTGTACCATTTTGAATTTGGCTTCGTGTTTAGCCGGGGCTACATTGAGAAACTAGTCCTTACTACTTACAGTCCAGGCATAAAAGGGGCCCAAGGAGGGGTAAATGTGGGGAGATAAAAAACCGGACGCTCCGGCAAAGAGTCCGCTCCCGCTGCAGCAGCCACAAGCAACGCCAAGATCAACCGTATTGACCGAGACAGCACAAGTATTCCCTGGGGAGGCTAAGAAAATGGCACCTATTGATTCGACGTACCCGGCAACATCGTCTAGCTCATCGAGCGGCATCGCGAGGCTCGGTGCGACCCTGCACGTTAAGGGTGAAATCACTGGTAATGAGGACCTGCACATCGACGGCACAGTCGAAGGCTTGGTCCAACTGGAAGACCGCAAGCTGACAGTAGGGGCGAGCGCTAAAGTGACGGCAGACATTATCGCCCGCGAAGTCGTGGTCTACGGCAACGTGAAGGGGAATTTGCGAGCGCGCGACCGCATCGAGATCAAGAAAGATGGTTCGGTAGTCGGCGACCTGACGACCGCGCGGATCATGATCGAGGACGGCGCTTACTTTAAGGGCTCGATCGAGATTGACAAGACTGGAGACGCGGGCGACAGCGATAAGCCTGCGTATCGGGGCGCCCGCAGCACAGCTGCGGCGTCTTCTTCGGCTGATTAATCTGGCAAGAAGGCCGTTCAGCGCAAGTCCACGCGACCGGATCCATATTTGCGGCGGGCCGCCTTAGTGCGGCCCGTCTCTTTTTTGGACTACCCTTGCCTCGCTCGACTCCTCGTTGACAGAAATCACTTCGTAATCTAAACTCAGAGTTTGTCCTTAGACGGAAAGGTGTGACTGAACTGATGCGGACGCATGTAGCAAAGGGCCGAGAGGCCGAAGACCTGCAAGTAGGAAAGAATTGGTTCGTGGTGAACGCGGAAGGCGTCGTTCTGGGGCGTCTTGCCACGCGTATCGCCCGCCTTCTGATTGGCAAGGACAAGGCCAATTTCACGCCGCATTTGGATTGCGGCGATCACGTGGTGGTGATCAATGCGGAACGCGTGAAGTTAACCGGAAACAAGATCGATCAGAAGATTTATCGTCACCATAGCGGTTATCCCGGCGGGTTAAAAGAAATTCCGATCCGGGTGATGTTGCAACGCCGTCCGGAAGAAGTTGTGCGCGAAGCAGTTCTGGGAATGTTGCCCAAGAACAAGCTCCGCGCGCGCCGGGCCAAGAAGCTGCGTGTTTATGCCGGAAGTGAAGCGCTCGCCCGTCACACCGGACAAAAGCCTCAGCCACTCGCGCTGTAACCACGCGAATAGGGATTTCGATAATTTCCGCGCTCGGCGGAGGAATTCGCCACGAGCCGCCTGTGCCGCCAGCTTCACAGTTTTTGTGAAGAGAGTTTGGCGCAGGCAACATAAGAGGGAGGCACTTTGAGTTCAGCTTCGAGTTCGCTAGAAGGCGCTGCTGGAAAGCAGTTCTACGGCACCGGCCGCCGCCGGGAATCGATCGCGCGCGTGTACATCAAGATGGGGCCGGCACGTTTTACCGTGAATGGCCGTCCGGTGGACGAATATTTTCGCAACATTGCATGGCACACCGCTGCGGTGGAACCGTTGAAGTTCACGCAGATGCTGGACCAGCTCGAAGTGAAATGCATCGTGAAGGGCGGGGGCGTCGGTGGGCAATCGGGAGCCGTGCGGATGGGGCTTTCCCGCGCTCTCTCAAGGATCAACCCGGAGCTGCGGCCTTCGTTGCGCAAGAACGGATTCCTAACGCGCGACTCGCGCATGAAGGAACGCAAGAAGTACGGACAAAAGGGAGCTCGTCGCCGCTTCCAGTTCAGCAAGCGCTAATTTTTTTAAGGTCCGCCTCGATTCGTCGGGCCGGACCTAATTCACGGCCGGGAAGGACCGGCAAAAAAGGATGCTGCTCCGATCTATCGCGGAGAAAAAAAGCATCCCTCTAACGGAGGAGGTACATTGGGAGTCGAAATTACGATGAAGGAGCTTCTGGAGGCTGGGGTTCACTTCGGCCATCAGACGCGACGTTGGAACCCGAAAATGAAGGAATACATTTTCGGCGAACGCAATGGCATCCACATTATAGATCTACAAAAAACCTTAAAGATGTTCCGCGATGCTGCCCGATATGTCGCCGAACTGGCCGGACAAGGCAAACGAGTTCTTTTCCTCGGCACCAAGCGCCAGGCGCAGGAAGCTATCGCCGAAGAAGCTAACCGCTGCGGTATGTTTTTTGTCAACCACCGTTGGCTGGGTGGCACGCTGACGAACTGGGCCACTCTGCAAAAGTCTATCAAGCGGTTCAAGCTGCTGAAGGGCATGGTGGAAGACGGCCGCATGGCGCAGTTTTCCAAGAAAGAAGCGGCGCGGCTCGAACGCGAGTTGAAGCACCTGAAGCAAAATTTCTCCGGCGTGGAGAACATGACAACGCTGCCGGACGCGATGTTTGTGATCGACCCTAACGCGGAAGTAATTGCAGTCCGCGAAGCTCGCCGCATGGGCATCCCGGTAGTCGCGATCGTGGACACAAATTGTGATCCCAATCTGGTGGATTGGGTCATTCCCGGAAACGACGACGCTTTGCGCGCGATCCGCCTTTTCACTTCGAAGATTTCAGACGCGGTTCTGTCGGGCCGCCAATCGTTTGAGCAAACGCAAATCGCTGACCAGAAATCCGGTGAAGGCGCGGGCGAAGAGGGCGTGGATTATGTCGACACGAGCGCCTACGAGGTTTACGAAAAGCAGGAAGGCGATTTCGTCGAGCCCGATGCTGAAATCGCGATTGAGCCTGCTCTTGAAGCGAACGCTGCGGCGGCTGGAGAGGAAGATACAGTAGCCGGAGCGCCGCGAAAGTCGTAGATTCTGCCCGCCGGCCGAAGCAGCTTCGACACCGACCTGCTAGAGCAGAGCCATAAGCGGCAAAGTCCAAATTCATCCAAAAGGAATTGAGTAAATCCATGGCTACACCTGGCAATCCGAACGTATCGGCCCAACTCGTGAAAGAGCTGCGCGACCGCACGGGTGCGGGTTTCACCGCTTGTCGCGAAGCGTTGCTTGAATCCAAAGGCGACATTGAGCAAGCGATCAACATCCTGCGTAAGAAGGGGCAGGCCGCGGCGGCGAAGAAAGCGCAGCGTGCTACTTCTGAAGGATTGGTGAGCTACTACATCCACGCCGGCGGGAAAATCGGCGTGTTGGTGGAAGTGAATTGCGAGAGCGACTTCGTTGCGCGCACTGCTGATTTCCAACGTCTAGGGCACGACGTGGCCATGCACATTGCCGCCCTGGACCCGCGATTTTTGCGCCGCGAGGAAGTTACGCAGGAGACACTCGACCGCGAGCGCGACATTTACAAGGAACAGGCGAAAGCAACTGGCAAGCCGGAAAACGTAATCGAGAAGATCGTGAATGGAAAGATGGAAAAGTTTTACGAAGAAAACTGCCTCTACGAACAGCATTTCATTAAAGACGAAGGCGTGACGATAAAGGAGTTGGTGGACCAAGCCATCGCGAAGCTTGGGGAAAACATCGCGATCCGCCGCTTTTCTCGTTTCAAAGTGGGCGAGATGGATGGTGCCGCATCGTCCGCGGCAACAACAGACGAACCGGATGCGCCAGAGGCGCCGTCTGCGTAGAGTTTGATTGAACCATTGGTGAGAGTCCGCTGCCTTTCGCGGCGGATTTTTTTTGCCCAAAACTTCCATTAAGTTTTGAGGGACGGTTACCGCCGCGAAGTTTGTCTGCTAGAATGCCCCTGGCCAATTTCAGGTCCGTCAGAATGGCGAAAACAAAACTGATAACGCGAAGCGATTCAACAGGAAAACAAAGCAATGGCACGCCCGTTTATGAGCGGCTCGTGCTGAAGCTTTCCGGCGAATCGCTTTCAGGCCCGCAGGATTCCGGCATTCACGCCGAGACGATTCAGGGAATCGCGCGAGAAGTGAAAGAGGTCCGGGATCTGGGTGTGTCGGTGGCGATTATGGTGGGTGGCGGAAATATTTTTCGCGGCACGCGCCAAAAGCAGCTCGCAATCGACCGTGCCACCGGGGATTACATGGGCATGCTCGCGACGGTGATCAATGGGCTTGCGCTGCAGGACGCGCTGGAGAAATCGGGCTGCCAAACGCGGTTGATGAGCGCGATTGAAATGCATCAGGTGGCCGAGCCTTTCATCAGGCGCCGAGCCACGCGCCACTTGGAAAAAGGGCGTGTGGTGATTTTCGCCGCCGGAACGGGCAATCCCTATTTTTCGACTGATACCGCTGCTGCGTTGCGCGCGATGGAAATCAAGGCGCAAGTGATCCTGAAGGCCACGCGAGTGGACGGGATTTATGACGCCGACCCGGAAAAAGTGCCCGGCGCGAAAATGTTCCAACACATTACCTATCTCGACGTGCTGAAAAAGGGTTTGATGGTGATGGATTCGACGGCCATCTCACTCTGTATGGACAACAAGATGCCGATCATCGTGTTCAACATGAACGTAGAGGGAAATTTGAAGCGCGTCGTGCTGGGCGAGCGAGTCGGCTCGGTTGTCACAGCGGCATAGATAATACTGGCGGAGGCAATTTTCAGATGACCACGATTGCCACAAGCAAAGACGCTCTGGCACAAGCGAAGATTCGGATGGAAAAAGCGGTTGAGGACTTTCGGAAGGAACTGGCGGGAGTACGAACGGGGCGCGCGAATGTGTCACTGCTGGATCACGTGCGCGTGGACTATCACGGCACGTCGATGCCGCTGAACCAACTCGGCACATTGAGCGTTCCTGACGCGACGATGATCATGATTTCTCCGTGGGACGCCAGCGCTGTTCCGATGATCGATAAGGCGATTCGTACGACCGATCTTGGGTTGAATCCGACGAACGACGGGAAGGTGGTACGCGTTCCGATTCCACCGCTCACCGAGGATCGCCGCAAAGACCTGGTGAAACATATTCACAAAGTGCTGGAGAATCACCGCACAGCGGTCCGCAATATTCGACGCGATATAAAGGAAGCGGTCGAGAAGTTGGAGAAGGACAAGAAAATCAGCGAAGACGATCGCAAACGCTCGCTCGATGAACTCGAGAAGCTCACGCATTCCGAAACGAAGAAAATTGAAGATTTCTCCGCTCTAAAAGAAAAGGAAGTGCTCGAAATCAAGTAATGGCCTTCTTCAGAGAGGTTGCCTGCCACACAGAAAGTCAGCTGGAACGCAGAGACTTTTTCGTCGTATAAATTGATTCATGCAGGAATCACGACCGAGCCGAACGGCGATGCGCGTAGCAATGCGCCGGGCGGCACATCAACTCTTCGACGATCCAAAAGTATTAATTGATCCTATCGCGCTGCCAATTATTGGGCCTGAGGCTGCGGCTATATTGGAAGATAACCGGAATAGACATAAAAGCCGCGTGGCGCGAAACCTTCGCGCCTTCCTGGTAGCGCGCAGTCGGTTCGCGGAAGATGAACTGGCACGGGCCATTGGACGCGGAGTGACGCAATACGTGGTTCTCGGCGCTGGTCTCGACACATTCGCGTATCGAAACCCTTATGGAGAGTTCTTGCTGCGGGTGTTTGAAGTGGACTATCCGGCCACGCAGGAATGGAAGCGCACGAGGCTCACAGAGACGGGGATCGCAATTCCGCCATCAGTGACCTACGCGCCAGTAGATTTTGAAAGGCAGACGCTGGCTGAAGGACTAAAGCTGGCAGGATTCGACGCTTCGAAATCGGCTTTCTTCTCTTGGCTGGGCGTCGTGATGTACCTGACCGAGGATGCGGTGATGAACACGTTCGGTTTCATCACCTCGACTCCAGCGGGCGGCGGAGTTGCGTTCGACTACGCAGTTCCACGTTCGTCGCTAAATTGGGTTGGACGCGTGGCTCTGGACGCCCTATCGTACCGCGTGGCCGCTGCGGGTGAGCCTTTTCGCACTTTTTTTGAACCGAGTGCGCTGGCGGAGCGACTTCAAGGAATCGGATTCAGGTGCGTAGAGGATCTCGACGCCGCCGAAATCAACGCGCGCTATTTCAAGGATCGCGCCGACAAGCTGCGCGTTACCGGCAGCGTGGGACATTTGATGGCCGCAGAAGTCTAGGTTAGAACAGCCCTTGCTCCGCTCACAGGCTGCGGGGTAGGACGGGCCAATCGGAGCCGCAGTCTGCGTGGATCGTCAATTAACGGTGCGCAGATTTTCCGGCAGAATCAACGTGAAGGTACAGTTGCCCGTCGTGGCAGAGCAGGCCAGCGTGCCGCGCCTGACAATTCGCGCCGGAGTGGCGTCGGGAAACATCGGTCCAAAATCAACTGCTCGTAAGCGCTCAGCGAACGGACGTAAATTTTGATTTCCGCTCACAAATTTGACAGCTTCCACTTTCGAATCTTTGCTCCCCGGTGAAAGCAAGACCAGAAAATCGGCTTCGGAAGTTTCGCCTGAGCCTTTCCCGATGGAGAAAGTTCGATGCGCAGTGAGTTCGGGCTTGGCTTGACTCACAAGATCTTCAATCTTGGCGTGAGGGCCCAGCAGTCCTATAAGCCGTGCGCGCGTTTCTGGCACCGAATGAGCCGCGCCCAGAGACAAAGAATACATGTGGATGGCTTGATCTTTTTCGCCGCGCTTTTGGTCAATCTGCGCTAAATGATCGCCCACTTCGCCGTGCTGATCCAGCAGCCAGGAAGCGCGAATGTAACGTTCCGCCTCCTGTAGTTCGTCTTTTTGGAAATGAACCCAGCCGAGCGTGTCCCAATAAATGCCGAGATTTGAAACCGCTTGCAGGTCGTCGATTGAGAGGTGCGCAAGATCGACGTTCCGGAGATTCGCCGACGTCGTCGAGACGGCGGATTCCGCATATTGCTGAGCTTTGTCGAGCTCCAGTTGATGATCCGCGAGACTGTAAGCAACATTATTCCAAACTGCCGGCGTTTGCGCTAACTCCACTCCTTTTTCAAACGCAGCCAGCGCTCTTTCTTTTTCGCCGGTGTTGATGTACGCCTGACCGAGGCTAACTTGAAGTTCGGCGTTGTCCGGGGAAAGAATTGTGGCTTTGTCGAGCTCAGGAACAGCCTCGGCGTATTTGTGTTCTTCGAGATAGAGAGCGCCGAGAGCTGCATGCGCGACCGCATCGATCGGATTTACTTCAATCTGCTTTTGGAACGCCTTTGCCGCGTCTGTGTAATTCTGCTGTTGCTGCAACGTGAATCCCAGGTAGTTGTAAACGTGCTCGTCATATGGATTCAGTTCAATCTGCTTGCGAAATGCGGCGCCTGCGTCGTCAAGTTGGCCGAGCCGCAGATAGGCAAGGCCAAGATCGTTCCAGCCCTGTTTGTCTTTGGGGTCCAGGTCAAGCGAGCGCTTCAGAAGCGGAATTGCTGCCTTCAAATTTCCGGAATTGAGCGCCGCGAGACCCGCTTCGAGAAGTTCGGGGGCATTCGCGACACTTGGAATTTCCGGCGCACCGGTGT
>Ga0209330_1000326_pt1 | contig 21881 bp, 17 predicted proteins | sample JacPinW_OM2H0_O3_FD_187969 | JGI IMG/M metagenome (GOLD analysis project Ga0209330, IMG submission 187969) | Forest soil microbial communities from Algoma, Ontario, Canada - Jack Pine, Ontario site 1_JW_OM2H0_O3 (SPAdes) (version 2) | ecosystem: Environmental > Terrestrial > Soil > Boreal...
GAACCACTTTACTGTTCCTTGTTCTCTCACTGATGTACTTCCTTCTTTTTTAAGCTATTTGTGCTTCTCGACCGCCTCCAGCCGTAAAGCAAAAGAGGCCGCAAGTGTGAACTTGCAGCCCCTTCAATCGAATCTAAAGGTGTTACAAGAGCAACAAACGCAAGCCAAGAATAGCATGTTTCGAGCGACGGGCCTAGGGGAATTTTCCCGCTTGCTGGAAGCAATTCGATTTCAATTCACTGCGGCATCGTTAGATACGATGGCGTGCGTAGTTGGGAATTTTTTCTCGAGCCACGCACATTCCTGTTGCGGATGGTAGTTAAAGGTCCCGAGTCCGCCACGATACGTAATCACTCCCGATTCATCGATGATGTAAATGCGCTCGGGCCAAGCGCCGTAGGCCAGGTCCGCGGTTTCTTGCATATCATCCACGCTAAGCGGCAGAGGGAAGTGGAGACGCCGGATGAAATCGTTGGCGATGGCCGCGCGCTAGACCAGAGTCCGCGGCTGCGGGTAGCAAATGCTTTCGTCTACGTTGCTTTTCATCTGCCATTCGTCCTGCGGATGGGCTTCGCGTATATAGACGGTCAGAAAGTCCGCCTGAGACTTGTAATGGTTGTAGAGATTTACGAGGTAGCCTACCTCGCGACGAAATGGCGGTCAGGTATAGCTTCCAAAAACGAGAACCAGCGGACGTTGCCCGATACGATCGCGCAGATGAAATGTTGTGCGGCCATCGAGATTCATAAGCCGAACGTTGGGGGCGCGGTCCCCCACATGTAAGTCGCCACGATGCCATTGCGGCAGCGCGTAACGCAGAAAACCGTAAACGTCGCGCGGCCCTCCCATGAAATGGCTGAGAATGCCGTAGCCGATCGCGACGATTACGAGGATTGTCCACTTCCACCAACGCAACGAACACCTCGCTTTTCTTGAATCGCACGATATCGTGCGCGAACAAGGGAGTCAATGAAGCGAAAACTTGCACGCGCGTTCATTTCGCTCAGGGAGAAGTTTCCAAACAATTCACCTCGCACGTTCGTATTCGCTATAATGCCGCAGACTGCGCGGAGATCACTTGGGCCTTTCGAAAAAACTAGAGCACAACAGGCTTGGTTCTTTTAAATCTATTTGGACATGCTTCCAGATCTATCAACCGGCGGCAATTTGTGTTTTCGCCATATCGATTTTCGCCGTGGCACTCGGGCCACTCGTCGCGCAGAAAACTTCTTCCTTTGATGAGATTCGAGCGCGTAAAGAAGAGACGATCGATTTGGTCCGCAGACGCGCGGAATGGTATTTCCGCCAGCGCGCTTCCGTGCAAGGACACGTTCCTAGCTTCCTCCGACAGCAGGCACTTGCCGAAAACGAGAAGCTGATCCGTGCAGAGGGCACATTCGCGGACCGTTTCTTTGTCACGGGCTTTGCGATTTCACCAAACATGAATGGCTGGACTCCGCTTGGTCCTCAGCCCACCGTGAATACGCCTTTTTATGGAAACGTTTCAGGACGTGTAACCGCGATTGCGTCCGACCCGTGCGACGCCACCGGCAATACGGTTTATGTGGGCGCCGCCGATGGAGGCATTTGGGTAAGTTTCAATGCTTTGAGCCAAACTGCTGCCTCCTGGAAACCGCTTACGGATGATCAGCCGTCGCTCTCCACCGGCTCAATCGCGTTGGACAGCTCGTCTTGCCGAACGACCAATGCGCACAGTCAGAGCAACGTCATTTTTGCAGGCACGGGGGAATCCAACTTTGCACTCGACAATTTGTATGGAGCCGGTGTCCTGCGATCGGCTGATGGCGGGCAAACCTGGCAGCAGGATTCAACATTTGTCGGAAGTTCCGCCAGCAGCAAAAGTGCAAGCGGACCTTACATAGCGAAGCTCGCGGTTCAACCGGGCCGAGCGAACCCGGTATTGTTGGCTGCGATGCAAGGAACGGATTTTTCTTCCGGCGGAACTTTGCCATCAGGGATATGGCGCTCGACTGACGGCGGACAGCACTGGGTTCGAGTTCAGCCAGACGGAGGAGGCGCGGCGGGCGCTCCGTTCAATCCCGGTACAGATGTCGCGTTTGATTCCAGCGACGCTTCAGGGAATACGGTTTACGCGGCGCTCGGCGACCCGAACGGAGATTCGGATTCGAAAGCCTCATGTTCCGCGCCGCCCTGCAATGGAGTTTACGTTTCAACGAACGCGGGGACCTCATGGAATAGAGTTTCGGGACTCGACGCCGCTTCTACTCCGGCCGCATATGGACGAATTTCGTTTTCGATCGCTCCGGGGGCTTCTCCATCTGCTTCGATACTCTACGTAGCGATTGCGGATTCTTCGAATTCCCAAAACCCGTCCGGCGCTCTTCTTGCGGTTTTGAAGGGAGCGGGAATTGGAACCAATGGCGGCGGCACGTGGACCAACATGTCGAATAACTCAGGTTTGCCGGACTTTTGCACGCCGCAGTGTTTCTATGACATGGAGATTGCCTCTGCTCCGTCATCATCGGGAGAAGTGGTTTTCGTGGGAGGCTCTGCGCAGCCTCCGGGCGTCGGGAAATCTTCGATTTTTCGTTCGATGGACGGCGGTAATTCCTGGGCTGACTTTTCCGCGGATGGCAGCGGGAACAACACTTCCACGCATGTGGATGTGCACGCCTTCAGCTTCGCAAGCGGCGCTGGCCCGAAGACGCTGGCTATGTTCGTTGGAAACGATGGTGGAATTTGGGGGTCGCAGGACGCGTTTGACGCCGCAACGAATAGCGGCGGCCAGCATTGGACCGATCTAAATACGAATGGCGGAAATCCAAATACTTCGCTCAACATCAGCCAGTTTTATCCGGGTGTTTCCATTAGTCCAGTGAGTGATCAAACGATTTATGGCGGAACGCAGGGCAACGACACTCAGCAGTTCAGTGGTTCGCTCGCGTGGAGCGACACCGAAGCTTGCCCTTACGATGGCGGTTTCACTGCGATCGATCAGCAAGTGCCGACGACTATTTATGCGGCGTGCTCGTATCTTCGAGGCCCCGGCACGTTGAACAAGAACGTCTTGAATGGTGTCCCCGGAAACGACGGAATCAATTGGGCTGCGATTGACTTCAACAATGGAATCGACTTCAGCGACAACGCGGATTTTATTCCTCCGCTGGTAATCGACGCGAAAAACAGCCAGAACCTTTACTTCGGCACCTATCGCCTTTATCAAACGACGAACGCCGGAGGAAACTGGACGGCGATTACTTCCGATCTCACTACCGACGACAGTAGGAATTTCGTCACGACCATCACCGTGTCACCGTCCGATTCTAATACGCTATACGCGGGGACCTCCGACGGCCTGATTTGGCAGATTTCCGAAGCGCTTTCAAACGCGGCGGTCGCACACAAAATCAGCCAATCCAATCTGCAGCCCGCGCGGCTTGTAACCGCGATTGCGGTTGATCCGGCTAATTCGCAGACTGCCTTCGTTGCATATTCGGGTTTTTCCTGTCCGGGTGTAACTGGATGCGATGGACTCGGACATATCTTTTTTACCAGCAACTCCGGCGCTTCGTGGACGAAAGTCGATGGAAACCTGCCTGACATTCCGGTAAACAGCATCGTAATCGATCCGGAGGACACGTCAGATAACACCGTTTACGTGGGAACAGACTCAGGCGCTTATGCTACCGCCAATGCTCCGGCCGGCACCGGAACTACGTGGAGCGTGCTCAGCAGTGGGCTGCCGAATTCTGAAGTGCTCTCGCTCAAGCTCAGCAAGACTTCTCGCACCCTCGTTGCAGCCACTCATGGCCGCGGAATGTGGAGTCTGTTGCTCCCGACTGTTATGACCGCGGATGATTTCAGTTTCGGTACCGTGACTCCGCCGAGTCAAACGGTCAGCGCCGGCGGCACGGCGAATTACGCTATTCCGTTGGACACAGTGGGGAATGCGGGAAGCCCAGTCACATTTTCTTGCAGTGGTTTGCCTTCCGGAGCTACGTGTACGTTCACTCCAAATCCCGCCACGCCTGCGGCGGGCGGAACCAACGTCGCTCTCGCCATTGCCGTGCCTTCCTCGGCAATTGTTCCATTCAAGGTCACAACGCCGCGCCTTACTTCGTCACTTTACCCAATATCGATAGGCTTACTCGCCATCGCTTTCCTCTCACTCCTGATTATTCCGGCAAGAATAATTCGCAGGCCTACACTTGCGGTTGCATTTGCATGGAGCGCGTTATTCTTAATATTCGTTTCTATGGCGGCCTGCGGCGGTGGCGGAAGCGGAGGAGGCGGAAGTGGCGGCCAGGGCCGACCGTTTCAAATCGAGATCAAGGGAGCTTCAGGGAGTTTTCAACATTCAACAACCGTGCAGCTGATCGTCGATTAAGGGTCGGTAGATTGCGGATCTGGGCGCGGTTCGTGGCCTTTCTGGTCTTCCCGGATGGGAATCTACAACATCTGGCGGAGGACGTATTGCAGGATCCCGCCGTGTTGGTAGTAAGCGAGTTCGAAGGGAGTATCCACGCGAGTGATCGCCGTAAATGTCTTTTCGGCGCCGTTCGTGCTGCGGGCGCGCACTCTCATTTTCTTTCGCGGCCCAAAGTCGTGTTCCAAACCTTCGATATCAAAAATTTCCAGCCCCGTGAGCCCCAGCGACTTTAGATTCTGATCCGGCAGAAATTCAAGCGGTAAAATTCCCATGCCGACAAGGTTGCTGCGATGAATGCGTTCAAAACTTTCCGCTAGTACCGCGCGAACACCTAGCAAGGCGGTTCCTTTGGCGGCCCAATCACGCGAAGAACCGGAGCCGTATTCCTTGCCGGCAACGATAATGAGCGGCACATGCTGTTCTTGGTATTTCATCGCTGCGTCGTAGATGGAGATTTTCTCACCGCTGGGTTGATGAATCGTCCAACCGCCTTCAGTTCCAGGGGCCAACAGGTTGCGCAACCGGATATTTGCAAATGTCCCGCGCATCATCACTTCGTGATTGCCGCGGCGCGCTCCGTACGAATTAAAATCCTTGGGCTGCACACCTCGTGAGATCAGATATTTTCCAGCGGGAGTGTCGGCTGGAATCGAGCCGGCGGGAGAAATATGATCGGTCGTCACACTATCGCCAAGAACGGCGAGCGTGCGTAGGCCCGTCAAATCTTTCAGCGCTATAGGCTTCCGAGGCATATTTTGGAAAAAAGGCGGGTGATTGATGTAAGTGGATTTTGTATCCCAAGCGTAGAGATCGCCTTCGGGGATTGGAAGAGCCCGCCAATGTTCGTCACCGGTAAACACATCAGCGTATTCTTTTCTGAACATGTCGCTGGAAACCGACGAGCGCATCGTCGCTTCCACTTCAGCGGGCGTAGGCCAAATGTCGCGGAGATAAACGGGCTTTCCTTCCTTGTCCTTGCCGAGTGGCTCCTTTACGATGTCGAAATCCATTCGCCCCGCCAATGCATAGGCCACGACCAAAGGCGGCGAGGCCAAATAATTTGCGCGGCAAAGCGGATTGATGCGGCCTTCGAAATTGCGATTACCGCTCAACACGGAAACCGCGTGCAGATTATTGTCTTTGATTGCTTTGCTGATCGGTTCAGAAAGGGGGCCGCTATTGCCGATGCATGTGGTGCACCCATAACCAACGAGATGGAAGCGAAGTGATTCGAGAAACGGTGTTAGTCCCGCTTTGGCCAGGTAATCGCTGACAACTTTAGAGCCCGGCGCAAAACTGGTTTTGACCCATGGTTTGGAAGTTAGTCCCCGTTCGACTGCTTTTCTTGCCAGGAGGCCAGCTCCGAGCATTAGCGACGGGTTCGAAGTATTGGTACAACTCGTAATCGCAGCGATCACTACCGAGCCATCTCGCAGCTCGAAACGGTCTCCATTGTTCTGCACGCTAACCGATTTGGGAGCGGCACCCAGAGATTTTTCGAACGAGTCCTTGGCATCGGAAAGATAGACGCTGTCTTGCGGCCGCTTCGGACCAGCCATGGTGGGAACGACGGTCGCCAGATCGAGTTCCAACCGATCGGAAAAGATGGGATCGGGCGTCGCATCCGTGCGGAAAAGACCCTGTTCCTTCGTGTACGCTTCGACTAGTTTTACATGTTCTTCGCTACGCGCCGTAAATCGCAAGTAGGCGAGGGTCTCTTCGTCCACCGGGAAGAATCCCATGGTTGCGCCATATTCCGGCGCCATGTTGGCGATAGTGGCGCGGTCGGGAAGCGTGAGACTGGAAAGCCCGGTGCCGTAGAACTCAACGAATTTTCCGACGACGCCTTTCTTGCGTAACATGTGCGTGACTGTAAGCACGAGATCCGTAGCCGTCGCGCCTTCCGGTAAACGGCCGTGCAGTTTGAAACCAATCACAGCAGGAATCAGCATTGAAAGCGGCTGGCCCAGCATGGCGGCCTCCGCTTCGATTCCGCCTACGCCCCAGCCGAACACGCCGAGCCCGTTGACCATCGTGGTATGAGAATCGGTGCCGACCAGAGAATCGGGGAACGCGATCCACGCGCCGTCCTGTTTCTCTCGAAAAACGACGCGCGCGAGATATTCGAGATTTACCTGGTGGCATATCCCTGTATCGGGCGGAACTACTTTGAAATTCCTAAAACCTTTCTGGCCCCAGCGCAGGAATGCGTAACGCTCGATGTTGCGCTGCATCTCCAGATCAGCGTTGAACGCGAACGCTCCCGTCGTGCCGAATTTATCCACTTGCACGGAGTGGTCTATCACGAGCTCAGCCGGAAGCAGCGGATTGATTTTCTTCGGATCGCCACCGAGCGTTCGCATGGCCTCGCGCATGGCTGCCAGATCAACCACGGCGGGAACGCCGGTGAAGTCCTGCAGCAGGACACGCGCCGGCATAAACGAAATCTCTTTTTCCGTGGCGCCCTCGGCGCTCGAGGGATCCCAACCTGCAAGTGCGCGAATGTCGTCGGCGAACACGAATCGCTCGTCTTCATGGCGGAGCAAATTTTCCAGCAGGACTTTCAGAGAGAATGGCAGGCCCGCGACATTTCCCACGCCGGCGCGTTCGAGCGCGTTCAAGCGGAAAATGTCGACCGATTCTCCGCCAGAGCGCAAAGCCGAGCGTGTGGAAAAGGAATTTTTCGATGTTCGGCTCATGCGCGGATAAGTTCTCCTGTTATGAATCCTTGTCTATTTTAGCGCATTCCCGCTGTGTGATCGGCTGATTCGCAGAAATATCGAGCCTAATGTTTCGGCGGCACGTAACTTTCGGGCAGCTTCGAACCCTCTCCAAAGAAAAACATCTCCATCTGTTCTTCCATCACCTTCATTCCGTTGGGGTCGAGCGGGTTTAGACGAAATTCATTCATAATCATTTTGGAATGCTCTACCCACAACTTCCACGCTTCCTTGGAAACGTTGTCGTAAACGCGCTTTCCGATCGGTCCTTTCCACGGAATACGGTCGAGCCCGGGCATCTCTTTCCCGAACTTAACGCACTTTACCATGTGAACGACTTGTGTCGCGGGCTGGGTGGCCGCCCCTGCGCTGTCTGAATGTTTCTCGTCTGCCATGTGTTCCTCCTCGAAATGTCGTGAATTGAAGATACTTCAACGGCGGAAGAAATTCCAGCTAGCGTGGCGCGCCTTGTCGGCCGCCCTTGAGTTGAAGACGGCGCGTGCCGATAATTGTGATAGGCTAATTTGGAAGGTTTCGGGTTGAGAAAAAAAGCCTCGATGCCTGCTGCGAGCGCAAGACCCCTGGGAGACCTATAGTGAACACCCAAGTATCAGGGCCTGTTGTAAAACCGGAAGCCGACGCATATTACTGCGAGGTTCCTTCGCAACCTTGCGTGATTGTAATGTTCGGCGCCTCCGGGGACCTAGCGCAACGTAAACTTCTGCCCGCACTCTATGACCTGGCTTTTCATGCATGCCTGGCTCCGCGATTCCGTTTAGTGGGTTTTTCCCGAACAAAAATGGACGACGCTGAATTCCAGAACAAATCCGGCGAAGCGCTGTCGAAAGCTAAAGCGCCCGAGGACGACCAAAAACGTAGTGAGTTCCTGAAAAATCTTCAGTACTTCACAGGGAACTATGACGACCCCGACGCTTTCCGCCGGCTTGCAGAGAAGCTGACCGCGCTCGACAGCGAAGCCCAACTCGGCGGCAACCGGCTTTTCTACCTCGCTACACCTCCGGAAATCTATCTGAAGGTTGTCGAACAGCTTGGAAAAGCTGGTCTCGCACGCCCTAAGTCCGACAAATCCTGGACTCGCATCATTATCGAAAAACCTTTCGGGCGCGATCAAGCTTCCGCTCGCGAACTGAACGAAAAAATTCTCAGCGTATTCGAAGAGCCTCAGGTTTATCGCATCGACCACTACTTAGGCAAAGAAACGGTACAAAACTTGCTCGTTTTCCGGTTCGGGAACGGAATTTTCGAGCCGTTGTGGAATCGCAATTATATTGATCACGTGCAGATCACTGCCGCTGAGGCTTTGGGCGTTGAACGGCGCGCGGCGTTTTACGAATCGGCAGGAGCGTTGCGAGACATGATTCAGAGCCACGTTCTGCAACTTACTTCTCTCGTCGCCATGGAATCGCCGGCTACATTTGACGCGACTTCGGTGCGCAACGAAAAAATCAAAGTATTGCAATCGATCCGGCCTCTTACTTCCGAAAGCATTTGGAAATATGTCGTGCGCGGCCAGTACGGTCCCGGCCAGGAAAATGGAAAGCCGGTGGCCGGATATCGTCAAGAACCAGGCGTGAAGCCGGATTCCGCGACGGAGACTTTCGTCGCGATGAAACTCCTAGTGGATAATTGGCGCTGGAGCGGCGTGCCTTTTTACCTGCGAACTGGAAAGCGTTTGAAAAAAGCGATCACGGAAATCGTTATCCAATTCAAGCCGGCTCCCCACAAGGTCTTTCGCGGTGAAGGCACGGACCTGAATTGCATCGTTCTCAATATCCAGCCGGACGAGGGAATTTCTCTCTCTTTTGGGGCTAAAGCGCCCGGAGGGCAGATGCATATTTCGCCGGTGACCATGGATTTTCAGTATCGCTCTACTTTCGGCGGAGTTTCGCGCGACGCTTACTCCACGCTGATCAATGATTGTATTCGCGGAGACGCCACGCTTTTCGATCGCGCCGATAGCGTTGAGGCGGCTTGGGCGCTCGTCGATCCGATTCTAAGAACGTGGCAAGGCGCCTCGCCGCCGCCATTTCCGAATTATCCTGCCGGAAGCGAAGGCCCGCGCGCTGCGGATGATTTGACGGTTTCTGAAGGCAGGCACTGGCGCCCGCTGTAAAAATCTCTTGCGGATACAGTTCGCTTCGCCGCCAGTTTGACAAGAGTTCGATCTTCAACGTAAGAGCGCGGAGGGTTTGATGATTCTCGCGGGAGACTTGGGGGGTACCAAGTCAAATCTTGGGCTATTCGATGTACAAAGGGAGAAACTCGTCCGCGTCGCTCACGAGCGTTTTGCGAGCAGCGAACATTCCAGCTTGGAAGAGATCATGACTCTCTTTTTAGGTAAAACAGGCGCGAAAATAACACATGCCTCATTCGGTGTGGCCGGCCCTGTGGTGAACAATCGAGTGCGTGGTACGAACCTGCCGTGGGTTGTCGACGGAGCCCTGGTGGCGAAACATCTCGGCCTTAGTTATGTGAGACTCTTGAATGACCTGGAAGCGACGGCTTATGGCATCGAGGTTCTCGATCCGCAGGACATCGAGACTATCCATACGGGAGTCGCGGCGCCTCAAGCTACTCAGGTTGTTATAGCCGCAGGAACCGGCCTGGGAGAAGGAGTGTTGTTTTGGGATGGCAACCGACGCTTGCCTCTCGCAACCGAATCCGGACATTCAGACTACTCTCCGAACACCGCGCAGCACGCCGATCTGTGGAAATTCATCAAGCAGAGCGAAGAATTCGTAAGCGCTGAATCCATATTGTCGGGTCGAGGGTTTTCGCGCATCCACAAGTTTCTGAATCCTTCAGTACGTCATGCTGGTTTTGACGACCCTTCCGTGGATCCTGCGCCCGAAATCACGCGTCTGGGTCTTTCTGGGGAGTGTGCAGTGTGCGTCGCAACTTTGGATTTGTGGGTCGAAATCTACGGCTCCGAAGCGGGGAACTTAGCGCTCCGCAATGTTGCTCGCGGCGGAATTTACATCGCCGGAGGAATCGCCGTGAAAATTCTGCCGAAGCTGAAGAGCGGCCGCTTTGCGGCGTCCGTGAAGCATAAAGAAAAACTAAGCGATTTTCTCGCGCAAATTCCGATCCACGTCATTCTCAATGAAGAATGTCCGCTGATCGGAGCCGCCAACGTCGCCTGGAAGAACCTTTAGCGCGGAATGTTTTCGATGTATCGCGCGTCGGCAAAACAAAGTGCGCGTGGGACGGGACATCTTAGAATCGACATACGCGCCCGCAGCTCAGTTGGGAAGAGCGTTTGCCTTCTAACAAAGAAGGCAAATCTTACCAAAGCTTTTGCTGAGCATCGCTTACAGGTTCTCTCTCCTGAAATCTCGCGCCCAGTTATACCGAATTTGCATCGCCGCCTCGGCGATCAGCAGTTCTTACCGTTTGCCTCGTCTATTTACGGCATACGCCTCTGAGTGACGCCCAAGCGCTGTTTTCTGAGCTTCCCACGACTGGTCTCCTGATAATTTCCAGGTACGCGACAACTCGCCGGGAATAAGACAACTAGCATCGCCACGAGTTGAACTTGTCTCTCGATAGATGCTCACGGGCAGAGGTCATAAGCGTCGCGCAGCCAACCCAGTAGCACGCCATCGATGTCCTTCTCGGTCGCAAGCTTTACCTCCAGATGCCAGCGATTCTTCGAGACCTGCTCCGTCTTGAAAACCCTGGTGCTTCGGATGGGCTTCTTGGCCTTGATGGTGAGCAACAGGTGTTGCTTCCGTGGATGAATACCGGCGAAAGCCGAGCCACGAACCAGATGAACCGACGTTTTCTTCATCTCTTCGCGGAACTCCCCGAGCGGCTCCATTGCGTCTAGCAGCCTTTTGTACAATTGACGCGAAACTGGCCCCGATGCCGCAAAAGCGTCGCGCTGATTAGCCATTCATCGCCTCCTTAGTTGTCTCCAACACGGCACGGCTCTTAGTACCAACCGAACCCTCCCGCTGCCGGTAGAAGAATGTTCTCCCAGCACATCATCCAAAAAGCGCTGCGCCAGTGGGGTAACGCGCGCCTCGAATCGGCGAAACGCACGCACCAGTTCCTGCATGCCATTTCGTCCATCCCAGAGAACCGGAGGTAGCCGTGGATCGTGTCCGACCAAGCGCGCAACGAGCCCGCCAACTCTTAGTCGTGCCGCGAACGCATCATCTCCCGAGCCTGTTGGGATTTGCCTATCGCTAATCCAGCGCGCGAGTCGGCGTGCTTCGCGATCCAGCGAATCCAGACCATAGATGGCGCTAACGTCGGCCACGCCAATTGCACCAACGAGCGTGCCACGCGCACACATTCCGCCGGAGTTCGCGAGATGCAGTCGCGCCCGGTTCAGCGCCCAACGCTCCGGCCATGCAGGCCTAACGAAGGTGTTTGACGCCCAAGGTCGGAAGCCATCGAACCATAGCGACGCTGTGAGTTGTTCCCTGTGTCCACGATTTGACGGCATCTGAAGAATCAAAATAAGCCATGTGCGGTTCCAGCGTTTTGACGGGGTCCCCTGCAGGCGTGCAACTATGTCCGCAACCACCCTTGTTTGGTTTGGCGATGGCCAATAGCGCGCTCGGCGCGCCGGACCTGATCGCCGGAGCGCTCCATCTGCGACCATCCGCGTGAGGTGAGTCTTCACGTTCGTCGCCGAAATACCAAGCGTCCTAGCAAGCGCGATAACTTGAGCTGCAGTCATTTTGCGCCCTGCCACAACGAAGATGCCAAATAAAACAGTACGAGTTGAATCCATATGCCTGGTTGCAAAGATAAACACATATGGTAGAGTGTTGCAACCATGTTGGAAGGATAGGTACGATGTCGAGAATCTCGTTGGGCGCACTTTGTGGTTTGATCTTCGGGGGCATTGATGTTGCGCTCATGATCCCCATGAGTTTTCCCGACAAGCGCGCAGCCATGCTCGGGGCGTTCATTGCTCGGTTCGCCATAGGATTCGTAATTCTAAATATCCGTCTGCCTTGGCCCGGCTGGGCCATGGGACTGTCCATCGGCATCTTACTGAGTCTTCCCGACGCTATCATTACAAAGGCTGCCGCTCCCATCCTGGGAACAGGTGCCCTCGGGGGACTCATCATCGGCTGGATAGCCGGTAGATTTGGACATTGAGAATCAATCTGAGCCCCGATCGCGGCGAGACCTATGTGACCAAGAGATCGAGGTGCTTACCGTGACGCTGCGCAAATCCTTCAAGCATTGTCAATCGTGTGGCATGCCCTTAGCCCGTGATGAGGGCGGGGGAGGGACAAACGCGGACGGATCGAAGAGCGCCACGTACTGCTCGCACTGTTATGAAGGCGGAAAATTCACCGCTCCTGACATCACGGTCAAACAAATGCAGATGCACGTAAAAGGTAAATTGAAGGAAGTCGGATTACCTGGTTTTGTCGCCGGGCTGTTCACAAGGAGAATTCTGAAGCTCGAGAGATGGAGTAGACGCTAACTAGAGAGTTCGCCCACCGGATGATAAGAAAAAATGGACTGAGTGTCTGAGACCCCGTAGAGGGTCACATTAATCCAATCACTGCTTTCGATTCACTGCCAACTAGCTTTAAAATGAAGTCGATGCGCCCGTAGCTCAGTTGGAAAGAGCGTCTGCCTTCTAAGCAGAGGGTCGGGGGTTCGAATCCCTCCGGGCGCGCCACTCTTTTCAATACATCCCCACAAACATCCAATCTTAGGCAACGGTAGGGAACGGTGTCGAGAGTTAGAGAACGGCAGTGACTGCGGTGCCAGCTGCGGCAAACACGGATGACATTTCCGCTCGTGCCAGAGGAAGGAAACTGTTCACCACGCGGGTATCGAATTGTGTCCCACTTGCAGCTAATAGACGCCGCTCGGCTTCTTCAAACGGCATACCCTGACGATAGGGTCGGTTGGACACCATCGCGTCGAACGCGTCAATCACGGACACGATACGCGATCCAATCGGAATCTCTTCACCCTTCAGTCCGCCGGGGTAGCCAGTGCCGTCGTAATTTTCATGATGATGCAAAATTATCAAGCTGGCGCGCTCCATTCCGGGGATCTGGCGCAGGACGGCCCAACCAAACTCCGGATGCTTCTTCATGAGTCCATATTCCTCGGCGGTCAACTTGGCGGGCTTGTTTAGGATAGCGTCGGAGATACCAATTTTCCCAATATCGTGCAAGAGGGCGGCAACCTCGATGTCGCTCAGACAGTCGCGATCCAATCCAAGCTCTCCTGCGACGTGAAGGGCCCATTCCGCCAAGCGAGTGCTGTGGACACCCGTATTCAAGTCCTTCAAATCGAGGAGTTGATTGAAGGCGCAGATTAGAGAACTGCGCAACGCAGAAAGCTGTTCCTCGATGAGCTTTACATGCAGGCCTGGAGGAGCCCAGGTACCCGAGGGGCTTAGGACAGTAGCGCCAATGGGGGATGTGTGCATCTCCGTCACACTATCGGCTCTTGCAAACGGCTTGTAGCCGTCCTCTCGGTCGATGATCTCCATCTCCACGTGACTCATCTACTGGAGCAAGCCTTGGATCGGATTTAAGGATGACAAAGCGCCGTAAACGTCCAGACGTCCATTACCCAGGTTGATGCCGATCCACCTGGCGTGGGCAATTGTCCAGGCGGCCTGATTTTCTCCAAACTTGGGTTGCATGTTAACGATCAGAGAGGCAGTTCCAGCAACCATCGGGGAGCTGAACGACGTTCCCCAGCCCGCGGCATACGTGGCGAAGGGATAGGTAGTGATCACGCCCTCGCCGGGTGCCGCGACCCACACGACCTGATTTCCATAGTTCGAAAAACTCGAACGCTGGTCTTCATTGTTCGTGGAGGCGACACCCATCACGTACTGCAATCCGGCGGGATAAACCATTTCTTGTTTGCCGTCGTTTCCGGATGAGGCCACACAAATGACATTCTGGCTGTTGGCGTAGTTAATCGCGGTTCGCAACTCGGGTGAGCTGGTAGTCAAGTCAAAGCTCATGTTGATGACGTTCGCATGGTTCTGCACCGCGTAATAAATAGCGGCCAGAATATTGGAAAGAGATCCGCTGCCGTTTGCGCTGAACGCTTTCAGAGGTAAAAGTTTCGCAGTCGGAGCGACCAGGTGAATAACACCCAACACCATCGTGCCGTGACCGAACGCCGCATATTGCGACCCGTCGAGCATGGCAGCCGTATGTTGGTCCAGCATCGCGGCTGTGTGTTGATTCACATATGCGGCTGCACACGTTTGGCAGGGAGGTGGAGCAGAGAGCGAAACATCCAGCAACTCCGAGCCACCGGGCTGGTTCCGCGTAAAGTCGAACCCCAAAAGCAAGACGCCTTGCAGCGCCGGATGGTTCGGGTCCACACCGGTATCAATATCCGCGACGATTCCCGCGCCGCTCACTCCAAAGACACTGTGAGCCTGCGCCACGCGGATGATCTGAGCCGCGGGTTGATTCACATATCCGTCTGTAACGGTGTTCCCGTAGTAATTGATTGGGGTCGTGTCCCACAATCCTTGCGGAGCGGTGGAAGTCGTGGCTTGATTATTTTCGTTCGGTGGGATCACAAGAATCTGGTCGGGTTCCGCGTCTAGGACTCCGGTCACCAGCTTCAGCACTCCCGCAAGAAGTTGCGGAAGCAAGCCCTTCGCGGGCCGCACCAAAAAGAGCTGGTTTGCATTTCCGTCTATATTACCGACGACGGTGCACCCGTTGGACAAGCAAGTGTTCCGCAAACCTTGAAGGCCAAGCGTCGTCCGGACAATTACGCCCTGCTGATTCTGGTTGGACAAAACTTGTCCGACAGTCGAGAGTAGGCCGCCGAGCAGCCCTTGGGCGTTGGCGGCCTGTCCCCAGAGACCCAGCGAAAGAAGGATAAGAAGTCCGATTAGACGCTTCATAATTACTGTGCTCCTTTTGCATGCCCGGCAGTAGCCCCGCTTGCTTTGGGCCTTGTCTCCCATTCAGTTTCTTCGGGCGACATATTTCGAGCAATGGTACAAGCGGCTACTTTCGGTACTGCTCAAATCAACCTTTGGTTCTAGTACCTTTTTTCCCAGCTTGGAGATTACTTTTAACTTCAGTGTTATCAATCGTATGCGGGAGTCTCTCGTCCTTGCCAAACTTTGGTTCGATCAACGGGAGGCTTACTTCTTTCTGGCCGGGCAGTGTCACGAGAAGTCGGAACCCGCCTTCCAAATCGCAGTCCATTTGGAACTCGCCGAACTGGCTAGTCACGCATTCAGCCAAGATTTTCTTGCCTTTCCAGAGCGCCACACGTACATCGGACAAGTGCTCGTGGGGATCAGCCGAGTTGAGAACCTGACCGATAAGTACGGCCCTCTCCTTGTCCATCTGCGGCTCAATTCGAATGTCGATGCGGTAGTTGTCGGTGCCATAAAGCAATTGCCGTGAAGTGCTTCCGGTCGCTGATCGCACTCCAGCCGGCAAAGGACTGCGGAAACTATCGAAAAGCAACGCCGCAGCTCCCGATTTTGCGTAGCGCGTCCGGTGCGAGCGCTGGTTCGCAAATAGTGCATTTACCGTGCGAACAGCACCCTCGACCGGTTGGTAAGCAGACTCGCGTTGCGCAACTTGATGCAAACGCTGCCACATAATCAGCTCCCTCGAGCACTCCGCACAACCGGTTTTCAAGTGACTTTGCATCTCTGCCTTTTCATCCTCGCGAATAACGTTTCGTGCGAAATCAACCCACTTTTCCAGCGAATAGTGTTTCATTCCGCTCCCCCCCGGATTTGATCTCTTGGCCTCGACCAGTTAACGATCCAGCCCCTACTTCCGTCACAACACATAAGGGTGGGCATCTGTTCAAAAAATATAGGGTATATACAAAAATGATCGGGAAGCTAGACGGAGGAAATCTTGCCAATTAGCGCAAAAGGAGCCCAGTGGTAGGGGTGCGGGTAGCGTTCGCGCAATTCCATCATGGCACCCCGCAAGGCGGACGCCTTTCCATCGCCATCCTGGAAGCGCCGGTAGAAGAAGGCCATGAATTCGGCCGTGCTCTGGTCGTGAACGTCCCACAGACTTAAGAGCAGAGAATGCGCCCCGGCGAAAAGAAGACCGCGGACCAATCCGAGCAATTCGTCTCCCGGAGTGACTACGTTCATCCCGGTTGCACAACCGCTCAGCGTCACCAAATCAGCACTCAATTTGAGTTGATAAAGATCGTAGAGATTTAGATAAGCGTCGCCCAAGCGAATCCCGGAGAACATCGGGTTATCTTGTCGAAATCTACCATGTGTGGCGATATGAATTACCCGGCTCTTCAGCCCTTTCTCTTGCAAAGTTTGCTCGTTGGCGGCAGTTCCCACGATCAATTCTGCTCCGGGCAATATCTCCGCCACGGCGCGCACTTCCTCCAGGATAAGCGGAGCCTGAACATCAGGCACTCCCAGGACGAGGGAAGGGTCAGCGGTGTGCGCCGGCTTTTCCTGGCAGTGGGCAAAAATACTGGCGCTGGGTGCGTAGGAAATTGTGAAGGAGTCGATTAGGTATCCCGTATCGTCTATCAAAGCGTGAAACGGAAGATAATGCAGCACGCCGTGGGGCACGATAATTAAATGCCCCGCGGGCAGATAAGCGCGGACCGGAGCTAATAATTCTTCGTAAAGCTGTCGCAAGTGCGCTTGCACGACGCTGAGCATGGATTTCTCAAAGGTCTGCGTATATTCCGCGCCCAGCTTGAATTTCGAAATCTGGAAATGCAGCATCCGTTGTACGTTGACGACACGCGAGACCGGCGTAAGTGGGATGATTTTTAGCCCTTCGCGCGTCACCACCGCAGCGATGAATTGATCCTTCAGGCTGAAATACTCCACCAGGGCAGCCTTTTGAGGTAGGCACGCACGAATGCTCTCCAGAGAATTTATCGCCGGGCCGTGGCTCGCGTTTTCTTCCGACTGCGGCAATTCCCGAAGGACGTGCAGCAGTTCGTTTTCATGCGCTAGAGCCTCCTTCTGCAGCTTTTCGATCCGATCTAGCGAGGGCGCTTCCGCGCGCAATTGCTCCACCTCAATGCGGCGGTAATACCAGTTCAGTTCCTCGCGCATCTCCCGGATGTGCCGCACCAGTTCGCTTTGGCCCGCGTCCGCAGGCCGAGTCGACGGTCCCGAACGTTTCAGAAGCTCCGCCAGGCTGCGCGATTTTGCCATCTCGATGTAACCGAAAGACTCTTCCGCAGCATTCGGTCTTTCGGCACGTATCAAGCAGAGCTCGACCAGGCTTTCGTAGACCTCGAGTCGATTCTTCATGAACGCAATCTTCAATTCTTCGCCTCGCAGGCTGCTGCGAAGAGTTTCCAGAAATTCTCGCGCCTTTTGAAAAGAATCGTAGGCGCTCGGAAGATCTCCGGAAGCCTGCTGAATCTGGCCCTTCAGAAAATGGGCCTGATAGTGAAGTACGGGAGCTTCGAAATGCGCGAGCCGCTCGATCGCACGCGAGGATTCCTCCTGCGCTGCCGCCAATTCGCCGGCTCGCAGAGACAATCGTGCGAAAAGTAAGTGGCAAAGCACCGCTTTGCTCGGCAGGAAGGAGTCATCGAAGAATTGGGCTGCGCCGGAACAAAGCCGTCGCGCTTCAAAAAGCCTTCCTTCATTATAAAGAACCACTGCTTGGTACAGATCCATTAACCAGGGCCAAACCAGGTTTCTCTCGCTTACGAATTTCGCGCGCGCTTGCGCAAACAATTCCAGCGCGCCAAGCGCCTTTCCTAGTTGGCTCAAGGCCATGGCTTCGAACGCCAGACATTTCGCTTCCTCATATCCCATTCCCAATTTTTGGAAACGCAAATAGCCTTCGTGAGCCGATTCCATAGCCTCCGTGCTGAGGTTCAATTCCAGATATATTTCCGCCAGATCGAGATAGCAGAGCGCAAGGACGTGCGCGTCCCCGTTTTTCTCGCATTCGTCCCGTGTGGCGCGCAACATCTCGATCGCTCGGCTGTATTCACCACGCAGATAATAGAGATAGGCAATGTTGTAGTCGCTTTGTGTCACCAGCAGCGTCATGCCGTGGCTGACGCACATTTCTCTCGCCCGCTTGTAGGTCGCTAGCGCCCGGCGAAAATCGTTCAGTGTAATCAGGCAGACAGCCATGTTATACAGCGCGACAGCCAGCCCTTCGGAGTCGCGAAAAGGCAGCAGCATCTCGTATGCGCGCTCGTAACAAGCCAGGCCTTCTTCGAAACGGTCCTGCCGGTGGTAAATGTTTCCAACATTGATCTCGACATGTGCCCAGCGCTTGTCGTCGCCCAATTGCCGAAAGATTTTCTTGGCGTCTTCCGCCGCGCGAAACGCCTCGTCGTACTTGCCCAGCAGAATGAAGGGTTGAATGGATGGAATCAGGGTGCGCGCTTCTTCCTCAGGGTTGTGGATTTCCCGAAAAATGCGCAAAGCTTTGTCGTGGAAGTCGAGCGCCTCGACGTTGTCCCCCAGCATATACAGAGCGTTCGCCTTGGAGCGCAAGCTCCGGCCCAGCGCCTCTTCGTTTTTCAATCGCTGCGCGATGACTACACTGGCCTCCGCTAGAAAAAGTGCTTCGTGGGGGTTTTCACGCAACTTGCTGCGCACTACTTCATTGAGTTGCCGAACCACGCTGTCGTCAAACAGTCGCTGATGGACGGCGAGGAATTTCTTGCGGCTGGATTCTGTCTCAAGACTTGCCAGTTCGCGGAGTGATCGTTCGGATAGAGGCTCCTTCTTTTTATTCACCTTCACGAGAAACCTGCTTCCAGCAAGCTCTTGCGCAGTCGCTCCAGGCAGCGTTGCCGGATAAATCCGATGGATCCCACGGCAATTCCCAGCGTCTTGGCGATATCCTGATACGGGCGAGCGGGCTCGTCGTAAAAAAGCATATACACGAGTTGACGGCAGCGTGGCGGCAGTTTAGACATGGCTTGCCGCAGATCTTGTTCGTCTTCCGCTTCTCGCAGAATTTCCTCTGCGCGGGCCGGCGTGCTCTGCTCGAATTGTTTGGTGTCCGAGTCTGGAACTTCTGTACGGCGTTCCTGTTGTTTCCTGTGAAAGCATTTGTGTGCTGTAATCTGCATGATCCATTTAGGCAGGGCTTTCGCTTCTCGCAGCTTGGGTAGCTCGGACAATAAATCCAGGCAAACTGCCTGAAAAATGTCCGTAGAATCATCCGCGGAGAAACCGTACTTTAAGGGAATCGAAAAAATGAGGTTCTTGTAGCTGAAAATCAAGGCGCGCCAAGCTTCTTCGCGGCCCTCGAGGCATTCCCGCACCAAGCGCACATCCGGCCACGCCGCGCGCATTTCATCAACCGGAACGTTTCGGGGAGCGGTGCGGCTCGCGTTCACCATTTATTGTATGTAGAGCTGTTCAACGTTCCACAGCGCGTAGGGGACCAGAATGCCGGGCCGGAAGTTTCCTACTCGGTTGCTTGCGCCCACCAAAATATTTGGACTCACTAAACAAATCACCGGCAAGTCTTCAGACACGATTTCCTGGACGCGATCGTATAAACGCTTTCGCTTCGCATAGTCCAGCGTGACGAGCTGCTCCTGCATCAGCTGATCCATTTCGGATTCCCACGGAGTAGCCGGCTTGTCTTGATTTGGGTGCCAGAGGTGGGTTTCGCCGCTCGATAGCCACACGTTCATCTCCGACGTGGGATCGGCATCGCCGCTCACCAACCCCATTACCGCTGCCTCGTAGTTATAGCTATTCTGCAGCCGGTCCACCATTGCGTGAAACTCCAGCGGAACGACTTGTACCGTCATTCCCAGTTGGCTCAAATCGTCCTGAATGATCGTGGCCATCTTCATGCGTTGGGCATTCGAAGAACTGGTGAGTATCGAGAATTCGACAGGGGCGCCGTGCGGATCTACTAGAGTGCCGTACTTCCAGGAAAATCCCGCGGACTGCAAGAGTTGACGGGCACGTTCCACAGATTGTGCCGGACGCGGAAGTTTTTCGTCTAGCCATAGTTTGTTTCCTGGTGTCACTTGATCCCAGATCGGCGTCGCGCGCCCGCTGTAAACCAGCCGAACGATTCCGTCGCGATCGATTGCCGCCGAGACCGCTTGCCGGAATCGCAGATCTTGAAACCACGCCTGCTTTTTCGCAATTTCCGGCACGCCTTTTGTAGCCAAGTCGTTCAAGTTGAAGAATATGAAGTTATATTCGAGTCCGGGCCCAAGGTCGTCGAGATGATAGCGCTTTTCCGATTGCTGCTTTTGCAGCACCGCAAAGTTTTCTGCGCTGAATCGGCTGAGTATGTCGGTATCACCGGATTGGAAGCGGATCACCTGGGCGTCCTCGCTCGCCACGAACAGAAACACAATTTCATTCAGATAGGGCAATTGGTTTCCGGAGCGATCTGCCTTCCAGTAATACGGATTCCGTTCGAGCACCACGCGCTGGCCGGGGACGTACTCCTTCAATCGAAATGGCCCAAGACCGGCGAATTGGTTAGGCAGCATGGAAAGGCTCCATGACCGGGAGAAATTCCCGCTCCGGTAGCTGCTCTCCACAAGATGCCGCGGAAGAATTGCGACCCCATCGAACAATCGCTCGGCCGCGGCATAGGGCTGCGCCAATTCAAAGCGCACCGTGTACGCATCCACCTTCACCACGACGATCGGCTTTCCGCCCACTACCAGCAAGTCGCGCTGCGAAGAATTGATTTTTTCGTCCAGGTAAACCTGAAAGCTAAAGATCACGTCATCCGCGTTGAAGAGTTCGCCATCCGAAAAGCGCAATCCGCGGCGAAGGTGCAGTGTGTATTGCCTGCCGTCACGAGAGACACTCCACGATTTTGCCAGAGAAGGTTCCGTTTTCAGGGATCCGCGGTTGATGTGAATCAGATCTGCGGTGAGGCAACGGATTACGTCCCGGGACGGCTCATCCACAGCCAGAACAGGATTGAGTGTCTTGGGTTCCGATCGCAGAGCAACCACAAGTCTGCCGCCTGCGTGGCCCGGGACGCCGTCCGCGATCATTCGCTCTTCGCGCTCTTGCTGAGGTAGAGCTCGCGAGGACGAGCAAGCGCCTGCGATTGTTATCGCAAGTACCACACACTTCGCCCACAGGCGTAGTCTCTCCATACCTTAACTTCTTAGCAGAGATTGAACCGCTTTTACAGCGTGACGGATTTGTGAAGTTCCTGTAGAGCATCGGCGGCGGTATAAAAAACGAGGAACAGGGGAATCAAGAGCAGCGCGGGCAAAAACATCCACCAATAGTAGGAAAGAACGTAATACTGCTGCAGAGACGATAGCAGGCTGCCCCAACTCGGCAAGGGCTCGCCAACGCCGAGACCCAGGAACGTGAGCGTAACTTCAGCCAGCACATACTGCGGAATCAGCAGCGTCATCTGCGTCAGCAGTACTCCGTAAGTCTGCGGCATGACGTGCCGCCGCAACAAGTACGCGTCCGAGGCTCCGAATCCTCGCGCCGCGACCACAAAATTGCGCTGTTTTGCGCTCAACACTACGCCGCGAATTAGCCGCGCCGGACGAGCCCACCCAATTAGCCCCATGACCGAAACCAACAGAAGAAACACTTCCCATTGCGAAATGTGCAGAGGCAATGCCGCTCGCACCGCAAACAAAAGATACAGCCAGGGCAATGCGAGAAACAGTTCTCCACCGCGCATAAGCAGTTCATCGACCCAGCCGCCGTAATAGCCCGCAATTCCTCCCACAATAATTCCAATCGACACCGAAAGAATTGCGGCGATCAGGCCGGCGAGCATGGAAATTTGGCCGCCAAA
>Ga0209330_1000327_pt1 | contig 21843 bp, 23 predicted proteins | sample JacPinW_OM2H0_O3_FD_187969 | JGI IMG/M metagenome (GOLD analysis project Ga0209330, IMG submission 187969) | Forest soil microbial communities from Algoma, Ontario, Canada - Jack Pine, Ontario site 1_JW_OM2H0_O3 (SPAdes) (version 2) | ecosystem: Environmental > Terrestrial > Soil > Boreal...
ATAATTACGTGGGCGCCGGCAAACATAGTGCCTCCTAGGAAGTGTCAGGAATCCGTGGCAGGGTGCATTTTACGCGGCATCTCGAATCGCGCAAGAGATCAAATTAGAACACTACCGAGGTTTGGCGACTTTGGCGATTACGAAGCCGGCGAAGAGCCACATTAGCGTGAAGTCGGCGAGATTCACGAGGGTGTACGTGCCGGAAAAGCCCCACCAATTCCAGTTGGGCAAATCCACGATGACGCTGGAGGCGAGTCCAACGACGGCTAAGAACACGACGCGACGCGCGTAACTCAAGCCGCTGGTCTGCAAGAGAAGCCAGGTAAGCAGCAGCGCAGCAGCCATCAGCGAAAGAATCTGAATGATGAGACCGCGCGTGTAGGATCCGAAGCCGCCCGTTCGTACCGCTGCAAACACGATTGGACCCTTCTGCATTTTTGCAATTTGGGTCGCTTGCGCGGCTTTCTTTTGATCCGCGGTCAAGTTGGAGGAAGGAGCGCCGGGAAGAAGATAAATGCCGGATTGCGAAGCGTGAGACGCAATGACGGCTGCGACTTCATCTTCATTTTGAAATGAGAGCATGGGTTTTTCGTGCCAGCCGAGAACCTCCCAGGAAATGCTGCTCCAGATAAATGCGGTCAAACCACCGAGAATGGCCCCGAGCAAGAGCGATTTCGTCATAGAGCCTCCCAAGCGAAGTGTGTACGACGGCCGAAGAGATGAGCGATTCTCTTCAGAAACGGCTGATTTCGCAAATTATTTTGAAGCCGGATCAGCGTGCTGCGAAATACTCAAAATATTGCCATCCGGATCCTTGAACCACGCGACTTGGTCGCCGCCGGGCGCGGTCCAAATGCCAAGTTCCTGATCTTGAGCGAACGGATATTTTTCCAGAGTGACGCCGCGATCCCGAAGCCAGCTTGCGATTGCTCGAATGTCTTTGATTTCCCAACCGAGAATCGTGCCTTGAAGCGGAGTAAAGTTCGGGATTTTTGCGAGGCGAATTTTGTGTCCGCCGACGCTTACGACCAATGCAAATTGGTCGAGGCTCACGAAGTCACACCCAAGCTTGCCTTCGTAAAAAGCTCGCGCTTTGTCATAGTCTTTTGTAGGAACAAAGCCAACCATTTTTCCGGAAGACAACATGTTTTCCTCCTCGCAGTTTGCGGCGTTAGGAATAGCACTTGCACGGTTTTCTTTCTCTCGCTATTGTGACAACAAATGTCGCATAAGTGCCAAAGCATATTATTCGGCAAAAACGGGCGTCGTCTCGCGGAGATTGCAGGCCTGTCAGCCGATCTAAAAGACGGCCACGTCATACCAGAGCATTCCCATCCTGAGGATCAACTGCTGTTCGCGTCAGAAGGTGTGATGACGGTGGACACCAATCAAGGTGTGTGGGTCGTCCCGCCGCCGCGCGCCGTCTGGATTCCTGCGGAGACGTTTCACTCCGTAGCTATTTCCGGGCGGGTGTCGATGAGGACTCTCTACTTCGTACCCAAGCTTTGCCGCTCGCTTCCGAGAAAGTGTTTTGTGATGAATGTATCTCCGCTGTTGGAGGAGCTGATTCTGCATGCCTGTACGTTTACGAAATTGCACAAGGGAGCGCCGGCAGAGAGGCGTATTCTGGAAATCATTGTCGACCAATTGAAGGCAGTCGAGTCCGTTCCTCTGCAATTACCGCATCCCTCAGACTCGCGAGCGAAGAGAGTGGTTAAAATGTTGTTTGCGAATCCCGGGGACCAAAGAACGTTGGACAAGTTGTGCGCGAACTCGGGTGCGAGCAAGAGAACGATCCAACGCCTCTTCCTGAGCGAGACGAAAATGACTTTCAACAAGTGGCGGCAGCAATTTCGACTGCTTCATGCGATGCAGCGGCTTGCAGCGGGAGAAAAGGTGACGGCGGCGGCTCTGGATGCCGGATACAACAGCACGAGCGCGTTCATATCGATGTTCCGCAAACAGCTCGGGACCACGCCGACACGTTACCTACATGGGGGAATGGAGGCGGCACAGGCAGTAAAGGCCAGCGCTTCGTGAACTGTTTACGCGGCACGCTTCGAATCGCAGCAGAGGGGAGCCATGGGCTGGTTTGGCTCCCTTCCTCAGCGAACTCGGCTACTTTTGAGGCTGCTGAGCTTTTTTTGCGGCCGCAGCGGCAGCGGCTGCAGCTGTCCACGGTGGAACGATACCGTTGGCGCGGGAGTAGGCTATCGCCTGGCCGAGATGTTCGTGAGCGTCGACGACCAGAAGATAAATGACGTCGCCCTCGTTCGCATCCGGGCCGAGTTTTGGCAACGGCTTGGCAAAGTCGGAGTTGGTCATGCCTTGAATCACTCCTTGGGTGAACAGCCATGACTTGTTCAATTCCTCGATGATCTTTGCTTTGTCCGTGGTCGATTTTGCAAACGTCTTCGGATCGTACTCCGGCGGAGCGGTGGCTCCCATTAAGCCCAGAAATCCATAACGTTCACCGGCCACGTGAAGGAAGAGCTCGGCGAAAGATCGAGCGTCGCCTGCGGGGCGCCAAGTGAATTTGTCCGCGGGGATAGCTTCAGCGAGGCTGACGAATTTCTTGTTTACCGCTTCGAGGTCCAAAAGGGACTGAGGCTTCATGTCATAGCTCGGAGGAGTTTTGTCCGCAGACTGCGCCGGTGGTGCTGCTTGCGCAGCCTGCGAGGCAGCTCGCGTCACCCCGGCAGTCGCGAATAGCGCCAAAGTCAAAATGCAAAGAACTAACTTTTTCATTTTTTTGTTGCTCCTTTGTTCGTTGCCGCACACATTTCGGTTAGTAGTCTCGCTACCGAACAGATGTAGGGCGCACGTGCTCTAGGTAGTTCTGGTTTTGTTAGACGAAGCTTCGAAGAAAAGACTTCAAAAGAGTTTCGGTTTTTTTTTGCGGTGCACTTCGGCTAGAGCGGCCAAACAACGCGCAGGATGAAGATTCTTAAGGGCTAGCCTTCATCCGATACGGACGAATCGGCCAAATCGGGGAGATCCCCATGGGTGATGCCGCGGAGTTCGGCGCGAATAACGTCCGAAGAAAAACCAGCACTGAGGAGGCTGCGATACAGCGACGCAATTTTGCGCTGATCAAGCGCGCCGCGAAGATGCGCGAGTCGCCGTTTAACGCGCGTGCGGACCAAAGTGGATTCATCCGTTTCGGCGAAGACCGTCTGTAGAGCGGCTTCGATGTAGCGGTCGGGAACGCCGCGAGCCCGCAATTCACGCGCGATACGAAAGCGTCCCTGACGGCGCAACTTCGCGTGCTGGTTCGAGTAGTCCAGCGCGTAGCGAGCGTCGTCGAGATATTTCAACTCGCGCAAACGAGCGATAACCGGCGGAATGAATTCCTTCTCTTCGGCGCGGCGTTCGAGGTAGTCTTTCATTTCGTGAATTGAGTAAGCGCGGCGCATCAGTGCGCGGAGCGCGGTCGAGTGCAAGTCCTGCTCAGTAGAAGCTTTGCGAGGTGAGGAGCGCTGGCGCATTGGCGACCGTCTGTAAGGATTTATTTTTGCGACGCAGCAGCTCCGCGCAGCTTTACGCGGTCTGTGGCCTGGTAGTGGCCTGGCTCGGCGCGAAAAGTGATTGCCAAGCGGTTCCATGTATTGATCGTTGCGATGGCCATGGCTAGATCTACGAGCTCGGCGTCGCTGAATTGGGCGTGAGCTTGCGTGTAAACGTCGTCCGGAACGTGATCCACGCTGACCAGCGTGACGGCTTCGGTGAAAGCGAGCGCGGCGCGTTCGCGTTCGGTGAAGAAGGGAGTCTCACGCCAAGCGGACACAGTGTAGAGCCGCTGCTCGGTTTCGCCCATGGCACGCGCGTCTTTCGTATGCATGTCGAGGCAGTAAGCGCAGCCGTTGATCTGCGAAGCGCGTAGTTTTATCAATTCGAGTAACAGCGGCTCGAGGCCGCATTGGTCAACGTATTGCTGCATCGCTGCGACGGCAGCATAGACTTTCGGATTGAACTTTTTCATGCTGATTCGCTGATTCATTTCTCGCTCCCCTTGATGTCCTTCCGCGATCGGCTTCCTTCAGAATAGCGCCGCGATGGCTTCGCGAGAAGGCCATTCGTAAAGTTCAGATGAGCCAAATTGGTGCGAGCTAGAAAATGTAAGGAATGAGGCGGCGCGTACGCCGAATGTATTTCTCGTAGGGCTCTCCGAGGGCAGCGACCAGCGCAGATTCTTCGATTGGAATTCGGTAACTGTAAGCGGCTAACATACAACCCAGAAGCGCGATCAAGCCGGCCCAATTTCCTAGAGCTAGCCCGAGTCCGGTTACAGTGGTCAACGCGCCGGTATAGGACGGATGCCGGATATAACGATAGGGCCCGGCCTCGATGACCGGTTGATCCGTGTGAACCGCAACTTCGAAAGTGAAATAGCGGCCAAGAAGAGAGATGGAATATAACCGCAGAGCCATCCCGGCGAACATCAAGCCGATGCCAATAAAAAAGACCAACACACGTTCCGAGCGAATGGCGGCTTGCGGCAATTGGAATGAGAGCGCGAAGTCCGCCGTGATTCCAATCCACAAAAGCAGCATTACCACTAAAAGAGAGCCGCGATCGGACTTGGACGAGAGCTCGGGCGCTCTTCTTTTAGAAACTATGAACTCCGGAACGATCCAGAGAATGAAAGTGATCCAAAATATTACGGCGTAGATGGTATTGACGAACGGCAACGGGCGCAAATTAGAACCCCCTGGGCGCCTGCCAGTTTATATGAGAGCGAGGAGAAATTGTTGATTCAGACTGACCGATTGCTGCTGCGGCGTTGGAGAGAAGGGGACCGCGAACCGTTTTGCCGGCTGAATTCGGATCCTGGTGTGATGGAATTTATGCCGGCGTGTCTGATGCGAGCGGAGAGCGATGCGCTCGTCCAGCGGATCGAAGAACATTTCCGCAAGCACGATTTCGGATTGTACGCGGCAGAGCTGCGCGAGGACGGGACATTTATAGGTTTTGTAGGCCTTGGTGTGCCAACGTTTACTGCGAACTTCACTCCCTGTGTTGAAATCGGATGGAGGCTGTCGGCTGCTCATTGGGGGCGCGGCTTGGCGACGGAAGGAGCGCTGGCGGTAGTGAAACACGCTTTCGGGGAGTTAAGGCTTGACGAAATCGTGTCGTTTACAGTCCCTGCAAATGTACGATCCCGGCGCGTGATGGAGAAAATTGGGATGACGCATGATGAGTCAGAAGACTTCGACCATCCGAACTTGCCTGAAGGACATCCACTGCGACGGCACGTGCTCTATCGGCTGCGGCGCACGGAACGCTGACGACACCGAAAGAAACCCGCTTGTATTTTTACCGTGTGCCGAGACGGTCGAATTCGGTCATGGCGCGTTCCATCTCTTCGCGAGCGGCGTCGGCTGAAGACCGGACACCTTGAACGCGGAGGCGGAAATCGTCCGGATTCGAAGCACGCATGAGAGCTTCTTCCAGCGTGATGAGGTTGCGCGTATAAAGATCGAAAAGCGATTGATCGAAAGTCTGCATGCCGTACTGGCTGGTACCGGCGGCGATGGCGTCGCGGATCATGCGCGTTTTGTCAGGATTGATGATGCAGTCGCGAATGTAGCCGGTGCAGATCATCACTTCCACTGCAGGCACGCGGCCGCTGCCATCGGCTTTACGCACGAGGCGCTGGCTGATGACGGCCTTCAGCGTGCCAGCAAGCTGCAAACGAATTTGTTTTTGCTCTGGCGGCGGAAAGACGGCGATGATGCGCTGAATCGTTTCCGTGGCGTCGAGTGTGTGCAAAGTGGAAAGCACCAGGTGGCCCGTTTCAGCGGCCAGCAATGCGGTGGAAATTGTTTCCAGGTCGCGCATTTCGCCGACGAGTACGACGTCGGGGTCCTGGCGAAGTGCGGCGCGTAGCGCGGTAGAAAACGAAGAAGTATCCACTTCGACTTCGCGCTGATTGATAAAACCTTTTTTGTCGCGATGGAGATATTCAATCGGATCTTCAATCGTGATGATGTGCTCGGCGCGCAGAGAATTGATGCGGTCAATCATCGCTGCGAGAGTGGTTGATTTACCGGAACCGGTGGTTCCCGTGGTCAAAATCAAGCCGCGCTGCTCCTCGCAAATCTGCGAAAGGACGCGCGGAAGTTCGAGTTCTTCGATAGTACGAATTTTCGTGGGAATGACGCGCAGAACCATTCCGACGTTGCCGCGCTGTTGAAATACGTTCACGCGGAAACGGCCCAGACCGGCGACGCCGTAAGCCATGTCCAACTCGGCTGTTTCTTTGAATTTTTGCTTTTGCCGGTTGGTCATCATGCTGAAAGCCATGGAGAGCATTTCTTCCGGCGTGATGCGCGGCACGTCGCCTAGGGCGTTCAGGATGCCGTCCACACGCAAGTAGGGATGGTTGCCGACTTTGAGATGCAAGTCGGACGCTCTGTTTTCTACTGCGCGGCGCAATAAATCATCAATATTGATGGCCATCAGCGAAAGTCCTCGGCTACAAAGCTTCATGTCACGCTAGCATGCGCATTAGGGGGTAGCAAGGAGACCGCGGAAAGTCATTTCTAAACTGCCACCTGTACGTTAGTTCAGGTATTGCAACTGGGTAGCGTAACGGCGTTCCGCGTCGCGTTTAAATGGGGGGCTGATCGGCGAGGAAGACGCGGTCATAAATCACCGCAGCGAGGACTCCGCCCAAGAGCGGCCCGACCCAATAGACTCCCTGGTTGGACCAGTAGCGAGCGGCGAGAGCTGGACCAAAGGCTCGCGCGGGATTGATCGCTGCACCTGTGAATGGGCCGCCGAACAGAACGCCTGCGGTGACCGTAACGCCAATCGCAAAGGCAGACACTTTGTTGAGTGCGCCTCTGGCGTCAACGAACGTCGCGAATATGACGAGGACGAGGAAGAAAGTCATAACACTTTCAAGGACCATAGCGTGCAACCGAGTGAAGTCCGACGCCAGAAGCATGACCCCTCTTCCGGCAGAACTCCAAACAGTCTCCGGAACGATCGCGATGAGAACGTAGGTGGCCGCGACCGCGCCGAGAAGCTGCGCGATCCAGTAGAAGAGAGCTTGCAGAGTGTTAAGGCGTCGCGTGACCCAAAAGCCGATGGTCACGGCTGGATTCAAATGGCCGCCGGAAATGTGGCCCACTGCGCTGACCATGACTGCATAGGCGAGACCGTAGGCGATGGCGATGCCGAGAATGCCGATGGCGGGCTGTCCCGCCGTGCGCAGATATTGATCCGCGCAGATCGCGCCAATGCTGAAGAAAGCCAGCGCGAACGTGCCGATAAACTCCGCGAAAAGCTTTTGAGGCAGGCTATACACCAAAATTCTCCGCGCACGCTCTGGCAAGGATCTTTAGCGACATTCAGGCTCCGGACTGCGGGCCATTCTACTGGAACAGCTTAAGTCAGTCAAAAACGAGACCGGATTCCCGGGGGCCACGCATAATCGAGGTCAAATCCTTTTGCATCGTGAAACAAATCGGTTCGGGCCTCGTCTAATGGAAACCAAGGAAGCTGCCAAAGTGTCGGCACCAAGAGCCATGTGGAGAGGTTCAGCCGGCGTAATTTTTGCCAGCGGATAGTCGGCGCGCGGGGTGCAGCGCCGGAGGTAACGTTGAAGGGACTCGCTCTTAATATTGCGGCCTGCCTATTGTTACCCGCGACGGCTGCAGCCCAATCCGGTTCGCTCCAAAGCATAATCGCCGCCGAGCCGGAGTACGACTTAGCCATTCATGTAATCCCGGATTCCCATCGGATCGAAGTGGCCGGAACGGTAGGCCTGCCGGGGCGTGACAAACCTCAACCGGAGATTGACCTGGATCTGAGCGAGTTGATGAAAGACTTTCGTGCGGAGATCGTTGAGCCGGCAGAAAACGCCGGACCGCTCGAAGTTGTAAAAGAAGACAAGAAGGATCCCCAAGAACATTTCGTGCGCTGGTCCCTTCGCCCGAAGAATCCGATTGCAGCTAATCAACGAGTTCGACTGCATTTTTCTTACGCCGGCGGCGAGAAGGTCGCCTTTGTGTTTTACATCGGCCCGGAAGGCTCTTTTGCCGGAGGAGCCAACACGGCGTGGTATCCGCAATTCGATGAAAGTGACGGGAAGGGCATAGGACGCCTCAAATTCTCCGTTCCTCCCGGCTATACAGTTCTTGCCACAGGAAAGAATCAGGGAGCTGCTTCAGAAGAGGCAAACGGGAACTTTGATTTTGAGAACAAGGTTCCGAGCCAGTTCTCTTTTGCGGCGGGGAAATACACAATCCTAAGACACGACGGCGTTGTTCCCATGCGGGCATATTTGCTGCATCCGCGCACAAACATCGAGGCATATCTGGATGGTTGCTCGACGATATTAGCAGTGCTTTCCAAGGAATTTGGTCCCTATCCTTACGATGATTTTGCCATCGCGGAAGTGCCGTCAGGACAGGCATTCTTAGCCGGGTTTAGCGGCGCCAGCTTCAGTGGTTTCATGCTGGCGAACAAGGAAGCGCTCGATAAGCCGTTCAATCTCGCTTATTACGGGCACGAGATTGGACATCAGTGGTGGGGAAATCTGGTAACCCATGCAGATGAGCCGCGCGGAGATTATATGTTCGATGAGGCCATGGCTCAATTTGGCTCGCTGCATGTCGTCGAGACGGTTGAGGGAAAAGCCGCCGCAGAAACCTATCGCCGGACCGGCTACCCAGGTTATAGCGCCTCCCAGTGCGGCTACGGATATTTGCGCTCGGTGAAAGCCGGCCGAGATCATGACCTCATAGATTTGCCGAACGATACAAATTCCCACGAGTTGGCTGACAGCAAAGGTTTCCTGGTGTGGGACATGCTCGCTCGCCTGGTAGGCCCGGAACAATTCAGCCGGGTACTTCGCGAAATTACGCGGAAGTACCAATTCCGAACGATCCGCTGGGAGGAATTTCTTGCCGCCGTCCAAAGCGTTTCCAAGGAAAACCTCGGCTGGTTCTTTTCGCAGTGGTTTGAGCGAAAAAGCGCTCCCAGTTGGGAGTTGACATGGAAGCAAGAGGGCAGCGTATTAAAGGGAGAAATCACGCAGGCCGAACCCTTTTATCGCGCGCAAATCGAAATGGAAACCCAGGGGACCAATGGTGAAAGCGCTACGCACACATTGAATGTGGATGGCCCCCGCACCGAATTCAATTGGCCGGTTGGTTTTCAGGTTCAATCTGTGGTGCTCGATCCTCACTTTTACGTATTGCACTGGGTTCCCGATGAACTACTTAGACTTGAGAGGTGAAAACCCATGAGCGGGAGCATCATGCGTTCCGCGATTATGCCCACTGTCTTGTTTGTTCTCTCGGCGACAGGCACTTCTGGTCAGAATGCGAAGGCTTTGGCCTCAACGTTCCGTCTGGATTCGGTGAATGGCCTGGAACTGGTGGAGGCGAAGGCGGAAGTGGTGAACTATCGGGGGCGGACAGCAATCCATTTGGTCCCGTTGCCCGATCAGCCAAAAGATTATTCCATGCTGGCGATTGTAAGCGGCACCGATTTCAAGGACGGCACGATTGAAATCGAGGTCGCCGGCTCTCCGCGCAAGGATGCGGATCCTACCGACCGTGGGTTTATCGGCCTGGCATTCCGCTCCCAGGGTCGCGGCAATCGAGCAGAATACTTTTACCTACGTCCGACCAATGGCCGTTCCGACGATCAACTTCGCCGCAACCATTCAGTGCAATATGTTTCAACGCCGGATTTTCCCTGGCAGCGGCTGCGAAAAGAAACTCCCGGAGTCTATGAGTCGTACGCCGATCTTGATCCCGGGGCGTGGACGAAGATGAAGATCGTTGTCTCCGGCACAAAGGCGCAACTCTACGTTAATGGTGCAGACCAACCGTGCCTGATTGTGAATGACCTGAAGCTGGGAGAAACGCACGGCCAGATCGCGCTTTGGGCTTTCGGCACGACTGACGGCTATTTCTCGAATTTGAGCGTGAAGTAAACGACGCGCCGAGCTGTTGAGGAGTACAGTTTTAGCGCGGGACGACGACAGCGGCGCCGGCGGCCACGTTGACTGGCGACAGCCAGTGATGGCGGTCGGGCTTAACTCCCCCGGTAATCGCGAAGAATTCGTCCTGAACGCGTTTGGTCACCGGACCGCGCGAACCGATCCCGATTTTGATGCGATCAATCGAGCGAATCGGCGTGATCTCCACTGCGGTGCCGCAGAAAAAGACTTCTTCAGCGATATACAGCATTTCGCGGGGAATAATCTGTTCGGCCACGGGAATATTCAAATCGCGGCAAAGCGTCAATATCGAGTGGCGCGTGATGCCGGGCAGCGCGGAATTGGAAAGCGGCGGTGTGACCAGCGTGCCGTCCATTACCAGAAAAATATTCTCGCCGGAACCTTCGCTCACATGGCCGTGCACGTCGAGCGCAATCCCTTCCACATATCCGTTCGCGCGCGCCTCCATGCGGATGAGCTGCGAGTTCATGTAATTCGCGGCAGCTTTTGCCATTTGCGGCAAGGTGTTGGGCGCAGGACGATTCCAGGAACTGACGCACACATCCACGCCGCTGCGCTGCGCTTCTTCGCCGAGATATTTTCCCCAGTCCCAGCAAGCCATATAAACCTCGATGGGGCAGCCCTTGGGGTCCACGCCAGCTTCGCCGTAGCCGCGCATGATAATCGGGCGTATATAGCACTCGTTGATTTTATTCTCGCGGACGAGATCGAGATTCGCGGTGCAGAGTTCGTCGAGTGTGAACGGAATTTCCATGCGATAGATATACGCTGAATTCCACAAACGTTGGATATGATCGCGGAGACGAAAAATTGCGGGGCCTTGCTTAGTGTCGTAGCAGCGAATGCCTTCGAAAACCGCGGAGCCGTAGCTGACCACGTGAGAAAGAACATGCACTTTCGCGTCATCCCACTCGATGAATTTTCCGTTGTGCCAGATCTTGTCAGTTTTCGGGATGGGCATTCGGGCTGCTCCGGCGCGTTAGCGAGGACTATTATTGTTGTGCGGAACGAATTATAGCATACGCGTTTTCAAGTCCACGTCCGTCGGGAAGCCGGATTGCGGAGCACGGCACGTCCAAATTGGCTGCGTCTTCCCGATGACGATAGTATTTATTCTTCGCGCAGAGCTATGAGCGGATCCACTCGGGTTGCGCGTCGGGCGGGGATATAGCAGGCGAGAAACGCAACTCCCGCGAGAATGCCCGAGATGACGGCGAAGGTAATCGGGTCAGCGGGGCTCACATCAAACAGCATGGTACGCGCGAACCGCGTGAGGATCGCGGCTCCAAAAAGGCCGGCGGCAAGCCCGATCACGACAAGCCGCATGCCCTCTCCCACAGCCAGGCGCAGGATATCCATGCGTTGCGCACCGAGTGCGATGCGGACGCCGATCTCGTGCGTGCGTTGACTGAAGGAATACGCCATCACGCCGTAGATGCCAATCGCCGCGAGCAACATCGCCACCGTCGCGAAGACGCCGAGGAGTTGAAGGGCGAAGCGCCGCTCGGCCATCGATCTTGCAATCACTTCATCCATCGTTCGCACGCTGAACACAGGGATATTAGGATCGAGAGATTGCACTTCGTGACGAATGGCCTCTCCCAGGCTTTCCGGATTTCCCGCACTTCGGAGGTAAATTACCGATGCATAGCCGGGGTTTTGGCGCACCGGCAAATATATGTGCGGGGCGGTTGGAGCATCGAAACCGTCCGATTTGATGTCACCTACGATGCCGACAATCGTGAGCCAACGGTTTTGCTGGTTTGCCGGACCGATTCTAAGTTGTTTTCCTAGCGGGTCCTCATCCGGCCAGTATCGCCGCTGGGTAGTTTGATCGATCAAAACTACCGGCTGCGCTTTGTCAGCGTCAGACTCGGCGAAATTTCTTCCGGCCAGCAGCGGGACTTGCAGCACGCGGAAGTATTCGGGACTGGCCGAGGCAAATTCAGCGACGGGAGCGCGCTCCGAATCCGTTGGCCGGCCCTCGATAGTAAACGGGAAGCCGTTTCGAGTTTGTCCGAGAGGCAGGCTATTCGTGCTGCCGATCGCGGCTTGTTCCACACCCGGAAGCGCGGAGACACGGCGAAGGATTTCCATCAGAAAACCGGCCCGCTTGTCGATGGGACGATACGGATCAGTGTTCGGGTCATTCGGAACTGGGATCCAAATCTGCGCCGTGATGACGTGGCTCGGATTAAAGCCCGGACGCACCTCCAACACATGCCAGAAGCTGCGAAGAAGAAGTCCCGCGCCTGCCAGCAATACAAGAGACAGCGCGACCTCGGCGATCACAAGTACGCGCGAGAGGCGCATGTGCCGTTTTCCGGTACCAGAGCCTCGGCTGCCTTCGCGAAGGTTTTCAATCTGGTTCGGATTCGCGGCTTGCAGCGCCGGCGCCAGGCCGAACAGCAAGCCGGTAAGAATTGAAACAAGAAAAGCGAAGAATAAAACGCCGGCGCTCACTTGAACCTCGCTCAGACGAGGGATGTTCGACGGCGCCAGTGTAAGAATAGAATTCTTAAATAAGACAACCGTGAACAGCGCGGCCACGCCGGAGATTACCGAGAGAAGGACGCTCTCAGTCAGCAATTGGGCGGTCAAACGCGCACGGCTAGCGCCCAGTGTCAGCCGGATGGCAACTTCGCGGCGTCTAGCGGACGATCGCGCCAAAAGAAGGTTCGCAAGATTTACGCACCCAATGAGCAGCACAAAGCCGACGGCGCCGAATAGCACGAACAACTCAGTCCGCTCCGGCCCTACGAGGTCTTCTTTGACGGCCACGAGGCGGGGCGCCCAACCAATCGTCGGCGGATAATCATTCGGATATTGCTGGCTCAAGTGAGCCACGAATGTGTCCAGTTGCGCCTGCGCCGCGGCCACCGTTAATCCCGGCTTCAAGCGCCCAATGGCGCCGGGAATCATTCTTGCGGCGCGCAGCGGAGGCACGGGGAAAGGAGGCGCGTTGTAACCGGCCGCGCACCAAACTTCCACGTCGGTTTGAAGCGTCCGTCCTGGATGGCGAAAGCCCGCGGGCATCACGCCGATAATTGTGTACAGATCATTATCGAGACGCATCGTTCGGCCGACGATTTTCGGGTCCGCACCGTAGTTCCGCCTCCAAAATCCGTCGCTGATGACAACCGCTTCGATGAAGCCTGGTACGGCATCCTGCGGCGTAAACACACGGCCAAGTTGCGCCTGGGCGCCTAGCATTGTGAAGTAGTTGGGACTGGTGGCCAGTGTTTCCGCGCGAACAGGCTTGTCGCCGCCCGCGATGTCCGAATCTATAGGCCAGACCGCCGAGATGTCCTGAAACACTCCGGACTTATCCTGAAAATCCCACAGTTCGGGAGCGGACATTCCCACATTCTTGACGTTGGAGCTTCGCAGGTCATCAAAAACGCGCACAAGCTGTTCGGGCTTGGGAAAGGGTAGAGGACGCAGCAGGACGGCGTAGACCAGGCTGAATGTAGCGACGTTCGCTCCGATTCCGAGGGCGAGAGTCAGCACCGCAACAGTCGTGAAACCCGGGCTCTTGAGCAACATTCGCAGGGCATAGCGCAGGTCTTGAACGAATGACGCCATGATCGTCCCTCCCATCATGCCCAACGAAGCTGTGGATCAACTTACGCCTGTCGAGATTTGGACGAGCGACAGCGCTTCATTGTTAGCAGCCGGTTGGGGATTCAATGAGGCTTCGAGCTATTAGTGGTCGTCCTGTGCGCGCTCGATTTGGCTCTGAGCCGTAAAACCGGAGATGCGGCCCCAGGCGCTGGTTTTCCAATTGTCCGCGCTTTCTTTGTCTAAGATCCATGGCGGGAGTTCAAAATACAGATACTGCGACAGCGCCTCGACATAAGGCTCGTACATTTCGCGTAGCTTATTTAGCTTCTCGTTTGATTCCGGTGTGTTGTGAAGTATCAGGCCGGACTCCGCGACGGCTCCACGGAGGCGAAGAAGTTCGGAAGCAGGCAAGCGGTCTGCGTTGTGATGCAGGGGAGCCGCGTGAAACACCTGAGCCAAATCCACGACGGCATGGCGGCAAATGGCGAAGGTCAGTCGAGCTTGGCGCACGCATGCGCCCTCCGCGCCTGAAATGACCAGCGCACAGGTGTCGAGCATTGCGGTCAGCGCCGAGAGCCAGGACTCGTTATTGTGCTGCGACCGAAAGTACGTAAGAGCCGGATAGGACACGTGACTCTCGAGCAGTTCCGCGCCCCAGCGCTCCCAATCGCGCAAAAGCCGTTCCAAAGCTTCGAGGCCATGCACACCAGCGTGACGCCGCAGAAGTTCGGTAGCGGTAGGCGGCGAACCCGCGCGTGCGTCAAGCAGCACGATGGCAACCTCCCTACGCGAAAATGCTTGGTAGATTACTGGTAAGTAGCTGAGTACCAGCGCCAAAAAACCGAAGCCCAGCCCGCTCTCGAATACCGCCAGCACTCGCTCCGCGGCGGTGTGCGGAGTAACGTCGCCAAGACCCAGCGTGAAAAAAGTCGTGCCGCTGAGATAGAAGCACGTCTCCAAAGTTGGATGCGTTTGATCTAGCCGGGCATCGCTGAAGTACAACATGCCGAAGCCAACGATTAACATGGCCGCCCATAGCGCGAATAAGCCCAGAAGGGAAAGAGGACCGAAATAACTCAGAAATCCCTCGCGGCGCTTGGACGACTTCACAAAGTGGGCAAGCCTGCGCCACGGACGCCACAGGGTGAGATAGTAGAGCCTGGTCAGTCGAAAACGGCGCGTCACCCTTCGCGGAAGAACGATCGTTTCAAACGCTTCCAGCAAGATGCCTGAGATGATAAGGAAGCCGGCTATGGCCGGAAGGATCTTCATACCGCTTGCTCCAGTACCGCGCTCAATGTGATTTCAGCTTTAAAAAGGCGCGAGACCGGGCAGTTGGCTTTCGCGCTTGCAGCCGCCGATTCAAAAGCAGCCTCGGAAATACCGGGAACGCGCGCCGCAACATCCAAATGGATTTTTGAAATGGTCCAGCCGGCGTCGAGCTTTTCGAGTGTGACAGTTGAAGTCGCACGGATCGACTGCGGCGTGAAATTCATCGTCCCGAGCTGAGCCGAGAGCGCCATCGCAAAGCAGCCCGCGTGAGCCGCACCGATCAGTTCTTCCGGATTCGTTCCTTTCCCGTTTTCAAATCGTGTAAGGAAGGAGTACGGCGAATCGGAAAGCACGCCACTTTGCGTCGAAATGGATCCCTTGCCGTCCTTCACCGCTCCGGTCCAGACCGCCGTGGCTGTGCGCTGCATAAAATCCTCCAGTCCATTGGAACTGCTCGCTGTTAGATGCGGTGCGGACTCAGTTGGACTTTGACGGCGGAGCCGCGTCCATGCGGTTCATCATTTGAAAATCCTGCCGGATGCGGGTAAGCCTGTCGCCCTTTACGTTTTCATATACTCCGAACGCGATGAACGGAATCATGGCCACCACCACCCACAGTTTCGCGCTTCCGGGAACTTTTGCCTCCGGCTCCCAGCGAAAAAGTTGTCGCGAGATTTCGAATGCGACGAGAACTCCGATGGTGAGAGCAATCAAGTCGGTGATGATTTCTCCGTTGGTCGCAAGATTGGTGGCAGCGTTTTCAAGGCCGGTGGCGAGATAGGTAGCCGGCATAAAAAGAGAAGCGCCTTGAATCCAGTGCGGAAACCTCGCGAGCGGAACGGTCGCACCGGAGAGAAATAGAAACGCGGTCCAGATGACTTGGTTGATCACCTGCGTTTCCTGCATCGTGTTCGTTACGCTCGCAACAATCAGTCCGAACGCGGAAAACGTGGCCGAGCCGATTGTGACCAGAAGAAAAATGGCCCACAAATTCCCCCATCCCTGCATGTGCAGCATGAATTTAGTCACGAGAATCTCAATCGCGACAGACGGAAGCACGAGTATGTAGTTCGCCAGAATGCTTGACGCGAGCATCGGCCCTGCACCAAGAGGAGCGAGACGAAAGCGCCGCAGAATGCCTGCTTCGCGGAACATCACTAGTTGCACGCTGAGTCCCCAGAAGCTCCCCATCACCGTCATGGTGAGAATCGCGCCGAGAATGTAAGCAGTCCATGCGGGCTGGCCCTTGCTGAAAATTGTCACGAAAAAAAACAGAAACCCAAGCGGCATGATCAGGCTGAAGAAGAGAAACGTCCGGTTACGCATCGCGAGTCGCACGCGAACATTTGTGAGCGTCCAAGTGTTGCCGATGGGATTCGATGCCATGTTCATCCTTTGTATTCAAAACCTTCGTTCAATCACGGAGCCTGCGGCCGGTGAGCTCGATGAAAACGTCTTCGAGCGATGGCGAAAACATTTCCAGACTTTGCAGCTCGTTGTTGTCTGATTCGAGCTGTTTCACCAGTGCGACGATAGTTTGCGGCGCGCGCGTGGAGTGCACCACGTACGTCCCGTCGAATTCACGGCAATCCGCGACACCGTCGAGACGGGCCAGAACCCCGTCTGACATCGGCCTGGCGAGGCGAACTTCGATGCGCGTTGTTCCCGCCGAAGTGTGCTTCAGCTCGCGTGGCGTTCCGGTCTTAATCACGCGGCCGTAGTCAATGATCGCCACGCGGTCGCAAAGCCGCTCGGCCTCTTCAATGTAATGCGTCGTGAGCAAAACAGTCTTCTTGTCGTGCTTCAGCTCCTCGATGATGTCATAAATTTCGCGGCGAACCTGCGGGTCAAGGCCCGCGGTCGGCTCGTCCAGAAAAACTACCTGCGGATTATTCACCAGCGCCATCGCCAGCGCGAGCCGCTGTTTTTGGCCGCCGGAGAGCTGGCTGTAAAAAGCATCGCGTTTCTCGTCAAGCTGAAATCGCTTCAGCAAGTCATCTGTATTGGCGCGGGCGCTATAGAATTTTGCGAACAGCTCGATCGCTTCCTTCACCCGGATCTTATCAGGCAGGGAAGTGGACTGCAGAACAGCGCCGATCATTTCCTTGAACTGGCTGCCGCTCTTTTCCGGATCGATCCCGCAAACGCGAGCGATTCCGCGGTCCGGCGTGCGCATGCCTTCCAGGATCTCTACCGTAGTGGTCTTGCCCGCGCCGTTGGGGCCGAGCAGACCGAAAACCTCTCCTTGCTCCACGGAAAAACTCACCCCGCGCAAGGCGGCCACTTCTCCGTAGTTCTTGTAAAGATCTTCCGCCTGAATGATGGGTTCCGACACTCAGCCTGTCTCCTTACTTTTGAAACATTCCTCTATATCACAACCGCTCGCGGTTTGAGCGCTACCGGCGCGACTTTGGGCGTTTTTTCTGTCCCCCGCCGGATTTCGATTTGCGAAATGGCCAGCCGTACACGCCCATGTCAACGGTCACGCCAATTTTCACGCCCTCACTCTCGAGAAGCTTCCTCTGCAATGCGGCGTGTGGTTCCGGAACGCGAATCCGGCCGCCGGCTCCGAGCACGCGATGCCAGGGAATGCCTTGTCCGCGCGGGCAGGCCGCCATAGCGTACCCGACAGCGCGTGCTCCAGCCCTCAATCGCAACGCTTTCGCTACTTCGCCATAAGTAGATACGCGGCCGCGCGGGATTTTTTTCACCAAACGATAGACCGGATTCCAGGACACTTTGCTCCTTCTGTGCGTACCAACGGTCGGCGAATTTTCGGCATCTAAATAGTTGGGCAGCGTCGCTTCACGAGAGCAGCCACCAGGAAAAGCAGGCCGCAAGCCGCTTCTTTTAGCGTTCTGCTCCCCAAAACGCTGCGCTTCCAGACTAATAACTGATTAGCACCATTTTCCGCGTCCACCGCATCGTACCATTGACGGCGTAGTGGACGCTTTCTACACTACGTACGCTGAACTCAAAAAGGAGGTGTTGTGGCTTTCGTGAGACGCAAAGGCAACACCTATTTTCTGGTGCATAACGTAAGGCGCCAGGGAAAGGTTCAGCAGTTACACCTGGCGCGGCTGGGCGAGAGGCCGCGAATCACCGACGATGTGGTGCGAAAGGTTTCGCGCAACCACCCGTTCCTTGATCTCGATTGGTCCAGCCTGCGCGAGCAGGTCAACAGCCGAATCGAGCTATTCGATATTCGCTCGCCGTACGTGCAGAACCTGATGCACTCGTTACGAAACCTTCACATGGACCTGGCCGATCTATCGCCGCCGATGTTGCTGTTGACGGACCGCGCCAATTCAAGCCGCGAACTGGTCACGCAATTGCGATTGCTGCGTTCGACGCTCGACATCAAGCTGGATCAATTCGAGCGCACCGAAATCCGCAATCCCGAAAGCGGCAGAGAGTTCCGGTAGGGGGAGTACGACCGTGGGAGCGCATGCGTTACAACTGGATCCGACACAACGCAGCCTGGAGTCGCGCGATTTTGAGTCAGGACTGCGCCGGAAGATCGTAGGGCAGGACGAAGCGGTGCAGGCAGTCGTTGACCTGTACCAGGTATTCCGCGCGGGACTGAATTCGCCGGGGCGCCCGGTGGGCAATCTATTGTTTCTCGGCCCGACCGGCGCCGGAAAAACGCGTGTGGTAGAAGCCACGGCCGAAGTCTTGTTCGGCGATCCGCGAGCAGTAATCAAAGTGGATTGCGCCGAGTTCCAGCATTCCCATGAAATCGCGAAACTGATCGGCTCGCCCCCGGGATATTTGGGGCACCGCGAAACGCATCCGCTGATTACGCAGGAAGCGCTCGCCCAATATCACACCGAAAAACTGAAGATCAGCTTTTTGTTGTTCGACGAAATAGAAAAAGCTTCCGATGCGCTCTGGCAGCTCCTGCTCGGCATTCTGGACAAGGCCACGCTGACGCTGGGAGACAATCGCCGCGTGGATTTGTCGCAGACCATGATTTTCATGACCTCCAACCTGGGCGGCGGAGAAATCACCGAACTCATGACCGGGGGAATGGGTTTCGCGCCGAAGGTGAAAGCGGATACCCAGGTGCGTCTGGACGAGAAAGTTGAAAAGACTGCGGCGGAAGCGGCCAAGCGAAAGTTTGCGCCGGAATTCATGAACCGCATCGACAAAGTCATAGTGTTTCATCCGCTGCGATCTCAGCAACTCGAGCAGATTCTGGAAATCGAGTTGGGGATGGTTCAACAGCGTGTGCTCGAAACGGCGAAAGGACGCTTTTTATTTCGAGTGACTTCGTCCGCTCGCGAGTTCCTGCTGCGCGAAGGTACAGACCTCAAGTATGGTGCGCGCCATTTGAAGCGCGCTATTGAGCGCTACGTCGTGTATCCGCTGGCCAGCCTGCTCGCCACCGAACAAGTATCGCTCGGCGACGTCATCTCGATCGACTGGGATGGACACGAACTTGGGCTGACCTTTCTAAAGGAAGCGGAGGGCGCGCTGGTGCCCGTCACCGCTCCGGTAAAGGAAAAAACAACTGGGGCCGCCGCCGCGAGTTCTGACGGCCGACCGGTCGTTTTTCCCGCGGCAACCGCTGCGATGGATGTGGCGATCGAAAATCGAACAACACCGGCGGCTCACCGCAGCATTCCCGTCGAGAAGGCCAAAAACGAGAAGAAATAAAATCTCTACGGACAATCGGGCCATCTTTCGGCCATTGCTATCAGCCGTGGGCGTGCGTCAGCAAAATTCGCGCACGCGCCACGGCTTTTCTTTTTACCTCAATAAAGCGCTATCCAAAATTGGCAATTACAGCTAGGAGTGCTCCGCCATAGGCTCGTCGAAGCTGCCGCCATAAATGGCGGGCACCTTTGCGCCCATGGGGCGCAGGTAGGCGCTGAGTTGGCCGCGGTGGTGAATCGAATGATTGAGCATGAATTGAAGGTACATCACAGCGGGCAGATCGAACATTCCGAATAATGGCATAGGCGCTGCCCAGAAATCGGCGGGCAGTTTCGCGACCTCGTCGAGCTTGGTGGACAAGCTGTCCTCGTAATAAGAAGCTACATCGGCGGCGTCACTGAAATCCGCAGGCATCGTGTCGTCGTCCATTTCGAATTTCCCTTTGAGGAACCCGTCGAGAAACCAAATATCCGAGGAGGCGAGATGCCAGGCCAGCTCGAGGGCGCTGTAAGAATTCGGATGCGGGCGGTAGTCACTCTTGCCTGCCGGAACGGCCAACAGAACGCGTAGAGTGGTTAGCGATTCCCTTTTAACTTCGGGGATAAATATCGCGAGAAGAAATGTAGCTTGCTCGGAAGTCATCGTGAGCCTCCTTCCTCCGGTTTCCATCGAAGTATTGGTTTGCGCGCAGCTGCGACTTCGTCGAGCCGCCCGACGCGCGTGGAATGCGGCGCAGTTTTCACCAGCTCCGGATTCGTTTCAGCCTCGGCTGCGATCGAACGCATCGCCTCGATGAAGAAGTCGCACTCCTCTCGCGATTCCGATTCGGTCGGCTCGATCATCATCGCGCCCGGAACGATCAGCGGGAACGCGGTTGTATAAGGGTGAAACCCATAGTCGATCAGGCGTTTCGCGATATCCATCGTGTTCACGCCGTTTTTTTTCTGGCGTGCGTCGCTGAAGACAACTTCGTGCATCGAAGGAAGATTGTAGGGCAAATCGAAAACATCTTCGAGATTCTTGCGAATGTAATTTGAATTCAGCACGGCGTCTTCGGTAGCCTGCCGAATTCCTGGACCGTAAGCCAGCGTGTAGGCGAGAGCGCGCAGCAGCACTCCGAAATTTCCGCAATAGGCGCGTACACGCCCGACGGATTTTGGCCGGCTGAAATCCAGCGCAAACTTGCCGTCCTCTTTTTGCACAACGACCGGTATAGGGAGGAAAGGTTCTAGAATTTTCTTTACCAGGACAGGACCGGCGCCCGGACCACCGCCGCCATGTGGTGTCGAAAAAGTCTTGTGTAGATTCAGGTGCATCACGTCCACACCGAAATCGCCCGGGCGAGTGACCCCGGCCAGCGCGTTCATATTCGCGCCGTCCATGTACAGCAGGGCCCCGCGTTCGTGCAGGATGGCGGCAATCTCCGCGATGCGCTCCTCGAACACGCCCAGTGTACTTGGATTCGTCAGCATCAGCGCGGCAACGTCGTCAGTGCAAAATTCGCGGAGATGATCGGTATCAATCTGGCCGCGCGCATTCGATTTGATGTTTTTTACTTCGTATCCGGCGATTACCACAGACGCCGGGTTCGTTCCGTGCGCTGAATCGGGAATCAAAACAGTTTTGCGCGGATTTCCCTGGCTCTGCAGGTACGCGCGAATCATCAGCAGGCCGGTGAGCTCGCCCTGCGCGCCTGCGACGGGCTGAAGTGTTGCTGCGTCCATGCCGGTGATCGACAGCAGACATTTTTGCAAATCGTAAAGTATTCGCAAGCAACCTTGCGAAACTTCCGCAGGCTGTTCCGGATGTTCCGTTGCAAGGCCGTCGAGACGCGCCACGAATTCATTCACGCGCGGATTGTACTTCATCGTGCAAGACCCGAGCGGATACATGCCGAGATCTATCGCGTAATTCCACGTGGAAAGCCGCGTGAAATGCCGAATCACTTCGATTTCGCTCACTTCGGGAAATCCTTCAATCGCGTCGCGCGTGAATTCGCTGCCGAGCGCTTTGGTAGGGTCCACAGGGGGAACATCGAGCGGTGGAAGTTCCATCCCACGCTTGCCGCGTGCGGATTTCTCAAAGATCAGCCCCTCGTTCTGGTTTGGGTGCTGGCGGACCTTAAGAATCTTGCCGACCTGCGCTTCAATTTCGGTGGACTTGGAATTCAATTCAAACAGCTCCTTAAACCGGGCGTTCGAGTATCCGCTTGATCGCGGCGGCTAAACGTTCAATCTCGGCGCGCGGCGTTGTTTCAGTGACGCAAACTAGCGCCCGCTTCGTTAACTCCGGATAGTGAATGCCCAGAGCAAACGGCCCGATGATTTTTTCGCGCAAAAGATCGGCATTGACCATTTTTACGGACC
>Ga0209330_1000328_pt1 | contig 21816 bp, 15 predicted proteins | sample JacPinW_OM2H0_O3_FD_187969 | JGI IMG/M metagenome (GOLD analysis project Ga0209330, IMG submission 187969) | Forest soil microbial communities from Algoma, Ontario, Canada - Jack Pine, Ontario site 1_JW_OM2H0_O3 (SPAdes) (version 2) | ecosystem: Environmental > Terrestrial > Soil > Boreal...
GAGAAAGTAATAGGAGTACTGGAGCCGAATGTCGTTCACCACATTGTTGCGGGCCGTCCAGGTATCGGTGAGCGCGATCTTGCGATTATTAACGGGCTCATTCTGATTCCACACCGCGAGCGGAATCGACGCGGGAACAATGAATTTTTCCTGATTGAATGTGAAGCGCGCGCCCAGCTGGTGGCGTCCCCAAGTGTAGTCCGTGTTGAATTGTACGTCGTGTTCTCTTTGAAAGTTGGGTGCGACAACAGCCAGACTTCCTACCGGAATCGAGCTGCCGTTTACTGCGAGAGTTCCTCCGTTATTAGACGGCGCTACAGGGAAGGCGGCGAGAGCGGCTTTCACCGCAGGACTTGCAGCAATGCCTTCCAGCATGCTCAATCCGGCTGAGGTAGGAGCCGTGGACAGCAAAGTGGTCGGGCCAGAGCCGTGAATCGTTGTGTATTCGTAAGCGCCAAAGAAAAAGAACTTGTCTTTAATGATGGGACCGCCGATCGTGCCGCCAAAACGGTTGTCATCGTACGGCGGCTTGGTGAGAAGCGATCCGGGGATCTTGAGGGCTTGGTCCGTTTGGATCTGCGACTTGGTTAAGTTGTCGAGAGAATTAAAATTCCGATTCTGCGCATACCACTCGCCCGACCCATGCAACTTGTTGGTGCCGGTTTTTGTAATCAGACTGAATTGGCCTCCGGCGGAATGTCCATATTCGGCGCTGAATTGGTTCGTCTGGAGCGCGAACTCGGACACTGCATCGGGAATCACCGTGGAATTGTTGCCCGTGGTGCCGAGATTGTTGTCATCGACTCCATCAACGCTGAAATTGTTATCCCGGGGGCGTGTGCCACCCACCGCACCGCCCACTCCCTGCGCTCCGCCCGGCGTCGCAACCACATTGGGCGCCAAAATCGCCAGGTTCAGGGGACTTCCGTTAAGCACGCCAGCCGAACTGGGAAGATTCGCGACATCCTGTGCACTGAAGTTATTCGTCAGATCCGAGGAAGTGGTCTGCACCTCCGCCGTGCCCGCGACCACTTCAACTGTTTCGGAGGACGCGCCGATGTCCAGTCGAGCGTCTGCCACATTGTCCTGGTTCGCTAGTACTCCAATGCCTTTCTTCACATATCTCTTGAAACTCTTCGCTTCCACAGCAATGGTGTAGATTCCGGGTAGCACGCTCGGAAACTCATAGGTTCCGGCTGAAGTTGTAACAGTAGTCTGAACAACCCCCGTGGCTTCGTTGCTTACAACCACATTCCCTCCGGCCACTGTTGCCCCTGTTTGATCGGAAACCTGTCCGCGTAGCGTGCCGGTTGTGTGCTGGGCTCCGGCCAAGCCGCTCCAACAGAGAACCAGTGCGCTCACAAGCGCTGCCCCTAAAACACGCATAAAACGACCGCAACCTCTCCGACTCGCTCGGCCCCTGGAATTCTTCACTTTTGGCTGCATATCTCTCCTTTGCGATTGCACTGCGGAATCGCTCTCTGGCGTCCACAGATGCTGCGAGCTGATTAAGACGGGTTGCATAATTGAGCGGTCGGCGCAATCTCAACTCCGAGCACAACCCTGTGCAGGAGCGAGCGGAAGGGTTAGCTACATTCGAGCTGCCACGGTTCACTCATGCTCGTATCACTGGGACAGATAACTTGGCTTAGGGGGCCAACGGTTGACGGCGATGGATGTTTCCACGAATTCGGCGCTAACGCACGAAAGAGCTTCGACCACAATCAAGTGCCTTTTCTACGCAAATCCGTAGAATCCGGCTCCGAAATACTAAGTTCAGAAGCAGGAAGCGATGACCGCTAGACTAGAGGAGAGACAATTGGAGACAAACGTCACCTCCCGCACAACAACCACACAAAGTCCGCGAGAGAGTCACCGTGACAGTTGTCGCAACCAGCTATAATGTTGTCCGCTCTGCTGGCAGGGAAATGTAAATGAAATCCAACTGTGAAGAATGCGGCCTCACCCTTTCCACGGACGCAGAGGCATACGTCTGCTCGTATGAATGCACCTTCTGCCCTGCGTGTGCTTCGAAGCGCCAGAATCTGTGTTCACACTGCGGAGGCGAGCTAGTCCGCAGACCACGGGGGCGCGCCACCCCCACTGACTCCGCGAAGCACCATCCGGACCACCCTGCCCTGCGTACCTGGCTGGTCTGGGCGATCAGCTTTGGCGTCTGGACATTAATTGCGGTTGCAGGCGCAGTCACCATGTATCAGTTCAATCACATGCGCGGCTTGCCGAGAAACTTCGTCGACATGTTGATCTTGGAACTCAGCCAGTCACTGACTTATGCCCCCCTTACCCCTTTTGTATTCTTGATAGCATGCCGCTATCCAATTCAGCGCTTCGCTTGGCGACGCCGTGTAGTGCTATATATTGTTGGAGGCTTTCTTTTTACCTTGGCGCACGTGTTTTTGAGGGGCTTGACTTATAAGGTCTGGGACGTCGCGACTGCGAGTTATGCGTCGACGATTTGGAACTCTGGCGCCCACGTTCTGAAGATAAGGTGGGACTTATTTCAGTCGTTGTTTTTTTATAATGTCGTTGATGATATTACGGGGACTTATGTGCCGATTGTCCTCATCGCTCATGTCGTGTCGTACTATACGAGTTTTCGACAGCGGGAGCTGCGCGCATCGCAATTACAAGCTCAACTTGCAAAAGCCCGCCTGCAGGCGCTAAAGAGTCAGCTCCAGCCTCACTTTTTGTTTAACACGATGCATTCGATCTCGGCGCTTATGCTGACTGACGTTCGAGCTGCTGATCGAATGATGACCCGCCTCAGCGATCTGCTCAGAATGAGCCTGGAGGCCGAAGGCACCCAGGTGATCGCGCTCAGTCATGAACTTGATTTTGTAAATTGTTACCTGGAAATCGAGAAAATACGCTTTGAAGAACGACTGAACATAATATGGGATATCTCTCCCGAAACACTCGATGCCCTAGTCCCCCACTTATTGTTGCAGCCCTTAGTGGATAATGCCGTGAAACACGGCATCGCAAGTCTACCGACTGCCGGGCAGATTCGCATTGCTGTGAAATCGCAGGGTGGCGAACTTCAACTGGAGATCAGCGACAATGGTCCAGGATTTGGCAAGACGGGATCCTTCCAGCACACCGGCTTAGGTCTTAGAATCACACGCGAACGGCTCGAATCGCTTTACGGCCGGGATCAGAGCATGGAACTTTTGAGTCCACCGGAAGGTGGGAGCACGGTGCGGGTCTCGATTCCTTTTCGTTCACAACCCGCAGAAAGCAAGGGAGGGTCGGCATTTGTGGCTCTTCGGCAAACCGGCTAAGACTTGACGTCTTTTTCGTTCCTTCAGTCACTGCAATGAATCGAAACGTGCCCTCCCAGTCAGGATCCCACACAGACGCGAGAAAAGGCTAAGAGGCTCTACAAGAAAACCCTCGTTTCGAGTTTTGACCACTTGGCAGAACCCCGAGTAGTCTTTGCACTTAGTTCCCCGTCCGGGTGTTAGAAGGTCAGCCGAAGGGATGCTCCATCGCGCCGGCGACAACACCAATGTGTTTGCAGAGAGTCAACCGAGTTTCCCGGCAGAGCGCTCATGGTTCGAAGCCTTTACGGCAGTTGCTCAACACGCCAGTGCAGGTTTCTGAAGGCAGACTGGAGCAGAGTGGATGATACAGGAGTTCCTGCATTCGTTAGAGACATCGCACTAACCCTTGTGCATGGTGGAAAGGCTCGAACCAGCTAGCACGAAGAGGCTGCGACGGGCTGTTGATCGTTTGTTAAGGTCAAGCGGTCGGACTTCGAATTCAAAGAGCCGCTGGGGTCTGAAAGATGTTCGTTGACTCAGTGGGTTAGTGTTGGGAGGCTTCCGCTTACTGGGTCGCGGGCCGGGCAGCGGTCGCCATCGAGTCCTCGCTCTTCGCGAGTAACCTCTCCCGCATGCTTCGTGCCTGCTCTGCAGTGAATAAGAGTGTCCCCATTCCGATTCGTCGCAACGCCTCCTCGTGCCAGTGGGGCTGCATGATCCCAAGAGCCGAGTGAGAGCGGAGGCCCAGGAGCAGGTGGCCGATCTCATGTGCCATCACATGGCCCAGTACACGCGAAAGGCTAGCGCCAAAATCGCTATGCAGCTTCTCAACTAAAGGGTAGAAGACGTCGCTGCATACGCCCACTCTCTCTTCGGAAAGAAAGGCTATGCCGAAGGTGGAGTCACCGAGTTGCGACGACCAGGACACGATGCGCAACGACAAGTGGGTGAGATCCCCTGGGGAAATACAGTCTGGCTGAGTACTTGTCCCGGCGTTCGAGGAATGGCATACGATCCAGACAGTGTCCACGCCTGCTTGGCGAAAGATCCTGGAAGCTTCTTGCACCGCCTGCGCCAGCAGACTTTCGGGTATGCGGGCATCGTTGCGAATAGCGATTTTTACCTGCGCCAAGGGGAGACCGCATGACGCCACTGAAAACAGCAAGATAAAAAGAATTCTGGAAACTATGCCTAGATGCGACGCTCGATTCCCCATGCTCACCTCCGCTGTGGCGGCGAGCGTCTGTCAGGGGAGGCGGTACAGCAATGCACTGCGGATTACTTACACGCCATTTCTAACTGACAAAGTAAACCCTTCGTATTCAATGTTTTTCAAGGACAGGTGACCGCGTTGGAAACGGAACCGTGCTAGACTGGCCGGCGGGTTCCCGATGTCGGGCGAAACTCCAATTCGACAGATCCGTCGATTCGGAATTTTCGAAGTTGACTTCCGGCGGAAGGAACTGCTTAGGAACGGGTTGCAGATAAAGCTGCGGGACCAATCCTTTCTGCTATTGGCCGCCCTGCTCGAAGTCTACGAACGTGCCCTCAGGCCACAGCTTAATGACGTTTGCTGCCAAGCTTCGCGCGATCTGTGGAATTAGGACCGGTCTTTTGCCCCAAGAACCGCTCGAACTGAACTCCCGTCTACGACGGTTCGTGACCAATCAACCTTTTCGCTGCGAGCGAGCCGGTCTGGGATACAAAATGGACCAGTTGCCAGCCTTCTGCCAGTCCGTCGGTGCCAGCAAGCCATAGCAGAGCCGCAGCCTAGTTCTTGTGGCAGCGTCTCCCAGGGAATGCCGATGCGCAACACGAATAGAATGCCCGCCAGACATGCCCGGTCCGCAAAACGCGGCCTACCGCCCTTGGTCTTTGCTTTCGAGGCAGGGATAAACGGTATCACCAGCCCCACAGCTTTTCAGGCAAGAGTTCAGCCGCCATAGGACAATCCTCGCTTAAAGGATATACCTCGGACTGGTGTGGACTGACAAAGGGAACGGCATTTTTGTTAGAGGCCCCTGGCTGGAATGACTCGTGACCGCATAGCCCGACCTAAGGAGTTTCATTGTGACAACGCGGCCTTAGAAAGTGACCTTCAACGCCACCTGGATCTGCCGGGCGGAAGTAGTTTCGTCAGGCTGCGTGTAAGTACCGGTGATAACCCCAAACTGCGACTGTCCGATCAGATTGCCCAAACCTGCGGCGTCCGTTCCCGGATTGAGAAAGTGTGGATGATTCAGGATGTTATATCCTTCGAAGCGCAATTCGGCCTTAATGCGTTCGGTTATAGTCATCCTCTTTGCCAGGGTTACGTCCCAGTCCCAGAAGCCTGGCCCATACCACTGGTTGCGGACATTGTTAGACGGAGAGCCCCACGGCGGATTGGTAAAGGCGCATAGGTTGCTGATGTACGCATCTCCAGAGCCTGGAGCAAAAGGCCCGGCGGAACAACCGGAGCCTGCTGGCGGACCAAAAGGATCGCCAATTTGGTAACCCCATGCAGCAATGCCTGTCCTTTGTGTGTCCAACGTTCCGCGAACCTGGAATGGGTGGCCCGATTGCGCGGTGAAGATTCCGTCCAGCTCGAAGCCTTCCATGATTTTCCCGAACACTCCGTTGCTCAGGTAGCTCTTGCCGCGGCCAAACGGCAGTTCCCAAATGTAGTTCAGAACTGCTACATGCCGTGTGTCATTGTCAGAATTCCCGTAGTTTTGTGCCAGATTGAGCGAGTTCCGAGGAAAGGTATGCGCTCCGTTGGCAGGCCCAAGGGGATCGACCGAGTTGTCGAGCGCGTGTGACCATGTGTAGGCACCCTGGAACTGCAGCCCATGACTCATGCGGTGCGTGAACTTGGCTTGCAAACCGTGGTAGATCGAGTTGAATTCATTGATCTGGTAATCGGGCTGCAGCAACGCGTTGTTGGTCACCGCATTGAAAGGTAAGTCGTTGAAGCCGGCCGCTGGCGTCGCTCCTATGTATAAGCTCGTACCACTGACGTCGGTTTGATCACATTGCCCGAGTGGGTTAGAGGGAGAGACGAGTCCGGCGAACCCTTGGTTGAGTGGATTGCCTGGGACGCAGAAGGCTAACAGCTGTTGAACTAAGCCTGGACTGGGCGGATTTCCGTCTCTCTGACCATAAACATGCACGCCCATCGCCCCGACGTAGGCAACGTCTGCGACGTTGTTACCCGGCAACTGCCGCTGAATATCAAGGTTCCAGTTATTGCTGGCAGCGTTAGGAAAATGAGTGTTGAATACCACGATGCTCTGCGCGAACGTGCCATCGGGAATCGATATCGATGGCGTCTGGGTTGGGACTTGGGATGGAAACGCACCCGTGCCCAGAAAGTTGTGAATCGTATCGAAAGGATCGCTGTTGTATTCCGCCTGAAAGGGCGGATCGGAACGCACATTACCGAATGCATTCCCAAATGTTCGGTCGTGGAAAATGCCGAATCCGGCGCGGACGGCAGTCTTCCCGTCTTTCCACGGATCCCAGGAAAATCCGATGCGGGGCTCGATATCCTTGTAGTCGGGCTGATACAGGGAGTGGCCTGATCCTGGACCCACAATGCTAAACACGACGGGAGCGCCGAGGGCAAACGAACCGGGATTCTGCAGCAGGTTCGAGAGGTTTCCGCTGGTCTCATACGGGACGCCATTGAGTTGGTACCGCAGTCCCAGGTTCACCGTCAAGTTTGCTCTTACCTTCCAGGAATCCTGCCCATACCAATCGAATTCGTGCTGCTTGAAATTCTTGTTGTCCGAGGCCTGGCGCGCCCCGCCCTTGTTGAAAAACTGGTTCTGGACGTCTTGCACCGCGAAGCCCCAATACGCGTCTGCAGCATCTACCAATGACCGGTCAGGATTGTTCGGCGGCTCGTTGGCAACAATCCCAACATCAAAGCCTCCAAACACGACTTCGGGATCCAAGCTGAGTTGGCGGCGCGCGAAGAAGTCGTTGTAGCCGCTCTCGCCCACGTCGCGGAAATCGAAACCAAACTTAAACGTATGACTTCTATGAACCCATGTAAGATTCTCGGAGTAACTGATTGTGCCTGTCTTCCGGGCTTGGCTGTCCGACCCACTCAAAGAACTAGCGAAGCTGGTAAACGGGTCCATGAAGTAATCCCAGCCGTTTCCTATGTTATCGACGCCGCCGGGCGCGTCTAACACGCTCGTGGTCGCTTTCGCCAGATAGAAGTTTGCGTAGATATGGTTCCAGCCAAACTGGAAATTGTTGACCAGCGTGTTGCTGAAGGTTGATATCAACTGAGCCGCCAAGCCTTCGGTAATGCTCTTCTCCGCGAATTCTCCCACTCCGCCCGGGAGGATATCGGAATGGTCCGGGTTTGGATCGTAAGCGTGGTTGTAGCCGTAGCGCAGGCTGAGGGATTCACGATCCGTAAATCGATGGTCAATCTTGACGGTTGGATTGTAAGCACTGTCCGCCGATGTGCTCGGGAAAAAGACGTTCCCCGAGATGCCGTTGGCCGACTGAGACGCCGTGGGATAATTCGCGAACACTTTCTGCATCGTGGGGTCAAAGGGGAGGCCGGCTGCGTTGTTTACACCAGTAGGGGTGAAATCGATCGGAACTGTATGCGACACGCCTGACGTATCGGTGTAGGTATAGTTAAACTTCCCGGTCAGAAACGCCGCAGTCGGCACTGTCGCCTGGTTGGTCAAAGTCGTGCGGAAGCGATCCATCTCGTCGTTGAAGAAGAAGAAAGTTTTGTTCTTAATGATGGGACCGCCAACCGAAAATCCGAACTGATGCCGAATGTAAGGGTTCATCGGCCCGGCGTTTGGTCCCACAGCGGGGTTAAACCAGTCGCGTGCGCCTCCAAAACCATTCCATCGGCCGAAGTAATATACGTCTCCGTGGAGCGAATTCGTGCCGCCCTTGGTCACCACATCAATGATGGCACCGGTGTTGCGTCCGTACTCGGCATTGAAATTGTCAGTTATGACACGGAATTCCTGAGTGGAATCAGGGTTGGCGCTCAGCACGCCACTCGAAGCTCCGGGTACAGAAGTATCGTTGTTGTCCACCCCATCAAGCAGGAAATTATTGTTCCTATCCCGTGCGCCGTTAACAGAGAAACCGCCATGTGTGCTATCGGTCTGCGATGTCCCGGGCGACAGTAGCACAAGTTGATAGGGGTTGCGCGTGATAAGCGGCAGGCTCACCATTTCCCGCTGGTCCACTAGATTGCTAATCTGTGAAGTCTCCAGATCGACGTCTTGCACCAGGTCCCCTCGCACCGTCACTTCTTCGGTTACCGAACCCGTGGTCAGTTTCGGATCAACCGTCAACGACTGCGCCACGGTCAATTGAATATTGGGTAGGCGGAATAGTTTGAAACCCTCTTTTTTTACCGTAATCTCGTAGGGGCCAATCGCTAGGTTGGTCACCGCATAAGCGCCAGTTGTACTGCTTGTCGTCTGGTGCGACTCGTTGGTGGCAATGTTCCGAGCCGTGATTTGTGCACCTTGCACCACCGCACCACTGCTGTCCGAGACGGTTCCAGCAATGGTCCCGGTCTGAGCGGATGCGGGAGCGAACGCTAGCAAGACAACAAAAACAATCCCTAACACTCCTCCCCTGTTAGTGTTCCACCCGCTCTCCTTTTCTCGAGCAAGGCACACAGTTGGAACACCGCATAGTCCTTTATTGATTGACGCTTTCCGAACGAAAGCCGCCAAGTGAAGCAGAAACGACGGCGTCCCCCCTTCAAGAAGCCTGGGGCGTGTAGAACATTTCATGTTGTTCTCCTTCTCCACTTCAGACCTGTAAGACCTTGCGCAGAACTGACAAGCGCGAGCAAAGTACGCAATTTATGTGCGGTTCATCACTAGGCGAGACAGGGTCTACCACGCACGCTCTGCGCGGGACAGACTTGGCGGCGCCGCCCACGCGGAGAACGTGGCACGTATAGTTCCAATGTCGAGCCGACCGGTTGGTTGTGGGACGAGTGTTGCGGAGCTCGTGACGAACGGTTAGTAAATCACATCCGATTCACCATAATCTTCCAACTTAAGAAAAGAATCCCGCTTACAAATTCCCCTAACTTCTACCGAAATCTGTAGAGAGCGCACAGTCGCACACACACTTCCACAGTTTCGGACGGTGCTTCCGAGCGATTTTGCATCTCCGCACTGGGTACGGTTGGTACTCACGTCAAAACGGGTCCGCACTCATCGGGAAAAGGGATGATCGTCAACAACCTCACCTTGCATGAGAGGTCCAATCCACAGCCAGGTTCGAGCGTTTCTTTCATTGACGTTGTCATACACCTCGCCGTAATTAACTAGACGTCTCAGCACAACGGTCACTGAAACCCTGGGCTCCTTTTGTCGCGCCAATATTTCAGGATGTGTTTCCTCGATCCTCCGACACAGCTCCTGAGTTGTAAGTGGTGTCGAAGACGCCATCAACGTCCGACGACATGCTTCTGTAAGTCCTCGACGGGAATCAGCCGTGCGCCGAACCGGGAGCGTAGGAGGCAGAGCGCGCAGCTCTTCATCAGTTAGAGTGGATCCAAAAACATCGGCGAGGCCCACGATGGTACTCCTGATAACTCTGACTCGCATGGCAATCGCAGCGCGCTTTAGCGAGAGCGCATCGAGCTCTGCCTGAGCCCATCCGACGACTCTCTCAATGTCCTCACGGGAATTGTATTCTGCCATACTGTGCTCCTGCGGTAACGCAGTTCTCAACCTATTAAGCGGTAGTCCCATGGATCGAATCCAAGGCGCGATTATGTTCCACATTGCCTGAAGTGCGCACAACATTGGGATGAACAGTTTTACATTTGGAACTAATGCAGGATTATTTGGGATGAAATACTCTGATTCTGTCTCCCTCGCGCACGTGCAGCACGCTTCCGGTACACGGTGCGTTGATCCAAGGACGCTGTCCGGTCGTCCGCGATTTCTGACCGTTTATCCCATTGTTATCGAAAAACCCTTAAGAATTAGCCCATAATCATTGCTCAGGACTCGCTCGATGATACCTATGGGCTCCTTGCCAAGTGAATCCGCTCCCAGCTCTGTGGCTTCGCTAACCAAGCTCTTGCGTAGCGAACTCGGTCGACTATCTGAGCAGGATGCAGCGCTGAGACAACTTAGGCGCAGCTTTCAGCTTCTGTTACACGAGTTGAAACAGGGAGGCCGGCACGCGACAAAGGATCTCGGTGCAGAACCGCCTAGGAGTGCTCGGCGACAACCGGTGCAGGAGGTGGTCAACCAGAATGATCGCATGACGAAAACGGCGCTCCGTGGGAGAGCAAGTATCTCAGGTGAAAGGTTGCGCCGTGCCTGCCGTATTGCGGTCATGGAGACAGACGAAGCCGTGTCCCCAGAAGACATTCGTTCACGCATTCTACGCAGAGGGTCGTTCCCATTCACAAATCTCGAGTATGCCGACGTCGCAATCGCTCGAACGTTGGATATGATGGCCGAAGCCGGAGAAGTGTTCAGTCTGAATAATGGTCCGGACCGGCGCTGGAAACGGATCAGCAGCGAAGAAAGACCTGCAACGCACTAGACAAAAGATCCACCAAACAAATCCGCGCAACTCCCTCTCTCCGGAGTCGGGCAGCGACCGAATCAAAAAGGTCGACGTGCGATAGCGATATCGACGCAGTCACTCCACGTTGACTACACTGGCAGGTGATGCCCGGTGGACATTTACGCTGTCGGCATGTTCGGAGCTGGGGTTTGAGAATCGCACATTGCTCCACTCGAGATCCCCGCCGTTCACGATTGGCAGGATCCTATACCGACCAGATGACACATCGGGCACTGTAAAACTACCGTCGCTGTCGCTTGATCACGCCGGAAGAGTGGCAGATTGTTTTCTGGATTCTCCGGCAGGCAAAGGGTCAACACGCCTGCGAATGGCTCCCCATTGCGGAGAGCTTTTCCATTAATCCTAGATTAGATAAAGTTCGCGGCCGTTCGATGTTCCGCTGGATGGGCTGTAGAGATTTGAATACTCTAGCCAATGTTCTTTGCGCCGGTCGTCGATAGTTTGCCGATGATGGAATACCGCCCGTTCATCACAAAAACAGAATGTTTCCAGGCGCCACAAACTTAGGTTCAAAACTGAGCTCCCATTCTGGGCAACTTGCGTATCCCCCAGAAAGTCGGCCACTATTCGCTGCGATCCCTCAAGTCCGTGGCGTATAGATATCTGATCTGTCGCAATCAAGAACCAAGACACCAACAATCAAGAGCCCAGACACCAAAATCAACAGAAGAGTTGTTTTCCAGAGTGCAGAACGCTGAGATTTGTAAGCTTAATGAAATTCATGGTATCGCTCCTCTGCTCCCCTACGGTCAATCGGTTGACGTCAGGTTATCTGTTGATTTCGGTGTTTGCGATTTCCGACTGGTTCGTGGCGGTCCCGAGCCGGCATTCAGTATGTTTCTCAGGGTCCCGCACCCCGTCGTCACTGTGGATGAGTCCGAGGATTGAGTCTGTTAAGGCCCAGCTACGCGTCAGACAGCGCAATCCCAGCAGTTCTCAGGCTGCTCCCTCTGGGATTAAATCTTGCATTTCGATCGCATCGAGAACGATAGCAAACAAATCCCGCGCCTCGATCGGGTCCACAAAACCACACACTCGGACCGCGCTGCAAACGATTTCACCGAGTTCGGGTTCTGGCAATGCTCCCCGCCCTTCCGCGGATTCGTAGAGCTGTTGCAGCAGCACCAGCAACCGGGCCACCCACGAATCGTGGATTTGCAAGTCGAAATCGGAACAGGTTTTTGCGAACACACGGTTGGGGCACATATGTTTCAACGGAGGAATGAAGAAAGCGCGTATCTACTTTGTCCATCGTTGCCTCTCTGATTTTTGTGTCTTGGCGATTCCGATCTCTTGCATACCGGATCTGCCATTCGTCGCCTGTTTACCACCCGGCACGCCCCTGTCGTTTCAACTTTCAGCAGTGAGAGTAGAAGGAACGATGACGGATGGCTATCCCAACGGGAGCGTATTTTGAGGCTTAAATTTAGCTATGCCGTGATGTTTCACAGGCGTGCGATCGACAAAACGGGCAATCGGGCAATTTGCGGCGGAGGGCGGTTGCATCTGCGCGCTTGCAACGAGGGGGGGCGGTGGGTTGGAACCGGGGACAACTGCACCGCTAGTGATCTGGCCGGCATCCAGCTTCGCGTGCTCGAAACGCCCGGGACTATTTCCAAATCTAACCTTTGGAAGCTGAGCCTCTACTCGCCTGGAGGCTTCTGCTGTTCCTGCTTCCGCCGTTCCTCTTCATGCTTTTTCTCCGCGGGCGTCTCTGCTTGCGGCTGCTGGCGCTGAGTCGGAGGCGCCAACTTGGTCGCTACAGGGGCAGGAGTGCGCTGTTGCTGGCGCTCCGTCGGCAGAGGCGTTTGCGCCTGGGATACCGAAACATTTGTCATCATTCCGGGTGCTGGCTCTTGCTCTGACGGCTACCTGTATTCCAGCACGTCGCACGACATCGATCGATCCCAAGTAGACTTTGCGCATGAAGTGAAGACACTAGGCCTCGGCCATCGAGCGAGGCAAGCAACTACTTTGCGAAGGGGTGTCAGACTATAGACGCGGCAGCTCTTGAGAATGCAAATATCGGCTCGGGTGCAACCCGCTGAGTATTTCTCAGCAGAATAATTGGCACGGAGAATCAGCGAAGGTCAACAGAACGAAGTTGATCTTAACGGTAAGGCCGCGGCCGCCCTCAACTCTGGATAACTTGGGTAGTACTCGTTGCATGACTGGCGCCGTAATGCTACCGTTCTTCGTTACAATCAAATGGCGATGTCAAGCATCAAGACGCTCACGGGACTTCGCATCGCAGTTGGCACCCTTTTTCTCATCTTTGGTGAGTACAAAGTTGTCGGCACACAGTTTACGCTTGGCGGCGGATTTCGGTACTGGATCAACCGCTTTCTTCAAGACGGGGCGTATCCGTTCATGGTTCCCGTCCTGAAAAACTTCGTTCTTGCCCATGCCACGCCGATCGCGTTCCTGGTGGCCTACGGTGAGCTAGCGATCGGAATCGCGCTCGTGCTTGGGATTCTGGTACGTCCCGCAAGCATTTGCGGCGTAGTTTACATGTCCACTTTATTGTTTTCGGCCAATTATCCAGGCCCGCATGCCGCTTTTTGGCAGTACTTCGGCGCCTCTTTGGAACACCTGGTTCTGGCCTTCTGCTTCGCCGCATTTGCCTTGATCAGGCCGGAGGAGACTCTGTCGATACGTACGTACATGCGCGGTCGACATCAAGTGTGAAGCGCTCTCATGCCGACCTTCCGCGGCGTCATCAAAACGACGACTGACCCGCACCCACTACTGTCCGGCCAAATATCGAAGAGAATCAGTTGGTTAACGTTTTCGCTGAATTCTGCGTCTGCGACGGGAGCCTGAAGAGCGCATAGAATGGGTGTTTTCTCGAAAAGTGTGACGCTCAGAATTTGTCGCGTTTGGTATAGGCTGGCCGCCAGGCCCAGCCGCTTCCGAACGATGGCAACCAGCACATAAATTGATACCGCGATCCAGATCCGGGTCTTCACCGCATTCTCGCTGGTGCCATAGAAGGCCTTAGTGCATAGATGCTGCTTGATCCACTTACTGCCAATTGTTCAATACCTCGGCCGACGAGAGAGGATACATCAGATACACATCGGCAACATTCGTGGCAGTTTGAACGACTTCTATGAGGTTTTTTCCCGGACGAAGGGGAGGTGGACTCTTCAAACGACACGCGAATCCTGCGAGGCACGCTCATTCCGAGGCTCGATTTGTCCGGATCACATTCCCGGTCATCCGGACGATCCAGGCGGCTTCCAGGATTTCGCGTTCGGTTACGGATACATCAAGGCCCTCGTTCAAGCGGTCAACAGGGAGGTCTTATTGATTTTCATGCAACCTACTCCTGAGTGGTCGGCCAACAGTTATGTCGGCCGGAAATCGGGTTCTCCTAATTTGGTGCATGCCACCTTACGCCCTAACAACTCAACAGATCTCGACGCCGGAAGACCATGACTGGCTGAGGAAGGACGGGCTGCGGGGGTGCTCGCACACTGGCTTTCCCGAGAGGAAGTTACACCGCGTACAATCGCTTCGGTATGAGGCAGTTTCAGATTTGGGCGCAACCTTGGTGGGTCAATGTGCTGATCCTCATTCCATTGGCCGCCGCCTTCATTATTCGGCGCGCAGGATCTCTCCCTAGCCGACGGCATCTGGTTGTGATCACTATGTTTGCCACCGCATTTGGCTTTGTTGAAGCTTCTGTAGTGGTGTACTTGCGGGCTGCGACAGGTTTGCTGCCCGGCTACACGGAAAGCCTGGCGGACGTCCGACGATCCCAACAGCTCTATCAGCCGGACAAATCCGTAACCCAGATTCCCCAATCTCTGGTGACGATTGAGGTCTGCCGCGAGGCTGCCACAATGATCATGCTGTCGGCGGTCGCACTGCTTGCTGCGGCCACGATACGAGCACGATGGACGGCCTTCCTGTGGGCATTCGCCTTTTGGGACCTTTCCTACTATGCGGGGCTGTGGGCGACAATCCGATGGCCGACGTCGTTCATGGATCTTGACGTGCTTTTTCTCATCCCTGTTCCCTGGATCGCGGAAGTCTGGTTCCCTCTGTTGGTGAGTTCTTTGACTATTCTGGTTATTGCGGTTTCGTGTCTCGGAGAACATTCTCGCTAATCCTACGGCAACGCCCTGCTCCATTCTGAGTTACTTTCATCTCTTCCAGATCAAGCTGCGGACTGTTTTCTTGCCGGTGGCCAGGTTCGGTCGAGGGCTCCGTCGTTAGCGTCAAGTGGTTGCCTTCCAATTTGTAACTTCGAACTTGGTCCGTGCCCGTACGAGATTTGTCCCAAGATATCTCTATGTGGTGGGTGGTGGGTCGTGGGTGGTGGGTCGTGGGTGGTGGGTCGTGGGTGGTGGGTCGTGGGTGACGGCTTTGGCTTCGCTGTCGATCTTATATGTTCCAGCATACGCGACCATGCTCTTGATCAGAGCTTCTGCTTCGTATCCATACCGGTTTTGAAGATTTCGGCCCGCTTCATAAGGAGATCGATGCGAACCTCCGGAGCGATTTTATCGGACGCATTGGAATGGAAATCGAAGGCCGCCTTGTCGTCAGCAACGGAAATCGGACTTTTAAGTGAAGTGCTCTGAGCAGGCACGATGAAAGGCACACAGGGGTTCAAAAAAACAAAAACAAAGACGGTCACCGATTCCTTTAGACGAGCTGACGGAAAGAGCACTCCTTCATGGCCTCGCCGCTGAGCGCAGCCATGACGACGTTCCTCACGAGCTGTTTGTCAGCCTCGCCGGAGCTATTGTTGCCAACCGCCGCCCAGAGCTTGGTAGAGCTGGACCAGAGCAATAAGTTCGTTCGCCTGGGCTTGCGCCACCCCTAGTTCAGCGGAGAAGGAATTCGTCTCATTGGTCAGCACTTCCAGGTAGTCGGTAGTCCCGGCCTTGAACCGCACTTCGGAAAGACGCGCCGCATCTTGAGCCGATTCGAGCAGGTGTTCTTCCTGAATTCTGAACTCGCGATTCTTGCGATAGGCAATCAGCCCATTCGAGACGTCTCGAAACGCGCCTTGAATCGTCTGTTGGTAGGTCAGGAGCATCTGATCGTGCTGTGCTTCAGCCAGATGGACGTTCGACTTGAGCCTCCCTCCTTCGAATATCGGCTGAGTTATAGACGCGGCTAAGCTCCATAAGCCAGCCGGGCCGGTGAAGAGATTCGTAAGTGCCGGACTCTCGTAGCCTGCAGTTCCCGTAAGTGAGATCTGAGGAAAGTAAGCCGCCCGTGCGACGCCGATCTGCGCGTTAGCGGCGATCAGGTTCTCTTCGGCCTCCCGAACGTCCGGCCGTCGCTCCAACAGAGAGGAAGGAAGTCCAGCTGGAACTTCGGGAGCATGCGGCTGCTCAGTCAATTTCAGTCCGCGAGGAACATCGTCTGGGTTCTTGCCCAGAAGTATACTGATGGCATTCTCCTCCTGGGCAATCTGCCTTTCAAAATCAGGAATCTCTGTGGCAGCGGCGTACACCAATTGCTCTGACTGGCGGACGTCCAATAGCGAGTCGATCCCGTGCCGCTCCAGGGTCCGCGTCAATTTCAGAGAGTCGCTGCGCGAGTTAAAGGTCCGTTTCGAAATTTCCAGCTCGAGATCCAGCTCCCGGAGCTCGAAATAATCGGTCGCGAGGTTCGCTACGAGCGTGGCCGTCACTTCTTTTTGAGCCCAATCATCGGCGAGAAGAGTTGCTCGGGCCGCTTCCGTGGCGCGGCGATACTTTCCCCAAAAATCGAAGTTATAGGCGGCGGACGCCGTCAATTGTCCCTGTGTGACTTCGTAAGCGGGGATCGGACCGATTTGCGGGTTCTGCTGGCTAGCGATGTTTCCGCCCGCGCTGAGCGTTGGAAGCTGATCGGCGCGAGTGATTCCGAGTTGTGCCTGAGCTTGCAAAACTCGCGCCGCTGCAATGCGAACATCATAGTTATTCTTAAGTGCGGTGCGAATGAGGCTCTGAAGCTGAGGATCCTGGAAGACTTCCCACCACTTCGCATCTCCTAAAGACTGCGAAGGCCGTTCAGCTTCAACTTGCTTTGAATTGACCTGCTGGTCCTTCGCATCTGCGGAGGCCGGTGCGGCAGGGGTTGATTCTCGATATGTACCTGGCACATCCACGGTCGGCCGTTTGTAATGTGGGCCAACCGCGCAGCCGGTAAGCCCCGCGATACTTAGCACCAGGGCAAACGAGAAATAAGTGCGCCACAGGGTTTGAATCATATGATTAATCTCCAGCTGCTTCCTGCAGCGCATAAGCTGGGCTCGTCTCTGGCGCCGCTTTGCGCGTCGAGCGGAAGAAAGAAACCCGGTCCAGCACTTTCTCCTGGAATTCCTCAAGATAGAGGTAGATGGCAGGAGTGACGAATAATGTTATGAACTGGGAGACGATAAGACCGCCAACCACCACCAAGCCTAGCGGCCGGCGGGAAGCTCCGTCGGCGCCGTATCCCAGGGCAATCGGAAGCGCGCCCAGCAGGGCCGCCATCGTCGTCATCATGATGGGGCGGAAACGCTCCATGCTGGCATCGTGAATCGCCTGAGTATCGGCAATTCCCTGACGCACTCGCTGCTCGGCGAAATCGACAATCATAATTCCGTTTTTCTTCACGATGCCCATCAACATGAACATTCCAATGTAGGCATACAACGAGGCTTCGGCGCCGAACAGCCATAGCGTCAGCAGTCCGCCCAGCAGCGCTACGGGCAAGGAGGAGAGCACCGTAATTGGGTGCAGATAACTCTCGTAAAGAATTGCCAGGATCACATACATTACGAACACAGCGACCAGCATCAGCACGGCGAGGTCCGAAACCGTGTTGCGAAAGGTGAGCGCCTCGCCCTGGAGCGCTCCCACGATGCCCGGCGGCAGAATCTGCTTCGCCGCGTCTTCCACAAATTGCGTTGCCGGTCCAATGGCGTAGCCGGGTTTCAGATTGAAAAACATGGTCACACTAGTGAATTGGTTAATGTGATTGACGGCTTGCGGGCCGATGACCGGGTGCCAGCGGGTCACCGCGTTGAGAGGGACCATGCGCAGCCCGTCATCGCTCTTGATGTAGAGCTTGCCCAGGTCTTCAGGCGCGGAACGTTTGTCATCGGCAACCTCGAGGATCACCTGATACTGATCGGTTGGTTTCTTGATCAGATAGCTGTAATTCTGCGAGTAGGCATCGTGCAGAAGCGTGAGAATCCGGCTCTCCGATACGCCGTAAAGCTTCGCTTGCTCCCGCAGGAGGTCGACTTGCAGGTTCGGCGTGTGATTGTAGAGGTCGGAATTCGCGAACAGGAAACCGGGGTATTCGTGCATCTTCGCCATCATCTTGGCGGCAGTGGCGTAAACCTCGTTGGGGTCGGTGCCGGAAAACGCGTAAGCGAATTGGCCCTGCGTATTGGCGGTGGCACCAGTGCTGATTTCGAGCGCGGGATTTGGCTGAAGAAATGCCACCGTCCCAGGAATTGCGTTCCCGACGTCGGCCATCAACTGTCCTGCCACTTCAGCGATCGGAGGACGCTGGGATGGGTCTTTCAGAAATGCAATCAGGAACGCCTGATTCGATCCCATGAATTGCGCATTCCCGCTCATGGTGAAAGTGCTGCGCACCGCGGGATTCGCCTTCATGATCTTTTCCGCCTGTGTTTGATAAGCGTGCATCTGATCGGGGGAGGATCCTTCCTGTGCAACTAATATGCCGCGGATAAACGAGCTGTCACCCACCGGCAGGAATGATTTCGGGACAACATAAAAGAGATACCCCGTGCCAGCCAGGCAGACCACCCAGGTCACGGCCGAAACCCAGCGATGGCGAAGAAAAAACCACAGGGAACGTCCGTATACATCCAGCACCCGGTGTTCGAATGCGCCGAAGACTCGTTCCATCCACGTCTTCTTCGCGCCCGCCCCGCGATCACTCAGCAGCCTGGAAGTCATCAAGGGAGTGAGCGTGAGTGAAACAATTCCGCTGGCCAGAATGGAGATGACAATGGTGAGCGAGAACTCGCGGAAGATGCGGCCCATGAGCCCGCTCATGAACACCAGCGGGATGAAGACGGCGGCTAGCGACAACGTCATAGCCAAAATGGTGAAGCTGATTTCCTTGGCCGAGTTCAGCGATGCCTCGAATGCGTTCTGTCCTTCCTCCATCAACCGCACGGTGTTTTCGAGAAACACGATGGCATCATCCACCAGGAACCCGATGGCCAGAGTTAAAGCCATCAGCGAGAGGTTGTCCAGGCTGTAGCCAAGGACGTCCATGGCTATAAATGTCAGCAGCAGTGACAACGGAAGCGCCACGGCAGGAATCAGAGTGTCGGTAACCCGGCCGAGGAAAACAAAAATTACCATGACCACGAGCACGAATGCGATGTAGAGCGTCGCCTGCACATCCTTTATGCTGCCCACGATGGTCAGCGAGCGATCATAGGCCGGCACCAGCAGCACCGATGTTGGAAGCTGCGACTGAATGGTAGGAAGCAGATCCCGCACCGCCCTGGCTACTTCAACCGCGTTCACGCCTGCCCGGCGAAACACAGCGACTACCACGGTCGCTCCCGGCTGCGGATATCCACGCACCCAGAAGCGCATATCAATCCGCTCGTCCTGAACGCTTTGCTTGGCGCTGGCGACATCTTTCAGGTACACAGGTGCGCCGCTGCTTTGGCCAACGATGAGCCCGTTGTATTCGTCAGCGGTGCTTAGTTGTCCTTGCGGCTGGAGCAGAAAGCTGCGCTGAGGCCCGTCGAACTGGCCTGCCCCGGTGTAGGCGGTTCCATTCTTGATAGCGCCGGTGAGATCTTCCAGTGTGATGTTGCGAATCGCCATCGCCGACGGATCGGCTTTTATCCGGACTGCCGATTGCGTACCGTACACCGCGACCTGGCTTACGCCGGGTAGAATGCTGATGCGCTCTCCAACTTGCGTATTGGCGTAGTCATAGAGTTGGCCTTCGGTTACTGTATCGCTGACCAGCGCGATGTATTGGATCGGCTGGTCGTTGGGATTCGTCTTGGTGAACGTGGGAGGGCTCGGCAAATCGACAGGAAGCTGTCCTTGGGCACGCGTGATGGCCGCTTGCACATCGGTCGCCGCTCCATCCAGACTTTTGGAAAGATCAAATTGCAGGACAAAACTGGAATGTCCCTGGCCGTTGTTTGAAGTTACCAGCTCCAGTCCCGGAATTTGCATGAACTGGCGCTCCAGCGGCGTGGCCACATTGTTGGCCATCGTATCCGGCGTCGCTCCCGGGTAGTTGACTTGTACCTGGATGACTGGATAATCAACGGCCGGCAGATCGCTGACGGGCAACCGGAAATAAGCCAACGTCCCGAACAGGATGACCGAGACGGTGAGTGCGATCGTCATCACCGGACGGCGAATGAAGACTTCCGAGAGATTCATGAGTGACCTCCCTTCGGACCGCTGACCTGGGTGCCCGCGTTCGAAGGCGGGGCAGAAGGAGCGCCGGAATCGATACGCACTTTGCCTCCGGGTCGAACCAGCATTTGGCCGGCGAGCACGACGCGTTCATTCGCAGCGACTCCTTCCGTGATCACCACGTCATCGCCCTCGCGCTGCCCCACCTTCACCGGCCGGAGTTCCGCCGTATCGTCCGATTTCACCACGTAGACGAATGGCCCCTGCTGACTGATCTGAGCCGCTTGATTTGGAATCAGCACTGCTGCCTTTTCCGTGTTCAGAACAAGTTTTACGTCTACGAATTGGCCGGGCCAAAAGTGGTGATCCGGGTTGCTCAGGGTGGCGCGCAAATTGACCGTGCCACTGCCGTTCTGCACCGAGTTGTCGAGAAACTCGACGCGGCCGGCCCGGGCCGCACTCTCCAAGTCCGAGGGGATCCGGACTGAGGCTTTCAGCAGGCCGCGCGACATTTGTCGTTGAACTTCGGGAAGATCACTCTCGGTGACCGTAAAATTCGCATAGATCGGATCGAGCCGCTGGACCGAGAGGAGCGATGTGGCATTGGCTTGCACCACGTTTCCCACATCCACCAAGCGCGCCCCGGCCCTACCGTCGATCGGAGAATGGATGTAGCAGTATTCGAAGTTAAGCTTGGCGGTTTCGAGGGCTGCCTGCGCGGCTTCGACGAGGGCCTGGTCCACGTCGACAGTATTCTTCTTCGTGTCGTAGTCCTGCTTTGAAATAGCTCTTTCTCCTATGACTTCCTCATCGCGGGTGAATTGAATCTTGGCGAGATCAAGAGCCGCCTTGGCTTGCGCGAGGCTCGCTTGAGCCGAGTCGAGTTGCGCCTTGAAGGGACGAGGGTCAACGACAAACAGCAACTGCCCTTTCTTCAGGTTCTCGCCGTCTTGAAAATGCCGTTCGACGATGCGTCCACCCACCTGCGGCGTCACCGTAACCGACTCGAAGGCCGCGTTTCTGCCGATTTCATCCAGATACTTCGGGACGTCCTGCGCGGTGGCCTTGACCACAGTCACCAGCGGCGCAGGCATAGCCGGCGCCGCTTGAACATTGCTTCGGCTGCAACCCGCTGTCGCCAGCAGTGCCGCAGGAACAGCGAGCCATCCATGTCGAAGATTCAAAGTAGTCCTCACCTTCTGGTTCATATACTTCCTCATCTGAAAGGGTGTTCAATTTGGGCCGAGGTCACCAAATGCGGAGCAACCGGCAACTCAAATACAGAACTGGAGCGCTCCCGCAGTACAGAACCTTGTGACTTGGCATTTGGCAATAGCTTGTAACTAAATTCCATCGCGCTGCCAAGTTGCTGCAAGGCGCGAGTCCGCGCGGCGAGCACCTCGCGCCGCGCGCAGCTCAACAGAAGAGAACACTCATGATCGGAGTACCGTTCCAGAACCGTCATCACGTAGACAAACCGATCAAAGGGTTCGAGTCCAAGAACTCCGGCAATCTCCACCTGCTGCTGGAGTGGTAGCGGTTTGTCATGGTTGTCGACGGGA
>Ga0209330_1000329_pt1 | contig 21750 bp, 15 predicted proteins | sample JacPinW_OM2H0_O3_FD_187969 | JGI IMG/M metagenome (GOLD analysis project Ga0209330, IMG submission 187969) | Forest soil microbial communities from Algoma, Ontario, Canada - Jack Pine, Ontario site 1_JW_OM2H0_O3 (SPAdes) (version 2) | ecosystem: Environmental > Terrestrial > Soil > Boreal...
CTTCGGCGGGTTTCTTTACCGCGCCCGCAATTCTGCCGTCCGGCGCTAATGCTACCGTCACCGCCGTAAGCCAGGCCAATCCCAAAGACAGCGCTTCAGTCACCGTAACTCTGCAAGACAACATCGTCGTCAACCTCCTCCCTCCATCCGCCACCGTCTCAACGGGAGCGGCCCAAGTCTTCACCGCATCCGTTACCGGAACCGGCAGTCCATCGACCGCCGTCACATGGAGCGTGAACGGTGTCGCCGGAGGAAACTCCACCTTCGGTACGATTGTCACGAACGGCGCCACAACCGCTGTGTACACCGCACCAACACAGCCGCCCAATCCCGCAACGCTGAACGTCACGGCCACTAGCGTCGCCGACACCTCAAAATCCGCAAACGCCAGCGTCACCGTTGTTTGTTCCGGCGCGAATTCAATTTCGCCGTCCTCCGCGAATGTCGCGCTCAGCGCAACACAAACTTTCACCGCTTCATTTTGTCCGGCGCCCACTTCGACGATCATCTGGGATGTAAACGGCGTCCCGGGCGGCAACCCAACTCTCGGCACTATCGTCAGCATCAGTGCAAACGTAGCGCAATACACCGCGCCGATCAGTCTGCCTTCGACCAATCCGGTCACCGTTCACGCAGTAGCCGGCACCGCGACAGTTTCTGCCACGGTCACCATTGTCAGTGCCGTCAGCGTGACGGTTGCGCCCTCCGGGGTGTCCGTCGCCATCACCCAACGAACGACGTTGACTCCGACGGTTACCAACACGCCGAATACAGCCGTCACCTGGACGGTCAACGGAATCCCCAACGGAAACGCAATCCTCGGCCAAATCTGCCAGCCCGCCTCCGTTCCATGCATCGCACCAGCGGGCCCTGCATCCGGCAGTGTGGATTTTCTCGCTCCGGATTCAGTTCCTTCATCGAACCCGGTCAACGTCACCGCAATAAGCGCCGCCGACCCCACTCGCAGCGGCACGGCGATCGTGATCATCACCGGCCCATCGGGAGTAACCTCCGTTTCCATCTCCCCGCCCTTCGCGTTCGTCGCTCCTTCCACCGCGACGCTCTCTCAAGAGCGCTTCGTCGCCGCCGTCACCGGCAACTCAAACACAAACGTCACCTGGTCCGTCCAAAGCGCCGTCCCTGGACAAGGCTGTTCCGGTGCAGCTTGCGGTTCGGTGGACGCCACCGGGCTCTACTCCGCGCCCACCGTAGCTCCTTCGCCCAACGGCATTTCCGTCATCGCCACCAGCGTAGCCGACGCCACAAAATCAGCCACCGCCGCCGTCACCATCACTAGCGGCCCCGCAATCGAAGTGATTCTTCCGTCCAGTGTGATGGCCGACGCAGTGGAAAGTTTTCCCTTCTCCGTGCAAGGCCTGAATTTCATCCCAGGCTCCGGAAGCGCAGCGTCCACGATCCTGATCAACGGCACAGCGCGCGCGACCACGTGTCCCAACACGAATATTTGCTCCACAGCCCTCAACCCGGCGGACGTGCAATCGGCGGCCACGGTGACAATCCAGATCCAGAATCCGCCTCCGCAGGCGCAACTCTCGAACCCTGTCCCGTTCGTCATTGTCCCCTTCGACGTCTCCGTCGGAGTAATCGCTCTCAGCGCAGGTCAGCCCGTATCCACCGGCACCCATATAGTCGTCACCGAGCCCACCACCGCGGCAGCCTCCGCACCTATCGACGTGGATTCAATCGGCTTTCTCATCGCAAACAGTTGCGGAGTGCAAGCCTCGCCTCTCACCGTCACGCGTCCATCTTCCGGCACTTCCACCGTGAGCCTTTGCATTCACGGAAATTTGCTCGACCCCACTTTCACTTATGTTTTCACCGGCCCAGTGGGCGGAGATATCGGCGTCACCGCTTCCGCCATCAACGGCCTGTTTCCCAACACCATCGAGCTCGACCTACAAATTTCCAGCGCGACTCTTCCCGGCGTGCGCACGCTATTCGTCACCACACTCAACAACGACCGCGCCGCGGCTACAGCAATGTTGGAGGTTCAATGAAAGTAAAATCCAAAATCGAATCGCAGTGCCGCGTATTACTTGCACTCTGCGCCTCGCTGCTTACCGGTGCGAGTGTGGCGCCCACCACTCTCGCGCACATGTCCGTCGCCAAATTGACGCACGTCTCCTCCCTAATTCTTCGCGCTCACTGCGTGGAAAATTCCGCCGCATGGGAGGCGGGCGAAATCTGGACCTTCACCACTTACGAACCCACGGAAGTTTGGAAGGGTTCCGCGCAATCGCGCGTGCGCGTGCGCCTTCTGGGTGGAAGACTCGGCAACCTCACCTCAAACGTCTCCGGTGTGCCGCGCTTTCGCGCCGGAGAAGACGTCGTACTTTTTCTCGCTCCCACCACGCGCGGCGATTTTTCAGTAGTGAGTTGGGTGCAAGGAACCTTTCGAATTCGCCACGACCAGCGCACCGGAGAAGACACAGTCACCCAGGACAGCGCATCCTTCGACACCTTCGATCCGTCCACGCGGCAATTCACTGCCTCCGGCATCCATGATCTCCCCTTGCGGGAGTTCCGCTCGCAGGTAGCCGCAGCACTGCGCCAGGAACCAGGAGCACAAAAATGAAACAAGCCATCGCATGGTTCACGATCGCGCTGCTCTCTTCAGGAATGATTTTCACACCAGCCGCGCAAGCCTATACCTTCGTATCCACCGTCCCGGCATCGGGCGGCTGCCCGCAGCCAAACCGCTGGAACTTGTCAGCTAACTCGCCGCTAGATCGTCAATGGAGCACTTCGCTGCCGTCATTGATCTCCCCCGTGATTCTCACCGCCGCTGCCGCCGGTACGCCCGCGCAACTCGACGAAATCGAACAGTCCATCTCCGATTCTTTTTCAGTCTGGTCGGGAGTCACCGGCACGACTTTCAACGCAATCGCATTCCCCGCCTCGGAAGTTCCTCTCGCGCGCGTAACTAATCCAAATTCCTGCACCAATGACGCGGAAACCAACGTCGATGCCCTAAACACCATCTGCTTCAATCAATCGAGCGCCGCATTCACCCCCGGCGTGCTGGCCTTCACCCGCACGTTTACCGCAAACGCTCCGGGCGCCACCGTCGGCGCGAGTGCGCCCGCTGCATTCGCCGGCCAAATCCTCGACGCCGACACTCTCTTCTGCAATACCGGCGAAGTAACCTTCGCCACGCCTGCCGCTCTCGCAACTTCTCAAGCCGCCGGCGCGTTCGATCTGGAATCTCTCCTCACCCACGAACTCGGCCACTGGATGGGTCTCGATCATTCCGCGTTAATTCGCGCCATGATGTATCCCTTCGCCCCGCCGCCCGGCCAATTCCTCGGCTCTCGCCCCACGGCGCAGACTCCCGACGGCCCGCTAAGTGACGACGACCGCACCGGCATTCGTGCGCTTTACCCTGACCCGAACGACACCGTAAATATCGGCGCGATTCGCGGCCAAATCCTTCCCGCCAATCCATTCGCTCTCGCTGCTTTTCCCGCTCCCTCGATCGGTTCGTCAGTCACCGGAATGGTCGGCGCGCAGGTCGTCGCCCTCGATTCCGACACCGGCGCTATCGTCGCCGGCGTTTTCTCCGCCGGAAGCTGCAACGCTTCGAGTCCCCCCACGCAATTCGACGGCTCCTTCGATCTGGAACGCCTGCCGGTCGGCCGCAATTACAGTTTGTACGCCGAGCCGCTAGTTGGTATCGCTCCTCCCGCTGACTTCGTTGTCCCCGTGGACTTATGCTCGCAAGACGTAAATCCGTCCTGCACCGCGCCCCCCGCGAACATAAACTTCAACGTGCGCACCTTGCCCGCATCGCCCTAGTTGTCGAAGAAATTTGGATTGTCGAAGAAATGTAAAACGGAGCATGCGCATCGCTCGGGCCGCGCTCCGTGCTCAGCCGGCATGCGCTACACAAACAAAAGCGGCCCCGAAATCCGGGGCCGCTTTTGTTTGTGAGTCCGAGTTGTTCCGCTTCTGTTCTACTGCGTCGGCAGTAACTGTTGCGAGAACCCGATGGTGTTCACAGAGCGCAACACCGGTGTTCTCGGCGGCAGAAACGCAGGGCCTAGTGTGAAGTTCGTGTCAAATTGGTAGTGGCGGCTGGGCGGACTATACACATATCCCGAGTTCTTGTACGTCCCCACACCCTGTCGGTTGTAATAGAAACTGACCATCGAACCGTAGTAGTAGCCGTTCACGCCGCTCCACGTTTCCAGGAATCGCAGGAAGTTGTGAACGCCACCGTCTGTCCCGAAGTCAAAGCAAGTGCACGCACCCGCAATTTGTGGGAACGGGATTCCTTTTCCGGCAATCAGGGCTACACGATACGCCGTTTGCACCGCTACGCGGTCGTTGGAAGTTCCAAGCGCGTATGGGTACATGAAAGAATTCACGTCGTTCCAGTTGTCCGAGAGCAACGTCACCGCATCGCCGGCTACGGCGGCTGCGACACTCGCTCCGTTAAATAACCCAGTAGGCGGTGCGTTGTAATCGCCCTGGATGTAAACCGGGTTTTCCGCAGCAATCGTCAGACCGCAGACCACAGCTCCGCAGGAATTCCCGAGGTTCAGAGTTGCACCGTCCACCAACTTTAGTGCCCGGCGGAAATATACTGGAGAGTTCTCTCTGGCTTCTTGCGTGCGGCTGTAAATCACGCCAGGCCATGCCGTGCTACCGCAGTTCGGCGTCAGCAGGCCACCGGCTCCTAATAGAGTTGTGCCTCCGGTTACAAAGTTCGCCGGCGTGGTTGCCACACCGCCGTAGGTACGGAGAATTCCATCTCCTTCGAGATCCTCGCCCATGGAAGGGCCGCCCGGAATTACGGCTGGGTCGATCGCTCCGTTCGGACAGCCTGTCGCCGGATTTGAATCGTTCACAAAATCGTTGTACCCAAATGAGCCGGTTTTTGTGCCACCGTTCGGATCTATTTGTTCTCCACGTCGATCCGAAAAATAAACAGTGAAACCTGTGTCCAGGTTGCTTACGCCTAGGGCAGTCTGGTTCGCCTTCAGCCATTTGGCTAAGTTCGCGATGTCAAGTTCCACGTAATTCATCACTCCCATTGCGGTAACTCCAGGCGCGGTACCAGCCCAATCCTGACTAGTAGGAAGCGCTGGCAGAGTCACTCGGTACACTCCTTCTCGACTGTCAAATAGGGCCAACGGCCAATAGTCTTCGCCAAGAGTGCTTGGCGTTCCGCATCCTCCTTTGGGAGCGCCATTCGCCGTTGACGGGTTGTCTCGCAGACGCGCCAGGCGAATAATGGCATTGGGGCTGGGATTAAAAGCAGCCTGAGAACAAGTAAGGGCCGCTGGGTTCACGTTGGGATTTGATGTCGGCCCCTGCGCCGCAATTGCAGCAGGATTGGTTGCCGGATTGGGCAGAGCAACAATTGCGGGCGGTAGCTGGTATGCAGCAGCGCTCAAAGGATTAATGTTCCACCCCGAAACACCTAGGTTCAAGATGGCTTTCGTGACGTCAGTCCAGCCGCCGCCCACCGCCTGATACTCGACTTTCAAACAACCGGTAATTATCGGACTGCCATTCGTTACCCAGTAGCCATTCGCCGACGAATACGTCGTTCCACCGGACGCAGAAACCGGTAATGGGAATCCTGTGTACCAAGCTACTCCCGGCGGTGTCGCAGGTCCCGGGAAAGCCAGCGTTGCCAAATCAATTGGATCGGTTCCGGTTGTTACGCCCTCGGTTACCAGACCCATCATGTCCGAGTTGTGGCATGCGCCAACCGCGCGCGGCGCGATACCAGCCGGGTAATCGTCGAGCAAAATCCGTAAACTAGCTTCCGAGAAATATTGTTCGTTAAACTCTGCCGCATTGGTGATGGCTTCACCGGGAATTGCCCGCCGAATCAGGGAAATCGGTGTTGTAATTCCCCCCAGCGCCGTTGCTGTGAGATTCAGCGTCGGCACGGCGTTCTGCAGTTGCCCGTTATATGGCTGCGTGATCGCGTTCCAATTGGCGTTTGGAACGGCGCTGATGTTCCCATATACGCTGTTGCTCGCAGGGTCCGTGCTGCCTTGGTTCAGCAGCAATTCAAGCCATGTGCCGTTCGTATACGGCGCGCCGCCGGGTTCGTTGGCAAGAGTGGGATCGGGAGTCGTAGCGATGGTGACATTCCCGGTGTAGTTGCCTCCATTCACCGCATACCCGTTCTCGAGATTGGTCCGGATTATCTGGCCGACCGCTGTCACTTTGTCGCCAAGATACAGCGGCCCGGCGTTTGGAGACAGCCAAAGATTTCCGTTCGTATGTGTCCGGCCGCCAAATCCGAAAGAAGGCCCGTTGAAGAACGCCACATCCGAATTCGAGAAGATTCCGAACTGGAAAACCGGAATGGCCACCAATTGAACCTGGCGCTGCAGCTTTACTTCTGATCCTGTCGACGTATTTTGCGCTGCCACAGTCAATGTGAACGGTGTGATTAGGCCTTGCATACCGGCGTAAGGACTAGGAGGCAGAATCGTCGCGTTATTCGCCTTAGGATTTCCTGTTGCGTCCGGAATGAACTGCATGGTGTAGGTCGAATTGCCTGCGCCGTTTACGTACTGAATTCCCGGAATCGTGGTCGGCGCCAGAGCCTCGATGGCTGCCACGTCCGCTGCTCCCAGAGAACCTTTCAGAGCGAACTGGTTCGCCACGTCAGTGGTCATCTTTTCCATTCCGGCTTCGGCGCCGTAGAAGGCGACCTCGCGGCTCTTGTTATTGCCGCCCAGCCGCTGGTCCGTCATTACCATCCAGCACATTCCCACCACAATGGCGGAAACCAGGATTAGGACCAGTAGAGCCGTTATTAAAGCGACTCCCTTTTGGCGTTGAATTCTCACGGCAATTCTCCTTTGCGTATCTAGAAAAGAAATCGCGCCCATATTCGTCATGGCGCTGTGTAGTTCGCCGCCGTTCCGAATTGGTTTTGGAACGAAAGGCTGCGAATGCTCACCTGCGTGCTGAGGTTGTTCCGCAAGAACTGTGAGCTGGATCCAAACTTGAAGGGATTTTCCGACCGTCCCGCGATCGACACATTTACCGCGCGAATCTGGTTGGGTGAGTCCGGCGGTAGTTGTGTGGGAGCATTGCCGGCCGACACGTAAGCGGCATTGGGTTGGTTTATATCGTAACTGAAAGTAAGATTCTCGATGTTGTCCGCAATCGGCTGGGGTGGATTAACAGCGGCGAGCAGCGTCGGAAAACCTGGATAATTCACCTGGCGTATCAGTTGCGGATGCTGCTGATTCGTAGTCGAGTCGACGTAATAGCTGACCAACCAGACCCGCGTGATTGTCGTCGGCGGAAAACCGCCTCCTGGGTTCTGCAAACTCGCGACCGTCCCTTTCGCCAAACCCGTTTGATTCAGGCCCGCGGGATCACCCGCTCCAAAATCTATCGTTTGCCCGGCAATATTCGTCACGTACTCAAGGGCCGTTCCATTCTGGTTATGGAACATGATCAAGTTCCCGATCGTTATCGGGTTGGTCACGCCCGGCATCGTGAAACAAAGCGGGTCGAGCGTCACTGACAGTCCCGTTGGCGAGAATACCGCCGCTTGTAGCGCGACTGTGCCGGAGTTGGCGTTATTGCAAGCTGGCACTGCCGGTGTTCCCTGGATAAGTGGAAAGCTGTAGAGAAAGTTTCCAGCAGCGTCAACTAGACTGTTGTCTGCGTACAATATATTGATGATGTCGGTCTTCAGAAATCCATCCAATACCGCGCCGCTCACTGGATTTACAGTCTTGGCATCCTGTCCAATCACGGAACCGGGGGCAATCGCGGTCATAGCCAGGAAACCGCCAGTAAAGTTGGGCAGAATCGGCGCGGGATTAGGAAAGGTTGTAAGAGCTGGTGCAAAAGCACCAGGACGAAATATTGTGGAAGTGGCGCCGTTATTGGGGACCGAGATGCCTCCCTGCGGAATTCCCTCACCCGCCTGCATCAAATCCCGCACGATGAAGTGCATTCCGGCCCGCAGGTTTTCCTGAGTGTTCGCTTCATAGGCCACGCCCTGCGTCGCCTGTTCCGCCTGCATCAGGGACACCGTCGCGATTCCCACAACGATGACGACGATCACCATTGAAATCAACAATTCGATCAGTGAAAATCCATGTTCCCGCTTCATCGCTTGCTCCTCAGAACTGCGAAACAAAAGTCGTCAGGGTATAACTCCGGTTAAACCGGCCCGTGGTATAATTCATCGTGATATTCACCTGCCGAAGAGTGGTGTAGCCCGGCACATCCGTGATTGTGATCGTTCGTGTGAAATTGGAAAGCGGCACTTTCACATCATCTGGAGTTCCCAGCTTGTTGTCGGGCCCGGGATAGAGGATGTACTCAGGAGGCTGTCCCACATCCGCGACCGAACCCACCAGTCCATCAGGTCCCGGCTGCAGAAGAGGCAGAGCGCCCGGAAGAAAAAGCCCGCCCGGATTGCCTACACCGAAGTTCGAGATCGCCGAGAACGGTGCGGTGTTCGTGTATTTCGCGGTGTAAATTGCTTCCGCGGCCTCTTCGGCCTTTTGTTGCGCGATAAAATCATCCTGGGAGCCCTGCATGTATGCCAGCGAATCGGCGAGCATGGCCGCCAATCCTAGAACTCCTACGCCGAGGACGATCAGCGAGATCATCGTCTCCAGAAGCGTGAAACCCTTTGACCTGCCTCTCTTCTTTTCTTCCCGCATTTTCTCGTTCTCCTTCAAAACTGTAACCATGCTGTACCATTGCTCTTCCAAGCGCGGACTCGGCCCGTCGTCCCCAGAATCGTAATGGCCCTAGCGGATGTGGGCTTGCCCGGTTGGCCCAAGAATATTGTCCCGTTAATGGGCTGATAGGATGCTCCGTCCACTAATTCGCCGTCACTTTGGAACAGTATGCTCGCAGGCGCGCCCCCTGTGGTTGTCTTGAACTCCGTCGGCGAGTTCGGTGCGCCCAGGCAGAAACCGTCTGGAGTATCGAGTGCGCTGAGAACCAGATACTGCGCCGGAGCATGTATCGGTACTGTACTCAAAACTGGATTAGCTGCTCCGCCGCCTGCCGTCAAACTGTCCATCTGAGTCATGACGACCTGATATTGCGTTTGCCCTGCCGCGATCACCGTCGGAAACGTCACCTGCACGTAACGCCGGTTTGCAATCGAGTATTCTCGCGCTTGTCGAAGTTGATCGATCATTTGCCGCATCGCCGTGTCGAAGTTCGCATCCTGCAACGCCGGCAGATAAGCAAAGACTGCCATCGCCGAAATAATCATGATCAGCCCAATTACTACGCAGAGCTCGATCATCGAGAATCCGCGCTGGCGATTCATTCCGTGTCGGTTGCGCTCTAAATTCGCTTCTAGCTGTTTCACGCTCACACCTTTCGGTCGCCCTAAAATACGAGAGGCGACGTTAGAATCTGCCTCCAGATGTGCACTTGATAGGCCATGCGCCACGACGCCTAAGTGGATTGTGTTCTGCAGCTTGAAAGAGGCAGCGGCGGCCAAAAACTGGCATCTCTATTTTCGCGGGGTGGAAACGTTACCGTTGAGGTGGTGGGCTACCTGACTAATTTATTCGCGCGGATCTGCTCTATTCGCGGTGGAAAAGAACATCAGTTGCGGCTTCTCAGCTTTGAGAGCAACCGGAGGATTTCGAAGTACAGCCAGATCAGAGTCACCATCAAACCGAACGCCGCGTACCATTCCATATATTTTGGCGCTCCAGCCCGGACTCCGCTCTCGATGAAGTCAAAATCGAGCACCAGGTTCAACGACGCGACGATTACAACTACCACGCTGAAGCCGATACCGATCGGCCCCGATCCGTTGACCGTCGTGAAGTGAACGCCGAAAAACCCGAGCACGATCGACAACAGGTAGAAGAGCGCAATCCCGCCCGTCGCAGCCACAACCCCCATCTTGAACTTTTCCGTCACGGGAATCAGTCCCGAACGATATGCGAGCAACAGGACGACAAGCGTGCCAAACGTCAAACTCACAGCTTGAATCGCGATGCCGTGAAAACGCAACTCGAATATCGCCGAAATTCCGCCCAGAACGAGTCCCTCAAGCAACGCGTAAATCGGAGCCGTCACCGGCGCCCACGTTTTCTTGAAAATGGTGACCAGCGCGGCGATGAATCCGCCAATTCCGCCGACTATCGCCAGTCCCATTACGGAATCCGGCGACTGAGTGCGATTAAAAACATTCCAGGTGTAAGCCGCAGTTGCGATCGCGCAAATCAGCAGCACGCCGGTTTTGTTTACCGTGCCTTGCAACGTCATGGCTTCACCGGTGGCGACGCCCGCCCCTTGAAATGCCTGCTCGTTCAGCGCCGGGTTCGAAGTCCTCATCAATTGCGCCAATTCAGTTCTCCTCTATTCGCTCCATGCACTCACGTCAAAGTTACGCTACCACGGGTACCCGCGCTTTGGAAACGACCTCGCCTAGTGACAAGGAGAGTCAGTGGGCCGCCGGCGTAGCGCCCGCCTCTTTAAGCTCAGCGCGCCGCAAGCCTCGTTTCTTGGAGCGTGCGGCGCGCCGCCACAACTATGTTGCCTCGCGTTTTTGTGTTACCGCAGGCCGCCGGACGCGCGCAGAATCTCGCCCGTCATCCACGCCGAGTCCGCCGACGCCAGGAACACCACGACCGGCGCTATATCTTCCGGCTTTCCCATTCGTCCCAGCGGAGTCTGCGCCACCATCTGCTTCTCGAAATCGCTTCCGATGATCCCTGCCGAATGAGTCCCCTCTGTCTCCACTCCGCCGGGATTCACCGAGTTCACTCGAATTTTCTTCGCCGCCAACTCTTTCCCCAGCACGTGAGTGATCGTGTCCACCGCCCCCTTCGTCGCTGCGTACACCGCCGACGTCGGTGGCGTTAACCGGGTGACGACCGAGCCGACGTTGATCACGCTTCCGCCCTCCGCGCCAAAATGCTTTACCGCTTCCTGCGTCGTCAGCAACAGTCCCAAAACGTTCGTGTTGAACGCCCGGTGAAACTCTTCCTCCGTGATTGACTCCAGCGGCCCAAACTTATAAACGCCCGCGTTGTTCACCAGCACGTGGATCGTTCCGAAAGCTTTCTTCGTCTCCGCGAATAGCCGCTTTATATCTGCCGCCTTCGATACGTCGCCTTGCACCGCGATCGCTTTTCCGCCCTTCTTTGCAATCTCCGCCACCGCGCGTTCTGCGCCTGCTTTGTCCGACGCGTAGTTCACCACCACCGACGCGCCTTCCGCCGCCAGCGCTTTCGCAATCCCCGCGCCGATTCCCTTCGACGCGCCCGTCACCACCGCTACCTTGCCTGCCAATTTGCTCATCCGAGTTTCTCCCCGGCGCCGTGTCATGTCGGCGCACCCATAGTTTGTATTCGTCCAATTGGATGTGCGCGTCGCCGCGTTAGATTCGGCTCTTACGGCTTCACTACTGTTCGTGAGTGAGCGCGCCGGTTGCGGGCTCAATGCGGAAGCGAGAAACTTCTGTGCCCTCGAGATGTGAGACGGAGAGGCCTGCGCCGTCCGAGTCGACTTCAACGCTCAACGGTTTTGCGCCAGCTTTAACCGGCGATCCAGCCGCAGGATGCAGCGCGCCATTTTTCCAATCAATGGCAAACGCGGAAACGCTTTCGGAAGTGTGATTCACCACAAATAGAAAATTCCCCAAAGGATCGACCGCTAGCCACGCCGGTCCGCGTTCCGGATGAACGGAAGTCTCAGCGCCGGCTACGTTTTCGCCTTCACTGCCTGACGAAACCGTTACCGAATCGTCCAGCTTATTCGCCGCGAAAGTCATCTCCAGCCCGGTATTCAGATTTGTGACGTGCAGCGTGCGCGAATCACCTCGCACTGCGATCGCGTTCATCAGATTCGTGACGGTCAAAACCGTGTGCGCATTATTTCCCTGGAAGCTGCCTCCGATATTCGCCGTGCCCGCGGCGATACCCGTGGCTACCCCCATTTTGTTGATCGTCGCCACCGACGTATTATCCGAAGTCCAGGTCGTCTTACTCGGGTTTTCCTTATCGGTGGTGCCGTCCGCAAACGTCACGTTCAAGATAAACGCCTGCGTCCCGGCAATCGCAATCGAAGGATTCGCGGGAGTCACCTTCACCGACGTGACGAACAAATTGCTTACCGTGGACGGGACGCAGGCTGATATTCCCAGAAGGGAAAGCATCGGCAGCACTCTCGCGGCTTGCCTGAACTTGCCGAACGAATTGGCTTTCGTATTTGCCTCCCGGCGAATCCCTCAGGTCTTCAGCGACGCCATATCGATCACGAAGCGGTACTTCACATCGCTCTTCAACAAGCGCTCGTACGCTTTGTTAACCTCTTGAATCTTGATCATCTCGATGTCCGCCGTGATTCCCTTCTCCGCACAGAAATCGAGCATCTCCTGCGTCTCGCGAATGCCGCCAATCGCGCTTCCCGCCAAGCTCCTTCGGCCCATGATCAGGTTGAACGCGCTCACCGGAGCCGGCTTTTCGGGCGCACCTACGAGCGTCATGGTACCGTCCAATTTCAAAAGACTGAGATAAATGTTCAGATCGTGTTCCGCAGAGACAGTATCCAGGATGAAATTGAAAGTGCCGGCGTGCTTCTTGAATTCATCGGGATTTTTCGAGTTCACCACTTCGTCCGCGCCCAGCCGCAGCGCGTCCGCAGTTTTGTTCGGCGAAGTGGTGAACAGCACCACGTTCGCTCCAAACGCTTTCGCGAATTTCACGCCCATGTGTCCCAGGCCGCCCAGTCCGACGATGCCCACTTTTTGCCCCTTGCCCACTTTCCAATGACGCAGCGGCGAATACGTCGTAATCCCCGCGCAAACCAGCGGCGCCGTGCCCGCAAGATTCTTTTTTTCGGAGACGCGCAGCACAAACGCTTCGTCCACCACAATGCTTTCCGTGTAGCCGCCATACGTTACGCCGCCAAGAATTTTGTCCTGGCCGTTGTATGTAAAAGTCGGCATGCTTTCGCAGAACTGTTCTTCGCCCGCCCGGCAATTTGGGCAGGTGCGGTCGGAATCCACCATGCAACCCACCGCAACAATGTCCCCTTCCTTGAATTTCTTCACCGCGCTTCCGGCTTTCACCACGCGCCCCACAATCTCGTGCCCCGGGACGCACGGATACACCGTCGGCATCACGTTGTCCCATTCGTTGCGCACTTGATGCAGGTCCGAGTGGCAGATCCCGCAGTACAAAATCTCGATTTGAACGTCCTGCGCCCGCGGCTCACGCCGCTGCACCGTGTAAGGCGTCATCGCAGAAGTCTTGCTCTGCGCCGCATACGCCTTCGCCGCAAAAGTCTGCACCTTCTGCTTCCCTGCCGCCGCCTGCTGCCCTGCGTCCATCATCCTCGCCTCCGTCCAATTTGAATTTCGTTTCTCGTAGCGCCGGGCTTCAGCCCGGCATCTCTCTCTTGCCGCCGCTTTTTCGTAGCACCAGCGTCCCGTCGGCCCCTTTGACTTTTCTCCCTGCTAAGCCCGCGCCCCCATTTTAGCCCTCGCCGCAACCGCAGTCACTACCCGATCCAGATCGGCTCCGCCTTAGCTTTGAATGTAGCGCCGGGGCCTTCAGCCCGGCATCTTGCTGTTCTCCGGGTCCGGCGGGCACGCTCTTCCGCTTGCCCTCGCGCATACCCACCGACCTGTCATCCCGAGCGGAGTCCCGCGCGTTTTTGCTTTTCCCCTGATTTTCAGGGGCGCGGGGCGTGTGGGGCCGCCCAGGTCCAAGACAGGGCTCCCGGGTCGATAGTAAGTCGAGCCCGGGAGATCAAACAGTCGAGCCTGGGGAAGAGTCTACGAAGTAGACGGAAAATGTTCGAGGGATCTGCTGTTTCGTTGATTTGCTCTTATTTTCCCCTGCGGTTTGCTGACGGTCGGGGCCGCCCAGGTCCAAGACAGGGTACCCGGGTCGATAGTAAGTCGAGCCCGGGAGATCAAACAGTCGAGCCTGGGGAAGAGTCTACGAAGTAGACGGAAAATGTTGTGGAAGTCTTTCGGGTTAGCCGTTGAACTTCGTCTGAACTTCCTTCAATACTTCCTTCGTTCCGCGACGCTGCGCACGCGTACCCGCGCGTTTCTCTGCCAAAGGAGTCCTGCTCTTACCAATTCTTTCCGCAGCACGAAAATCGTCGCGTGCCTTGCGAACCTTATCCCGCGATCCTGATCCCTTAGCCTGTCCCTGTTTTGATTTCTTTCCCGTGGATTTCATAGCTTCCTCTAACGGAATCATAGCAGTAGTAAGAGTTTTTGAAACGCTGACTTTAATGTAGCGCCGGGCTTCAGCCCGGCATCTTGCTCGTCTTGAATTCGCGAAGAGCAGTCGTGCGTTGTGACCTCAATAGTGAACTATCGGTGTGGTATTATCGGCGCTAGTTTCACGATAAGTTGGCAAAATTGCCGAAGCGGAGGGCTATGTCCTCGTTCGCGTGGGCGGGTGGCCCGGCCTTGTGCATCACACCTCACGTGAATCACGCCGCGGACCGCACTTGCGGGTGCCGCATCCCTTCGGTTTTTGAAGGGGTGCGGGTTTTGACTTTGCGCTCTTAAATCCTTCGCCTCGAACATCCGCTCGATCTCATTCCCAAAACGGTACAAATATGCTCACACACACAATCCCTTGACATCGTCCTAAAAGTATGATATAAAGGCACTTCCCATATCACTAACCAAAAGTATTTGAACGGCCTGCCCGCCATGGCGGGCTCTGCGCCCCGGAAAAACGAGGCCTGTGCGGAGCTGAGCCTGCTCGCCTGTGGCGAGCCCGGGAGCGCCGTCGGCTATTTATAGGAGGGTATGTGCCGGCAATTTGTGGAAGGCGGGCCGTGATTGGGCGGTGTTTGGCACCAGTGTGGCAGAGCTCCGTCCGCTCCTTTTCGCAATTTTCAGCCCACCAAATCGTAGTCGGCGCCCCATTTCTAACCGGTTCTGCACCACAAACAGAATTCGACGTAACCCACTCAAAACAAACGACGGAAAAATTTCTAACCGGGGCCAGAATGCACATTAAGGTTTTCAAGTTCTGGTCTCGGCGAACGCAAAGTCCTGCCCGCCGTGAGGCGCTGAAAAAAAGCCTCACCTCTAAAGAGGTGAGCTACATTGACTCGAATCACGAGAGTCATGTAGCTCAGGTCTTCAGACCTGAGGCAGTTCGCTTGAGCGCTCGCACCGTGGACCGTGATCGTGCATTTCTGCGCATTTCTAACCGAAACTGCACTACAAACAGAATTCGCCGCAACTCACTCAAAACAAACGACCCGCACATTTCTAACCGAAACCCGAATTGCATGCTCAGGATCACGTCCGAAAACCGAAATGCACAGGCCTGCCCGCCGTGGCGGGCTTGCGCGGATGAAGCTGCGCAAAAGGTAAGAACATCAATGCAGACTTTTCGCGGCGGATCAACGCGTTACGAGGACGCGGAGCTTGTGGCGGCGCTGAAGCTGGCGAGGGCTTCGGCTTCGTCCTCATATGTGGGGATGGAGTTTAGGATGCGCATCACGACGAGGACTTCGCGCACGCGGTCGCTGGGGCGGAGGAGCTTCAAGCTGCCGCCTTGGCGGGTGAGAGAGACGTACGTGCCGGCGATGGTGGCGATGCCGGAACTGTCCATCATGGTGAGGCCGGCGAGATTCACCAGGATTTTGCGCACTCCGTCGGCGGCCAACCCTCGAAGCGCGTGGTCCAGGCGGTCGGTGTTGGGGCCGATGCTCGCGCGTCCTTCTAAATCCACGATGGTGACACCGTCAGATTCCCGGATTGAGATTTCTAGAGGCATAGCGTTCTGCTCCAGCATACAGCGTTATCCGCGGCAGATGAAGCAGGAAGGCACACAAATCGCGGAGGGAACGCGCGAGTTTCGACTGCGAAAAACCGGGTCAGTGGCAACTGGCGTCGTCGCCGAAAGAGCCGCTGACCAGCATGGAATTCAGGAACTGGCTGCAAGCGCGGATTTTCGCCAGCGCGGAATCATTCTTCAGCGCATCCGGATCGATGGTGGCGGCGCCATTCAGATCCTGGCGCGCAGCGAGCACGCCGTTCGACCAACTCATAAGGTTGTCAGCTTCGTTGCGGAGAAGCGCGAGAGCGTTGCGGTCGGCGTCGGTAGTGGCAGCTACTTCGGCTTGCGCCAGGTCGGCCTGCGATTGGTCGCGATAACTCTGCGCCCAAGCGTCGCCGAGAGCGAGGCCGTGCGTGATCATGGCGGCGGTGGCTCCGCGCCACTCGCGCATATCCGCCAGCGTAGCGATCGCCGCACTAGCGAACCCGCGAGAAAGGCCTTGCGGTTGTTGAACGGGAGACGGAGTTGGAGCCGGCGCGGGAGCGGGCTCAGCGGCAGCGATTGTGGCCGCGGGTGCAGCAGAGTCAGCGGGTACGTTGACCGCGACCGGGGCTCCAGCAGCGGGCGCGACGGGTGCGCTTACAGCTGGCGCGGGCGCAACGACCACAGCGACGGCGGGCGCGGCGGCGGAGTTCGACACGGGTATCGTCAGCACCACTCGAGTGGGCTCGATGAAGACGGTGCCGCTCGTCAACTGCGCCAGAACTTCAACGTCGATATAGGAGCGGCCGTCAAGCTGGCGCACCATCGTCTCGGTGGATTTCCCGTTGACGATGAGAGTTTTATTGGCTGCGCCACTTTGTGCCAAGAGCATCCCTGTGGGCATCAGAACGAGTCCCGCCAAAACGTAGAATCGAAAATTGCGATGTTTTTTCATAGTGTGCCACGCACCAGGACTTCCGCCTTGAATTCAGAAGCAACCAGCATTGTACACCGGGCGGGTTTATATCGAGGAGATCTCAGGCCCGTGGGTGCGAAAAAGGCGCGCCAAACCTCGCGCGTGTCCGTGCTTCGCGATATGCTGCTCCCGAAGTTGAGCGTTCACGCGAGGGAGCACGCAAATGAAAATGAACCTTGAAACTCGGATTATTATGCTGGCGAGCTTGGTGGTTGCTGGATTGGTGGGCTGGGGACTTTTGCATTGGCCGCAATCCGCATCGTTATTCGACATGCTGAACGGTGGCGTGCGCCGATTTTTGCAATGGCCGCTTTTTACCATCGGAAAAGTGCCCCTGACGCCGCTGTTTCTGATCAAGTGCACGGTGTTCTTGATCGGGCTGTCGCTTTTTTCGCGTCTATTTCGCGGCTTCCTGGCCAAGAAAATTTTGACGCACACGTCCATGGACCGCGGGCAGCAATACGCCTTCGTGCGCGGGACGGGCTACGTCATTTTCGTGCTGGGAATGATTATCGGGCTGGAGACGACCGGCTTGAACTTGCGCAGCCTCCTAGTTGTGGGCGGCGCGCTGGGCGTGGGCATCGGATTCGGGTTGCAGTACATTGTGGCTAATTTCGTGGCCGGAATCGTGATTTTGTGGGAAGGGCCGATTAAGTTGGGCGATTTCATTGACGTCGGCAACACGCAGGGAGAAGTGATTCGAATCGGGGCGCGCGGGACGTGGGTGCGAACTTTCGACAACGAAGTGATCATCGTGCCGAACTCTGAATTCATCAACGGCCGGGTTGCAAACTGGACCGCGAACGATCGCACGGTGCGGTTCACGATTCCGGTGGGAGTTTCCTACGACAGCGACCTGGAAATGGTGCGCGAGGTGTTGTTGGATATTGCAAAACGCAACGAGCAAGTACTGACAGATCCGGAGCCCGGCGTGTTGCTCACCGGGTTCGGTGACAATAGCGTCAACTTCAGCCTGCGGGTTTCAACCATAACCATGACGGACCGCACCGGCTACCTGAAAAGCGATTTGTTCATGGAAATCTTCCGCGTGTTCCGCGAAAAGAAAATCGAGATGCCGTTTCCACAGCGGGACGTGCACCTTCGTTCGATCGACGCGCCCCTGATGATTGCGAACCCGCCGTCAAGACCGGCTCAAACAGCCGGTGCGGGAGAAAACGCGGCATGAAGCGGCGAGCACGGAAGGAAAATTTTCTAATTCCGCGAAGCATTGGTAAAAGTGCGAGAGTACGTTAAACTTTGAAAAGCGAAGTAACCCTCGGCGCTATGGTGCAACGGTTAGCACGCGGCCCTTTCAAGGCTGAAATACGGGTTCGATTCCCGTTAGCGCTACCAATTCTTCCCTGAAAACTCGATCCGATGCACGTTCGAAGAAAAGCTACTGCTGCCAACCGCCGCCGAGGACTCGGTAGATCTGGACGAGGCTCTGGTACTCGTTGCCGCGCGCCTGTGCCAGAGTGAGCTCCGCGGAGAAGAGCGAGCGCTGGCCGTCGAGCACTTCGAGATAGTTAGTGGTGCCACCGCGATAGCGCATTATGGAAAGCCGGACCGACTCCGCCAGATCGGCTACCACCTGCTGCTGCTGAACTCGAACTTCACGGAGTTTCTGGTATCCGATCAGTGCATCCGATACATCTCCGAAGGCGTGCTGAATGGCTTCCTTGTAGGCGAGCAAATCCTGTTCGTGTTGCGATTCGGCCAGGTGCAGATTCCCGCGGAGGGCGCCGCCAGTGAAAATCGGCTGGGCCACGCTTGCGCCGTAGGACCAGATTGGATTCTGCGAAGCCATCAAGCCTGAGAAGGCGCCGCTGCGTCCAAATGCGCCGCCACCGGAGCCGGTGAGTGAAATCTGCGGGAAGAATGCAGCTTTCGCGACGCCAATTTGGGCGTTCGCGGCGATAAGGACCTGCTCCGCCTGGCGAATATCCGGACGCCGAGCGAGTAGGGAGGATGGCAGGCCTGGCGGCACGTCCGGAGGAATGAACTCCTCCGGCAATTTGAGGCCGCCGCGTTTCACGGGGCCAGGATAATTGCCGAGGAGAATGTTGATGGCGTCTTCCTGCTGGCCAATCTGCCTCTCAAGGTCGGGGATTTGAGCGTTGGCGGTGTCGAGCACTTGCTGCGCCTGAAGTACGTCGAGCTTCGTTGCCACGCCATGGTCCAGTCGCAGCGAAGTGAGTTTGACGGAACCTTCCTGGGTCTCTACCGTGTCCTTGGTGATTTGGAGTTCGAGATCGAGTTGAAGGAGCGAGAAGTATGCGCTTGCCACGTCGCTCACGAGAGTCAGGGTGACGGTGCGCTGACCGAACTCGGTCGCAAGTAGTTGGGCGCGCGCCGCTTCCGTGGCACGGCGCAGTTGGCCGAAAAGGTCGAGTTGGAACGAAGCGTCTGCCGCCAACTCCAGGATATTTGCTTTCAATGGAAAAAACTGTTCTTTGCCGCCCGAGAAATTCGCGGCGCCTTGCACTTGCGGGAAAAGACTCGAGCGGGTTATGGCCACTTGAGCGCGCGAGGCGTTGATGCGTTCGGTCGCGATCCGCAGGTCGTAATTCTGTTTGAGCGCTGTGCGAATCAGGTCTTGCAGTTGCGGATCCTGGAAGACTTGCCACCAGGGCAGATCTGCGAAGGAGGCCGCCTGAGCCTGCGCTTGCGGGTTTTCGCTGAGATCGTGATACGCGCCGGGAAGTTGCACATCAGGCTTATGGTAGTTAGGACCGACCGCGCACCCGCCGATCAAGCTTGAAACCAGAACCGCAGCCAAGCCCATGGAAACGAGTGGCCGCAGATTTAGGATATAAGATGCGGTCCGCGGCGCGCTGCGTGCGTTTGTTTGTCGGTAGCCCATTTCAGTCTCCCTCCGCGGGAGCAGGCCTGGCTTGAACTCCTCCAGCGGCCGGCTCCTTGCCGCCCGACCACTTCTCGACCAGATAAAAGATCGCCGGTACGAGAAATATTGCGATAAAGCTGGCCGCCAGCATGCCTCCAATTACCGTAGTTCCGATGATCTGGCGCGCCACGGAGCCGGCACCCGTAGCAATCCACAGAGGCACGCTCCCGAGGATGAACGCGAAGGAGGTCATCAGGATGGGTCGAAGGCGAATTCGCGCGCCTGCCAGCGCAGCGTCCACGAGCGGTTTGCCTTGCTCGTATTCGTCCTTGGCGAACTCTACAATGAGAATAGCGTTTTTCGCCGCGAGCCCGATCAGCATTACCAACCCGATCTGCGAATACACATCGTTTTCGATTTGCACCATATAGGGCGGATAGAACCATCCGGCGATCGCACGCCTTAACCAAAGCGTCGCGAACGCGCCGAATACTGCCACCGGCGTGCTTAACAGCACGCTGAATGGCAGCGACCAGCTTTCATAGAGCGCTGCCAAAATCAGAAAGACGAACAAAAGGGAAAACGCAAAAACAACCGTGGGCGAAACTCCTTGCTGCGCCAGTTTCTCCTGAAATGACATGTCCTTGTAGTCGTAGCCCATTTCCCGGGGCATAGTCTGCGCGAATACTTCTTCCAGCGCCTTCATCGCCTGTGCGGAACTGTAGCCCGGCGCTGCGCTCCCGAAGATTTGAGCGCCGCGATATTCGTTGAATCGCATGGTAAATTCCGGTCCAGTTTGGGGCTCAAATTTTGTCAGGGCGGAAAGCGGCACATCTTCTCCCCGATTGTTTCGGACGTAAAACTGACCCACGTTTTCCGCCCGCGTTCGGTATTCGCCTTCTGCCTCGATGTACACCTGCCATTGCCGGCCAAACCTGTTGAAATAATTAATAAAAAATCCGCCCATGAATGATTGAAGGGTCTTATAGACGTCGCTGATAGCCACCCCTTGCTTGATCACTTTGTCGCGATCCACCGTGACGAACTGCTGCGGCACGTTGGCCAGATAGGTGGTACCCAGCAAACCGATCTCGGGACGTTTATGCACCGCCGCCATGAACGTGTTCAGATTCTGGGTTAGAAACTCCACTTCCTTCCCGGCCCGGTCCTCCAGAACAAATGTGAATCCTCCCGAAGTTCCCACTCCCGGGATTGCCGGCGGTGAAAAATCAAATGCGATTGCTTCCGGCATCTGACTCAATCGCTGGTTCAGCCGCGTCTTGATCTCCTGAAATTGTTCTGCCCTCGATTTCCGCGCATCCCAGTCATCCAGCGTGACGAAGAAAAATGCGTTGTAGCTTGTTCGTACAAAGCTCAACAGGCTGAAGCCGATGACGGTCGACGTGTACTTGACACCGGGAGTATCTGCCAGAATTTTCTCTACCTGTCGCGCTGTTTCGTCTGTTCGTTGCAATGAGGATGCATTGGGGAGTTGCAGGTTGACAAAAAGATACCCTTGATCCTCATCGGGCAGGAAGCTGGATGGCACGTGTAAGCCAAAAAATGCAGCCGCTCCTGAGAACACTACCAATAGCACTACCGCGATTGCACTCTTGCGAATCAGCGCGCCGGACAGGCGTACATAGCCCTCGGTCGCGCTCTCGAACGATCTGTTGAACCAAGCAAAAAATCTTCCCAGCGGCCCCTTGGCCTCTTTCTTGGGCCGAAGCAAAAGAGCCGACAGAGCGGGACTCAGAGTGAGCGCGTTGAAAGCGGAAAGGAGCACTGAAATGGCGATGGTGACCGCAAATTGCTGATAAAGGCGGCCGGTGATTCCGGGAATAAACGCCGTCGGAACGAACACGGCAGAGAGCACCAACGCGACTCCGACTACGGGCGGAGTTAACTCTTCCATGGCCTTAAGAGCCGCTTCTTTGGGAGGGAGCCCTTCCTCGATATGCCGCCCGACGCCCTCCACCACAACGATTGCGTCGTCCACCACCAATCCAATGGCCAGCACCAGCCCCAACAGAGAAAGTGTGTTGATCGAAAAACCGAACAGCGGGAAAAAGACAAACGTTCCGACCAAGGCCACCGGCACCGCCAACATCGGAATCAGTGTGGCACGCCAGCTTTGCAGGAAGATGTACACCACCAGGATCACCAGTACGATCGCGATCAGC
>Ga0209330_1000330_pt1 | contig 21739 bp, 47 predicted proteins | sample JacPinW_OM2H0_O3_FD_187969 | JGI IMG/M metagenome (GOLD analysis project Ga0209330, IMG submission 187969) | Forest soil microbial communities from Algoma, Ontario, Canada - Jack Pine, Ontario site 1_JW_OM2H0_O3 (SPAdes) (version 2) | ecosystem: Environmental > Terrestrial > Soil > Boreal...
ACCCACCGTCACAGCTAGCCACAGCCCGTAACCACACGCCAGCACTCAAAAGCGGAGGCCAGCAGCCATGCCGGCCTCCGCTTAGGGGGGTCTAACGACGCGGCGTTCGCACAGCAAAAACCACGCAAATTACCACGAACAGAAGCAATGGCACGAAACCCAATATTGTACCGCAAACGCCCATGTTCACTGCCAGTCGCTTGGCTTCATCATTGCGCCGACAATAGCGCGTTGAATTCCGCCATCGGTCATGTTGTACTTCTTCGCGAAAGCCCGCACATGGGCCAACAGCGGCCCAATGTCGATCAGCCTACTCTCTGTGTTGCCGTTGACGGCGGCCTGGACGTAGGTCCCCTCTCCCCGCTGACCCAGCTGGGCCAGGTCGCGGCACCCGTTCACACTCCCGTCCTCATTCCGGGTTTGCTCCCCCGGCACATACAAGTCAGAGACGTCGCGCCCGGCCGCTTGGGCTGCCAGCGCCGTGACCAGCGACACCACGAAATAGGTGCCTGTGAGTGGTGTGGCGGGCAGGCCCTCGACCTCTTCGTAGACCTTCCCCCGCACTCGGACTTCCTCATCTGAAATCCAAATCCGAAAGTTATCTACTTCCGTTTCAGTCACTCGCGCTATCCGCCCGGACGGGGGGAGAGGCTCACCGATCGGGGTGCCGTCAGCATCCCTGAATACGATGGGGTGTGGTGTCATGTTGATGACACCCATGTCTGTGGTGAATGTGGCGTCTTGGCGGAGAGTCATGATTGTCTCGTTTCCCTTGCTGGTTGGTTATAGTTCTACCTTAGCAGGCTGGAACAGAATCGTCAACCCAATAAGGATGAGAGTGGTCAGAAAGTTGTTTATGGCTGTCTCCTAAAAGAGGGGAATGGCGTCAGAGAAACAATTGGCCGAAGCGAACTGTTGATGACGCCATTCCCCCCGTCTGGTGCCCGTAACCAATCCATAAATGGGGCCGACTTACGTGGCAAGAGTACGGCCGCTGTTGGCTTTACCCTGTCGGGTCTTTTGTGGGGAGGGATGTTCAGGCTAGGTCGTTCACAGTCATCCTACCGGCCACTGTGCCTATTGCGATCCTGAACGGCTACATTAATTACCATCGGGTGGAGGACCTTTTACCGGTTGCGTATCCTCCTATGAAGTAACAAGCCCCGGAGATGAACGAAGTGGTGACGTAGAGCCAGACCATTTACTCTCCCAGAATGAACTTGGCGATTTCCAGCATTACGCCGAGTTCTGCGAATTCCCCTGATGGTGGGTTGTTCATCTTACGGATAACCTTCGCCGCTTGGCGCAACGCTTCGATGCGCTTTGTGTCGATGCATTTCACATCTCGTCCGTATATGCTATTAACACCCATCCTGTAAGGCGCATTCATATACTCGCTGTGGGTGTCGATGTAGAGCCTGTGCATGTACGCGGGACGCTCACCAGGGATATAATGGTTAAACGCATCCACGGTTAAACCCCTTCCACTAGAATGGTGACGGCGCCGATCCTGTTATAGCACAGGTTACGTTTCACATTGGGGGCGTCTTTGACACATGAGGCTTTCACGTGAATGCCGTTTGGGCATCCTCCGGTAACCTCATCCACCCTGTAGGCGATCACCATGCTTCCCTGTATGTTGGGCTCGCAGATAATGTGTCCTTCTTTCAGCTCATCGCAAGTAATGACGCGAGCCTCCGACGGTGCAAGGATCGTCTTCATAATACTGTGGCTTCTGTCGTGTCCACGACGGTCGCCTTAGCAGCTTCCTGAAGCTCTTTACGGGTTGGCTGAAATTTTGATTGCAAGAATTCCACCAGCTTCCTGCGGCACTCGCCGCAGCACCAGGATTCTTCCTGCTCGGTGACGTCCTCGTCGTACCGGTTCTTCACCGTCGTTTCTTCAATTGTCCTTTTCTTTTCGGGGTCTTTCGAGCTGAAGGGGTGTCCGCCTGTGTCACACCAGAGTGCCTTTGATTCGATCATTCTGATTGCCTTCCTTGGTTGTGCTGGTTGGATTATCGGGTTACGTGGGTGGGGAGGGGCATAGTAGTGGGCCTTTGCCTGTGGCCCGAAATGATGTCCTTGCCAGCCATACACCGCCTAGCCTCGCACTATGCTGAGTGGGGGTCGTTCCTGATGGTCGACCTCACGCCAATGGTAGCATAGCTGGTGCATGTACTTCAGCCCGAACGGCTGGCCGGTGGGATTGCTGGCGGACCAGGCCCACGTGCATCGGTCACAATCAGGCCGTACTCTGGTGTATGGATGCAGTGGGCCTGTTCCGCAGTCATAGCGGGGGGCGTTTTCTTTGTAGTCGTTTATCTTCCTCCTGTGGCGGCGGACGCCGTTATAAGGCTGGACGCCGCCGTGTCGTTGGTTGACGGCCTGTGCTACGGCATTTAGGCCCTTATACATTCTTTGGGCTGTGAAAATGTTTGGCATGTTAACTAATCCCGTATCTCTCGTTGAGGTGGTCATAAAGCTGGTATATGTGGGGGATTTTAAGGTTCTCTCTCGATTGATAGGCCGACAATCCGGCTTTCTCTAGGAGAGTTTCAATCTCTTTGTAGAGGTTGTAGCTCTCCGTGGAGCTGAGGGTTACAGAGAACGATGCTTCAGCAATTTTCATCGTCTACCACCGAAGTTTCGATGGAGCCGTGGATTTCGTAAACCGCCGCCTCGTGGCGGATTGCTAGGACACGCATTCTGCCGCGCGTGTCTATGTCCAACTGGGTGATTAGCTCCTCAATAAGTTCAAGAAGCTGTTCCCCCCTTTTTAGGTATACTTTCCCGAGGCCTGGGTCTGACACCGTTCGCGCGTTCGTGAAATGCGTCGATGCCGCGTCGAACATTGTATAGAAGAGGAGGTTTTGCTGCGTGCGAGCGAGGTCCAGGAACCCTTTCATTCTCCGTCTCCGAGCATACCGTATTCTGCAACTCCGATCATGGTGTTGATCATGGTGTTAACGCTGTTCAGGAGTTCCCTGAACGTGGGCCCATCGAGGCGGTTCGAGATGCGGGCTTCTACGATCAGGTCACGGTGCTTTTGGAGGTCTTCGAGGGTCGGGTCTCTATACTCCATGATTCCTACTCCCTGTTCCTTTGTTTTTGCTGATGTCATCAGTCTAGTGTACCGCAAGGATTCTAAGGTAAAGAACTAGTCAAGAATCGTTCGACCCTTATCGGTGACGGTCAGCTCGTAGTGGTGTCTGCAACCGATCATTTTGGCATCGATGAGACCAGCGCTGATGGCGCGGTCGACGGCGCGGTAGCCGTAGAGGGTTGAGTTGTGGGGACCGACGTACTTGGCGGCATGCAATTTTGGGCAGCCGGGGTGTGCGGCGACGTATTCGGTAGCGGCTTTCATTGCTGGTCCGATGCGGTTCATGGTTCCTCAGCCTTCTCAGATTTCGAACCGGTAGACGCTAACCCGGGCACCCAGACGCTCTAGCGTCTTCACTAGGGGGAGTGCGTCCTGAGCGTCCATGGAGGTCGTCCGGTCGTGGCATTCACGCCCGTCGCGCTCCATATCAAAGCCAATGAGGACTTTGTCCCCCGACGCTATGTAGATAGCCAAGATTTCCGCGTTCGTGATGCCCATGGCTGGTCCTCTCTTGGGGGTAAGGATTCGGCCGTAACCTCGGTGTGAGGTTGCGACCGGACCCCGGCTCCTATACGTCGCTGACTTCGAGCATGGCGTCGATTATGGCATTTATTCCAGTGAGGAGCCCCGTGAACGCTGCTCTCTCAAGGTGGCCCGAGATGTGTGCCTCTATGATCGCCTCACGGTGCTTTAGGAGGTCTTTCAGGCTTGGGTCCCTGTACTCTGCCATGGTTCCTACTTCCTTTGTTTTTGCTGATGTCATCAGTCTAGCGTACCGGAAGGATTAGAAGGTAAAGAACTAGTCAAAGTTAGGTATTCACTTGGTATAGATCATGGAGCTGCCCCGGGATTCGTCCGGCGGCTCCACGGGCCGCAGCGGCGTGTCCACGTACGACACATACGCGACCCCACTCTTCGTGTGCCGGATGAGGAATTCATGGTTGAAAGGGTCCATCTCCTGGAACACTGGCAGCCACACCCGCCGTGGACCGAATAGCTCCGCGATTCGTTCCTTATCCGCCTCGTCTTTCGGGACGAACGCGATCGTCCACCAGGTCTCAGACGACATGTGCCTGTTGGCGCCCTGAATCCGCTGCTTCCCGGCGACCATGGTGATACCCAGTGCCCTGGACTCTCGCCAGTACATTTCGATCATGTCCCGGAGTTCCGGGGACAACGATTCAATGTAAGCGATTTCATCGAACACAATCAGGCGGTTGCTTTTAGGGACCCATAGCCTGTCCAGCAACTCGTAAATCTTGGCGTTATGGTAGGCTTTCCGTTCAGCGCCGAGTTTCTGGGTCCGTGGCCAGAAAATGCATTGCCGGTGTTTGCGCACCCCCTCGTAACTGTCAACGATTGGCCACCCCAGCAAATACAGGGTCTGATCGTCAGGTTTAGTACAGATAATAACAGTGGGTGTGTCCCTGACAATCATCCGCTCCTGAACAATGGTCAGGATGAAATACGTTTTGCCCGACCCGTTCATGCCGGTGACTTCCATATGTTCCGGCTGCGGATTTGACGGGTCAGCACGTCCCCACACGGATACAAATTCTGGCCCGAGAACAGACCATGGCAGGCGTTCTATTTCCGCTGGTCCTTGCTCGCGGTATGCGGTGGGCCGGATGATGTCTCCGCGTGGGACCGCGAGCCCAGCCTCATTATCGCCGTTCGCCACCACCAGCTACCCCGCCCTGTACAAGGTGAAGTCGGGTTGCAGTGCTGGCCGGGGGTTGTTTCCGTCTTGTGGCTGGCCGTCGTCTCCGATGCTGTGGGTGAGGTGGTGGGAAACGGCCACCTTAATCACAGGCAGGAATGCCATGGCCAATTGCAGCCAGATCATGTACCCGCCACCCTTGGTGAACCATTTCACCATCTCAGGTGATTTGCAGATAATGGGTACCATCGCGGCCGTGATATTGTCAGCGTTATCCGTTAGGGCTTTCCCGCACACGGGGTCTTTCACGTCCACGCCCATGATAACGAGGCCGTACATCATGCCCAGCTTGCCCTGTATATCTGCCTGGACCTTCCTTGTGATGCGGATCGGTGCTGGGGCTGCCTGGTCAGCCGCGTCCGCGTCATTAGGCACGTCTTTAGCCGCGTCGGCGAGAGTATATGGGGTGTCAATGACAGTCAGTGGTGGGTCGGTAATGGCCGCCCCTGGGCTGTTTTTATGTCCTCGCTTATAGTCCCGGGTTGATCCGGGAGGGAGGTACTCGCCGCAGCCGCATTTACATTCGGGGCCTGTCTCCTGCATCGGTTCCGTCAAAGCGGATAGGTCAGTAGTCATGGTACTATAATAGCATGGCGACTAAGGTGCAGGGGAATTCCGGCTGGAAAAGTGTGACAGTCGGGAAAGGCCGCAATAAGAGAGTAATTAAGTACCGTATAGTCCGGAAACATAAGAAGGGCAATTAAATGGGTCTCTCAGCAGATGAGCAGGCAACACTTGACGCACTGACGGCGAAAGCGAGTGAGCCAGATGACGACTCCGACTTTGAAATCGAAATTTACAACCCCGCAGGGAACGGCGCCCGGGTGCCCTACTCCAAAGGCCGGTCATGGCTCCAGCGGGAATTCGGCATCGACCTTGACCCCGACCCAGCAGCGGCCACTGACAGCGGCTCAGGCGGCAGCACGGATCGCAAGAGCACCAAGGCCGCCAAGGGTGACAAGCCCCCCGCCGACCCAGGACCCCCGCCAGCGAAGCGGGGTCTTTTCCCGCAATCGGCCCGCCCGTAAGCCATACATGACTTACGTTCTGGCATGCAGGCACACGGTGAGATGCCGTTGTGACCACCAAGTAGGGCAAGAGGTGTGGTGCCCTGTCCGCTGCCGCCGTCAGGCAGTGATTGAAATAAAACAAGAAGGCCGCAATGCCAGGAATTCCAGAAAATGCAAAGGCAATCTACTCGTACCTAATTAGTAAAGGTGCGTCCGCTAATGCGGCGGCCGGGATACTCGGCAACATTGAGCAAGAATCCGGTGGGGACCCCATGGCGGGCAGCAACCCGCCCGGGCGGGGCCTTATCCAGAAACTTGGTGACCCCGGCGGGAGCCTCTCATCAGAGCTGACCGTCATGCTCGATTACATCAACGCCAACGGCGGAATGGGGCCGATCAATGCACACGCGCAAACGCCAGAAGATGCGGCGGCGTATTTCTCGAATGTGTATGAACGGCCGGGGATACCTGACATGTCTAACCGCACAGGCAGCGCGGCACTGGTTGCCGAAGCGGCGAAATCAGGCAACTGGCCCAAAGCTGGTGACGTCTCAACTTCAGGCAACGGAGGAAGTGGAGGCAGCTCCACAACCACCATTGGAGACTCCAACCCTTTTTCCGTGGCCTTGGGAGCCATTCCCGGATTTGGCTGGATCGGCAGTGTTCTCCCTGGCATATCCGGTGTCGGCTCCACCATTGGAGATGTTGCTACAGGAATTGGGGCGATTGGCACCGATCTCAGCGACCTGGTGAGATTCACCACGTACATGTTTAAACCGCAGCTTTGGCTCCGCGTCGGCGCAGCACTCATGGGCGTTGTCATTCTTCTTGCGGCGGTAATAGTGTTCGCCAAAGCCACCAGCAACAGCAGCGGTGGCGGTGGCGGAGCCCCCACCATCGTCCCCATACCAGTCTGAGGAAGGTAAACAGTGAGGATAAGGATCGCGTCGGGTGCCGAGTTTGATGTAGTCGGCCCTCAGGATATGGAGCAATACAATGCTGATCTCATGGCCCGGTTCAGGGTCATGGAAAAGGAACGGATACGCGGAGAGAAGCTCATGCGTATCCCTAAAATCACCGTGGAGGCTACAGCCACCGGAACATTGATGCTCCCCGGTGAGCAAGGATCGGGCTCCCAAATCCGGACCGGCCCGTCCAGTGGATTTCTCTGGCGCGTGGGACGCCTTTCGGTGCAGTCCTCCGGCTCCGATAATGCCATGCCCGGCTCCCCTTCCACCGGGTCTGTGAGCAGTACAGGGACCGTCGCGGGACCCACGGCGGGGGAAGCCATCACATCCGTGGTTGCGCCTGTCACAGGCTCCTACATGGTGCAGTGGGTGGTGCGTAATCAGGTCGCGGCGACTGTCGCGGACAACTATGAACTGGAAGTCAACGGCGTCGGGGTATTGCAGTCAGTTAACGGCACCGCTTCTGGCACAACCCAGGGGCAGCCGAGCGTCACTACCGGGATTGTCCAGGCAGGCCAGACTATCTCTGTTAACGCGATAGCCGCTGACGGCACCTCCACCTACAATGCGCAGATCGTGGCCACCCCCGACGCCTCCGGGGTTAACGGCGCACAGATGACCCTTTACACAGCGACCGGCACCGCTGGCGGCACATCAGGCAACCTGGGATTTGTCGACAATACCCTCCAGGTTGGGCAGGCATATTACCCAAGCAGCCGGGGGCTTTACGTTTTCAACGACGAATCAATCAGCCTCGCGATAGCCGCGACCGCAGGCAACTATTACACCCTCACCGGGCAAGTGGCACAAGTGCCAATGGAAATGATGGGCAAGGTTGTCTGATGACAACCTACGTCGATTTCGGCCCGCAGGGGCTGATTCACGGCGCCCTCGACACCACAGGAGTTAACCAGGGTAACTGGACAATTGTCATCGATCAGAATGTGATCGGGATTCAGGGCATACCTCAGATTGAGGTATATGAGATGAGTATCACAGCGGCGCCCGGGGCCAGCCTCACCATATACAAGAACGGAAAGAACCCCCGGGTATTCCGGCAAGGATTCAATCACCTCACAGCGCGGAGCGGGCCAGGGGAATACCTGAAGCCAAGCGACACGCTGTGGCTTTGCTTCAGCGACTCCGTCCTCGACGGGGTAATACCGACCTGCGTATTCCAGCTCCGCGCGGACGCAGACCACCCATCCAACAAACTGGTATCACTGCCAGGAGTAAACAGGAGAGCATGATCATGGCGCTTGACCCAGACAACCCCTACACCATTGTCAGCAGCATAGCCGCACCGATTAACCTTTACACATCGGGAGGGCTGATCGGCAGTCCTTCCGACACCATTACCCTGATACCGCAAAACCCATCCCCCGTCGCGGGGTACGCACAGCTTCAGCAACTCGGATACGAACTGTCATTCACCGGTCAGATAGCAAGTACCGCGACAGACCCATTCGTTCTCGTCCAGATGCAATTCTATGACGTGGATGAGATCGGCGTGGCACCCATTGATGCTGTCTCTTGGTATCTCCCCCTCGGGAATCCTGACGCAACAAACCTTTTTGGTCACGGCCCGGAACGCGGCGCATACATGAGCGTCACCCTCACCTTCCCACCAGGTTCCCCCGATGGAATCTGGAACATGTCAATCAGCGACGTCAGCCGTTTTTATTCGCGTGATGACTGGCGGAGTGCGTCCCTTCCCACCGTGCCCGGTTACATTAATTCGGGAGGCTCGCCTGAGAACCTGATTCTGGGGGAGCTGAATAACGTTGCCTCTCCGGCTACCCGTCTCCTGCCAACGTACGCCGGGAAGGTGCGGTACCTCATCAACTGGGGCAGCAGCACCGGTAACATTACCGTCAAGATAGCTCCTGTCAACGCGGGTATTATCGCTCCCGTGAATATCACCGGAAGTGAAAGCAACGCTCCCGCTTCAGGAGAATTCAACATGGGACGCGACTCCTACATGGTGGAACTTTCCGGCACACCAGGGAATGTAAGCATTTCCCTGACCATGGACGAATATTAGGGGGAAGTTGCAGTGGCAGAAAATCCGCCCAGTGAACCGCAACCGGTTCTGAGGGGCAAATTCAGTGTCTACGAAACCCCCGATGGGGGATATCATATAGCATATATCACAGATGGGCAGGAAGACACTAACCACCTTCAGATTCCCGGTTCGGCTCTCCGAATGGCCGCGAAGCTTTCCGGAAGCAAAAACCCGCTCGCTGCTTTCAGTACAATGATGAAAGGACACAGGTAAATGATGATCACTTCAACCCATGTCGGCTCCATGGAACTCACCGGAGTAAACGGGGAACCCCTCGCGGAAATCATGATCATGAAACGGCCCACTGCTGGGGACACGTGTTACTCCTATTCCTACAAGTGGGTTCCCTTCAGGAATTTCTTTGAGCTGCCCCTTTCATGTGAATTCGTTTCCCCGGGTGCTCCCCGCATCGATTCTGCTTCAGGTATCCTGAAGTGGTTTGCGAGGTCGGCTGTATGGGATTCCAATTACAGTAAGGCCCCTGGCCTGTACAGCGTCAGCACAACTCGTCCTTATACGGTCATGTCGATTACCCGCAGCATGAGTGCAAAGGTGATCGCGGAATTGACTCACCTTCCCGTCAGTTACGTCCGGGATATATACATGGACTATTTCGTGGTTGACACGCGATGATCGATCAAGTGGACCTTGAGCGGCGTGCGGCGCTGTGGCCTGTCAAGGCGCGTTCTTCCAGGACTCGTGATCTGACGGCGATCGGGGGACCTCCGAAAGGTTCACTCCAGATGCATTTGGTGTGCTGGCGGGAAACCGGCACTCCAGGTATTCACTGCGGGCAGACCGTTGCCGTTCTGAGGCTGGGGAGGAAGCATTACTCCACGTCGGTTCACAATATTCTCGTGGGTATCCGGCTTCATATAGCCCAGTGTCACAGGGAGGTGTTGAAAGATGTTTAAGACCCCGTCTGAAGAGACTGCCGAACGTGCAGTGTGGCTTGCTGCGATGGTGTGGGTTGCACTGATCGGTGCAGCCCTGATTCTGGTGATTGACTACCAAATCAAGTCGTCTATTCTTAAGGCGGCAAACAGAACGTGGGGGTTGCTGGATGAATGCAAAACTTACACGGGAGATGCTGCTGTCCCTGTTCCTCCTGTCATTTCTCGCGGTAACGCTACTCCCAGAGTGGCGCATCAAACTGCTTCGGGCGCAAGCGCAAAAACGCCTCGCGCTGCCAAACGCAAAGCCGCTGACAACGGTGGAGCAGGAGATGTTGATCCGGGACTTTCGGGCCTCAGTGAGCCGGTACAGCCATGAGGGTGCATAAGAAAGTCCTTTCACGTGACACGGGGCATTGGATTCTGTGTTCCTTTGACGACTGCGAAAACCCAGGCTACGAGCTGTACAAAGCGGTCGTTCATGACGGATACGAGCCGATCCTGATTCAGGGGCAGGTCACGTATGCGGCTAAGCTGATCAATTACGTGTTCTGTTGTGAAGGGCATAAGCAGCTGTGGGTGGACTCGGCGGGGCCTGAAGGATTTCAGGGTAAGTACCGTTCGGGGAACAAATCGATGGCGCGGCTGCTCTGATAAGTGCGGAGTGTGTGATACCCTATCCGTAGGGAGTGGCATCCTGCGATCCGCCCCGCCCCCTTCCATCCGCGTGATGGAGGGGGCGGGCAGGGTCCCGGGCTTGTAAGACCACTTGATTACCAGGGGTCGCGCCATGGAGTTCGTCAAAATCGGCGCTCATATCTGGGTTACGGTTCTGATCTTTGGGACTGTCTGGCGTCTGGCCACTTATCATGGCCTCGCCTCGAACAATACCCAGGTTAATCACGCCGCTAAGGCAATGGCGGTGCAGTATTAATGACTGCTGTTACCGTGCCTGAATCCGCCGGAAGTGAAGTCGACTGTGAAGTCTATGCCCAATTGCACATAGGCAATGTCGGCAATATCCGGTGTGTCTACAGTTATGCCCTCCGGGACTCTAGGTCCGGTATTGCTGTCAAGCAGTCCGGGGCCGGCCGGGAGGGCTTTACTGTTGTATATAGTCCTGGCAGTGACGCTGAATCCATCATGGAAACGGCGGAAGATCAGATTAGTGAACAGCTTGGCCCGGTAGGCCATACTGTTATCGTATGGCTTTAGGGGGTTTGGGTTAAATGACTACGGTAGCGGGAGCGGGGGCGCAGGCTGCGCCGCAAGGTGGTGGCGGGGGCATGAACCCCTTCCAGATTGCAACGAATCTGTACGCTGAGAAGAACCTGAATGGACTGGTGTCTTCTCAGCTGCTTACCACGTCGCCGATTCCTGGTGGCGGGCAGATCAATGCGGGGCAGTATCTCCGGGGTACGCGGCTGGTTGTCCGGACTGTTACCGCTGGTGCTGGCATCCCGACGACGGGGGATAATCCTCTCGGTGGTTACCAGGGTGCCGCTAATGCGGGCGCCCAGGCGGGTGTGTTTTCGCAGCTGGACCTGGTCAATGTTGACGGGTCGGAAATCCTGTACAATATGTCGGGTATTGCCTACTACCTGGGAGCTAAGGCTTTCCGGCCGTGGCTTCAGGACTGGGCCACGGCATATGATTTTGTGTCGTCCGCGACGCAGGTTGGGTTCACGGCGTTTCTTCAGCCGGAGATTCGTTTCTCCGCTTGCACGCTGGCGAATACTGATACCCGGTCCCAGTACAGGTGGGATCAATCGCTTCTTGGTTTCCCGGGGGCGACGACTCAGCCGACTATTTCGGTGACGCCTTACATGGATGCGTGGGCTCAGCCGGATGACAAGGACCTTCAGGGGACTGCTAATCAGCCTGTGCCGCCTGGTGTGAACTTGCAGATGAAACGGCGGCATCAGATTTTCACCCTGAATGCCGGGGGGTCGGATAATGTTCTGCTGTCGGCGCTGACTGGTAACGCGGTCCGTGCCATGCTGCTGATTACCCGGGACACTACGGGTGCACGGCAGGCCATTTTCAGCGATCCATTCTACTGGACTCAGGATAACCGGTCCCTGGGTAAGCTGAACCCTGACATTATCACCCAGTGGTCGAATGATTTCTATTCGACTTACGGTAAGGGCACTGCGTTTAATCCTGGGCCGACTACTCCGGGCGGGACTGCACCGTCTCAGTATCAGCTTGGTGTGTACCCATTGCCGAGATTCATGGAACCGGGGAGTTTGGTTGGGCAGGGCTGGCTTTACACCAGCAATGCGACGAAGATTCAGTTTGAGTCGACGTCCCAGACTCTGGGCAGTGGCACTCCGGGTACGTGTGAGCTGATCACGGATGAGGTTTACCCGGTTGGCCCGGTTGACCCTTCGCTGGTGGACATTTAGGCCATGGGATTCTCAGCTGATTACATTGCTGATACCCCAACAGCGTCGTTTGGGTATTACCGTGGCACGCCATATTATGGCGGCGAGGGATCGGGGGGAGGTAAAAACGTGAGCGGTAACAACGCGTTTGCGCAGGGGCAGGGTCCTGCGTCCTCCAATACGTCATGGGAACCATCCATCATGTACCTCCTGGCTTTCGTGGTCGTTGAAATGATCGCCTTTGGTATCTTGGCGACTAAGCTTTAGGAAGGGGTAGGCGATGTTCAAAAGGAAAGATTTCTGGATGGGTGTCCTCCTGGGTTACCTCCTGGTGTGTTTCGTTCCGCAGGTTAATTTCAGGCAGCACATGTCCGGTGGCAGCGGAAACGCATAACAATGGGCGATAACCGTGGAGTGCTGCTAGCATTCTCGCTGCTTTTGTTCTGGGTAGCGGGAGTGTGTTTCTTCGCGGCATTTCACCCGGGCGGGGTCAGCCTCTCAGATGGAAGCCCCGCCCAGAATCCAGCGGACATTATCAAGTGGCTGATGACACAGGCCAGTCTTGGTTCCGGACCGGGAGCCGGGAGTGACAGTGACACGACGACGGGCGCAAGCCCGGCGCCGGTCCCTGTGCTGGCCTGAGAGGAGGGAGGGCAGGTATGGCAGGCACTGCGGTGGCGACACGGCCCAAGGCACGTCCAGCGCGTCCAGCGCGGGCACCAGCGGCACAGCCGCGCGAAGTCACCATCACACGTATCTACCCTCCCGGTGCCCGCCCAGGAGGCGGTGGAGCTGGTGGCACGGCAGGCGGGGGCCGTGCCACTGGAAGGCAGGCCGGGGGAAGGCAGGGTGGCGCACCTCAGCGCCCGGGCGGTGCGCCGAGGAAAAGCGCGCCCAGTATCCCCCGGCCTGCCAGCAGAAATTATGGTGGGGATATCACGGCAAACGTGTCTCCAGCCATCGGGGCGGAGTATGTGATTTGCCTTGTCATTATAGTTTTGCAGCAGATGACGTCACCGGGGGATTACGCCACACGGATGGGATCAATGCTGTGGCGTATCACCTCACTGACAGCCGTGTTCTTTATCCTGGCATTGACCAGCACCTATGATAAAGCGGCTAAAGTCACAGTGGCGTTCGGGGCACTGATCGTTGGGGGAGTGCTTTACCATGCAGGCAATAACATGGCCAGCACTCTCGCCCAGGTGTCAGGGCAAGGGCGTGTGGATTCCGGCACAGGGGTTACAGTTACAAGCGATGTGGTATCGCAAGAACTGTCAACCCCCGCCCCGCCTCACAACATAGCAACATAAAGGGGCTGAAATGGGTAAGGATATTGGCACTTTCCTCGCGGGAATTGTCCTGCTGGCAGGGATTTTCGTGATGGTCCGCCCCGGAAGCCAGGGGCCGACCTTGGTGAAGAACGTCACAGGCGGCATTTCCAGTCTGGTGAAGTCCGCTACCGGTGGCGGGAACTGGAGCTAACCTCATGATTCCTCCTGTGCTTTCCGCAGTGCTGCCTCCCGGAACGGGAGATGGTGTTCCTGGGAAGGTCGTGTCCAATGCCTCGGGTAACCCTGGTGTGGCCACAGTCAATAACCGGACCACCAAGCAGCCGGGTAACAATTACGGTGGCGATAAGCCCAACGGTCACGTGTGGTCGCCTGGGGTTATGAACCCGCCCCATACTGCGTGGCGAGGCGGGGCCGATTTCGCCAACGATAAGCTCCTCACAAGCGACCGGCATATCCTGGTTAAGAGGGGCAACCCGAGGGTTGGGGTGCAGGAGTCGGTTACAGGTGATCCGCCGAACCCTGACGCACCACAATTCGGGCCACCACAGCCAGCATTCGGCGCGGTCAACCGATCATTTTCATACCAGCAGGGCACCGATAACACCCTTAACCAGGATGACTTCACCCGGGCCTATTCAAGGGTTCCTAATGAGCCTTCCAGCACTCCCCAGTGGGGATTGCAAAAGTTTCCCAGCCGGGCAAATGACCAGCAGTATGCGGGAGAACAGGGCACAGGATGGTCGCCTATCTATGGGGGCGTTCCCGGGCTGTACCAGCCGTACGGGTCATACAGTGGATATACGGCTAACGCAGTGAAGGGTATTCAGTCACCAGCTGAGCAGGGCACAGCGGGGGATGGGCCACGTAAAGTGTTCAGCGGGCCGCCACATGGCCTGCATTCAAACACGTACCCGAGCATGACCAACACCATTAAGCGATCCACGGTTGTGCCGCAGCAGCATTCACCACGGGTTGACCGGCCCGACAATTCTAAGATTGCGGGGCAGGACTATTCGCAGACGGTGCAGCCGCAGGGGCAGGCCACGATGGTCACTGCCGCTACGCAGCGGTATCAGGGAAGGTCCAGGTTCGCCGGTGGATAAAAACGATCAGGTCCTGGCCATAGGGGCGGCTGCGGGTTTGGGGATTCTGGCGTGGCTCATGCTGCGTCAGGTCTCCAATTCTGACCAGCCCCGCTACGAGATGGAAGACCTTAATGTCATCGGCGGACATGACTATACGTCTGTGTCCGCTGGTGGCAACGGCGCCCATTTCTGCGAGCCTGAATGGCATACAGGTCCGGTGACTTACCTGCCGTGCCGGTTCCCCCGCAGCTCTGGCGTGAATGGCAGCCTGCTTATCACGCAGGGTTTCGGGGGAATGATGAATGCGCGGCCGCAGCAAGCAGACTGGATGTACACCCCCCCAGGTGAGGTGGAATCATTGTGAGCGAGACCACGCCTGAAGCTCCCCCGAAGGCTGGAGGGAAGCTAGGTTTCTGGGGCAAGAAATTTGGTCCGCTTCCCGCATGGGGATGGGCTCTTATACTGCTGGGTGGCGGCCTTGCGTTCCTGTACTGGAAAAACAAGAATTCCAGTGCGAGCACTGGGGCGGCCAGTGCGGACCAGTCTGCGACAGGAACTGACGCGAGCCTTGTGCCGCAATTCGTGAATCAGACCTACACGACGGTGACTCCGCCTTCGGAATCCCCGCCTCCAGTAACGAGCCCGCCGACGCAGGATCATGAGGTGTACAGGGACACAGCCCCTGGTGGGCAGTCACTGGCTCAGATTGCCAAGGGGCGGGGGACCACAGTTCAGCAGCTGATTGCCACGACAACGGCGGCAGCGAATCAGCCTGGCGGCCTGACTGCCGCAAACCTGGCTAAATTCAACGCCTATGTAAAAGGCGGAACTAATAGGCCAATGCCTAAAGGTTTGGTGTTCTACACTTCCAACCCGAACTCTGTGAGCAAGGGTGGGGTTGCCGTGCAGAATACGGGGTCGTAATGGAATGGGATCAAGGTGGGTTGGGCCTTGGCCTTATCCTCGCCATGGAGGTGCCGAATCTTTACAGCGCCCCACTGCCGTCGAAGTTCACCATTGCGACGTTCAGCGGCGGCGGCGAAGATAAGGTCACGCACACGAAGCGGTGGATAAGGTCCGGCGAAATCGAGGGAACCATCCAGGCTATCCTTCTTGGAATGGGTGGTTCTTTCCTCACCAAGTCCCCCGTTCCTTTCATCCTTGTCATGCTTATGGTCGCGTGGAAAGTCTATTCGTACGAGGACGCCCTCAGGGGCGGGATCATGGATGGGCTGAACCTCGATATGAGCGGCCAGGGTGGGTAAATGTCTCCCGTGCACACAACGGGAGTCAACTGGGACTCCGTTGCCGCAATAGGCACCTTCGTGCTTCTGGTTGTCGGCCTCTTCACCAAATGGCTCGGCAACAAGATAGACGAATCCGTGAAAACCCTCGGGGCCAGGCTTGACGGCAAAGACGCCGAACAGCAACGGAAACTGAATAACCTCCGCAAAAGAGTAAGACTCCTCGAAAGGAACAGGAAATGACTAATGTCAGGCATGGGGCCGATGCGCTGAATCCAGCGGAAATCCCTGACAGTTACAACTCCGAAGACTGCATTGTCCTCGGGTACGACGAATGGAACCAGTCGGACTGGGACCGGTTTGCCAAGGCAACCAAGGTCCGGATTGCGCAGAACGCCAGCCAGACCGGGCTCCAGTATTCCGTCCTTGACGTAGAGCGTTACGCCGCGACAATTGAGCAGGCCCCGGGGTGGCTGGACGCCCAGGCGGCGATCGGCGCCCGCTGGAAGACGGTCTACTGCGACCAGAACAACCTCGCAGCCGTCCGTGAGGCCTGCCGTGGCCGCGCCTACTACATCTGGCTCGCCTGGTGGGGGCACCCGCAGGCCGTCGCAGGCACCGTCGGGGTCCAGTGTGACGGGCAGGTTGGGGGGCCGGACGGGTATGACGAGTCCCTGTTCTTCGATCCCAGCTGGCACCCCGCAGGGTCAGTGTGACACGGATCACATACATAATCAGGCCCGGAATGCCTCACCCAGGGTAACGTGTGAGAGCAAGCACTAAACCACTTCGAAAGGAAATACATAACAATGGCACGCGCCGAAACCCCCGCCGAAACCCCCGCCAATCCTTTTGCGGCACTCGCCCAGCCTCAGCGGTTCATCGCCGAGCAAAAGAGCATTGCCGATGAAGTGCAAGACTGGGTCGAGAACAGTTACGACTACTGGAAGGACGTGAGCCGGGACTGGAGAATGGTGGTCCTGCCCGACATGGAAACCGTGAACAAGGTAATCGAAGATGGGAGGTATTACTGCAAAACCCTCCGGGACGTCCCTCTCAGCATTCAGGTGCGGGAGATTCGCGACCATCTGGTGGAAGGAAAGAAGGTCGGCACCGCCCTGGTCTACAGGGTGAGGGACCGCGTCAATTCCGGGCGCAAGGCCACCAATGCGGCCTGAAGAGTGTGAAGCATTCCATGTAGCTGTCACAGGGGCTGCGATCACGTTCGCGTACCAGCATGCAGAGGAATTCGCGGCCACTACAAGGCTGAGTGACTTCTTCAAATCCACAGATGAGCTGAAGATATGCCTGCGGGCACTCGGCATGTCCGCCGCGCTTGAGACACTCTCCGTGGTCACGGAGCAGCTATTCGGAAAGGACAAGGACAGTAGCGATGCCAAAGACTCCCGACACTGAAATCAGCACCACCCCGGTTGTGGGAGTGGTAATGCCCGATCCCACCGGTGGGTACGTAACCCGGGCCGCCCGGGATGCTGAGCAATGGGATATGGAGGTAGGGAATGCCCTGGAAGTCGAAGGGTATTCCCTGATCGGGGGCAGGGAAAACGAACGCACCCTCGACGCCCTTATCGACACAGCATTCGTGACGAGGCATGCCACATTCCGTCAGGGGGATATCACACCTGACGGTGCAGCATCGCCGAGGGATTACGTTTCCCTTGAGATTCTTGTGAACCCAGACGACAGTCACCGGTTCCCCAGGAAGTATGTCGTTTTCAACGACGGTTCCACCGGGATTTACCGGCAAATAGTGGCAGCACTGGCCATGGAAGGCATGGTAGAACTGCCAGAAGGATTGCCGGAGGCCGGCGATGCCAACACAACGCGGTATGACGTTTCATTCTCCGGGCCAGAAACAGACGAACACGGAGAGCGGATCGCCCGAGAATTCGACATCCGAATCTACTGCCCCGAAGGGCTCCGCAGGTCCGATTACACCAACGAATTTGGGGGTGGCTCCGCCACGACGTGGTACCTCGCATAGAAAGGCTGCTGCGAAGCGGCTCCCCGCTTCCCGCTGGTCATACATCCCCCTGACGTGTGGCCACTTTTCGACACCGGAGCTGGTGGAAATGACAAAATGCTGGCAGCCTAAACGCGGCGGAATATACTGCGACACCTGCGGCCATTGGGTGAAGCGGAAGACGCCAGCAAAAAGGCAACCCATTCCAGACGAGCCGATGTTCTAGGGTCTGGATAAAGGATGCCACCACGCACACCAGCACCAAGCCCTGCTGAGGCTGCACGCCGTTCGCGGCGTGCAGCTCAGCGGCGTACCGCCGCTAACCTTAAGACCGGCCAGCCGGTCCTCCCTGAGAAGCTGAGAGCCGCGATCCGGCGTGATCAGGCACGCTCACTGTCGAGCGAGGTCATCGAACGCCGTGTAGGGGACAAACCGTTCGCCGCCGCTGAGGTGTTCGGCGGAGGCACCTTCCGCCAATTGCATTCATATTCCCCACAGACTGTAGAATTCATGGCCGGAAAAATGACTGGCAAACAACGCACCGTCGCATTGAAAGTCAGCGCGGAAGAATACCAGGAACTCGCATCCAGGCAAGGGGTATTTAATGTTTTCTGGTACCACAGGAACGACCTGGGGGCACTAGAAGATGCCTGGCAGCTCTCTAACCACTGAAGATATTCTCCTGGGACCGGAACACCAATGCCGATCCTGCGGCCAGGTGTTCCGGTCCCATGATGTGAGGAGAAAACTCTGCGGCAAGCCCATGTGCTCGCAGGGTAAACGCCAAGCGGCAAGAGCCGCACATGACGTGGAATTCATAGGCATAGATGGGGAAGGTGTCGGCCGTGGAAAAGAGCATCGGTACGTTCTGCTTGGTTGCGGGCAAAGACAGCTGGCCAATGAAGATGGTATATCCTGGGAAGAAGCGCTCGGGTTTCTGTACGAATGTCACCGTGATGCACCGAGGGCAGCCTTTGGCGGCTTTTTCCTGGGATACGACTTTTGCCAAATATTCCGGACACTTCCCGAAAACCGGGCGCGCATGCTCTGGACTGCGGCGGGCATTGGCAAGCGACAACGGAAGGGCAGCGGTGGAAACCCTATCCCTTTTGCTGTATATCTACGTGGTCGAGACCGTGAGTGGGAAATTGACGCACTAGGCCTCCGGAGGATAAAATTCCGGCCCAAAGGCGAAAAAGGCTGGATGTATGTGTGCGACTCCGGACCATTCTTCCAGACATCATTCCTGAATGTTATCGACCCCAAGAAATGGCAGGAACCTATCGTAAGCCAAGCCGAATACGACCTAATCAAGGAAGGAAAGGAAAAACGTAATGAAGCCACTCTCGGCCCTGAAATGCGGCGTTACATGGCTCTCGAAATTGAGACATGGAGCCGCGTCATGGCAAAGCTCAACCAGGGTTTTGTCAAAGCTGGTGTACGTCTATCGCGCCAGCAATGGTACGGACCGGGGCAAGCTGCGCAAGCTTGGCTTAAAGGTGTCGGTTCACCTACAAGTAATGACGTTGCTGCTGCCGTGCCAAAACAAATACTTCAAGCAGCAGCTGCTAGCTATTACGGGGGCTGGTTTGAGCTATTCCAGCACGGCTATATCCCCGGCAGAATGTGGGAATATGACATCAACTCCGCCTATCCCGCCTTCATCGCCCGACTGCCATGCCTGCTGCACGGTACGTGGACACATAGAAAATGTCCTCGAACGAAATACGGAATTCGGGAACTCAGCACCACGCGGTATTCTCTGGTCCATGCATCACTGTCAGGCAGCAATGGTTACATCGGTTGCATGCTACACCGAACTGACACAGGAACCATCCGCAGGCCGTATAATACAAGTGGGTGGTATTGGACTACGGAGCTCATATCCGCAATTTCCGCTGACCTGATAGACGAAGTAATAGTTGACGAGGTAGTAGAATATGCGCCCTGTGAATGTGCTCCGCCTCTCCGTGGAGTACGCGGCCTTTACGACGGCAGACTGGCTATAGGGAAGGACACAGCGGCAGGTAAGGCACTGAAACTGCTGTACAATTCTAAATACGGGAAGTTCGCGCAATCAGTGGGGAAACCGCTATTCGCTAATCCTGTATACGCCAGCCTCATAACATCCGGATGCCGCACCATGATCCTCGACGCGATCGCCAGCCACCCCAACGGCCCCCACGACGTCGCCATGGTCGCCACAGACGGCATCTACTTCCGCAGCCCCCATCCGCACCTGCCCCTGTCATCAGCGCTCGGAGAATGGTCGTGTGAAGTGCACGAGAACATGACCTTGTTCAAGCCGGGGGTTTACTGGGATGACAAGGCCAGGGAGGCCCTGAGACGGGACGAGGCGGCGTCGTTCAAAGCCCGGGGCGTCAACGCCAAAGCGTTCTCCAAATGCCTCCTGGAGATAGATGAGGCGTTCCGGGACTGGACAGCAGCCCCGCACATCCTGCCCGGAGAACCAGACCGGCCCGACTGGCCATCTGTAGAATTCCCCGTCGAATTCGCTATGGTTTCCATCGGACAAGCGCTACAATGGAACCAGTGGCACCTCGCAGGCCACGTATACAATGATAAGAAGGTGAAACAGGACTCCAACCCGCAATCGAAACGAACAGCCCAGTACATCGACACAGAAGGGATATGCAGAAGCCGCCCATGGAACAACGGAAACCCAGGACAAGAATCGCAAGAATCAATGCCCTACTCCAAGACATTCGGGATGCAGCATATCTATACAGAACTCACCCCCGACGGGGACATAATCGACATGATAATCGAAGCGATAGGAATGGGATAATGTTCGACAAGACGTGGGGGAAATGTGCACTAATCCCCGGTCACGAATGCGTATACTGTCCAGCTCACGAAGGGAAGACTAAGCGCAGGGTGCGCATAATCGACGTCAACGGCTCGTCTATAGGCGCGACCTATAAGGCACTAAACGGAGGAACAATACCAGGAGTAATCGAAGTAACGGGCGTACCGCACGCAAACAGCCAATCACCAATGTATATCATCGTAGAAGAAAGATGCCACAAACTCATCTGGCATGAAATAGACCGCATGAGACTGGGATGCTGGGGAAACGACTAAAAATGATAATCCGGAACGCAGACGTCCACTTCCTCGACGACTACATCGACAACCATTCAGACGAACGGTACCGCATCCAGCCCCTAGCTAATGACTGGGCACGCATCTCAAAAATCGCCGAAGAACTCGGCGAAGTCACCTCAGCCTTTATAGGGGTGACAGGGCAAAACCCCCGAAAAGGGGTTTACGGAACATACCCAGAACTGTTCGACGAACTCGCCGACACAGCTATTGCGTGCATAGTCGCAATTCAGCATTTCACGAAAGATACACACAGAACCTCTCAGATCGTACAAGACAGAATGGCGTACAGGAGAGATAAAGCTCTCGTAGCGACGCCGGAAAAACCCGCAACTCAACCCGCAACTCAGCCCCCTCCGGAGCTGTAAGCCTCTAAGCCTGCCCAACTCCACCAATCCCAGAAAGGAAAGGAAAAGCTGATGCGCCACCTGCAAGTAGCAATCGAGTATAGTGAACTCATCGTACAAGTGAAAGACAATGCAGACAAATGGGCGATCATAAAAAAGGCATATTATGATCCCAGAATATCATGGATGAATGATGGACGGTACATTATGGAATTGCTAGAAGATGGGATGCCTTAATGCACCTGGGCAAAGAATACCTAGAGCTAATCAAACAAGTAAAAGACGATGCAGACAAATGGGCGATCATCCTAAAAGCGTATAATGACAACAGAATCGATTGGGACTTTGATTCTGGGACCATTATGCTAGTGCTGAATGGTGAGGCCGATATCGGCTCCATTATGTTCCTGGGTCGTTAGACCCCCCTAAGCGGAGGCCGGCATGGCTGCTGGCCTCCGCTTTTGAGTGCTGGCGTGTGGTTACGGGCTGTGGCTAGCTGTGACGGTGGGT